>Ga0307514_10001162_pt1 | contig 35691 bp, 40 predicted proteins | sample 16_EM_MG_FD_203088 | JGI IMG/M metagenome (GOLD analysis project Ga0307514, IMG submission 203088) | Populus trichocarpa ectomycorrhiza microbial communities from riparian zone in the Pacific Northwest, United States - 16_EM | ecosystem: Host-associated > Plants > Roots > Unclassified | place... | reverse complement strand
CTTAGAAAAATATTTGCTGTGTAGTGAATGATGAGGATCTTGGCATTTCTCGTTGTATGGGGGAAAAAAGTCGGGCGCTCTTTTGCCCTGTATCACCGCGCCCGACTTACCCTTGTACCCTTGTACATATATAAGTAGGTTGCAAAGGGTGTTATATCTTCCCCCGCTTGAGGAAGGAATATTTCTCGTTTCCTGTTTGAAGTTACGGATTGAGGTGCGATCCGCGATCCGCGATCCCGCCGTCAAAACTGTTGACAGCAAGTATCGGATGCGGGGTTGTCGAGTCCCACTTAGAATTACCCCGCTCCTAAACGTTTAACCTAGAGTACATGCCTCGCGAGTTACCTACCATCCGGCATCATGAAAAACTGCCGAGTAACTAAGTTAAATTTTTTGGCGAAGTAAGTGGGTGCACTCTACCAGCGGGACTTGAGATACCGATATTGCAATTGCGGCTGTTGGCATTGGTATTGCTGTTGCGCAACTTGGAATATCAAGAATACCTATTTTTGTTGACGTCGGCAGGACGAAGAGGATAATCGTTGATTAGATTGGTGGCTGTTCGGGCAGATATGCTGATTGGTGGTTCCAACAAGTCACACATCTTCCACTTTAACGGGTCGACGCTGCGGGGGCCCATGCGCACGCACTCTAATGCATTTAATCGCAACACCCTGGCCAATCGGCCCCTGCCAACAGTACAAATAGGTTCTTTCGCTGGGCGGCTCTCAAACTCTTCTGCCTTCACTCTTCCTCGAATGTGGTAGAGCACACCTCCATCGCCTTCACTACGTGTCTCTAAAAACACACATCTTTCAAACTCTTCAAAAATTTCCTTCTACAATGCAAAGGTACATACCGCATGCCTTCCAGAAACTCCGTCCGGGCGCGACAGTACATAGTGCACAAACTCCAATAACTCATGGAAAGGCTGCTCAGCCAGCAGAAGATCAGCAGATCGAGTCCGTGTTCCAGGGTCTCGAGCTCTTTATCTCGAATCACGTAGAACAGTTCTATGATCTAGGTCGCGTAGAACAGTCCTATGATTCAGGCCTATCCGGTGTTATGGATATCTTCGACTTTGATCCAACTGGACCAAAAGGTGTGAAAGCAGGACTGCGGCGGTATATTGCTTCAAAAATCTTTAAATATATCATTGGGATGACGCCAGATCAGCCTACAACCACGCAAAGTAAGATTCTCGCGATTACCCTTTTCTATTACTAAGCCCAAAACTTCTAGAATATGATCGTGGAATTCCCACCGCGTTTCGAAACCATATACACCAAACGCTAGAGCCCTATGTACACTATGATAAAAAAAGTAGATGGAGGTTACACCTTGACGATATACTGAAACAAGGAACGGAGCTAGCACGGCTGGTATCCTCACAACGCGGGTCTCAATGGCGTATCGGACGTTTCGACCCTGTTACAATACGATGTGATGTGCGAGTATTCCCCTCACTACTCAAAAATGATACCATAATTCGAAGGGAGGAAACACAAATAGGCTGTGGAAAGCCTAAGGAAAAATTGGGAAAGACTTCTCGCATGCGCAATTGGGGTGCCAGGCAAACGTCTAGATTAGTAGGTTCGCCAAGTCGCAAGCGGAACTTGGCCGTAGCGAAACTAATTATAAGTGTGGCAGACGAGACGAATCGACCTCGGAAAGCAGTCATCGATCCTATATGACTAGGGTTGTCCCGGGCCGCGCGTAAAACATCGTGCTTGATGTGTTACCAACAATATCTCCAATTACCGATGGATTGGCGAGAGCTGTTGTGGTTGTCTAGAACTGATTGGAGCGTTTTGACCAAGTGCTGGATAAGCGGGAATTGCAGGATGAAGGGAGTCACCGCGGCTGCGGTGGGGGTCAAGGTTTCGGCGGGTGTGGTGGCTCGTATGTAGCGGGTTAGTGGTGGTGTACTCGAGAATGGGAGTTAAAGGACGAAGTAGCTGCGGCGGTTGTAGTAGAGATCGGGATGGAAGGCCTTGACGGATAGGGCGGTGACCCGTGTGTAAACTAGCGGTGGTGTATATAATATGTCCTTTGGTATGTGCATGTGCAAAATGTGGGCCCGAGACGGCTCGTGCCCTGTGTTTGCAGGGTTTGTATGGTAAAATTATAGATGCCCAAGTCACTTTGTGAATATATGACTTTTGCCTAAATTATCACTACACACCCTATTTGGCGGATTGGTTGCAGTGCTGAAATAATTTTCATGTCATTTAACCGCAAAAGCTTTGAGATGCATACGTCAAAAAGAAGAGACCGGTTCACTTTCGCTAGACTTCTTACCAAAGTTCTAGCTAGAAAAGTAAGCAGCGGTGTCTGCATCTCAATATTTCTCTCACTACCGAATATTAGCATGCATTCCGGAAGTTCATGCAGCGGCCAGGCGGCAGTTTTTCACCCTGATGATCGTTCTGTTCAAGGGTTGATTCGTGAGCTTGAAGCAAATTGTAAAAGTGAAGGGGGTAGGCATTGTAATAACATAGGGGTTTAGAATCGGTAAAACATGGCTGGCAGTTGATCCCCAGATTTCCCGGCCAGTTAGGCCCGCGATACTGGCCGATAATAATTTACCTGGAGCGAATACTTGCCTTGATCCCTTGTGTAACAGCTAGTTAATCAGTGCCGTCATTAAATCACAACAAATCTGATGAAACCAAGCTCGAAAGCATTACTACTTAAAATGCCCGACCTTTGCGGGAAAGTATGCTTAGTAGCCTAACCGGTAGTAAATTATAGATATCTGCAAATAGATCTCCTAAGCGCTAGATAGAAAACGATGCTGGCGACATTCATACGTATCTCTAGTTACTGCACATCTGTGGAGTACCTAGGCGCCTCTGAATATCTATCCTGTACGTAATGTTGTCAGGCTGGATATACCCCCAGTCCTTGAAGTGCTTACTAGGACTAAAGCACAATTAACTTATAGGTCGAAAGCCTCGGGCTAGAACGACTGACCCGTTCATCGATCATGCTCGAGCTCTTCATCCTCTAGCATCAAAACTATGTTAATTCCTATGGCTTAAAACAGCGTTCAATACCATTGTCTAACGGTAGAAACTAATCTAATGTATAGTAAATGCACATGCCAAGACATCAGATGTTACCCTAAACCCTCAACCCCAATTCAGCTCTTATGATTACTAGAGACGTATAACTAGTTGAGAGCTATGGTGGGTTTCTTCCTCAACCATGGGACATTAATAAGTAGAATTTCGGGAATAATGATTTCAAGTCAAGCGGGCCGAGTTATGCAGGTAAAGCCGGCCTCATAAGCAACGCTAAACTGTTGTGTCCAGTGAAGATTCACATGACTCCGAACGCAAATACATATTGTTATTCTCCACAATTAGCAAAAACCCACTGTTATGGTCCGGTTTATCTTCGTCGCAAGTGCGCATTATTTCTAAGGTTCCACGATGCTTCCAAAATCGCGCGCGTGCGAGCGCATGGTACGATTCGGCCAAAACACTCAACGGTATACTTCCAAATCTGCGTATCAGACAGAATTACAGTACGTAGATTGAGTAACAAAGCTGAAAGATAATGAGGACGAAGCGGACGTTGAAACGATAGGGAAAAACTGAATTCATACATGAAAATCGGTTGTCAATCCAACCATCAAATACTTGGGAAATTAGATACATCAGAAACCCAGATATATATGATGAGAGTTGAATGAAAACTTCGTAAACTTTCCCCCCTCACCACTGTCTGTACTTAACGCCTACCAATACTACCTGTCCGGATCCACCTTAGTCCAACTCCGAATACTGAGATCCCTGCGCCTTGTATCAATAATGATAGTACAGTATATACGCACAATACGTACCAACGAAGTACCCTGTCGAGTTTGGGCCACACCACAGCATCCTATACAACACCCGCTGTTTTCGCTGCTCTCATCTCGAACCTCATTTTCAAATCGCCTGCAATCGAATTCGATCTCGGTGTCCACTCTGCTTGATAAATGTCGGATACCCTCATCGTCCTGTCCGCAAACCTTTTCTTCAGATCCGTTGGAATAGATAATTCGATTTTGGTTTCGGCTAATTCTGATTCGGTGGCTTCGAATTTATTCCTGGCAAGTTGCTGTCTCCTCATCCTCTCCGCGTAAGTTCTTTTCAGATCCTCCACAATTGACACCTTAGACTCCATAGAATACAGATCTCCACTTTCCATGGTGGATGTTCCGTCGTATGCCGCTAAGCCGGTGACGATTGCTGACTTCGAAGGATCCGAGTAGATGGGATCCACAGGGCTCTGCGGTTCGGAGTCATCAGGCATAGTCTTTAAAGTTGCCAATTCGGTGCTGATAGCCAATAGAACCGCGTGGAGCATATCTAACACCGTCTGGTATGTGATTAATCTTCCTCTATCTCTGAATACCCAAACAAGCCGGTCTGATAATGCTAACATCCCGACTTCTCCGGACACGGACGTAGTGAACTTTCTATTCAACGCCTTTTTCGATAAGCCCAAAAGATGATCGGTGCGGGAGAGAGTGGTTCGGATTCGTTCTTTCTGCTCGGGGTTCAGTTTTTCGGACAGTTGCTCATGACGGAGGCGCACGCTCTTGGCTGTGTCGGAGATTATACTAAGAAGCATACTCGCGGCGTTCATGTCATCCTCGGCGGCTGATAATTTGAGGCCACTTTCCACCAGTTTACCCACGCAAGTAGCTACTGGGAGGAGGGCAAGAAAGATTTCCATATCTGCGGGATCGAATCTGAAGTATAGAGTGGTAGCGAGGGCAGTAGTGGATGAGATGGTCGATATCGGTGTATGGATATGCAAATTGCGAGGGTCGGACTTCACTTAATCGAGGTGCCTAACTCCTATCTGTAGGAGTCACTAAGTGGGCTATGCCTATGATCTATGATACAGAACCGCTTCACCCGCACTGGACTATTGCGCACTTCACAACTGCGCACCTTGGGCCCAAAGAGCCTCAAAGACTATCGTGTCCTTGATTGTTTGGCTTCGTTCTAGCGAAGGAGATGTGCAGCACGGCTGCCTAAATGGAGAAGCCTTGATATTTATATAACCCAATCCGTTTGAAGTTTTAAGAAATCGACGCATGTCAGCGGGGTAACAACAACTGTTGCTTGGGAAAAAAGAGGCAGATGGTAACTGGCATCGCGAGGACGGAAATTCAGGAAGCAAACACCCATCTAAGTTCGGTACTTTCAGATAAGGCTGCGCTGCTGCATGGCAGTGACATCATCGACCATTGAAGATAATTTGTACCCCACGTCTGGCACTTATCATGGTAGGATAGTTCGGACCATACGTAGGGAATCGAATAGCCCATCTTACATGCTGTATAGCCAAATATCCATCGCCCAACAGGGAAGCGCTCTATTCGGAATTATAACCAGTAATTACATATGTGGAGTGATGTCCCGCACCACACGAATGCACGTTATTATGTACTCTGCATGCCATCCCGCCAGTCGCAATGCGGCATTGGGGCAAGCTTCTTGCATATTGGTTGGGAGAGCCTGTATACGAGTACTCGCTTCGTAATTAATTCGCGCGTTCAGGGGTTACGCGCGTACCTCGTCTTCCTCGTTGCCGGAATTTAGCAGCCAAGAATCTAATGATGAAACTTACTCAAAAAGTAGATAAATATGATTCTTCGTTTAAAGACTGCCATTATGTCGCACTCTTGGTTGAATTCCGTCAGTATGTCATACAAGTTGTATTTGCAAATTTCAATACATGATCTAAGCATTGGCTTTCGGTTTTCTCAGCCTCACTGAAGAACATTCCACTAATGATCCGGGAACTTTCTTTTGCTCTCACAATAGGATAACCTTTTGGATTGGCTTAGCCCGTAGTTGAGCCAGCTGGCAGGAACGTTCTCTGAGATCTGAAACATGTTACAAAGATCGGTAGCTGGGCGTTTTACACAGCATGAAAAGTTCACTTTTGGGCTCAGTTTCCGAGCAAACTGTGTGGTGCTGACTGCATATAGCCAATGAAAGCGTAGAGCTGTCTAGCGGTGGTGCGAAACGGCTCTAACTGTGCAGTGCCAGCAACTGACCACGAAGTTATGAGGCGTGTGAAATTACCACACTCTCCGCTGTCATCGTCGTAGCTTGCAATCGCGGGATTTTGAATTCCGGTTTATAATTCAGTAAGCTCTGTTGCCCTGCTCTGGCGAAAGAAGGAACTGCATGTATAGTACAACAAATATTCCGTGGGAGAGCAAAGCGTCACGGACCATGAACGCCCGTGTTCCATGGAGAGACTGTTCCAGAAAAAAAACATTAGCTCAACAAAATTATTGGCCCAACTCGCATGCTCAAAAACCCAACGAAATGTGATGTGGGTCGGATTGATGCACTTTACAGCACCTCACCTGAAAGGGGCACTCATGCAGGGAACACTGGCAAAGTGCAGTTCTTGCAGAGTGACGAAGGCAATAGCCAATCAAGACCTAGACTCAGCTGCAAGCGTTGCCACAAGCCAGCGGTAAATACTGGTCGCTATGTCGTCATCGATCAGTGTCTCGGCTGCACTCCGTTCTCGAAAAACAATTATAGCCGAAACCTTATTTCAACACTATACTGAACTGGTTGATGCTCAGACGAGTGGTGTCTCACCAGAATGAGTAGATCAATTATCCACTTCCTGTCCGTTCAGCGTTGGATTGCGCACTGGTGGTTCTTTGATTCAGCTTGTAGGTTCGTTGTACGGTTGCGCAGTTTTGTAATTTCGCCCGACCATCCCACACAAGGGGTAAAAATAGAGCGGAAATTAATTATAATAATCTCACCAACCAAGAATGGTAAGATCATGTGAGGCTCAAAATCGTTATGTTGCTTACTTAAATAAATTCTCTTTTCAAATTCACCCTAGCCCACTATAAACACAGTCTTTTAAAAACAAGCAGAAAATATACTTGCGCGTAATTTAGCATGACTTTTCATAGTTCTTAGTAGAGTTGTTGCAATGTGCAGTGGAGTTATTGCACGGTTGCTAAGCGAGGCGCATTTCTCGGCGCGTTTCTCGGCGTGTTTTTTGGTGCACCACACAATGCAGCATAACACTTATAAAAATACATGCAATATTACATGTAAATATTGTCTTTAATTTAGATTTATTTTTCTTTCCAAGAACTTTGGTTGTGAGGGTAATTATAAATTATAGAAATGCGAATTACTTAAGTAAGCAAGTTAAAGTTTTTTGAGCCTCGCTCCAATTATATGATCTTACCATTTGTGGCTGGTCGGATCTCCAAAATTAATTTCCGCACTATTTTCTGAATCTCAATCTCATTGTACTGACACAATACAGTGTTCAGAATTCTCACTGCGAGGGGATGGAATTTTGCCTGGGTTTACATCACCGACGGCAATGGTACTCTAGCGGGAGTCCTCCGTTTCAGGTGAGGCTCATATGAGGTGCATATGAGGTTGATCTTTCAATCACCTTGATTTGATTTTGCATACTCATGACAGTACTGGCACAGTTGATACCAGATAGATATGCAGCGGTTGCAGTCAGCTGTAACCATGGCATTCCTGGAGGTCTGTCATGCCTGCCAGGCTCACATCAGAATCCTGACAGGACTTCAGTAGCCGCTCTCACAGCCGCGCTTCAAGCGCGGGGTGGGGTCATGGGGCATACACCTTCACTGTGGCCTGTAGGTCCATGACAACCATCATTACCATCACCATCACCATCACCACGTGCACTATCACCACCATCATCAGCATTCTGCTGCCACTGCCACCACCCCACGCACATCTGCAGGTCCAAAATCACGGGTGCAGCGGGAAATAATTGTAGAGCGAAAAGTAACTCCCAGAAGTGACAACCCCATCACAGAATACCTGCTATGTAATGCTTTATTTGGCTGTGAAGGTAGAGAGTTTTTAGTTTTCGCAGCATTGCACAAGAATCTCCAAAATGCTGATTGTGAGAATACTTAAAATCTCCTACCTGACTAGTTACTGTGGCATGAGAATTTCAACTGAGGATAGTGCGTCTGAACTGTCACCATTGCAGTCCACTGCAATGGTGTCAAATCTGCCTGAATGATTTGTGTGAGTGACAGTGGCAGGATAGTCATAAGTTTGAGAGGCTACCATGAGCCAATAAATATCCTCACATCAACATGATAGTTCAGTCACCCTCATGTGAGGCCAATAGATGTCTACCGGCCTCACATGAGCCTCACCTGAAACGGAGGACCCCCGCTAAAGTAAGGTTTTGAGTTGGACTTGCAACAGACTAGTTTAACAACTGTTACCGTAACGTTAGAAGGATGACGCTAGGCGGCAGTATAGGAGGCCAGATGCTTAGATGATCAGTTGAGGCCTATAAATACGCTATCCAGTGTACAGCGCCGAACATTGACTTCTTGTTTCTCTTCTCCGTCTGGGGTCATTGGGATTCATCGCGGTATAGACGGCTATTAATCGCAATCTGCTGAATATTGCGCGAACGTAACCGGAGAATAACCTCCTGGGGATGTAAGGAATGATGCAGAGTCATCATTGTTACAGTACCGGTTGATACACCACTCATGTTGCAATATGGGGAGATCCGTCTGTGTGTATAGACTTAGATACAGAGAGAAGAGAGAAGGAGAGAGACGTGAACTATGTATGAGAGAGAAGTGTGCCCCTTACTACCAGCCCCGCTAGCGGTCAGTTCTATATATACATACAACAAGTCACTCAATGTCAGCTCCGAGCGACGCAACCATGACTAGGTGATGTCACATATGCATATGCACGCAACTTTTGTGAAAACCAGAACACCAGGCATTCCGGTGCACAAAGAAAGGTAACAATGGTTACTATGATCTATTGAGTTTCGGATTCTGCTAATTTCGGGTGCCTCTGGCACCTGTTGTTCCCGGCGATGATGCCAGCAGGGCATCCTGAAAGGTTCACATTCGAGACTTTTGATTGATTTAATCGACCTGTGTTCTACTGTAGGTTTATATGCGGTTATGCGGCAAGGAATTTACATCTGTCCGAGGACATAGACTGAAATCGGTGCTATTGTTGTACCAAAGCTGCCACTGTCATCTCTACCGGAACCCTCCACTTTGATAGTTAGAGTGAACGCAGAATGATTAAAACAAACAAAAAAACCGACGAAGTCTCTTTCAACACTTCCGTTTACCGTGTTTTTAGTTTTGTGTCTTAAATGCAGTGCAAGATGCTTCAAATCAAAGCCATTTAAACGCCTGAACAATATCTGAACGTTAAGTACTTCATCGACATGCATTGTCGCAAGTTGTCGGTGAGCTTTTGCAAGCTCGCTGAAGGTGATGTTTATTTAACTTTGTCGTGAAGTAATTCGAATAGAAACGTAGTGCAAAAATTCAGTTATTAAATTTTTCGATGATTCAATCCACACACGGTTCGTATGGGCTTCCATCAGCCGGGGATGAGTTTGGACACTCCCTTCTGCACATCCGGCCTACGCTCGGGGAATCAGGAGCTGGAACCCCTAAGGCTGGAGGGCAGAGCAGGGAAATTCTGGAAGCCCGCCTAGCTGCTCTTCATCCGCCGCGCCGTCGTACCTCTCCTGATTACCGATACGTAACTTTACATAAAATATACGAGTCACGTGAGCGAGGCGCTAAGTAATATGGTTGTACGAGTCTGTGATATCACACTTAACGTTGCATACTAACACTATTCTGAGCGATCAATAACTCTACAGCGATGAGAGCAAGATGGAGAAGGAACAGCGCAATCTCCCTTATTTTTGTAAAATAGAGGCACCGTTTGCCATTAGGCCGGCCACTTTCCTGGGTATACGTAGTTATGACGTATAGAAACCCCGCAATGACATACATTAATTTCTTTGGAAGGGCAAACCAATGGGTTGACATGCATCTCAACAGGGCTGCACGTTTCTTTGGTAAGAAGAATACCAAACAACCAAGGCCACGACAGCTATTTCAGCCTCCAAAACCTTGCGCTATGTGATTAAACCACTGCCGGCATTTAGAATAGCTTTTCAGGTGCCACGAATACCATGCATTCTGGCATTCAGGTAGAAACGCGTTCATGTGCAGTAGAAATGTATGTTGTGTTACGGCAAGCCTCAAGAGCGAGTACAGCAGTAGTGTGGAGTAATTATTCAAGCAATTAAGCATAAACAGGGTCTGCCCACATAGTCGCTGGAAGTGAGCAAAAGCATTTCGATTGAAAGAAGTTCAGCCTAATCTCCGAAAAGTCTCCTCGTTACCGACCCTCGTCTACCACGAACACCCTTCGTACCACTACACACGTCTGATTCAACTCGACAGTTATGGTTCTCGATGTCCTAGGCGCTGTTCTTGGTGTTAGCGGAAGTGTGGTCAAACTGGTCGACCATGGCTTTAAACTATACGCCGCTGAGGAAGACATGGCCGCAGCAGGCGAGCTTCTCTCCTTGATATCAGAAACGGCCGAAAGTGTGCGATACTCTCGTGATCATCTGTTCCCCCATCTTACCTCCCGCCAAAAACAACACATCCAGACTGTGCTCTATCGAACCGATCGTATTTTACACACATCAAGAAAGGCATTGAACAAGAGGTTTACCGCAACTGGAGAAGGTGCTATGTTGGGATTATCGGATAGACTACTTTGGGTGTTCAAAGATAAAGGGACGATAATGACATATCAGACGGTGCTGGAATGTCTCCAGGGTATTCTGTTGGCCACACGCATTGAATTGGAAATGCTCAATTTTCGCATCGACACGATATCCGAACCTGGGCCGCAGAATTTTCTGAACATCGTCTGTTCCGGGCGTTCAAGCTCGACGTTTGCCACCGGTTTCGTGACGCATATCCCAACATCTAGTGAGGGGTTGTGGTCACAGGAGTCGGGGGTGATGGTGGAAGAGGACCTGGAAAGAGCCGACAGGGAAAGGGCGACGAGCAGTCAACATGCGAGGACTGAAATGGAAGATGTGAAGCCTGAAACCAGCGAGATTGAGGTCGAATTTTCGATTACGACATCCTTAAAAAGGATGTATACTTTAAGGGCCATAAGGGAAAACACCGGTCAACTCGAGTCGGTACCGAAGTCCATTGAAGTTGAATTCTCAATTACGGCAGCCTTGAGAAGGAGGTCCACTGAAAGGGCTATGAAAAACAACAATGGTCAACTGGAGCTAGGATTGACAACGAAATCGGATATTGGAATTTGACAGAAGGTACACGGACACAGACGTGAAGAATACTGTGGCTAGCGATATCCAAACATGATAGAGAGCTCGGTATGTGCCGAATGCGTCAGGGGTGTACATTGCGGCTAACACTGGTTACAAGGGTGTCTGCATCGGGTATACGGCAGAGACTACACGGATACTTATGAGTTTGACGATAGAGTGTAACTTTTCATTGAATGTTTATGGGGATATTAATGCGGGTTTTTATACTGCTATTTCACACGCTTTTAAAATAGGAAATTGTTTGACGGTGAACTGAATTCGAATGTACGAAAAACGTTTCGGCCATCCCTGGTATTTTGAACACTTTCTCGGCCTTTTCCGACAACCGCCAACTCCAGTCGTCATAATGGATTCCCTCTTTGCCTCAAGAGCTCAGCTCCAACGCCTTTCCACCTTTGTGTAACTCTTTCTGTGATTGATCTTCGTATGTACATACACTTCAACGCACCATGCTCAGCAAACCTTCCGGCCCTCCCTTTCCTATATTGTTTTATTTCGTCTAACTGGTCTGGTCCCGCTACCGTGCTGGTCTGCTGGGTTGATATCGTCTACCGACCTTGTCTTCTTTGTCGACTTTCCTGAGCTCTGCATTGTTGCATTCCCAGCTGATTGCCGAATTTGTTCCAAGATGCTTCCCCAATTAGACCAATCGCTCTCGGGAAATTTACGCCAATCGTTAGGGGAAAATTTGTCCAATTTTAGATTTAAAGACATGAACGGCTGTGAATCTGGCCTAAGATTGGGCTCTTCTTCTAGGTTCCTGGAAGTGTCGGTTGGTTCGGGGTTTTGCTCCACAATTCCCCAGTCTCGGTCTTGCAGAAGTGCGCGGAGCCACTGAAGGAGGAAAATGATGAGGTCAAGCAGGTGCAAAAGTGGCATAATCCTCACATCGTATGTTCGCCTAGAATGGGTATTGCCCTGGTTTGTCTGCGGATCTTCTTCGTAGACCCCCAGGTCGGTTGGTGCGTGTTGTGAATTTGACCGCTGTTTTGTCTGATCAATCGAGTTTCTCTGATATCACTCCACTTTAGCTATAGTCTATTCATTCCTATAAAGGTGCGAACTCACCCTTTTGAAGTAACTTTTTACTTGGGAAGCAGCCTTGGAAGCCGTAGCCAGTCGTGGCTTAGGTTTCTTCGTACCACGTAGCTTTTTCTCCGCTCGTACCTCTCTGCCGTCCTTAAACAACGAAGGAAAGACCAAAACATCAATGACGTTTGGAGGTTTTGTCGTAGCTGGGTAAAAGTTCCCGATTTGCCATTTGGTCTCATGTTGTGAGGACAGCATTTGCGCCAATGCTGTTCCTTGTTTGAGGATATCCTCAAGGTGTTTCCTCCATTTGTCCTTCTGATCAGAGTCGGTGGAAGTATAGGGTTCTAACTCGCTGAGTAACTTGGCTCTGCATTCGTCTTCAGATCCTGAGGTTTCGAACTTAGTTAAAAGTTATGTTGTTGGGGTGGGGTTAGGATTACTGGGCACAGTGTCATCTTTCACAATCTGAAATACATTGCGAGCGATATACCGCCGAAGGGCTGCTTTAGTACCTGCCGCTCCGGCTGGCTCGAAATCGAAGATTTTCACCCCTGGTAAAGGTATGGATACATCGTAGAACTGTTCTATATGAGTTTTGATGAATAGTTCAAGATGTCCGAATGCGTTCTCGATTTTTTGGTCTTCCGCTGGTTGGACTGGTTTAACGAGAGGTACCAGTGTGTGATCCTGCATTGTGGGAAGTGGATATTTTCAAAGAGTCGAAATAAGGGAAAGATGTTTTGAACGTTAGTGGAGGTGGTCTGGATGATGTGCGCACCCGTATGTTAATGAACGGGTCGGCGGAGGAGTGAGCACCGCAGCTGGCAACCCGACAAAAAGCGGATCCTAGAGGTCAAACGAACAATCGCGGAACTGCGTGAGTTAAACCATCGGGATGATCTCCCGTTCATTGGCATGCTTTGTTAGTGCCATGAGTCGCACGAAAGTGTACAGGTGGTCGGGTGGTTATCGCTCAAAATATTTTCAGATGAGCTATATCTATGCAGATGGACCTTCCTTTCCCGTTTTGTTGCACGCTCCATCACAACTGCAAAATCCGCCCCACTAACAACCTTGTAGTCGGCAATAAGGTTCTAGAAAAAACAGGGCGAGTAGGGCAGGCATTTGGCATCCCAAGTACCCTGCAAAATGCGAGTGAATTGGCCGGAAGAAGCGCTCTTCCACGCGTTGATCCTCTTATCTCTTATCAATTCGTATTACTATGCATTCTCTTGGAACGTGAACCGTTTGCCTCGCCGTAAGAAATTAATTGTTAAAGCATAATGTTGCGCTGCAGCGTGGGTCGTTAGCAAATTAAAGTTCACATTCGAGAATGCCAACGCATGGTGGTGTGCGACAACCCAGTAAAAATAGAACACGTCTGAATGGCATTGTTGTTTTTGACAGCATAGTCGGGCACTCGGCTTAATGAAGGGCGAGCAACGGCGCCAACGTTCGCGACTAATTGATGATGCTGCTGCCCATACTTGCTTGAACAAAGATGCGTTCGTCGTATCGCGAATCGAAGCAACACGTTCGTTGTCGTATCAGTCACCAAGGTGTAAAGGATCGGAGAAGACGCAGCGCTGCAAGCATCCCAAAAGATGGAACCGATTCCGTCCACATTCTTCTAGAAGCACAAGTTGGTTCGCACCCCCACTAGTTACCACATAACCGCCGGTAGCCCCCGAATTTAATAATTTTAAATAATATACTTTGCCAGAGGTTGCAACATTGTAGTGTGCCAGAATTTGTGATTGGTTGGCTCCTTACAGGAAATTATATGCGGCTCTGTTCAATCATCGCTGGAAGCAATAATTCGGCTCTTGTTTGCTACAAAAACTACGTACATCGTTTAACAAACGAGCATAAATAATTACTGGGCCCAGAGCAAGGCAGACTAACCGCTAAACCTGGACTCTCCACTCCGATCTCCCTAGAATTCTTCTGCACCTAATATCTCTAGAGACCTTTTAGCATATTCACCGGAACTTGACTCACTCTACCTAACTACCAACGAAACAAAGCCATTTGAAACGTTGCTATGAAACCGAACGTCGGCATTATTGTTGGTATTGACTTGGGCACTACATATACAGGTAAGTGAGCTCTAAAGCCTATAGTTAATCCATGTTCAAGGGTAACATTCTGTGCACTGGTACATACTCATGCTGATCGTGATCGACCACCAATAATAAGGAGTGTCATATTGGCGTTCAACAACCGGCCAATTCGTGGACCCACTGGTTATTAACAAGTGGCCGGGACGCTTGAATGTTGTCACCAACAAGGTCCCAACTGTCATTGCATTCGCAGAAACCAAGGTGACATGGGGATTCGAAATCGACCAGTGCGCACGCGACGATCCTCGGACTCAAGTTGAAGAGCATTTCAAGCTTCTCTTGGATCACGAATTACTTAACCAGGTAAACTCAAGCCAAACTATACTGGTCACAACGGATCGCGTCCAGGGGTGGTTTGAGACCTTTCTGAAGAAGTTATACAAATGGACCTGCATGCAGTTACAGGCGCTTATGGAAACGAAAATAGAGGAGATGACAGTGGAATATATTTTTAGTGTACCGGCGGCATGGAAGGAAGGGACTGTCGATGACTATCTGAGACTATCAAGCAGGCTGGATTTGGAAGTGTGACTGGTCGACATACAGCGAGTATTGGCTTGAATGAGGCAGAGGCCGCGGCGGTGGAAACAGCGATCCACCCAAATCTGAATGCAAATGGGAGCCTAAACACAGAGGGGTACAAGGTATGGGTTATAATACTAAGAGGCAGAAGATGATACTGATCTCTACCGTGAAGCTGGGCGATACACTACTTGTTTGCGATGCCGGAGGTGGAACAACTGTACGATTATTAGTCTTTCTCGGAGCCGAAAATCACACCGCTGATTGTGCATACTTAGGATGTTTCCATCCTGAAAATTACGGGCTTTCGGGAGAAAATACCACTGTTTCATCCGCTGTGTGCCATTGATGGTTTTTCCTCATTCCTAGGCTTCTATGTGACGGTCGTTGTATTGACATTGAACAGCAGTACACATTGGCTCCATCAACATTGATGCAGCCTTCAACGATCTTGTTAACAATCGCCTAAGTGATCTGAACTGTGAAGTGAAAAATGCCGCCTCGGGGCGAGATTTTCAAGGATTCAAAACTAGATTAGGAACGGACAGCGTCGATCTACTAGATACACGTGATTTAAAGATAAAAATACCAGGACTAAACAAAGATATCACGACCAAGGATTCTGATGGAAAGCTTAAGGCTTCAAAGGGCTATATGTGGTTTTCTCTGTATGTGTTCCATTTGACGGCTCATCTTAAGGACGGATGTCGATATATATTATTTACTAATCATCTGTAACGTAACAAACAGGGGCGATATAGAAGGATTATTTGATAAGATCTTGCCAATTATATACAAACTCATCGAGAAACAACTTCAGAATCTCAAATCAGCCTATGAAAACGCAAAAGTCGTATGTCTGATGTTTTTACAAATGCTGTCAAAGCAGTCCACTTCTAATCACTTTGCGTAGGACTATAGTATTCTTTCTGGCGGCCTTGGTTCGTCGGCATATATCCAGCGAAATCTCACGCAACGCTACGTCAAAAACGGATGTGACTCAATCACAAAAGGGGTTAAGATCTTCATCTCCCATGACCCGTTAGTACCTTTCTCACTACCTCAGTACCCGAGCTAACTCATCATTAAGCCAGCTCGTTGTGTGCAAGGGACTAGTACTTGATCGTATTCATCAGATTTACCACGTCGATCCTATTATTTCTCATCGCTGCTGCCGTGCCTCCTACGGCTTCGTCTACGACATGCCATTTGACAAGGAAAAACACAAACAGTCAAAACACGATCGCATAAAGTTGAAAGCGGACGGTCGTTATTACCTCCCTGGACGTATTAAGTGGTTTATTAAACGAGACGATCCTGTTGAATGCCGACAGTTCCTAACAGTCCCATTCTCGCGCAATGTTGACTATAAACATCCAGGAATTTTGCATCACGATATCATCAGATTCGACGGAAAACCGGAGGATCGCCCAGACAAGTTCGACGGAGACTTTAAGAAACAGATTTGCAAAGTTTGGTGCAATTTGGCGCCAACTTTTCAGGAGACCAAGATGCAGCGCGTGCACAAACATTATAGGCATGAATTTGCATTGGTTAGGTGGGGAGAGTACTTGAATGTTTCATATAACATACAAATTGGTGTTGAAAGTTCGGGCTTATGATTTCAACTTTTGCTGAATGGGCAGACGGATGGTAGTTTTGAGGGTATTGAAGTACAATGGACGAAGGAGGTGAATGCACTTGTGGCGAGAGCCCAGTCAGACGTGTCAAGCAGCATTAGCGAGGTAGAGAGCGAGGGAGACTAGAGTTGGAACCGAATTGTCAGTCAAGATCAAGGATATTTGCATTTATTCTTAGCAAATTCATCTTTTGATTCTGTCCAAGGTGAATGTGTTGTGTGTGCCCTGCAAACACTGGTCCAGCTAATCAGATTGCTTTGTACAACACTCCGAGATCTCATTCAACTAGCCATATTCAGGGTGGCACTTGCAACAAAGTCCGCCTCAACCAAGGCCAGTGTTCTCAACCGTCCCGTCCGTCCGAAATTCCGCAGGACGGGACGGGACGGCGAACCGCCGTCCGTCCGAGGGTAGGACGGAATCGGTGCCGTCTTTTTGAGGCAGGACGGTGACGGACGGAGAGGACGACTGGGGACGGAGCCTTGCCGTCCCCGGGCGTCATCTGTCGATATCCATGGATTTTTCTCAGGGTACATACAATTTATATAAACTAGCTACAATTATCCAGACTGTGAAGCAAGATGCTATTCATCATTCTCCTCTCCTCGCTCTTTAAAGCTATCCCTTTGGTGGTAGCGGGCCCACGAAAGGGTCCGCTTTCGCGTGTGCTGTGCCTTGTCGCTTATAACAACACAGCCACCCACTTAAACCCCCCTCTGAAATATTATAAATTGAAAGATAACTAGTAGAAGCTTCTATTTATGAATTCTTGTGGCAGTGTGACAAGTTCTGTGGTGCTGAGTTGCATATAAATAGCAGTACTTTGGAGATTGTGAGAGTACCATCCTCCAGCCCAGCGGCAACCACCTTCCCACTTCCCATCTACCACACCTCAACAACCATGAGCAGAGAAGCCCTCAGACCTCAGAATCTTAATGTCAACTACCTACCCCCACCATTTATACACTCATCTCCACCATCCTCACCAAAAAATGTAAAATAACAAAGTGCCAAGCATCGCATCATGGACAATTATTCTGGTCTAAAGCGCACCTCCTCCCAACCACCACCACCACCTCCAGTGGTACAGCACCAACCTGTCATTATACCTGATGTGTCTTCACCCACTACTGAAGCTCCACCTGTAATGCTCAACCTTGATGATAATTATAGCTCCTCAGAAAAAGCATATATTGAGCCAGCCGGGTTGATCACAGCTGATCACTTGGCAAGGCCGCGTAAGAAAACACACAAAAAAGCAATTCAAAATTTGACAGATCGTCCTGAGCTTCCCATATTCGACCTTTTGCAATCTACTGTCTCTCCTCGCAATGCATGGAACCGATTGCCTATCTCGTTCTCTGAGCTGGATGCTATTACTCCAATTCAAATCTTCAACCTCTTTCTGACCAACTCCATTATGGGACAGCTTGTAGCCAACACCAATTCCAATGCCCAGCAGCAGCTTCTTGGGCCAGAAAAAGAGCAGCAGCGTTCCTAGCAGCCAGTTACTGTGCAGGAGCTTTATATCTGGCTGGCAATTCAAATTTAGATGGATCTTATTGGAGTTCCTCCTGAGAGGTACTGGATGAAGGATGGAGTTTACCATCCCAAGGATGGATTACCACCAGCAGCATGTTAGGGGTTTTCTCCTGAACGCAGTAATGATACATGATGAATTGCAGTGGGTACATATGATTATCACACGAGATTCATATGCAAAACACCTACCAGTGAAGCAACATCATGTTTGTCAGCGAAGTGATCTTTAGCGGGATTACACTTGGGCCGTATGTTGATCAATTTGTGATGACTACGATTGCACTAGCAGATTCAAATATGATGACGCAATTATGTCACCATAACTGGGCAGTGAAAAACCTTCAGTAGTGCGCATCATTATTGGCCACACCTACTATAACTTATCCCGCGCAGCAACACATAGTTAAGTTGCGATTACACAGAATTACGTTTGCAGCCGACGATAACGCAATATGCAAGTACGATGAATTCGCAAGCCTGCACACTTAGCTGTGGGAACATCTTGCGGCACTCCCTGGTCTATGGAAGGTCCAGACCTAAGCACACGGTGTCGCAGGGATCATTGACATTCGCTGAAAATGTGAGGCCAGAAGTAACCCTGCTCATTGATTTGAGTTTGTATGCATAGCAACGAACTACTCATAAAAGGATACAAGGTTGACCTGTCACAATGTACGTTGGCAGAGTATTGGTTAGTCGCCAATTACCATCTCTGATGCTATGCCGAATAGCCCAATCAAAGGTGAGGCAATTTATAGTGAAGATTTATTAATATATATTGCGATAAGCACTGATAAGACTACATGTTGTCAGATGTTTTAAATACAGAACGAATGGCAAGCACGATGTCCAAGTTGAAGTTATAACTGGTCATTTTGCGCGTTTGATATCATGATCATGAGGATGGCCTGATAGGGGATGTAAAGTCCTAAAGGCACTTATGCTTGAATACGATAACCTAAGGAAACTTGTGGCACTATAAATGAGGTATTAAAGTTAATTATGGCGATAAGCTATCAAGCAAACACAGTGTCATAGCATGATTCTGAAGGCAAGATTGACCTAAGGAACAGACTATAAGAAGCTCACATTGTCCCAGCAATGAGGAGAACCAAGCTCTAGCAGCAATCTACAGTCAGATATTATCCGTGAACAAAACATTAATATATTATTAAGATTTCTATCTATATACTTTACAATTACTTCCCTAAATCATCTTCATGAATACTCTCTATATGTCGATGAAGAGATTAACACAATCTCAATACGTACACCAGAAGGTCGTTGAAACTTTGGGCAATCTTGTTACATACTACAATGAGCGGGGTTTATCCCTCTTCTCTCGAATCCTGTTGTACTCAGCAGTTATCGAAAGAGTTGTATTCGACATACACAGGGACATCAATACTGGGTTGTTACCCTACAAAGAATTTTCAGAAGAGCGACTCTGTACGGATAAGGCCAAGTGGTGAGCTCTTATTGTTGGATATCAGGTTGAGTCTTGGGAAAGACGAGAACTTGGAATAGAGTTTCGATAGAGGGCTGTATTTAGTCTAATAAATGTTATAGTAGTTATTGGAACTTTAATACCGCAGTAACAGTATAATAATTTAAGACTATGGTTTAATGAAAGATTGTCAGGATTGCCAACAGTGTTATTGTTGTGTGGTGAATAGAGCGTTTTACTGCACCAATCACTGCATTAGAAACAACTACTACTGTATCACATACATTATTTGAAACAACATTCGAGAAATGGAAGTAGAGCAGTGTGGATTCTGTAACAATGAAGCTTGCTGTTATATATCAGTTAGTATGCGACAATTCCAGGGGCGGTGATAATAACGAATTACTAGGATTTGGCAGGAATATTGTTCGACTGCTGATTGCGAGTATTTTGTTTGTCAAGAACATCACAACCCAAATAGATATGAGATAGCAGTTCTCGCGATACCGATAACACACCCCACAATAACCATTAGACATGGCTACCCCAAGGCGCAGGCTTACATGATTGAGCGGCTGCTTGATTAAAAAACCAGCGAGGATAGAGAAGAGGAGCTCTAACTTGGCTCCAGCAGCTCTGGAAGTGACAACTTGGTGCAACAGCTACTAGTTGAGGCAGGAAGCAGCAATAGAGCGGCTCTGACAAATCAAAGAAGCCGGAAAACCCGAAGCAGTCGTGCTGGGATTAGGATAAATTATAATGCCAGAAGCAGACCCAGTAAAAACCAAGTTGGAAGAAATTTCGCAGCAGTTAATACACATGGTAGAAGCCAGCAACAAGGAGAAGGGGATAATCGAGGAAGAATTCATCGCGGCATGAAAAGATATTTAGATATTGGAATAGGGACCTTTTACCGAGAAGGTGAAACTAGACGGAAAGGTCTTAGGCGTTGGAGGCCAGATGATACTGCAACAGGCCTTGAATGAAAAAGTACCGAAGGGAATATCGATTCTCCAAATACAGGATAATGCTATAATGCTGGGGTCTGGAGAAATATTTCAAGGAATACAGAAACAGATCAATGACATGATTAAAAAACAAACCACAAATGAATCAACATTGCTTAACCATCGAAAAGCCATAATGGTGTTGCAAGATGACTGGAAAGGTTGGAATGAAGGGCAGCAATCTCTTGAGAAGAGTATTGAGCTTAACAATAAAACGATCCAGAAATTGACAACAAAGCAGGACTTAGCTCGGAATACTAAGGCTATGGAAGAAACAAGTTGAAAAATCCAGGCAATTAGTGCAGGACTAGCTGGGCAAATAGAAGCATATAAGTTGTCCAAATGTGCGACACATGGTCCTAGGTCAGTGCAACCATGACGAAGTTATACACATCTGGGAAGAAGACCACAAATGGAAGAGGAAGAAGCAGATGACTATAAGTCATCTAGAGATACCGAAAAGGATGTAGAGTATCATTACGGTTTTCTCAGGGGAGGCAATGGGGATGAAAGTGATGGTGCAAATGTGCCAGATCAGCCCACTGGCCCACCAGTACCACTTTTTGGCCCACCAGCGCCACCTGGTCCAACAGTGCCACCTGGTCCACCAGCACCTACGGAAAGAAGGAGATGAAAACTGAAGTCCAAACTAATGAAGCTTAACGATCTTTATCCCTTCGAAGGAAAACCGGAAGAACATTGTGATGCTTGGTGGATAACAGTTGAAACATTTATCCAAGATCAACCGGAAAACTTCGAAGATAAGGGAAGAAGTATTGATTGGATTGAAGGTCCTCTCAAGAAATACGCTGCAGCATGGCACATACAATAGGAAAGGCAAGCATTAGCCGGAAAGTTCGCACGTTTCTGGACTACTTATCAACATGACTTAACGCTAAGATTCAAACAGAAGGAAGCCAAAGATGAAGCATATGCGGAAATGGAAATAATCCGCTACCATGGGGCCATAAGGGATATGTTCACCAAAATATAAGTGCATAAAAATACAGCACAGCTGACAGGCGCTGGACACAAGAAATTGATACTGGACAGACTGCCAGTAAAAGTCATGGAACAAATGCATACTGTTAGGGGGATGTCCAGTACTAAGTTAATGTACTTCTCAAGGCTCTAGATCCTATTGCTGTCTAAGATTGCGTACAATCTTTTCTCAATTGTTGTCAGGCTTCGTATTCGTATTGGCTTGTCGCTTGGCTTGTCTCTTCCATTTCCTTCTGACTTGATTAAGTTGTTTCTTTGTTTCAGGTAAAGGATTAATTCGTCCTTTACGTGTCCGCTTTAGAGGATCGACAATATAACCTGACTTTCAAGAATCTTTCAGTTCCGAACCAGAACTCTGAGGTCCTTTGCTGAGGCTTCTCCTAATATTTCGAGGTATTGTAGATAGTTCTTGATAACTAATTCCTTGTCGTATTTCGAGGTTTTCGATGGAGATGGTCAATCCCTTATCTAACCCTATGATCCCGGCTATCCACCAGATACAATTCGCTACGAACAAATACTGATTTTGCTGGGCGAATGATATGATTCTCTCGAGAGCGTATGCTATAATGTCGTTGTCGTTTTCGAAGGTTATTGTCATAGGTAGAAATACTTAATCCAAGGTGTGGGGCTGCCGCTACAAAAAGCTAATAGATTTTATACTAACATATATAGGTATAGGTATCATAAGAACTCAATAATAAATAAAGGTCTTCTTTCGCTGGTAGGTTTCTGACTGTTCGCTGCTATAGCTTGTTCTCTTCATTGTCGGGGACAATGTGATCTTCTTATAGTCATGTTCGAGGGTCTCTGCTATCACATGGCCATACTTCCAGGCCATGATTCCGTTGCTTGTATTTGCATCTATTGCGATCGCGACTTACATTCTGACGAATACACTTGGTAATAGATTGCCATGCTTCCCTTAGGTTATTGTGTTCATATAATGTGGTTTCAAAGCATTATGCTCCTGATCAACTCAGGCCATCCATTATATTAAAATACATCAGACACGTATCAGATCATAACTTCAACTTCGAAATCTTGCTTTCCATTTGTTCAGTAGTTGGCACATCAACAACTATCATATAATTCTGCGTAAGCGCAATTTAACTATGAATTGTCTTCATGATGCTTTATCGCAAGATTAAGTGCCTCACCATTCGAGGATATTCGGCATTGCCTCAGAGATTTAATCAGCGACCAACTGATACTCTGCCAACGTAGATTATGACATGCACACCTCGTATTTATTTTACTGGCGTGACTTTGCGATGCATACTAACTCAAACCAATGAGCAGGGTCGCTTCAGGCCTCTGATCTTCAGCCAATGTCATTAATCCCTCAGACACCGCATGCTTAGGTCTTGACCTTCTGTAGGCCGGGGAGAGCTGCAAGGTGTTCTCACCGCTGAGCACATGAGCTTGCAGATTCCCACATTCTCGCATATTGCGTTATCGTCTGCTCCACACGTAATTCTGCATAAGCGCAACATAACTGTGTGTTGTCCCGCTAGATAAGATATAGTAGTTGTGGCCAATAATCATGTGCACTGCTGAAGGTTTTTCACTTCCCAGTAATGGCATCATGATTGCATCATTATAAGTGAATCTGCGAGTCAGGGCATACCTATGACTAATTGATCGACATGGGGCCCGTGTATAATTCCGCTAAATACTACTCGGCTGACAAACATGATGATGCTCCACAAGTAGGTGTTTTGCATGCGACCTCATATCCAATATGAATAGTCACATGTACTTGCTGCAATTCATTCATGTATCATTACCACTGCTAAGGGAGAACCCCTAACACATACTGTGTACCTGACCGGGAAATCAGACGAAGAGATGATAGACATTATTTTGAAAGCTGGTAGCATACCAGAACAATGGGAAGAGGCCTGAGAAAAATTAGGCAGCAAAGTCCCTAAAACGTCTGAAACAATCGACAAACCTATAGACAAGTCCTGGGTTAGGAAAGACTTTTTGAAGAATGAAATGAAAACCACTGAAAGAAAATTTATTAACCGAGGAGATACCTTCAATGTTAAAATATTTGCATTTCAAACAGAGGTAATATCTGAAGAAGAGTAAAATCGGAGGAACAAAGTAAGAGAATATATGAGATGTGGTTGGCCAGCTGATAGGAAAGGTTGCAATAAAACAATGGAGTGTTATTGACCAATAAAAGTTGAAGCAGGAACGGCAAACCCTCCGAAGGCCAAGCAATGCCAGAGGACGAAGATAGAGCCTGATGAGTTGGAAGGAGATTAGGAGGATATATACCTGGACGGATTTGATAGCGAGGAGCTCAGCGATACGGCATCCGAAGAGAGTACCGCTTAAGAAGAAAGTACCGCTCCAGGAGAAAGTACAGATATTGAGTGCAGCTCGCAACAATTACAGAATTGGTGGGAATCAGATTAAATAATTGTTAGAATGGGCCTGCTGAGAAATAATATATTTTTATTTTCTCCTCTGACGATGATTAGAAGATCAAAACTGCTGGCCAGTAAGGAGATACGATACTTACAAAGCATATTACCTATGTTACCTACCTTCCCTCCGATAAGAATTCTTGACCAGTTATGGTCACCTTAACGTCGAAAGGATATCGATGTCAAAATGAAAGGCCACTGAGGAGTTTTCCCCTCCTGATACGAAGAAAACCAACATCTCAACATACTATGTCTTTTATAACAACTACAAAAAACCCAGGAAAATTCGGAAAGTATCACCTATGAAAATTGGCAAAAGACCAAACTTCACGTTATTTCTAGATTTTAAAGGAAAAACTCTCCCATTATGATGCATGCTGGACTTGGGAAGTACATTGTTTGTTATTTCCCCAGAAGCAGCAAATGCAATCCGAATCCCTGTAGTAAAAAGAAGTTTACCAGGAACAGCTTTACAGGTCGGAGGTCGAAGGATACAAACTGAAGAATTATTTACAATTCCGTTGGGTTTGTCTTTTGGAAATCACAGAACCTTAGAGGAACAGGATCATGTGTTTGAAGTTATGAAGACTTCATCAGCCTATGATACGCTGATACCAGCTTGGTATTTGGATAAGCATAAGGCTCAAGGGATTACTATGGGATATTTACATTGCCTGCATTGCTCTCAGGAATGTTTTGAACATGGAATAATTCATCCTGAATATGAAATAAGATTTGATAAAAGATTAGCCTTAAGGCTAGATGCTATTAATATTGGGGCGGTAATCTTAGATAACCCTGAGGTCTTGGAGGAGTTACCGGAGAATTATCATAAACGGCTAGATTTATTTGATACAAGGAAGCAGAGAAACTACAAGATAATAAAGGATGCGACCATCGAATAGAACGAAAAACACCAGAAGAAACTTTGAGAATAGGGCCTATATATCAATTATCCAGGGAAGAAGAAAACTTATTTATCGAATACCTTGATAAGATGATTCAAGAGAGAAAGATAAAGCCATCTTCAAGCTCGATTGGAAGTCGAATATTATTCTTATCAAAACCAAATGGACAAGGGTTAAGATTATATGTTGGCTATGGGAACCTGAATCAGCATACTGTTAAAGATACAACTCTGCTACCAATTATGGAAGAATTATAAAGCAGATTAATCGTAGCTGATTTTATTACCAAAATCAATAATAAGGCGGGTATCCATGTAATAAGGATGGGGTTGGGAGACAAAAAATACACCGCGTTCGAAACAAGTTTGGGTTATATGAATATATGGTTATGCCATTTGGATTGAACAATGAACCAGCAACTTTTCAACTGGAAATCAATAGTATCCCTAGGCCTGTGCTGGGAATTGAATTGGTCATTAATTAGAAAATTCACTTTGATAAAGATGAAGGCCCAGTGGTAGTTGCTTATATTGATGACATAATAATGGGTCAATTCATAAACACTGAAAGGAAGTCCAAAGAGTCTTTGATGAACTACTGGAAAATATTTTGCGTAGCGAAATCGACAAGTGTGTTTCTGAAGCAAAAGAGACCTCTTGTTTAGAATTCCTCGTTAGTGGACAATCATCTTGAATGAATCCCAATACAGCCCAGGATATAGTGGATTGGCCATGACCAAAAAATCCAAAAGAAGTACAGCAAATATTGGGGTTATGGAACTTCTACAGAAGGTTTATACCTAATTATGCTCCGATAGTCGCGCCAATTCCAGATCTACAAAATGGCAATGGAGAGGATTTTAATTTTGGAGAAGCACAGGAAACGGTATTCTTAAAAGTCATAATTATGTTTACTTGCAGAAAAACACCAATACGTAGACTCGGCGAACAGGCGAATCCTGAGACAATTGAGGCCGATGCCTCAGATTTCTTAATTGGAGCAGTTCTTTCACAAAAATTCGAAGATAGCATAAATACAGTCCTGTGCTTTTGTATCTTGGATGCTATCTCCAGCAGAGTTCAATTACGATGTTTTTGATAAAGAGATGTTGGCGATAGTCTTTGCACTTTCCAAGCAGAGACACTATGTTTTAAGTACTGAACAGAAAGTAACGATATTTACTTATTACCAAAATCTCGAATATTTCACCAAGACAATAAAGCTGCACAGATGACAAGCTAGGTGGGCCGAACTCCTACAGGAATAGTGCTTTACCATCATTTACCGAGAAGAATCCTTAAATCCACAAGCGGATATACTTTCAAGGTGTCCGGCGTACAACTTCAGAAAGGGAGGTATAACAGCAGTAATGGATAAACAACTGCTCGGACCGGAACAATGGTTAGAGATACGAGCCATGGATGTATACGACAATAGTCTGTAATACTTTGATATCGGAGAGGTGGAGATCGCGCTGTTGAGTTCAGAACAGGAAGTGGCAATCAAAGAAGATGCTATGCTAGACAATGAGTATACGTCTTTGGGCAAAAAAGTGGTACAAGGGGAAAATGTTGATACCAACTTAATGATAACCGATCAAGTTTTAATTTGGAAAGTACGAATTAATGCACCACAAGCCATGAGGAAGTATGTCATGAAGTCAGAACATGACACAAACATAGCCAGACATTTCGGAAGAGATAGAACATTGTAACTTATCTCTCCAAACCTTTATTGGCCACTGACGGAAGAAGACATCCAAGAATATTGCAACGAGTGTGATATTTAGCAATGGACCAAAGCACCTAGGCATGCGGAGCATGGGTTGTTACATCCTCTCAAATTACCTTGCAAACCATGGATACATAGATGTACCGATTGTATTACGTAGTTACCTAGTTCATTGGAATATACAAACATACTGGTAGCATTGGATAGGTTCATGAAGATGTCTCACTTCATACCAATAGCCAAAAAGGATTCACCAACCATCGCAAAAGCATATTTAAACAACATGTTCAAATATCATGGTTTTCCAGAGGATGTTGTGTTGGACCCCGATGGAATGTTTACGGGATAGTACTTTACTGATCTATTCAATTATCTAGGAATTGAGAGATCGATGAGTATAGCTCTCCACCTTCACACTGACAGTTAGACGCAAAGAATGAACTAAGTTATCGAAGCATATTTAAGAGCATATTGGAACTACGATCAGAAGGATTGGTCAGAAATACTAGGAATGGTAGAGTTTGCTTATAATCACTTGAAGCATTCCTTGACTATGATATCACCTTTTTACGCCAGTTATGGATATGAGCTGAGAACCAACTGGCCAAGGGAAATCTAGTTTCGAAATCCAGCGTTGGAAATATATGGTCATGAAACAAACAGTATTCATAAAAAGATGAACATTCAACTGGAGAAAGTTCCACAATCGATGGCCCAGTATTACAACAAGAAAAGAGAACCAATCGAGGCATATAAGACAGGAGAGGTTGTTATGCTGAACCGAAAGAACATACGCTCTATTGGAAGATGCAAGATACTCGAGGATAAGATTTTCGGACCTTTCAAAATCCTATCGGTAGGACACAACAATCGTGTTTGCTAGTTAAAACAACCATCAACATGGAAGATTCCCTCTACCCTCAATATAGCTCTGTTAGAAAGATATTGAGGAAAGAACCGAGTAAGGGAGGTAGTTGAAATCGAAGAAGATGACGCGGGATTGGTTATAGAAAAGGTAATTCCATGCAGATACTCGACCAACGATATATCCAAACATGGGTTTTTGGTAAAAATGAAGGGTTATTTACAGGAGGAAAATATGTAGGAAATGAATAAAACTGTGAAACATAATGCAAGAGTATTGTTGGAAGAATTGTACAAAGAAAATAGGGATATGAAAAAAAAAGATAAAAGGGTTCTTATGGGAAAGAGCATGGAAGAAAAAGATAAGCAAACACAAACAGGAAAATTACAAAAGATGCAGAAGCACAAAAAGACAAATTAAGTTTTTTTTACTGTTATATTTGATTTATTTCGCTATCTGAGTGGTATCTTTTGCTTTGTTCACCTTTTAAGATGGTGCTACCATTGGGTCACCAGTCCCAGAGAGGGAGGTAGTGGTAGGGGTTTCCTCCTAGCAGCGGTTATGATACATGATGAATTGCAGCGGGTACATATGATGACCACACAAGACTCATATGGAAAACACCAATCAGTTAAGCAACATCATATTTGTCCGTGAAGTGATCTTTAGCAGGATTGCACTTGGGCCACAAGTTGATCAATTAGTGACAACTACGCTCTCACTAGCAGATTCAAATATGACGATACAATTATGTCACCTTAACTGGGAAGTTACAAACCTTCAGCAGTGTGTATAATTATTGGCCACACCTACTAGATTATATCTAGCAGGGCAGCACATAGTTAAGTTGCGATTACGCAGAATTAGGTGTGCAGCAGACAATAATGCAATATGCAAGTATGAGGGATTTGCAAGCCTGTGCGCTAAGCAGTGGGAACACCTTGCGGCACTCCCCAGTCTACGGAAGGTCGAGAGCTAAGCATGCAGTGTCTGAGGGCTTATTGACATTGTCTGAAGATAAGAGGCCAGAAGAAACCCTACTCATTGAGTTGAGTTAGTATGCATTGCAACGTCACACTCGTAAAAGAATATGAGGTTGACATGTGACAATCCACATTGGCAGAGTATTCGTTGTTCGTCAATTCAAATCTCTGATGTAATGCTGAATAATCAAATTAAAGTCGAGGCAATGAAGAGGGAAGAGCTAATAATATATATTGTGATAAGCACTGATAAGACTATGTGTCGTCAGATGTACCAACTACAGAATGAATGGCAAGCAAGATGTCCAAGTTGAAGTTATGAGCTGTCATTTTGTACGTGTGATATCATGATCATGAGGATGGCCCGATAGGGGACATAACGTTGTAAAGCCACTCATGCATCAACAGGATAACCGAAGGGAACCCATGGCACTATTAATGTGATACTAATGGTAATTATTGCGATAAGCTATCAAGCAATCATGGTGTCATGGCATGATTCCGAAGACACACTTGAGCCAAGGAACTGACTATAAGAAGCATACATTGTCCTGGGAATGAGGAGAACCAAGCTCTAGCATCAATCGTCAGTCAGACATTACCAGCGAAGTACACTTTATAATATTATTAAGATTTGTATCGACAAACTTTACAATTACTTCCATAAATCACCTTCGTGATTACTCTCTATATGCCTCAGAAGAGATTAACTCAATCTCATTAGGCACACCAGAAGGTGGTTGAAAATTTCAGCAATCACATTACATACTACCAAGAGCAGATTGTAACCCACATCTCTCGAATCCTTATATACTCAGCAGTTATCGAAGGGGTTGTATTCGACGTACAGAGGTACATCAATACAGTGTTGTCAACCTACGAAGAATTGTCAGAACAGCGACTCTGCAACGGACAAGGATGAGTGGTGAGCTCTTATTGTCAGATCGGACGTTGAGTCTTGGGAAAGACGAGGACTTGGAATAGGGTTTGGATAGGGGGTGGTATTTAGTCTAATAAATATTATATTAGCTATTGGGACTTTAATACCCCTGTAACACAGCTTAAATGGCAAGGGTGGCTTTCTGTAGATCCACTCCTTGTTCTATGTTACTCCATACAATTCTCAACCTCCAACTCCTGAAGGCTTGGCTTGTTGGCATTCAAATGTGGATATTCTGCGGGAGCAGCTGCAGTTGTTCTCGCAGCAGTACCGAGTGCCTGGCAGCAATGTTAGGATTAATGATGCCATGATTCTATTCACAGGCAGGTCTATTCACATTACAAAGATACCAAACAAGCCAATTAGTCAAGGATATACAATTTTCTGCATGGCAGAGAAGGACTATGTCTGGGAGATACACCCATCATCGAATGCAGTAGGAGGAGATCCTGTTGATGTGGAATCCCATTTGGTACAGCTTACAGATACTGGAAAGATGATTCACCACTTGATTAGTTATTGACACCAGAGGCATCGAAAGCTCTCCTTTAATGAATACATGAACAACTTCTTCACAACACAATGTTGGCTGGCAGAGCTCCATCGGATGGGGATAGGCGCATGTGGCTCATGCAGGCAGCAGTTCCAAGGATCTCCGAAGAAGTTAAAAGTGGAGAAAAATGCCAAATTGCAGTATCATTTTCGAAGTGGAGCTGACAATGATGTGGTTGCAACCTTGCTATGTATGGACAGTTCTGCTGTTACCATGATATCTACAATCCACCCTCTAAGTGGTGAGGATTCACTGGAGCTGAGAATGAGAAAGCATCCAGGCAACAAGAGTACCAATGCAAGTGGAGCACATTCCACATTTCTTCCTGGAGAACGCCAGAAAGAGCTTGATATACCAGCCATTGTTGATGCCTACAACCAGCACAAGGTGAGTGTGGATGTGGCTGACCAGTGTTGAACCTATTTTGATACACAGCTCATATCTAGATGTAATTGGTATCCACTTTTCTATTGGATTCTGGAGACAGTCCTCATCAATAGCCTGATAATCTAGCAAGATCTTCCAGCAATCACAGAGCACACTGTGGAGCACTTTGACTTCTGCCTCTCCATTGTGTGTGACCATCTGCAAGCTGGAAGTCCATCAAAAATGGAAAGTTCCTCCCACATTCCGGCTTCACAAAAAATCACACAGTCTGCTCCCACCACACAATCTGCCCTGTCCCCACTGCCTACCAGGCTAGTTACCAAGCACACCCCCTTACCATCTGCTGAAAGGTGCCAGGAATGCATTCCCCACTTTGGATGGACAGGATGGTAGATTGTTTCCTTTGCAGGTGGAGAAGAAGTCAGAGTGGTAGTGGAGAAGGCATGAAAACCAACATAAAGTGTGAGGACTGCAATGAGGCTTTGTGTTTCACACACAAATGAAATTGTTTTTATGAATCTCACCATATGTAGAGTATTTTTATTTATTCTGGGGGCATTTGGCTGGATTGTGGTAGTGTGATGTGTATTTTAAAGCGGGCCCATTTATGGGCCCAAACCCGGTTACCGGCAAAGGGATAGCATAATTGATATACAATCTATGCATGGATGTATCCATTTATATATCTCTTACCATGCGCTCTCAGGATCGAATTGGGTTACATCTAAGAATATACGGTAGCCGCCCGATGTCGGCCGGGGACGGTGGATGTCGGCCGGGGACGGTCAAAGTACCGTCCCTGGCAGACACCGGCCATCCAGCCGTCATTCTTATGGTCAGACGGGGCGGACGGCTGTGGCGCCGTCCTGTCCATCCTGGCAAGATCTCGGACGAGACGGTTGAGAACACTGACCAAGGCTTGTGTTGTAGTCCACTCACGGAGGCTGTCCCTCCACGCAGTGACCGGTCCACTCACGGAGTCCACCCTCCGTGACTGGACTGGTTCATTCATGGAGTGTACCCCTGTACCCCACCTCTTGAGTGGACTAGTTCATTCGCGGAGCATACATAAACAGTGCTAATTACACTCAACCAAAGATACGAATTACTCTGTACACAATCATCATGATCCCTACAGTCAGCGGTATGCATCAACATTGTGGTGCAACTACAATTACACTGTGCTCCATATCCTGACTTGAAACCATCTCTTTTTCCTCGTTGCCCTCCTCCTCCACATTGTCCTCTTCCTCCTCCTCCTCCCCCCCCTCCTCCTCTTCCTCATCCATTACCTCACTAGTAACCGCTTCGACCTCGAGATCCTCTTCTTCCACACTATCGAATTCGTTCAAATCACTTTCGTCATTTTCCTCAGTGCTGTTGTTGCTATCTTCAACGTGTTGACTAGGGGTTTCGCCCAGTGGCTTCCTTCGTCTTCGGTGCTGGTGGACTCGGGGATGAGGCCGGTGGCTTGCGGCCCCATTGGCCTCGCCAGCCCCCACCGTCCTCGCCTGCCCCGGTGCTGAGGATGAGGGCTCGGTACTGGTACTCAGCTTCGGGCTCCGGCTTTGGCAGTCGGCATAGAGTTTTCCTTCCCACTCATTCTTATATAAGTCTACTGTTTTCCTTCTTTTGTATCGATAGATAATTGAGCATCTTCGTGCTTTCTCTTTTGATCTCAACACAACGGAAGTAGAGTCTGTCTGCTCCCTTGCCTCCCCTTGTGTATTTGCTTGGGGTCGCTTTTGACTGGGCCTAGGTGGTGTTGTATTTCGTTTAAGATTGAAAGTACCAGATGGAGCTTTACTAACACCAGCATTTGTGCATTGTGCGCCATCATCTCCTCCATGACAATGAAGTGTGCACTCAACCTTCGCTTTGAAGCACTTGCAGCGAATCGTACCGCAGTTCCTTTTACATCCACAACCTGCTTGAATGAGCTCAGCAGGGGACTTAAGGCGCGCAGCCTCCCGAAAAGTAAGTTCACGATAGCTACCCTTTTTGAATGGCGGAATGCGATGGGGAATTGTAGCGGCAAGGCGGTGCATATCCTTCGTCCGATAGAAACCATGCAGAATCCCATATTAACACAGCAAGGCATAATGATTGCCATCCTTGACTTCAATCACCCTGCAGAAGATGCGCTTGTTATCTGTTGAACATTCACCGAGTGTGTACACTCCGCAAATGAACCCGTCCACTCACCGAGGTGGGGTACAGGGGTATACTCCGTGACTGAACCAGTCCAGTCACGGAGGGTGGGACTCCGTGAGTGGACCGGTCACTCCGCTGAGGGACAGCCTCCGTGAATGGACTAGAACACTGTCCAAAGGAACCAAGTACACCCAGCCGTCCGATCTAGACGTGGCGGTGGAATTCAGTATGTAAACAACAGTCCGTACCTAAAGCGAAGTCACTTGACCACGGGTCCTGATATATGAGTTACAGGCTGATCTCATGTCTCATGGCGGCTGACGCAAATTTGTATACTAACCCTAACCTTGGCTCGTTCATATGCCTTCTGAAGTATACTCCCCCCACCTGCGTATATAATAATGCATCATATTTTCGCCTATGATGGAAGATTCGAATTCTCAGTAGACCTTAGTAGACAGGCTTGCAATTAGAATGAGTCGGTTGCATAGTGCCAAGAGTAGACAATTGAGCTCTGACTCACCGGGCAGCAAAACGGACAGCAAAACCTTCTGACTGACAGAATCATTCTGGTGGCTGGTTAAGTACGCCTGACTATCTCCGTATTTTAATAGTTGGGTTAACCGTCGAGCCGGGTGTCTCAGGAGATTTATTACCTGCAGCACTCTAACGATCTCTGATGATAACAACGATCTCCTGGCTAGTTCTGGCGTAGTGCCCTGCTATGACGACCGAATCACCGTCATCTTGTATCTGAAAACGAGACGCCCAAGTCCTGGTGTGTTATTGGCCACCATTGTTTGCCGCTCAGGACAGGTATTATTCAAGATCCCTAATTGTTAGTAGTCAGTGATAGTTATTAAGACTACTATAAGTAGCTCTGCTTCCAATGCAGGTCGGACAAACTCCAGACGGGCTGAAATGAGTACTTTAGCGATAATCTTCTTCTGCATATCTTCACTTGATCTCACTCAAACCACGACTTCTACCAGCAGAATTGGCTACCGTTCATGAGCTTAATCCTAACTGCTCCTTTTCATTCCCTCAAATAAAACCTCGTTAATAGATCTATTACTTTTTCCTGGAAGGGCATCAGCTGCATCTTTCTGCCCTCTTGACCCTCTTTGACTGCTTCAAAGTCGCTCTCTAAACACGCCGTCACAATGTCTCAGTATCTGTATGATGAGACTGTATCCCATTGTGTCGGTTAGATGTCGGCAAGATTTCTCAACCAGTCCTTTTGCGAGCTGTTTGTTTGGTATCATGTTCAGCATCAAACCTCGGACGAGCAATTCGACTGTGGACCAAAGCCTGATTTTCGATAGCACCACTCCGTGACTGTGGTAATCACAAACACACGTATACTTGGAGAATACTAAATTCTTATATGCCAGGTGGTGATAATGCCGCGGCTGCCTGGTTATGCTTCTAGGCTCGGAAAAGTCTTTTAATTAGTCAAGACGACAGTAATTGAGGTTCTTTATACATAACAACACAAGTGATATCCCCTTCATAATTGCCGTCGGTAGGAAACGATAGTTCCGGCTCTGTAAAGAAAACGATGCGCTTAGACGAGAGTCTTACAGAGTCCTGAATGTTTCGTCCTCAATATTTCACTCCCTATACATGATATATTTAGTATTATTTAGTATTCGTTGGATGTAGATATAGTTCATACAATGACCCAAATCGCTGCTTTGCGGAATTGGTCACTATCAATGCTTTCCCCTAGTGCTATTCTGTTTTCGGGAGGCAACGGGAAGCAACGGCCCAGCACTTTTAAATGGACGGTGATCACCATTCCTAATGCCCAAACTTTTGTGCACAGGATCAGATAAGGAATTACTATAATTCTCCGAGGCAGATTCTCCGACAGTCAAAGACTTACCCTATCTTATTCTGAAACATCCAACCACTACCATTTTTGGTAACACCTGCTGCAGGGTCTAAAGGGATTACAGGTTCCGAGAGCTAATGGCTGGTTCGAGTCCTGAATCAATTGCCCGAGATTACTAACAGACATCCAGCAAAAGCTCATGTTACCGGAATCACAAGCCTTAGCCAACTCCATCATCATTTGCATGCTCTGGAATGAGGTCAGAGGATGATGTGAATGGTCTAGAGTTTGTATGTTCAAGTACGTACTGGATTTGAGATAGCGAGATATCATAATGGCTTAACAGAAATGGACGATTACGGGGAGGCTGCCTGTTCTGTTATTCGGGTTCACTACGCTCTCAACACCCTAAACCACCGAAAACTGGTAATCATGATATAATATATCCTAGTTGCTGTCGGAACCCGGCCATTGACTGAAACGTATATCTTGACATCCTGAGTACTAAGTGATGCAAGCGCGATCACTGAGTATCACTCGCACGGTTCTTGAAGTAGGATGTTGAAATAGTTATGCTAGAGAAGCTTGATTGTACTATCTAAGAGGGCCACAAGGCCTGATATATATGGCATACAAGTGTGAATGTGTGCATATGTATCTATGAATAGGTCATGGTGAAAACTGTATTTATGTCAGATATATAGTATAATCTTTAATTTCTTATAATTGCTTTGAATCAAAAAATTGATAAAGTATCAATATCAACTTGCATAGAAACAGATATGTTGTATTTATTAAATGTTGTTGGCGATCAGCGCATATGCATTCTCTGGTCATATGAGGCTTACTAATGGCGATAGGTGACTCATCGCTGTCAATATGATGGTAGAGATATATTATGCTATGCTCCCCCTCTTGCCTTACACCGTGGACCAAGACACAAATGAAAGAGATGAAACAAAGAGATTTCCAGAGTAGCCACCTTGAAACCCTACTAAATTGATTAGGAAAAGAGTAATACCATAGTCTGAAGATCAGTGTTGCCAGTAGTCTGGACGGTCCCGGTCCATTGTAGGGATCAGTGCAGTCCAGTGCGAAAAATAGTTGCACTGGACTGGACTGGGGATTTAGGGTGGTGCACTGGACTGATGCAGTGCGGACCAGTCCAGTGCTAACAATTTAAGTAATCCCTGGCCAACGGTATCAGAGTGGCTTCTCCTCGGAACTCAGACTCACCGGGAAAAATGACCTTACGCGACGCGTAACTCATAGAGAAGCTGTCTATGGGCCGGTAATCCATAGCATATTTGGCGCGTGGCACTATGAGGTCCTATGGACCTGCAAGTTGACTAGATTACTA
>Ga0307514_10001161_pt1 | contig 35697 bp, 43 predicted proteins | sample 16_EM_MG_FD_203088 | JGI IMG/M metagenome (GOLD analysis project Ga0307514, IMG submission 203088) | Populus trichocarpa ectomycorrhiza microbial communities from riparian zone in the Pacific Northwest, United States - 16_EM | ecosystem: Host-associated > Plants > Roots > Unclassified | place... | reverse complement strand
GCATATCCGTCATGGCACTTTTTTTTTTTTTTTTGAGTCTATACGCCTTTCCCCCGAAGGGAGCCTTAGGCTATAAGGCGGCCGTCAGGGCACTTTTGATGCAGTAAGACAGGTTTATGCGGTACAATCGGAAATGAGAACAGGAGCACTGATATTGGGCTAGATACATGACACCCCAACTAAATACATGATACCCCGACCCTTTTCCACTCACCTTAATCCGGCCTAAGCCACTTCTCGAGGTGTGATTGCTACTTGCGTTTCATGTTGAGGTCTGCTATTCAGTAGTAATAGACTCAATCAAGGCTGATATTTCTGGTACTGCTGCAGTACTGGGGGCGGTCTGAATAACATACAATTGAAGGACTTCAAGCGCATAGTTATCGTCCGTCCTGGTAATTAATGGCCGTGGTCCAGAGCCATCGAGAGGGTCGGAGGAATTTTGCGGATTAGTGTCGTCCGGTAGTTCAGATGGTGCTGAGTATGCGGCTGCAATTTCCTCAATAGTAAGGTTTGCCTGACGCTCAGGCGTTATTCTTCAGGAGGGGCTACAAAATCTCGGAGATCTTCTTGGTTGAGAAAGGGAACAGAGGGAATTGCACGCAATTGCACTCGGATAGACTCATAGACTTGACTAAGCTCATGATGGGGATTACCACCAGGAAAGTCGGAAGGGTTCCACAGGGCCTTCCAAACGGAGGTGTGCCTTGTTCCAGCAACGGCAAATGGTATCTGCAGAGACCCCCGACTATACTTGCAATACCGCCTGAATTGCCGCAAGAACATCTGGATTGTATTGAGCTTTTTGTCATCCAGTAGAGTTGGTGCTACTTCGGGATAGAAAAGACAAGCCGTGGGACTTCTGCTCTTTAAGCTATAACACTCAATCCGAATACTCGTGTTAGTTGCTGCTGACCAGGCCAGAATATCAGGCTAAACCTATCCCTTGTTATGCTATCTCGGAGTGCCTGTACACATTAATTTGAATTTTGGGAAGGCGCCAACAAGTATGCAAGCAATGTACAGTTATGCATTTTTTCGCCCCTTAGGCTGTCATTTCTACTATATAACAAGTGAACTCGTCAGGAGCTTTCTATGCGCTATCAGAGGATATGCGCTGACATAGGATGCAAAGTCATAGGTTCACCTGTGTCAGACGCTCGTAGAGGCTCGCAGACTCTCCCACATTCACCTGCCCCTCCCTATACCAGATATCCAGTGCGACTTTGGAGTGCCTCCTACGCCAGATGGAAATGCAACTGCAGCACGGCTCATATAGTACAAGAACAACTTCCTTCACTCACTATGTCTTTCGATCTTTGAGTTACCCTGAAGTCAGGTCAGTTTGTCATCCCTTATTGAATTACTTGGCACTTTAGCCGATACTGTAGTCATGTATATATCTTCAGTTTGCTGGACTAGATGCCTTCAGTATTTTAGTCTGTTGTTCAGTATTGTGCATATGGTATATATGGTTGGTTGGTGGGGTCGAGATACCACCACATGATGGAGGGAGCTCTTTTTAAAAAAAGGCAAGGGCTAGCTGACCTTAATCATTGCCGGGATCAGGTTGCTTTAGCGAGGTTTGTTTGTCGTGTCCAAGTCGGAATGTGTCGAAAAGATTGGAGTTACCCTGAGTTACTATGAAGGTAACCAGACTAACACCTCCCTCCTTCTAGCCTCCAGTAGTTCTACTAGTCTGGCGGGCGTCGGCCCCTCGTATAGTTGGGGTCAGCTTTTCCAAAAAAAAGCGTGGAACCTTTTGTATGGCAACGTTTCTTGAGTTCCGTACTTCCCATGCGCTCCACCCACGCTGAATGAAGCATAACTCATCAGATGGAAGGCCAGAGGACTCCCAGTGATTTAGCAAAGTAGTCATTTCGAAGAGGGGCTCTTTTGTTGTGGAGACGATTACTGTCCGAGGGCTTATGGCATGGGGTTGCATAGCTAGGTCACTTTCAAACACACAATCCTGAAAAAAGGCCAACAAAGTAATATCAAATAAGATAGGAAGCCCACCACAATTCAGTTATGCACAAATAGCCCAAAAACCCAAAAACTTTCAAACTACCTCCACTCTGCTGATGCAGAAGCGCTAGCTCATGAGTCCCCAGGCTCGGCCCCCGTTTTCCCCCGAGTCCTCTTTCCGTTTTCGCATTCAGCTCCCCCACCTCACGCACCTTGAACAACCCCCAAACTCCACCACAGACCCCAATACACTACACTCAGCTTCCCCACCCAAACCCCAACACACCCACCCCGTTGTTGTTGTTGTTGAAAACAGACCTTACGCCAGCATTAACCTTTGCATAGTAATATAGTATATAGACACAATCCTCTCTCCCAAGAAATTATTAAAATACCCCCGTAACCGCAAATCAACTAGAAGGGAGAAAACAGGACATAATGACCCAATGAACGCGCCATAACAATACAATGCTTCAGTAAACAACGATTTAATGCTGGCGAAAGGCTCCGCAAGAGATATGATGTGCATGTTGAAAAAGCACTGTTGGTGGGTATTTGGCGAGACGAGTCGTGAGCGAGCAAAGAGAAACAAACAGGGACACAAACAAAATTAACAAGTTGAATAGGAAAAAGGAGGTAACCGTGTAAGGCTGAAACGAGTAGAAGTGTACAGAGAGCAGATGGAGTCTTTTTACTCTTCTGCCCACCTAGTCTCCCTCAAGTAATCTCCCTTCTCATCGCCCCGGAACGCCCTCTTCCAGGCAAAGTATTCCCCAAGCCTAACCTCCGCATATGCGGCATAATCAAAATCGATTTGGGAGATGGTATCCTGGATGAGTGCCCAAATGCCCCTAATAAAGGTGAGGATTATTAACACCCAAACACAATTTGAAAAAGTATCCCTAGGTGTCTACTCACCAGTAAAACCCAGGAAACCCTCTGAAGGCATCGACCTCGGCCATCAGTGCCTCTACCTCCTCCTCCAAGTTTTTTGCAGAAGACCTTCCCCCACGGTTATGCGCGTGGAATGATTGTAGGTACGCCCGGATGAAGTCCCGCCGCACAGAGCGCGTCGGGAGAAGGTTATAATCACATTCAAATCCACCCCACTCGGAAAAGTGGTTTGCGATGTCGAAGGCTCGTTCACAAGGGGTAGCATACCTACACCCCACAACGCAACCAGTTAGATCCTTGAGGACTCGATCAGCGTTTGGGGAGAGTGGTAGTACATACTCATAATCAATGAATTGCACGCTCTCAGCTCCAATCCCATTCTCCTCTATCAACCCATCCTCCCTTCCCTCCTTCTTCCCTTTAGGCAGAATAATCACATTCCCGTTCAGCAAATCACAATGTCCAAAAATAGGTCCTACACCACCATCCATCCCCTTCAATCCACTCTCTTCGCTCAAAAACCTCAACTCACCAAGTAACTCTTGCTTCCTTGATGCTTGAGCCGGGGTACCGCTGGGGAGGGCCCCAACCCACCTCTGCATGACTCCCCAGAGGTTATCCTCGGTAACTGGGATAGGGGCAGCAAGGGGGTCGAGGAGAGAGTCGTCTCGTGGCTGGTGAGCGCGGCCGACGGAGAGCACACCGTGCCATTGTCCGAGACGGCTTGCAATGGCAAGATATATAGGACGTTCGGACAGATCTTTGACTGTGCAGACTTTGCCCGCGACATATCTGTAGAGAAGTCCGTTGTTGAAGCGGGCGAGGAGAGCTGGGGCGAGGCCATACAAGGAGAGGAGGGCGTGTGAGGCGCATTCACCTGGATGATGTTAGTGACTAGATTACTTAGGGAACCTGAGGAGGCAACGAACGGTCGCGATCAATTAGGATGCTAGTGTCGCGGCCGTATGCCCGGAGGAGAACTGCATCTTCGTCTTGGTCTTTGGTCGAATTGACACATTTGAGTAGCTACACAATGTCAGCTTCAGAACATTGGACAGGGGTTTCTCAACACACAGTATTCGTAATGCCATCCGTGAACCTAACGAACCCTAAATCCTTCACCTCCCAGTCTGGGAACAGCGTCAAAACCAAGTGCGTAGCTGAGCTGTGGGAGTTGTGGGGATTGTAAGATAGCGGAATGTATTTGATCTTTTGCTGGACTGCTTGAATGCTGGTTGGGGTGGTGCCCGATGCACCACTGTCGTGCGTTGTTGCCATTATTGCTAGGCGGTTTTGCTTCTGGATATTGGGTAGTATTAGGGGGAAATGCGAACGGTATAATTGTAGAACTGAGCCAGGAATAAGAGCCAAATTAATTGAGCCAGTTATGTATGCCTCTTGAAGTGGTTTGGTTGGTTTTCTAGAAAAAAAGGTGGCGTTTTATGGAATCTGGACGAGATAATGCTAAAGATACAAGTACTTTCTCAATATATGGTCTACTTTGTCAAATTTGTGTCTCCAGATAGGCTGCAACTGCAGGTGGGCTCCATCTCAGCCCAGCTTGCTGCATTGGACTGGGGAAGGTGTCGTGTGCAACTGTCGTGTGCACTCCTAACCTTTTATCTTTGGGCTGTTGGAATACGTCCGTTGCCGTGAAACATTTCGGGGAAACAACCAGTTGGAATTGCAGAGTATGTCACCTCGCGTGACACTCTCTGGACGGGGCTGCAAATACATCTTCCCCCTACACACACGATAGTGATCTCAAATATATAGGATAGTCGACACAGTGAGTAGAAGGATCAGGGTTGTGCGCTTGGCCGAGCTGGACCCAGACTAGCCGAGACATGTGAAAGCCTCTGGCGATATGATAGCGATTCATAGGAGCCGCATACTAGAGTACTAGCTACACTAAGCCTGCGGAGAACTTCAGGGCTTCGTATTCCGAGACTCGTATTATTACTTGCATAGATAAACCCTCCAAACCAAGTTGTGCAATGAAAAAAAAGAAAAAAAAGGAAAAAAAGGCAAGAAGGATCTGGCCGGCTCGACCTCAAACACCAGGCGCAAGTTGAAAAAGACAGACCAGCATGGGAATTTGTCATCTAAGCCCTACCGCAACAAAGGCCTTCTCTCCTCTGTCTCCTCCCCCTGCTCCACCACCCACGCCCCCGGGATCCTCTGCGGCTCATCCCTTCTCCACAACAACCAACCCCTCGTCCATCCACCCCACCCTTCCGCACCCCACCCCGCAGGAAAGGGGCTTTCCAGTCCTAGCCAAGCCCAAATCCCCTCTGGCTCCTCGCTCTCCCATAAACCCCACTCCCGTCTCCTCCGCTCCCTCATCTTCCACCATGCATATATTAACGCGAGGAGTCCGGCAAAGAGTAACGTCGCTATAACTGTGGTAATAATGGAGAGGAAGTTGCGCGTGGACATGTTGCACCCAAGAGTCCGTGTGCGGAGCTCCCAGCGCTCGTTGGTGAGGGGGCAGATGCTGGGGTTGTAGATTGGAGAGAGGATTGAGGAGGCAGGGAGGCAGGTGTTGGACTATCGATGGGGGAGAGGAGTTAGTGGCAGATTGTTGAGGATGTGGGCGGGAGAGGTACGTATGGACACCATCCACAGGGATTTTTGTCTAGACAAGAGTCGCAGGCATTGAGTCTCCAGCACTTGAGGAAGTCTAGTCGGGTATCGAGGCTTAGGCCTGGGAAACCATTAGTCTTGTTCCTGTAGGGGAAACCATAGAGTTAGCTGAGGAGATCTAGATTTCAAGCAACCATACCAGATAAAAACTGTGTAGCATTCAACTCCATCTCTTTGCCTCTAGCTCGGGACAACAGAAGTCAAACGATGAGTTCTAAAGCTGTCATCTTGTCTCAGAGCTCTTTTGAGCTCTACCCTAGATACAATGAGTTTCTCATGCATAACAGTTATCCCTGTATCTAGTGCCCACTCCTACTCTGCCACTGCGTAATTATGATCCTCAATCAATCACGAGAAGCTAAGCCACATTGGAACATTATACCTGGCATCAACGCGGAGAATCTTAATTCAAGTGAGCTCAATTCGACCCCAATAACCAAGCAAATTTCACAATTATCAACCATCATGAGGTCTATCTTTGTCCTCCTGGCCGCTGCAGCTGCCTCAGTAGTCTCAGCGCATAATGTCCAGCTTGCTCCACACTCGAGGGAATGCTTCCATGAAGACCTCCATAAAGATGACCAGATGAGCGTTTCGTTTCAAGTGGGAGATAGGGAGTTTGGGCATTCGGGGAATCTGGATATTGATTTCTGGGTAAGTTGATATTCTTAGGGGGCAGTTGAAGTTCAAGTTGAGTTTGATCGGAAACATTGCGTCAACGTTTTCATCCACCAGAAAGCACTCATTAACCCTTCATAGATAACCGACCCCAAAGGCAGTCTCCAAGTCAACGAGCGCGCTGTCTCATCTGGCGTCCATAGTTTCACTGTCAAGCACGATGGCCGACATATCTACTGCTTCTCCAACGACAACTACTCTGCCGCCAGCAAAGAAGTTTCCTTCAACGTCCACGGTGTTGTCTACGTCCCCGAGCCACCTCCAGGCTCTCCTCCAAGCGACCCACTCGAACGCGAGATCCACACGCTCTTAAAACTAATTTACCAAGTCCAAGATGAACAGGAGTATATTATCATGAGAGAGAGGAACCACAGGAATACTGCTGAGAGCACAAACTCAAGGGTGAAGTGGTGGAGCATTTTCCAATTGGGGGTTGTGGCCGGAAACTCTGCATGGCAGGTGTGGTGGATTCGGAGATTCTTTGAGGTGAAGAGGGTGGTGTAGGTTATTGATATGGTTGTTCGTAACACCCATTGTTTTTCTTGATAATGCAAAGTGGGGAGTGTGATACCAGGAAATAACGACCTTTGGCATGTAATTTCTACAAGAACATTTGTGCCCATGGGAGTAGAGATCTCAGGTCCACAAATTTGGGGCGCAAAAGTACTCACATGGACATCCCAAAAGCGCCTGCCATTGGTATCCATTAAACAGGGTTAAAGTTGCTCTATTTTTCAAGCAAAACGTACAATTTGCAACTGCAACCGTGAACTTATGTACTTCAAGTATATATAGGCCGTAACAATCCTTCTTATTTCCATTAATTCGCTGCTAACAAAAGATACACATGACACAGCACCCAGCAACAAACACTACACAGAAAACAAACACCAGCGCGACGTATGACTCGTGTAGTCGGAGAAAAAGTTGAATTGGATTGATAGATGTACTTACACATCGATCTCTCCTGGCTTGGGTTGGGTGATGAGGAGGATGGCTGGTTACAGACAAAGGAAAACAGGACTTCTTTAAGACTGGCGCTTCCTCAAGTTGTTGCTGAGCCATTCGAGACCCTCGTAAAGTCCGTCGCCAGAGGTGGCACAGGTTGATTGGATGTACTGTATATGTCAGTCCATGCCCGGTTGGGGAAGCTGGCGCGACTTACCCAGGCCCTCTGCCTCAAGCTTTGCAATCCAAGCTTATCTGTAATTTCAGAAGCGTTCATAGCATTCTGAAAATTTATCAGTTTCATTCCTCTGCATAACCTTCCAACTTTCCACTCACAGGCAAATCTTGCTTGTTGGCGAAGACCAACAGCAAGGCGTCTCGTAATTCATCCTCGTTCAACATGCGCTGCAACTCCTCCCTAGCCTCGCTGACACGCTCTCTGTCGTTGGAATCAACCACGAAAATGATGCCCTGGGTGTTTTGGAAGTAGTGGCGCCATAGAGGGCGAATCTTATCTTGTCCACCGACGTCCCACACGGTGAAGGAAATGTTCTTGTATTCGACGGTCTCCACGTTGAACCCTGTTGCAGTCCAATGTCAGCATGTCACCGAGGACGAAGGCTTCCAGATAATGTATCCTCAACGGATGCAAGGGCATGGTGATAGCGGTTTTCTATGTAATTGGAGCATTATAACTAGCTGCAGCTCCTATGTACAACAGACACACATCCAATGTTAAGAGAAAGGGAATTAACGTACCAATAGTGGGGATAGTTGTGACAATTTCTCCGAGCTTCAACTTATAAAGGATAGTTGTTTTACCGGCAGCATCCTGTGACGATTTATATTGATTAGCTAGTAATTGACCTCTAGAGATAAGTCTAAAAGGCTATATCTGCTAGCTGGTTGGATTGACAAATGAAGTGTTGATGGCATACCAATCCGACCATGAGAATGCGCATTTCGCGCCGGCCAAAGAGCTCACTAAGAAGTTTCGAGATTGACAGACCCATGATGAAATATTAAAAGATGTATGGAATATGCTGAAATTGGAGTCTCGTATGTCTGTACTTGCCAATGGAATATTAGTTTCAGTCGCTTGTCAGGCTGCTTGGAGCCGAGACTAGATCTGGAGACGTTTGAGTTGCGAAAATGACAAAGGGGTGACAAAGTAGTAAAACACAGACTGGGCATCGGTGAAGGTCACGGGTGTAGCTCCCGAAAGCTATATATAATAGCTCGAGAGGGGTAGCGGCAGAGGCTCGTGACGGAAAACCTCCGTGCCCGCGATGGCTGGAAGCATGGCAGAGAGTTGGAACTGTACTCACTAGGATTCGTGGAGAGTCTCTGTGCTTGAGACTCGCGCGTTCAGGTGGAAGTCAAAAAAGGACAGAAACAACAGACACGAGATTCAGGTAATAAGGGTGATGGGATGAGTTCCCTTGAGGTTGAGGTTGTGTTGTGTGAGGAGAGAAAGAGAAGAGAACAGAATTGCTAAGTAGATTTAGGGCTGGGAGGTAAAGAGGCGGCTAGCCACTTTTCTTGGTCGCTTACTGTCAACGTTGGCTGTTCGATGTGAAGATATCGTCAGGTACGCCCAATACATCAGGATGCATGTCCACCCCTTTTATAGCCTCTCGCTCCTAATGGACAACTTATAGTCTCTCCAGCTATCACCAGTTCATGGGCAGCTCTGGTAGCCTCTTGATAGTTGAGGACACTTCTTCGTGTTTCAACGAAGAGAACACGAAGCCTGAAGCGAGCTGTGACTCCCGATGATACACAAAATGCACAAACTAAGCAAAGACGTTGATAAAATCAGCCATCTAGGTGGGTCCCTGTTTCCCCAGCTGTCTGGTGTTTGGGACGGCAATCAATCTTTACAGTCATGAGACATGCACAAATAATGTCTAATGTCTAATGGAAACCTCAGTCTCGTGACTAAATATATCCTTTCCCTATAGGAAATGCTTGGCGCAACACATGCCAGTACAATGTGTACAGTCACGCCACACAGTGTCTGGCAAGCGCCACTGCTGTCTGGGCAAGCGCCACTGCTCGAGCATTCTGTGGCATACTTAGTTAAGCAATCTGTTCCCAGTTGTTAATTAGTCATCAAACAATTGGTTGCCGATGTGGTTCACAAAAACAAGAACTCATTGTGGATGTTGGTATTCAAATATTATCATGGATATGGGATTACCAACTGTGCCTACTTAGTGGGAGTGGTGATAGGGTGGTGATTGTGACAAAAACCAAGGGGGCGCATGATGTTGGCCACACTGGGTTTCAGCTGTCTGTACAAATGAGCTCCAGCTCTCCAACCCAGTTACCTCTGAGAGCGAGGAGTCTCGAGAGGTTGGCCAACAGCTAAATTGTGTGCGAAAGAGAAATCCAAGACTAGAAAGTTATGAGCGCAAGCAGGCGCCTTTCCCCGTTAAACATCGTAGGTTTCCCAAGATATACTTGGCTGCTCTATGGAATTTTATTTATGTAGTTCATATAGCCTGATCACAAACCAAGCTCGAGCTCTATCACCTCGTCGAAGTCGGCATCGAGACCACCGCTTCATTCTTACTACCAGAACCTTTCCCTTCCCTTACAAGCCAAGTTTGGAGATCTTGACGAGGATGGGAACTATGTAACGGCTGAAGATGCAGTTTTGAGCCCAGGCAGTCTTAACTTTGTGGTTGATTTTGGGAGCGACGGTGCCTATGTTGGAGTTGATATTGGATTGGCAGAGGAGGACGATATAGAAGGCTTCTTGGGCCCGGTTGACGGAAGAGGGGTATGTTTTACTTGGCCATCCAGAAGCCTGATATCTATTCGATTAACTCTTTCTCCGATTGAATAGAGGCCGAGGGGTCTACGCACACGATGGATGTGGGTCAGCGTTTCACTAAGCACCTGAAATGATTAATATACTAAGTAAACTGCAGATGCATATTGGGTCCGCATCGCCAGCCAGAACTCGTTCAAGCGATTGGCAAAAGATATGGATTGTCTCCAAGGCACATAACCCTCTTGCTATCCCAACCACCAGACTCGGTTGAATCACCTCAAGTGCCGCATCAGTCCAGATTGCACCGCGCAGGGCAGAAGATGGCAGAGACATTTTCCAATGCGCGTAAGAGCATGGAAAGGGTCAACATAGACGACCTACAGGATCCAGAACTATCTGGATTTGATGCAGACGGTATAAGCCTCGCATCCATGAATAAAGATGCCCATACCATAGCCAATTTGAATACGAGTTACATGGCCCTTGTAGCTAAAGTATGGCACTGGCACGCTGTGGAATGGGGGGGACGATGTGAGTAAATTACCTGTATATGGGGGGTTTCTTCACTAATTTGTGGCCCTGTAGTTCTGTGTGTTGGGTATAACTCTATTCATAATCTCCCTCTATCACACGATACGACCAGTGGGAAGCGGGATAACGCAAGTGGTTACTCATCAAAAGACAACTCAGGAATGTGGCCAGAGTTGGGGGTTACAACAGCAGAAGCGGAGGGATTGGGAAACAGCGGTGGTGCTCATGGGGATACAGGAGATAGTTATCCTGAAGGCCGTCGCCTCTGGACCTGGCTCATACTCTGTGATGATGGGACTATTATATCACTGCATGAGCATCTCTCTCACCACACTGCATTTACTCCATATGAGTATCAAGTTCACATAAGCATCATTAGAAAGAACATTCTCACTATCTTCCGGTCACTATCTCGGGCACCAGAGGCTATTAACCGGACTTATATGGAGAAGTCCAGGGGTCTCGGGGCTTTGGATGAACTACCATTTAGGATGCATCGTACGGATCTCACTGAAAGTGAGCCTAGTTTGTTATTCTACTATCTTTTTGACGACTGGTACAGCTCGTGGAGCCTAGCTATTGAAAGGCAGCACCCTTACAGGAAAAAGCTGAGACAATTGGTACGTCATCCAACCCCTTACTTAGGGTAAGTCTTCTAACCTCATCAGAGAACTGATCTCATCCGCGACCCCGAGCTTAATCATGTCAATGACCTCCTCAGTCTTGCCCGACAATTGGCAACCCTGAAACGAATATATGAGACATATCAGCTCATCATTGATCGGATTCTATATCGCCAGGAAAACTCACTCAGCATGGCTAAACGTGGTGGGAAAGTTATTATTACTGGTGAATCGGACCAAGCGGGTGTTTCTGCTCAGGCTTCAATATCACCAGAGAGTGCAAAGTCACCAGAGAGTACTGTGATGGGTGATCCAAGGATATTGGGGGTCCCTCTTTCATCGCACGCTGTGGCCCGTTTCGAGCGTTTACGGGACCGTATCAAACTGTATGCCCTCGCGGAGCTTCAGGACTGTCTGGATGAGAAGGATGGGCTAGTCAACATGACTTTCCAACTCATTGCTTTCAAGCAAACCTCGGCGGTAGAAAAGATGACTCGAGTTGCGATTTTATTCGCGGGAGCAACCATTCTATTCCTGCCGCTGACACTACTGACGGGGTTCTTTTCGATGGATATTCGGGGAATGCAAGGCAGTTGGAGGCCCGCTCATTTCTGGGGAGCATCGGGTGTGTCCATTGTCATCACCGTATGCCTATTGATTGGTGTGGTGAAGTATTCTGTTGCGGTTGACACTGTGAGATTGGGGACTCAGAGGGCTATGGCCGTGGGGCGAGCACAAGGCTGGTGGGGCAAGGGGAAGAAGTCCTCATGAGCAACCAAAGTCTGGGGACAAATTTTTTTTCACTCTTACATCGCGATAGCATAGAATTTTGTTTCTTTTGACGTTGACATTGGTTAAGAATATGATGGGTCATATGCACTGATAGTTCTAAGTAATTCCATTTAACTGTATGTCTCATCTGCTTTAATTGAGGTCTGATAAGTCGGCAGGCAGCTTGCATATAGGATGCCCTTGCCCTAGTATTACAGCAGTTGCAATTGACTCGAAGCCTCGCCCAGCTTATGAGCAAGCTTAAGCCTGAGCCTGCCCCACTTTCCCAGTCAACTGGGCTGACTCTGAGTCTACGCTCGAGCCTACGCTCGAGGCTACACTCGAGCTGGCCCGAGTGGCCCCCGATATGCGAATACCTACTAAGAAGTCGAAGACAGTCCAGCAGTTCGACCTGTGTATGTTCGCGGCCGCGTCAAGAGATCTCCATGCTCGTGGCAATGAGCCTGAAGTAGTGTCTTCGGGTTTCCCACGGCCGAAGGGGCCGCCGACTCATACCTGGAGCTGTCTTGGATTCAGTATATATACAAACGTATATACAGTCGCCTAAGGCCTCCTTCCAGCGCGGTTCGGTATGCCTGTCGCATGAAGGTTTCTTCCACCGCGCAACGTGAGGCATTGAGAGTATGTCTAAACTATATTTCAAACCCCTAGAAAATTTCAACATTTTTCCTTATATATTTTCCTTATATAAAAACCACAAGCTTCTGTGGACCTACGAATTTATTTAAAAAAATTTATAACCCTATTTAAGATTATTTCCAAACTAACTGATATACAGTTGCCATGATCCAAGTGGTGACCAACGTTGAGCATATGCATGCTCAGAGTTTCGGACAATATATTTCTGGATCCTCAAGGTTGAAATACCTTCTGGATGGCTTGAGCTGATATTTCGGGTGGATCGCACCTACCTGGTGGGGGAAAGTCTGGCATCTTTGTGGGTATCTGCCCTCCAAGGAGATGGCATCTTGATGACAGCTGGAGGCTTGCAAGCAAGGCTTTCACGGTGATACATATTCATACCTATGCCGTTAGCCCTTCAAGAACAGCGTTTCCACGTTACTCCTGTCAATGTCGTGGGTATACGTAGGGAAGCCTATCCACCTACCACTTCCATCGTCACCCATTTCAGTGTACCTTCCTGGTACTCACCAGCCAAGCCTTCCCTGGGATGCTTCATATTGCTTACAGTCATGAGGCCAGCTTTATGCTTGAGCTGTACCCTGGGGACACTGGTCCTTGCGATTGCCAGCCCGACACCCCAACCTGAACCAACCATGCTTAATGTGCCTCGAAGTATTCACATACGCAAGGTCTACAGCGAAAACCGAGCAGTTCCAGGGCAGATTGCAAGTTACAATATGCATTCTCTTGGAGCTCCTGCAGCAAACATCTGTACCTGGCTTTGGCACGACAACTAAGCTGGGCTCGAATTTGCATAAGGCTCACTGTTACTATAATGATATTGGCGGCGATTCTAGAGCTAGATTGCGATAGCAGCACTACCTATATTATCTGCGTTAAAAATAATCCTATGCATTCGGGGCTAAACAGGGCCGGATGGAACAACCCTAACGCCTAGCCTGCCGAAGAACATTGTGAAGGGTGAAGGGGGCGGATGAGGAGGTGGTGGGGGAGCAGAATATGGGGGTCATGATGGTGATACTGGCCGTGAACGCTACTTCGAAGAGGCCATTTGAGGAAATTGCGGGAATCACTACTTAGCTGTGGGAGCTGCAACGGCGGTTAAGCTTCAGCGTCAACTCACTACCATTCTCAGATGCCCTCGGGCCCAACCAACAACGAAAATCTCGCCATATCTTGGACTCCAATTGGGACTCTCGACCCCACACAGCTAAGCAATGGGAATGTTATGACCAAGGGGCATGTAGCAAAGATAGTGAGCTATTTGTGTATTGCCTGGCCTGGCCTGCCACAGCACGCTACAAACTCCTCCTGAATTGCCACAAAACGAACATGTCTACAACGGAAGCCCTGCGAGCACAATAGGCGAGAGTGGTGGCCACATACCTTCACATGTGTTCACAATATTCTCCTGTGGCTGTTGCTCGACATTCAGCCACCTATCCTTGGGCTTTCTCATTTCACAACTGAGATCAAGAAATCGAATCATTAACACCAGCAATTCGTCCAACAAAGCCAGGCTTCCTATTCTAGCTGCAGCGGAAGACAAAGCAGCTGTTCCCTCCCGAGAGGGACAAAGTTGCTTCGTTTCCCAGCAGGCTAAGAAATTGGGCAAGCCAATAAAAACTACACAAACCAATCCAGGGCCTTCCTTTCGCAAAGGAGCGGGGAGGAATCCAAGGCCCCGACAACGATGTCAACGACCCTCCCCCGTCTGGGTTCTGCGTATTACCACCTACGGCTTTCTAGAACGTATTTACTCAAATCTCCTGAAAATATTCTCTCATCCACCTGACCTACGCATCTGCCTTCTGTATGGCCCGTCTCAGTCAAACATCGAAAGACACGCCACCCCACCGCAAAGGCAAACCCCTTAGAGCCAATCTTCCTTGGGTAGCTAGTGCTTGTACTCGTTGCAGTTCACCGCCATTCCAAGGGTTCACCGGATCCCGCCAGTCACTGCTAGTACTGAATCACCTGCTTTGGGGCAGACGAGGTTGGAAGCACGGGAGGTGGATGAAGGGTCGGGCTCCAAAGAGTGTGTATGCGAGAATCCAAAACTGCTCAGAGTGCCTAGAGTTGATGTCAATAGGGTGGGCAGCTTCAGGAGTGCCATGGCCGGGAGATGCGTGGGTTGGTATTCTAGACTCAGAGGCAGAGCAGGTCAAATCACCGATAGATTTCAAAGGACTCTTGGAAATGTCACTCATTCCTTTCCTTTCCTTGCCAGCGTGCCAGCTCCTATTCAACTCAACACCTCCACCAGTTGTGGGTGGGTTGAAGGGTGTAACTTCTGTTTATGTGAATCTCCTTCAGTGAGTCGATTTGTTTGGGAAGCCAGCTCTAAATGGGATGAAGTAGTACTGGTAGTGTCTCTGCTACCTTATATATTGAATATGGGTATCAGGACTACAAACCTAGCTTTACGTGATTTTCTTTTTGTCTGCTTAGTGGTTAGTAGTTATATGTTTACTGGGGGTTATATACTATATTCAACCTAATACCTACGTGGGAAAGGGGAAAAAATTATTGCAAGCTCTCATGTGATCTGCCTGTATTGTAAATATGGAATATTAATTTGACCAATTGGTGACCACAGCTAAGCATAGTCTCGGCACCAAATTCTCCAAACACTATGCTGTAGTTCGAGGTCATGGTGTACCATGATAGATCCTGTATATGAGTGAGTCCATCGAGGGCGATCAAATACAGTTCAATGGCCTACACAATATGCATTTATCCAGCAACGATGATATCACTCATGAGGATGTTGCGAGGACTTTACACCGTAGGCCCTCGTTTTGGGGTGTGTTCTTCCCCTTCACATGAGGAGATATCTTATCAGCACCACATCATCTCCGACAATCGTTACTAGGTTTAGGACACGGAGGGATCATTGAACCACCATGGGTCAGCCCTGGACTTCAGGTGCCAGCCCTAGAAATGACGAAGAAAACCCCCCTATCGGAATTTTCGAGTTTGAGGATACATCTCCCACCGCTTCAACGTCCTTTTTACCACAGTTCAGCACCGGGATCAATGCCTTTGGCGAAGAGGTTGGGGGAACTGGACTCGTGAATTTCTCCCTGTCTGCCTCCCACAACTCTAGAGGTGCGAGACACAAATCGGGTTCATGTCTCTCAGCCGTGCCAAGTATTTCCACTGTGAGACGGTTTCTGCGGGGGGGATGTAGATGGCCCAAGAGGTATGGTAATTTCTTGTGGGTGATGGTTATTGTGTTAGGGGTTATTACTGCCGCGGTTACACTTTTCAATGGGCTTTGGAAGGTGGCAAAGTCAGGGTCGAAGATGGTGGATGTGATCGCGAAATTTGGTGAGGATGAGACTTGGAGACAGTGGCCCAAGCTTGTGCACTATTTTGGGGGGTTGGAAGAACTTGTGTTTCCAGCGGACAATCATCCAGAGTATCCTCCTAGTGGTTCAGTGGGATGGAAGAACAGAGTGGGTGAAACAAATCAAAATCTGGAAGAGAGCTTTCTGGAGCCGGTGAGCAAAGTTTTTGACGCTTATCATAAAGCCCGGGAGGATAAGCTGTATGTCGAGTGTGACTACAACGATTACCATCATCACCATGATGGTGGGTCGGAGCAGGAACACCAACAGGAAGGTGGTGCGGGACGCCCATTGAAAACTCGTGCTCGCCCGGAAGTCCGTTTCTTCCAGGGTATTCCCCAGGGACACCCTGACCCGATTTTCGGTTCCCATGAGGAACTAGGGTTGGATTCTGGCATATGTTTTGAGCGTTATGGAAGATTGGGGGCGTATGGTTTTGGTTATGGAGTCAGTGAGGGGGGGCTGGGAGTAGGAGAGTATGGAGAGGATGGGAAAGGTCCTGGGACAGTACCGATGCAGAAGATCGATTGGACAGAAGTCGATTGGGGGAAAGTGCAAGGGAGATGTATAGAGCAGAACAAGGCACGCTTTGCGTCCCCCGCAGTGGAAGGTAGTGGGGATACTGGGTCCCTGTTGGGTCCGAGGGAAACGAGCTCATCGGAGGAGGAGACGAAGGTGCGGCGTACTGCTTTCCTTCTCCGAACTTGGGATGACTACGAATATACCCCGAACGATATCATCAATCTTCGCTCCATCATCTCCGAGTTATCAATTAACAGCGGGAGTGAGTATACAGTCCACCTCCTAGTGCACGTCAGAGACCCCTCCATCCCCATCTGGGCCGACAAGCAGACCTATAACGACCACCTGCAAAACTCCGTTCCCCGCGAGTTCTGGGGGATAGCGACACTTTGGAATGAGCCGCTCATGGCACTCATCTACTCCTCACTCCCTCCCAATGAGTTTCGAGGACTTCCCGTGCATGGAGTGTATAGAAGTTCTTTTATGCCAGTTCAATGGTTCGCATTAAATCACCCAGAGTATGAATACTTCTGGAACTGGGAGATGGATGTGAGGTACCTTGGCCACTTGTACCACTTTCTACAGGCGGCTGTCACGTGGGCGGAACAGCAGGAGAGGATGCTTCTCTGGGACCGGAATGAGAGGTTCTGGGTCCCGTCTGTTCACGGAAATTGGTGGGAGTTCACAGATATGGTAAAGCATCAAATTGTGAATCCCGCTAGAAGTCCTTGGGGCGCAGTCCGGGTGCCTGGGGTTGTAGAACTTCCCACAGATGCCAAAGAGCCAGGGCTTGGGCCAGGCGGTCTAGAAAATGTACACTGGGGCGTAGGTGAACCTGCTGATCTTATAACCTTCTCCCCGCTCTTCAATCCCAATAACACGGGCTGGCTACTTGCACAAGATACCTCCGGCTACACAGAGCAGCCCCCGCGTAGGGCAGCCATAGTTGCCACCTCCCGCCTCTCCCGCCGTCTTCTCCTCACTATGCATAGGGAAAATGCACACTACAAACACACTACATTCACGGAAATGTGGCCAGCCACCTGTGCGCTCCATCACGGACTCAAAGCAGTCTATTTCCCTCACCCAGTATATATTGACCGAAGGTGGCCAGTGTGGTATGTGGAGAAGACATTTAATCACGGGCCACAGGGGACGAGCGGCGGTGCCCCAGAGAGTGTTTTCGGGCCTGATCGGGAGCATAACTTTGGGGGGGTGACTTGGTATTATAACAGTGAGTTTGCGGGAGAGTTGTATAAACGGTGGATGCTTGGAAAGGCGGAGGGTGGCAAGGGGAGGATGTGTACAAGAGGGATCCTGCTGCATCCGGTAAAGGATGTGCCGGATAAGTTGTAGAGATTGATGTATGTTTGCTCTTTGCTAGATTTGGATTGGCGTTTGGCTCATGACTTTGAGGCTCAGGGTGGCGAGCATAACTAGTTGGAGTTATGTTTGAAATCTCATGTTTATAGGCTATAATTTATATTCATCTTGAAGACAAAATGCATCCTCAATCCGAGACGTAAATTATCCTACCAGGGCAACCACCATAGCCAACACCAGTAGACGTATTCAGAGTTGGAGATGTACTACAAATATTACTACACCCCTATGATGATCTTGGATCGTGCACCTCCACCGCTACGATATATAAGAACAGAGATGTATACGCATACCGACTGGAATAGCATTGCGCATAGCATGCCAGTAGGCATCCACAAGAGCAAATTGGAGCAATAGACACAAAAAAGAAACAAACAAACACGACGCCCCCCGAGACCACATGCATATGCATAGAATCCTTCATCATACACCTTCCCACCTACCACCACAACCACCACGAATTTAAATACCACCGAGAGCCCAACACAAACAGCAGCTGCGCCCAAAAATAGAGTTGATCACTTAGACACCTGGTGCAATCCCCACCTTTTCACACAATCGCACTTCCCCCGAACCCAGCAATAATCAAACGCATCCCAAAACGCCAAACCCAAGCCCAATCTCATTTCCCCATTTTATACATCCACTCTCAGAAACCTTCTACCTTCCACCCCAATCACCCCTACTCACTAAAACCTCTTCAACCCCTTCCTCACCTCCTTCCCCTTCCCCGTTGTCCCACTCCCTCCCACCCCAGGCTTCTTCTTCATCGTAATCACCGTTCCCTTGGCTACATTCATCCCTGGTTTCACGGTTCCCGCTTTCGCAGTTCCCGTTTTCACCGACTTTGTAGACGAAACTGAAGATACATGGGCAGTGGTGGATGAGGGTTTCGTGGTGGTAGAATGATGAGTAGTCTTAGTTACTTTTGTGTTCTCATGCAAAATGGGTTCCTCCGAGGGGCGTTTTTTGCCGGCGACGGATTGAGGGGCTATAACTGGTTTTGGTTGTGGCAATACTGCTGAAGTTTGTGCTGAAGCTGGTGCTGGTGCGGTTGATGTCGACGCCGTTGCTGTAGATGTGGGTGCTGACGACTCTGCCGGTAGTGGTGGCGCAGTTGGTGGAGCCTGCTTCACCGGCGATGCCGCCCTACTTGTAGGGGCAGGAGCAGTAGTGAAGCTTGGAGTCGGGGTAGATGTCCCTGTGTTTTCCTTCTCGGAGCTATTATTCTCTACTTCTTCACTCTCGTCAACAACTCCTGCTGTCTCGTTTTCCTTCACATCAATCGCTTTCTCCTTATCTTTCCCCTTGTCTTTATCCTTCCCAGGGATCTCTGCCTTCTGTGATGGTGAAAGGGCAACTGTCGAGGAAGATTTACTGCGTTGGTGGGCGTGGGTAGAGGTAGATTTCTGCTTCTTTGCTGATTTAGCTGCAGCCGGTTTCCTCGGAGTTGGCTCTTCAGGATTTGCCGTAGTAGCTGTGTGCATAGTCACTTCACTCTCCTCACCCACTTTCTCACCCTCATTCCCCTTCTTCCCCGCTCTTCCTTTCACTTCCTCATCCACTCCAGAACCTCTCCTCCTCATCTCCTCCACAATGCCTCTCATCTCCTCTGGCACCCCCGCATGAATCTTCGTCCACAACCTCGCCCTCCTCTCCCAACTCGCCCAATCTTCTGCCACCAACCTCCCCGCTTCCTCATTCAAAGAGCTCGTCGGATTTGGCTCCACAAGCAAACACCGAATCACCACACACACATCCCTCAACGTCAACTTCTCATTCCACTCCCTCTTCAATGTATCGACGCAGACATCGCCAGTTCGATCATCGACGTTTGGATGGAAGATCTTTGTGCGGAATGTTGCTTTTGGTGGTGTGGAGGGGTAGGTCAGGGGGAGCTTGAGGACTATGATGAATAGACCAGACTCGAATGGCGTGGAGGTTGGGCCAAGGAGGTTTATGGTGATGGTGGTTAGGTCGTCTGTAGGGGGTGGAGGGGTCGGGAGGAAAAAGTCTGGGGGGGGGGACGAATGGAGGGTAGCATGGTCTTTGAGAAGGCGGCGGCGATTGATAGACTGGGATGGGTTATTAGCGAATGGTGAGATTGTGGGGAGAAGGATGGAGGGGGCTTACCATAGTGATGTATGAATCCGCTGTAGTGGCTATGTGCAATGGGTAGCAGCTTCGGGAGAAGGTAGTAGGTATTTATGAGAAAGCAGTCCTCACTGCAAGATGCAGATGTAGGCAAGAATGTTGCGTCTCGTACAGAACTTCGAGGTCGGCGTTTTTTTCTTGCCTGGAATGGGTCTGAGGAACCCAGCAGCTGCAAGAATCCGTACTCTTACAACAAAAAAACAGAAGGTGAGATAGGTACCGAATTTTCGGCCTGTGCAGAAGCCTCAGAGGAAGGGACGGATGGAGAGTTGCTTGCAGAAAACAGTAAACACGTACTTGGTACCTACAGTACTTAGGTGTCAACAGTAGCCCCCGTGTGACCGCGACTGTCTCACATTCTCACCTTGGTAATTTACTGTTTTGTTTTGAAATATATAATAATATTTTTATGCACATCCACCACTAACGCGCAATACCAGACTCTACCCCTCTCCTCATCCAAATCTGCCCAACCCTTCATCACCTTCACCGCCAGCTTCTTCTCCACCACCATTCCCTTCGTACACTCCACACGCATCCCGGCTCTCCACCCTATCCCCGCACCCACAATTCTCATCACAATCTCCACCTCCTCCAGGCTTCTGGGAGCATATAGCAACTGAGCCCCTCCCCAAGGAACTTTTCCATTGGCACTCACCCATTCCAAAGAGGGTTTCTCTCACCCCAGCCTTTGTCAATTACGATTGGGGTGAACTTTGATTGACCCGTCGAATGCATGATTCCAGATTCACGACATATCTCTCACGAGAGGTTGAGTTGCCGGTGTGGTCAATGAGGGAGTGGAGGCCCTTAGAGTGGGACTCCTGCTGGGACCCAATGGCATTACAAGGCATCTCGTAGGGTATGCATCTTACGAGAGCAGAGCACGGTATGGGTCAGGGCGAAGATGACAGGGGTGCCCTGCTGGGTTGCCTGCCGTAGAGGTATTATTCCTCTAACAGCTGATCATGGGCCGGAGCGTGTGGGGGGTATATAAAGTGACCTTTTTTTGTGAGATAGGCCAGGACAGTGGGGTGCAGAAGGACACTGCAGAGGCTAAGAGGACAATGAGCAGTGATAAAGAGGTATCCATAGAGGTTCCACGGAACACCCCCCTCGACCATGGCTAATGAATACCCGGTAATCCTTCCAGGTGAGGTATGGCAATACTAGGAAACTGAGAGGAATCAAGAATGAGAGGAGGGAAAGCGAAGCCGGAAGGTTGGTCGAGCTCATCACTGTAGCGGACCCAACCAGGAAGTGTCCCAGGTATTCCATTTCATGATGGGAACTTCACTATTTGCCTTTCTGAAGATCTCTCCCCTTAACATCAAAGCAATCCCTAGGTAAGTTTATATGATGGCACTCTGGTTATCAATATGCATGCAGCCACCCTCCACAACCACAGTTCTACAACATCCCACAACTGGGACGTATTATCAAGACCGCGATCTCGCCAACCGCCCAGTGGCGGGCCACTGCGATGTCTACTATACAATACGGACAGGATCGGACTACCGTACTGCGGACGAGGCTACAGACTCGCTATTGAGAATGAAGACCTGCAGCCGACATCAATCCATGTAACTACCCCTGTCATATCAGGTCGGTCACGTGTACCTTTGCGGAGCCAATCACAGATTGATTCAAGTTACTGGCGAGTACCGAAAATGTACTGTGCTCTACTCTATACTCTACTCCGAGTACTCTAGAGTAGTGCAGCGTGCAGTAATGGGCTCTGGATACTGTACTCTACTGATCAGCATCATACAGTGAGCTTTCAATTGTTGTGGTACGTACTAAGCAATACTTTTGAAAAGCTTGAACCTCTTATACAGTAGCTTGCTTCAACCCACTAGATTGCCGTTGTAGAGATCCAAGTACGACAGGAGAAATACCAAACAGCTACGTAATAATTACTGTAAGTTAGGGGCTGATGTCTGAGAATTCCAAGAGGAATCTAGGCTGTAAGAAATTCACTCAAGACATACATATATATGACAAATTTGCACATCGATTTGTTTCAATTTTATGTGGGGATACTTTTGTGGAGGAGTATTGCTCATAATCATGGCACGATCCACGCAAACAGGTAAGGAAGAAAGTATATGCAACTAACAACGTGAGCATAACAAATTAGCCAAAAGGCCCCCCCACCAGCTACCATCGACACGAAGGTTGCGGAACAATTAGGTGGCATTATTTACAGAATAAATTCCCCGTATTCTGTTAAACAGAGGACAGAATAGAACAATCGAGCAAGAAGGAGTAATGTATATAGGTCGAGCTCCCCACACTCCAGAACTGCACAATAAAAACAATTCCCTGGACGAGTTGAGAAAATTTGGGGAGCTATAAACGCAAATATCCCAATAAGTGGTTGATATATAAGAAAAGGGTAAAAATCAAAAATGTTCAGTGTAAAAACCTAAATCCAGGACCAAGGACAACACGGAAAATAATACAGTACTTACGTGAATGGTAATAAAAAGAAAGCACAGGCGGAAAATGTAAAATGAAAAAGCGATATAAAAATCAATCCACACCTAACCCATCCCATACCAAAAACCAGCCTACCAGTCTCAAAGAGCTGAGCACAGCGGAAAGTGAAACGCCATATAATATAAATGAAAAGGTAAAATAAACCGACACCACTTCTCCGAAACAAGTATTATCTATCCTTCCCACTATAGCACGAAACGTCGCTGAAATCATGGTGGCCATGTCCATGTGGGTGTCCATCAGCCACCGCAACAAACCTCCACTCACTGACCGCCTCTTTGCTGGACTCCTTCTTCGCCTCCTTTTTGAGTCTTTCTCTCTCCTTCCTCTCCTCCTTTTCTCTCTCTCTCTCTAGTTCCCTCTGCTCTTTCTCCTTCTCTTTCTCCTTGTCCTTGTCCTTTTCCTTTTCCTTCTCGCCTTTCCCCTGGACTTTTTTCCTGAAGCCACCAACAAATTCACTCAATGTTTTCTTGCTAAGGAGATGAGGGCCTTACCACCCCCCCCCCCCAAGGACAGCATCATCGACAGTTGTATAACCTACACTACCCATACCTAATATCCTATGACCCTTCGTAGAGCTAAAACTCTTTCCACCCCCATTGCGATCAACACTGTGGTGTGGCACTGGCCACATCGGAGGATTGAGTCCCCCTTGTGAAGCCCACACTGGTGAGTTGGCGGCAACTCTCTCCACAACTTCTTCCCATTTCATGCTCAGGCTACTGCTCGGTCTTTCTGCATTCTCTGCCTTTTCCACACATTCTTTCATCCGCTCTCTGATATTTAAGCATGTAGAATGGAATCTAGCAAGATCGCCATCTAAGCGTGTATCGGGGTACTTGCGGCGGTAGATTGGATACCATTTATCCCACATCATGACTAGTGACGCGAATGCACGGGGCTGGTCAATGAGATAGGGTAACGACGGAAAACCTTCACGGGAGGACTGCGAGAGCCGTGTAAGTATTGTAGTTGGAGTAGCGTATGCTGGCGGTACAGCAGGCACTGAGTATCCTGCTGGAACGTCCACAACAGAGTCAATGAAGTCCCTGAACTCGTTGGTGTGTTCCTGGTCAATGGTCAGACTACTTTCGCAAGCCTCGAGGACCCTGGTAACTTACATCTAAGAATTCGTTCATCTGCTCCATCCAGGGTTCTTTAACCCCGAAAGGTGTCATATTGGCAAGGCCTTGTAATGATTTTGTAACAAGTGTCAACGTTCTTTGAGCCCTCACCCCGGGATGATCTGGATTGAGGTAAGTTCGTGTGTGTTCCAGGTGCGGATCCTTGCCAGTTCAGCATACCTTTCAAGAGCCCAAAAAGTTTGGGGTTCAAAACGGCTGGACAGAAAAACCTGAGGAAGAGAAACCCTGAAACGCTACTATAGCAGACAGTCTTCAAAATGTTGCCGTATCTGTCCTCCACACACGTCCTGATATGCTTCAGAATGCTCCTCAACTCCATTGGACACCTTTGCGCGCTTGTGTAAATTGCCTGCCATATTGTCCTGGTAATTGCAAGTAGAGACTTCCAGTTTTTGGAAATATCTTCCTGCCGCTCAATCTTCAATGGGTCTACCTCACAATATGTATCCTCATCTGCAATCTTCTTCAGATGTACACCAAGTGTTTCATCTAAGTATTCCCTTCCTAGTCGTTGCATGTGTGTATCTAGGGCTTTGGTAAGCAGAGAATTGCCACGGAAAAGGATATTTGCGTCCATAAGCGTCGCTTTGGCAGGACGCACATGGTCCCCCTCTGAGAGGTCATTGCCTTCAGGATTCGCTGACTCGGCCATAAGTTTGTGGACTGGAGAATCCCTGTATGAGCCGTCAATCTCCACTTCAGCTAGAGACATTAACCAATCAGTAGCCTTGCCAGCAACTTGGAAAATTTTGAGAAGAGTCGAAGCAAGCCGCCGCAAGTCAGGGGTCATAATCAGGGCGAGCTCATGGGTCAGGCCGTTGGAAAATCTGAGTAATAGCTGCTTTGGCATCAGCACCCCCAGTCGCACCTACCAACTATCAATAGCAACTTACCTCTGATAATCCTTTATACTCACTGCCCATCAGCACAATTAGCTCCTCGAGCCCAATATTCAAGAACATCTCTCCAATCTTATCCTCAGTGCCTTTCGACACGTTTATCAACGGCCACCAGCCTTCCGTCTCATTATCCACCTTGAGCTCATCGAGTTGGATATCAACCCTTCCTAGGATAGTGTCCTTTCCTCCAGGGAGACTGGTTCCACCGAGGCCACCACCAAAGCCACCACTGCCTGTGACTGTTCCAGGTCCACCAGCGGTCCCAGCACCATTTTTTTTCCAACGTGGGTCTCTTTGCTTTAATACGACTGCTACATCAGATAATACAGCAGGAAGGTCGCTGAATTCGTAATCCTCCCTCCAGAATGGATTAGCTGTCTTTGTGCGAACCATGGTCTTCGCCCTGACCTCTCCATCAAGCACCACTTCCGCATAAACATCCATCTTTTTCTCCTTATAATCAGAGAGGTGCGAGTGGTGTGATCCAATAGAGGACGACAATTCGTAGTCAATACTACCTGAGTTATCCTTTCCGGTCCCACTTTTCCCTAGACCGGTGATCTTTGCCTCAATGATTCTGAGGAAAAGGGACCTCTGTATTCGATAGGAATCATTGAGGCTATTTGAATAAACATCCATGACTCCATTTTCGGGTATCCTAATAGCCGAAGAAGTTCCTGATGCGGCCGAAGTGGCTGGGGGTCCATATAATTCAGGCATTGTGAACGCACGCAACAAGACAAACCAAACCTCAAACATCATTCTATACTCCACCGCCAAATAAACTGGCCTGGCCAGTGAGTATGCTGATGTGGAAGGGGTATATTGAGGGTAAATTGCAATACAGTAATCCTGATCCAATATTGACGGGTCTAAAATCTGTACCGCACTCCGGTTTAATTGCGAAAGCTGTATCACAGTCAGTAAGGTGGTGTCCGCCTCTGTGTAAAGCCGAAATTCTCCATTCTCTTGCAAAGTACAAGATATCCTCTCCCAAGAGACGGAGCCTTTGTGTGCCCCTCGATGATGAGACCGTCCACTCGATGTTGAGGAGGACTGCGTACTACTGAGGACACCCCCTTTCCGCCATAGTAACAATTTCCCCACTTTTATGATAGCAGCATCCTTGAGAAGTGAGGCATCTGAATTCCGCCTCCGCTCGATACCTTTCTTCTCATTGGTGAGTAGTGGTGGATGGGGCTTAACCAGCTTATTCTGGGCACCTGCCGGGCGAATTGGCTGCCAACATAGCAAAGCAGCTAGCCATTGGTCATATTGCTGTGAGCATAAGGGCCGTAGCTTTATATCAATTTTTGAGGAATGAGCCATTATCTCAATAATCCCCTCCGAGTCCTCCGTTAGAGCCGGAGGTTTAATCTGACAACCTCTTAGGTCCGGTATGACTACTACAGGTGATGAAGATATTCCCTCTTCCTTTTGGTGTACAAGGCTTCCAGTATCCTCATTTATCAGACAATACCCTCTGCTCCATGCAACACTGTCACCAATCCGAAATTCCAAGTGACCCTCCATTCGCCCCCGTAATTCCTTCATGAGGCGTAGCACTCTACTGATGTCTGCAGATTGCTGAATTGGAGAAGTCGGCGGATCGGATGATGCGTGTTTATGAAGGGTGTTTATAGAGCTCTGAGGCCTGAGAAAGCGTTGCTTGCCCTTACTTGCTGAACCAGAAATAGAGGGTGAGGGTTTTGGTGTTACTGGGGATAGGGAAGTAGTGGATGGAAAGCCTGTTGAGCTAGGGTACCGCCGAGAGGGGAGTGTTGACGATGGTGAGTCTATTTGTTTGTCGGCAACACGGCCATCAGCCGCCGGCGTCCCACGACAGCTCCCAGGAGCGGAGGGTCGCTCTGCCGGCATAGCACTCTTCCGTAAATTCAAGTCTGACAATGGGGGCAGTCTATGTGAATGTTGCCCCCACCCCCCCTTGGGTGAGGATGGCCCCCGGGGTTCTGGTGAACCACGGCCAATATTATTTGAGTATTCGAATGCGGCCAGGCGATTTCTTGTCCTTGATGGCGTACACGGTGGAGTTGTTGGAGAGTGTTGTGGAGCCAATGAATCGTCCGTATCTTCCCCATCATCAAAATCCTCGGGTTCAGGCGTGACGGCCCGAATTGTCATAGTATCACGGTAAGCATTCAGTCCTCCCGGTGGCATGTTGTGCGAACCGCCGACACCTCTTGATATTCCTGGATTGATTGTGGTCCGTAGTGGGAAGTATCTTTCATTGTGAGGAAACTGATCGTTTGAACCAATCGCAATCCGATTGCTCCCAGCTGTTGGCCGCCCAGTCATGGCTCCAAAGTTGCCCGGTGTAGTTGGTTGAGATTGTCGCTTCCCTTGTTCTGGTTCTAGGTTACAATTCCCCTTATATGGCAATCTGGAAACACCAACTGACACCTGCGCACAATGACAGGAGCCAATTTTTGTTTCTTTCCTCTGCAGGAAACTGCACGCAAACACTGGATCAGTTGTGCTCCTTCTCTTTCAGGTCCATGTGCCTTCCCTAAAATACCGGCTATTGCGTTTCCTGTTTTGACCAAACCGAAACACCTCAATCCGACCAAATGGTCGGTTGAGATGACTCTTGAAACACCCTGATACTATTGCCTTTCTTCCTTTCCCAATGAGCTTCGATACTTTGAATTCGTTAGTTGGTCCTTAATTTACTATTTCAGTCGCGGTGAATATTGTGTGGGAGAGTGAGTTGTTTGTAGTGGAGGGTTTACGGCTTCTAGAATCCTTCGTTTAGAAAGTGGGTATGTGTTCCGTGCGAATCACAGCTGAGGTGCAGGTGGCGGCTTCGTGTTCCTTTGTTCTGGAAAATGTCAACAGACTGTACACTTAAGCCATAGCTTTGAGTTGTTTCTGACCCCTTCCTGACCCCTCCTCAAGGCTCCAGCACTTTTTTTCACCTCCACGAAATGTTAGCTATAGGCCTCCCTCCAGCTTGTCAGAAGCCGATCGAATGCGATTCAGGCTGGGTGGCGAAGAAAGTTGGGAGGTAGGGAGTCACAGAGTAATTGCCGTCTCTATAGATCTACTAAAAACCCCAGAATATATATCCTATCCGTCTGGGCCTCACAACACGGAGCGGCACATAGAGCTCACCGGACTCGATCAAGTGCAGTAGAGGTAGGAGGCAAGTTAAGCACTTAAGTATGTCCGGAGCAGACAGTTCGGGGAACAAAGTCGGGTTGAGTACTGGACATATCGGTAGGTGTATGCCCAAAAAAACTAACTACAGTACAAGTAGGTAGGTACAAGTGTCTTATGTCTGGCTGCTTTCCGCGGCTGGCCCACCTGAACTTCGACAATGCCTGTTCCTCATCATCGGGGGAAACCGTGGACCCGGTCTCTTGCCGCCTGCTTCTGTTCGTCTTATATACATAGTACCACAACTCCGATTACATATATCCAACTACATCCCATGACTTGAGCTTCTTCCCATAACCCCAATGGCCGTTGGAACTTGAAGGCCCTTCTCATGGGCTCCTTATGATTCCATCTAGTAGATGTAAATAAAAAAGCTTCCCCAAAGTATCCGGACATGGGCTTGGAATCGGTAGCAGACTCCGCAACTTCCCTTGAGGATAAGTATCCTCAGGACCTGAGAAACCGCATGCCGCTTGCCATGGCCCCTGCACTGAGTCCATGGATCTAGCCTGTGCCCTGTGATGTGCATAGCCACCGCACACCCGCATGCAAATCATTCAAAAGGCATTTCGAAACGTAAACAGAGAAAAGTCAAAAAATCTTTCGTTACAGTCCTCCTGAGACATGATTTCCGATTGTTCGGATTTGTGTTCCAGTCCTTTGCCTGAAAATGGTCGTCTTCTCTGTAGTCTAGCGGACAGACTATCTCTTCTGTTCTGCACATCTCATCTCATTCAGCGACTGATATGACCCCAGCTCGGAGTAAGTTTCGATTTGGCATTGATTACAACTCCCCTCCCCATTCCTTCCTTGCTCGTTCCCCCACGAGAAACAAACTCCCCGCATCTGTTGGCATCGATCCCTGATTTCCCACCGCAATAGCCGAACCCTTGCAAATGCCGTAGTCCGCAATATCAGCTTCGTGTGCCTCTCTTTGTTTCGTTATACGTCGCACAATGGTACGTACTGTAGTACCTTGCATTTCGCTTGGGCCAAAAGAGGGGAAACAAATCTCCTGGTTATCAAACAAATGAATCCTGCCGATAAAGTCCCGGGACAGGGTACCATGACTCCAGGCCAGAGGTTTTGTTCCTGCAGAACCCTATTAACTCGGAACGATGTAGGTAAGGCTTACTTACAACCCCAACCCCACTAGAAAACCAACATTGGCCAGTGGGGGGCCGTGACCTTCGTCATGCCGCACAGATCCTGTGGAACCCCAGCAACAGTCCAGGCTACCCCAGCAACTCAACGAGAACGTCTTGATCACACGACTCTACCTGATAGGTATCCACAGATCGAGAATGGGAAACAAATCAGGCTCTTGGCCAATGAAACGGATCATCCCGCGTGAGATAAATACCTTTTTGGTGATTGGGAGTCACTAAGGATGTAGAACCAGACGTACCGTAAGTGCCTACCAAGATAGCGGTTCCGAGACTAGGTGTCGCCTATATTACTCGCAATTTACTGGCTGTTTTATCCCTGGCCGCATAATCTCACTTCAATGCTGCGTATGGGTCTCTTAGTTAATACTGACGTATTGGTGATGGATTTGAGCGCTGCAGTTATCAGAGGAATTGAGTAGATATCATATGCATATGAGTATAGCTGACAAGTATATGAGTACGGAGTACTTACTTTAGTAATGAGTTGCAAAAAAAAAGGAAAAAAAAGGAAAAGCTGACAAGTTTCATCTCCGACTTCCTCTTTTGGCAATGAAACACTTTCACGTGACAGTCCACCTTTGTACGACTACAGACGCACTACACTTCAGTGGGGCTACCGTACTCCTCCTTGTTGTGGAGAACCTGCTACACCCAAGTCTCTCATTGGTATCCAACCTCGTCTCTTTTCCATTTCCTCATCTGGGCCAGACTGGTACATCACGATTAAAAATATGATTTATCAGACCACACAACTGAACTGGGTGTGGCTGACTCTGAATTCCCGTCGGATTGCTATTGGGATTGTCACTACGAACACGGCCGTGTAAGCAATATCGTATACTATCCAATACAGGGCGTACCCCAAATCTACAATGCAGGCGGGATAAATAAACCCTGGTTGCAAATTCAGGCCTCACTTCAAGTTGCTCACCTAGGAACCGGATTACAGTTTATTGTCTCGAGTACTTTTACGCTCTCTGCTACGAATTATGACCCATAGACGGACTCTCGGCTCTCATGTGTCCATGTGTTCATCTTCCGAGCAGACCTTCGGTATACATAGTATCTCTATAGCTGGCGCTCCTTGAATATTTACGCGACAGATACAAGGAGTCTTGGCACGAGAACACATGGTATCATACTGTGGTAGGTAAGCGGAGCACATATCTATCGAGTACCTTATATACGTGCCATGTTTGCACTACAGCTTTAATATACCTTATTACACATCACGTCCCCCCCTCTAAGTATATACCGCTAATGACTATCTATTCCCAGCACCATCATGAGCAGCTCCGCACTGCAGGGCATACAAACAGCAGTAGCAAGACAGGGCGGCTTGGCAAGGCTGTGTGTTGGATTTCTGGGTACATTCGATTTTATTGCAGTAATGCCAGTGTCCGAGGATGGGGAATTTGCCATTGCCCCGGCCCTAGCAATGCAGCTATCCATGCTGAGCCTTTGTTAATTCTCACCAGGTGCCTCTTGCTTGCACTTCATAGCGCTATATTCTGGGCAATTGACCCCTTCGGATCCGAGGGTGGTGTTCAGAGGTTTTGTGGGGCTGGGGTAATCTGATCGCCAGGTGGAAGCACCACATTAATTACCCTATGGTACAGAATGTGATTTGGATAGGTAGAACTCCAACCTCCCTTTTCCTACTTCTTACAGACACAAGACCGGGGCCTAATAGTGAACACATGAGATTGGTACTACTCGAGAATTCAGACCCCGACGCAAATCACAATTTTACGCACTGATGAGAGTCGGGTGCAGCCCCCATCACGAGACGATGCTCTTACCCCCTCTATCTGTAATTTTTCAGTCGATCATAATTTCCTCTAGACTGTGAGTACAATACAAGGTTGATTTGAAACTCATCTGGGATTAACTGCTTGTATTAGGGTAAAATGGCCCCGGGTGGCTGAATATACATAGGGTTCAGTATTCCTACTAACCGCGTTTCTGGTTATAGGGACCAGAGAAAGGAAGGGATTGGACATTTAATACTTCGTACCCCATGGGGGCCATGACAAGATCTACGTTACACAATAAGTGAAGCCTACAGGCACAGGTCTACTGAGATATGTCTACCAACTTTAAAATTATATTCGATTAACTGTTCGGTAATCACTATTCGTATGTAACGTCACAATTTGCTTCATGTCATCGGTTAACACATCCATCTTGCGTATTTAGGGCAAATAGTGCGAAGAGACAAAAAGTTGCGACTGAGTGAAAATCTTCATGTGATGTAAGTAGTTCTCAACTTTATGGCTCCCCTCGGGGGACAGATGTAGGTATAGACTCCAAAAAAAGAAAAAGTTCCCAACTTACAACTGCTGTCGTGCAGTTACTTCATCAATGCACAGGAAGGTAACACCTTACTATTTGGGAATAGCAATCCTGGCACCATATACGCGGGTATGCAGGCATAAATCTGGCATATGTGCTTTTTTTTTTTTTTTTAATTTTTTTTTAAGAGTCTATAAGGTACAGTACGTCTTTTCCACGAGGGGGGCCTTAGGTAGGCTATGAGACGGCGTTCCCGCCCTGGCATATGTGCTACATGGATGCATACACCTGCCTATGCAAAACAAATCTAGAAGCCTTGGCGTGCATGATAAAGCACTATATACTGTACATATGGACATTGGCTCCCTTCGGGGGATAGAAGACAGAAAAAAAATTTGCCCTACCTACCTGGTAGGGATACGACTGAGCAGTACCTATTCAGCCTGGGTACGAGAGCATATTCAGCCCAAGGCTATGACGCTTAGTGGGATAAGCCGCATAAACAAAGGCCTGTACTCCCGTAGAGCGGTATGTAGTGTATTTTTTTTTTTTTTTCAAGTCTGTACACGGAGGAGCCTTCGATTCCCGCCCCTTTGAAGCTTTTGGTGTACCCGCGGAACAACAAGCTGCATAAACGCCTCCCGAACCAATGAAAATCCTGACCCCATACCCCATGAAAGAAATGATAAAGAAATTACAGAACTTGGCAGTGCAATTGGGACTCGAACTCTGGGCTTTTCTCGTGCGAGAGACAACACACGACCGAGTAGGTATGGCAAAGGGTATGTATATCTAAAAAAAAGTACACAATAACCCCCCCTTGACATATACCACCATAGGAACATCCTATCCAAGCCTGAACCTACCTATGCTAAAGATCGCTCAAGGCTATTACCACGAGGCCACCAACTAGTCTCCTACAGGACAGGTGTAGTATTGGTGGTTGGTACATAATCTCTAATCTCTATATGTATGTATTGTACAGCATAGCAGCTACCAGCCTCTCGTAAATATATTCTGACCCTCTCCTCATACCTGCCGAAAGTAAGGTGTTTATCAGTAATATCATCGGCAATGCTATCTTTGAAACCATACCATCGAGGCGGGATGGGTGTTGACTGCGAGCCAGACTAGCGCATCCAATGCGCAATTGGTACCTACCACACCGACTCTCGTAAAGCCCAAACGGAGTCGAGAAGATCTGCAGGCTCACATGTTACAAGAGTCACTGTAGATCGAGGTTCAAATCGCCGTACTGGCATTATTTATTTTTTTTTAAAAAAAAAATTTATCATCCCGAAGGTGGATGGATTATGCAGCTATTCTGTATGTAATCTCTACCACGTGCGTGGGCTTAGTTTTATTCCTATATAAGATTATGTTATTTCGACTTGAGGGTAACGCAACTCATATCATGATACGTATCAGATTCTACGTGGGTCCCCCCTCCCCGCTGGGAATCAGATAAGAATCCTTTACTCAACCACCTCATACCTACTGAAAACAATGAGTTCCGTTACATTTCACGGGATGCCCAGGTGGTGGTGGCTCAATATAGTCACCCTTTTTTTTTAAAATTTTTTTTTGGTTAAGAGTCTATACGTCTTTTCCCCGAAAGCTATGAGACGGCCTCGTTTCCGCCCCTTTGAAGGTTTGGGTTTTCGCACGGAACAACACGGTCTGTGTGTGCGCCTATATATATACTGCGCCTGCCTAACTACCTACACTAACTACCGTACAGAACATACTGTATATATATGGTTATTTATACCATGCATACAGAAGTAATGACTGGCAAATTAGGCGGGTATCGGAAGAATCTGATATATAAGAGGTTCACTCACATGACCGATGTATACATACAGTACATGTATCTAATCTCTGGCCTAGATAAATATCTAGTACCCGGGATGATGTATATCAGGATATGTATGGCCCGAATATATTTAGTAGTCGTATATGTTCAGCTAGCGGAGTGGCACGAGCAAACTCTAAACATGCGCGAGTCCTGCCCTATCAGTATAAATAAATAATATAGGAATGACTGTTAGCTATTGATTTATCAATACTAAATGTAAGAATATCCAGTTGGAACCAGCCCAGCCAAGTCATTCAAGAAAATTCAATAAATTCAATAAACCCCCAAACGAAATAACTTCGCGGTGCTAATACTAATAGGGGAACCAATGAAAGCATATAACACGCTCAAAAAAAAAAAAAAAAAATTCAAATCGTAATTGCTAAAAGCGTGGGCCTACACGAAGAAAAGATAACACCTGAACTACCCGAGAGACACCACACCCAATTACAAAGCGCTAGAGCTTTAGCAAACATAAGTAATGAACCGTAGGGGCATGTAGGGTAAAATGAAAGAGCCCACATAAGAATACCCCACCAGACAATACCCCAGCAATTAATAATCGTGCCTGTTCTATGTCTGTTGCCTCCAATGTATCTCCTCTTCTCCTCTAAAATATCCCCTTCCCTAAATCTCCACTCCCAGTTTTTCTCAAGGCTTGCCCCATAGTCTCCACCATAACGCCCTCTTCTAACTCTCTACTCCGCTCAGGCAAAAAGTTCGCACTCGTCCTCGGGGGGCTTCCTGAAGCAGCTCCTGGCACCCTCCTCATCGGGCTCGGACTCCTCCGCCTCACCAGTGTCTCTGTAATCCCACTCAAACCCGCTTGGTCCACCATCGGCTGTGCTGGAAATCCAGGGTTCATGGTCTGTAATGGGCTCGGGCTGAGGATGGTTGAGTCCAAGAGGTCCGCTTGCTCGGCTTGGACAATGTCTGAAAAACTGATGAAGCTCAAACGGCGTTTATCTTGGGTATATGAGGGTCCCAGGGAGTGTCCAGAATGGGAGGTCGATGGGGGGAGAAAATCTTCTGGTTCAACATGAGCTAATTTATCCTTTTCCTTCTCCTTGTGGCCGTGCTGGGAGACCTGGCTCCCAAGCGGCTGGTGGGTCGTGAGCATTGCAATCTCGACATCCTCAGGGTCGATGTTGCCGTCTGTGATTGCGATGCTGCTTGCTTCGAGGACAGCGGGGATGTGATTCTCCGTTGCAATGTGCGCCGGAATCTTGCTAGCCGTTGATGTTGCAGAATTAGAAGGCGGTATCGGTAATGAATGAGATTCTTGCACATTTCTCTCAAAGATTTGGCTTGATGAAGCTGAGGAAATACGTGTAGATGAGGCGGTTGATACGAACTGCCTAGAATGAGGTGGGGGGGAAGGTGGGGAAATTGACCTGATAGGTGATGTTGGACTCGAAGGGTGAGACAATGGTGGGGAGATTGGTTTTAGTCCAGCTGTGGATGTGGAGATGGGTACTGGTACTGACAAGATCTCCTTTGATGCAGTCCCAACGGGCTTCAAGGCCGGGCTTGTGGTTTTGGAGTCGGGTGGTGAGATAGCTCCTGCATCGTTGGTATCCTCCTCCCTCCCCTCTATGACCTTCTTCTTGATTAATTCAATGATTCCTGTGTTGTCACTGGGAGAGCCAGTTGCTGACGATGAGTTTTCGATATCGATATTTTCCCGTGTGGGATTTATTATCTCCTGTGCAGGGCTCAATACAGTCTCCATTCCTTAATTTTATGTACGTGCTTTAGGCTGTGAATGTAATGTGAATCTGTATAAATACTCCTTGGTGATGACCCTAATTCGTATGCTCTGTCTGAGTCTAGTAAGGCTGATTGTATGGCTGTATGGACACTGTCAAAATGTACAGTCGCAAGCACTGCTATAAAGTATCCTTGAGTGGGAAGAGAGGAGGTAGGTTCTTGATCTGGTGTAGATCCTTAGACGTCACAGGTCGAGGTGGAGTGACTGTATTATGCTTTTTGATGCGAAACAAGAAAGAGGATGCCTGTCGCTTTCGGGGATGATGAAGGCAGATATAAGATTATCGGGGGGGCAGAGCCAGAATCACGATCACAGTGGCTATATTAATATTGATGCAGGAGCAGGCGGCGGCAGGTATTGAACGGGAGAGGGGGGAACGACTGCTGACTCCTTCCAGAAGCTAAGTGTTTTTGTTTCTTTTTGGACTGGGGTGGCTCGTCAACAGCACAAAATAAGGTGGCAAAGGGTTTGGAGCAACTTACTTGTAGCCAAGTCAACTCACTTGTTTCACAAACAGGTCAGGTGCAAGCAGGGCACATAAACTGTTGACAGTTGAGAAATCAGAGGCCAGGGCAGGGTTCAAATAATGTTTACAATATGACTGGGTGAATGCACCCGAGACTAGGGGATGCGATGAGATATACCTACAGTTGGTTGAGGATGAGCTGTGGTCGGGAAGATCATTTGTATCTTCAGTTTCTGTGAGCTGACAGTGGCACCGGCAGGAGGCAGAGTGGGTCATGAAGCTTGAGATATTGGCAGGCAAACGCATGCGAAATGCGTTTCGAGATCGGGAAGATTACGATGTGCAGGAAAGCTTGTAAGTACTCAGTACATACAGTGCCATGCGGAAAGTCTTCGAGATTCAGCCGCGCAGGGATCAGTGCACGTGCATGCCGCGGCTATTGGCCAGCCAGCCGAGCGCAAATACCAATAGATTTGATGAACCTCAGACCAATAGA
>Ga0307514_10001160_pt1 | contig 35699 bp, 6 predicted proteins | sample 16_EM_MG_FD_203088 | JGI IMG/M metagenome (GOLD analysis project Ga0307514, IMG submission 203088) | Populus trichocarpa ectomycorrhiza microbial communities from riparian zone in the Pacific Northwest, United States - 16_EM | ecosystem: Host-associated > Plants > Roots > Unclassified | place... | reverse complement strand
TTGTCTCTAAAATATTTTAAGCGTGACGGCAACAGAAGGTCCACCTATGCCAGCAATTCAGCGAAATACTGGCATCCTAGGTAATAATTAATACAAAGTCTTATTGAATGTCGGTATTAAATTGAATTTAGTACCGAAATTTATTTTCTCTATTTTTTATTTCTTTTTGGATTGAAGATGAGAGCGGCTCGTTAAATTCCGGTCTAAAAAAAATATTATTATTAATGATGATTTTGATAACTAAAATGGTTGATTTTTATGTCAAATTATTCCGTGTGATGAAAAAAGTTTAAATTAAATATTTTTTACCTTGAAAGTGCATAAAAATAAATGTTTCGAGTAAAAAATAAGTTGAAAATATTTTTCTAGGTGAAAAAAAAAGGGACCCTATTTTTCTGGCCATCATGGGAGCTCTAGATGACGCATTGTTTATTTTTTTCCAAATTAATTTGGGGCGAATGACATTAACTTAAAAATAAAAAATAAAAGCCCCCGCGCTGGCCCTTGTCTCATAGGCCAGACGCTCGGCTTGGTTTACCAGGTCCAACAACACCTAGCCTTATTATTTTATTTTATTAGTTAATACCTTTTTATATGTATTTTAATAATTCTTAAGTTTATATTTTCATTAATAGCCCTTCTATGTGATTTATTTTTACTTAATTAGCCTTTTTTATATAACAATTATTTTTTAATGCCCGTTTGGCATTGAGGTTGGAGTTGTTTTTCTTTATGACCACTTGTTGTTACCTATTTCTTACCCCACAAAAAAATCAAGAAAAGCAAAAAGAAAAAATATAAAAGAAAATCCAAAATACAAGAGGAAACACATAAAGAAAACCTAGAAGATTGCCCAAATTAGTAGTCAAAGACCAAAATGACAAGTGAAAAAGTTGGAGGACTAGTATATATAAGATTGAAAAAATTGACAACCTAGTTCTAATTAACAAAGGACCCATTTGATGAAAATATTTTTATTTGGGGTAAAGAAATACAAATTTGGATAGGTGAATGTTCAATAAGAATTTTAAAATGCTTAATTAATTTTACTAGAGACTTAATTGCAAAAAAAAATAATATTTGAAGTCAATGTAGACTTTAATTGGAAGCAATTAAAGTCTAGAGGTTAATTTGTAATTTTAAAGAGTTAATTTGATCAAATCAATGGTTTAATTGTATAAATATTAAAGTTTGATGAACAATTAAGGACTTGATTGAAGAAATCTAAAAGCAATGAACAAATTGAAAAATACGAGTTTACTATAAATGCACATTATGTAATCCTAATTTGACAGATAGTGAAATAAAAGCCTCGTGCTCTTATGGATATAGGCATATTATCGAACCACATTAAATCTATTTGTTTTTCTTGTTTTCTCTCTTATACAATATGATATTATCCAAGAAAATGTTGAACAAGAAAATTTAGATTCTAGCATAATTGTGTATACTATTCAGTTTTATAAACAATAATCATAATTCTCAATCCGACAATATTTGGATTGGGCTAACAATTTACCCAAAATTTCCCACATATTGTTATATGTTGGGGTAAAATTTTAGGTCAATCGAAGTTCAGGAAAGCCTTGCAAAATAGGTCAGAACAAGTTATACGAGTTTTGTTATTTATTTCCTTTTGAGTTGTGGATTTTCTATTTGACAAGGTTCCTCTTCTTACAAAGATATGGTGACTTGTTTTGAAAATTTCCTAATTCTACAAGGATTTTTAATAGGCTGCAAAATAATTTTCAAGTATAGCAAAAATTCATTAATGTTTTAAAATCATTTATTTATAATGATTCTTTATTCATCTTAACTACACAAGGAAAAAAAGATCGGTAGTATTTAATGACAAATTAGTTAGCTTATCTAGGGAAGTTTCATAATCCTACAAGAAAGGTTAAAGGAAGGAAACAAGAGTTTTTATATTTTAAGAGGATTCTTAAAAGCTACAATTAATTATCTTAGATAAACAAGAAAACTAAAAGGGAGGCATGAATTTATAAAACAAACATATGTTCTGTTTGAAGTAAACACGTTCTTTGTTATGACAAATAAAAAAACTTGACTTATCAAGATATAACTGATATTGTGGTGTTAATTTATGAATTTTAATACATATGATTCTTAGTTATAAGTTAATTCTGGATATAGATTCTCAAACTTGATTTTTAATTTTTTAAGGTAAGTATTGTTTTTATTAGGTGTTACTTTACTACGTGAATAAAAGGACCGTATCATTTGATTCTTCATTATTGTTGCAGGTTTCACAGCAAGCTACATAAACTTCAATAAGCAACCTGGTTGTATAGGATATAATCCCATCTATTAGCATCAATACACTTAGGCAACTGAAGAACCTTACAAAGAGGCACCGAGACGTCCTTCCTCAATTGATTGCAAACACGATAAGCATAACGTGCCTCTTTGATCCAGGGATTACCTTCTTTGCAATGCTCTCATTCAACATAGTGGATCGATCAAATGAAGAATCAGTAGAGGGACACCATTTCGCAGCAAGGTTGATCTTCCTTGTCAATCTATAATTCAAGTGTTGCATATCAGTCTTAAGGAAAACCGCGAAGAAATATAACACACCCTCGTATAAGAACCTATAATCAAGGTCATGACTATAGATGTCAACAACCTTCTTCGCTATGGCTCCCCTTCTCTCTTTCTTGGCAATCCTTGCATTCTCTTTCTCCATCTTTGCCCCTCTCTTCGAATTCTGGATTATGGTATGTCTGGGAATGCTAGGCCCAACATTTCTTGATGATGTAGACTTTTTAGGCCCAGCATTTCTCTCCTTCGTTCTCTTTCCAGTCTTTCTTCTACTTCTTTTTTTTTTGTCTCCACTCTTGTTTATGGATATTTCTCTCGTAAGATCCTTCTAAAAGCTGGTAAAAGAGTTTCAGAAAAATCCTTGAAATAACCAAAATTTGCTATGGATGGAACGTTGCAGGCTAGAGTACCCTATTAGGGTGGTTGTCATGAAGCCAGATTGCTATCGTGTAAAACCCTTCTTTATCAGATTTGCATGTGCCAAGTACACCTCTAAGGTTTCAGAGATGAGTTTGAGGGGGGTATTCAAGGGGTTGTGGTTCCAGTCAGAGTAGAGTATTTGCTGGAGGGATTCCGGTGGGGTATCTGGTACTGTTTAATATTCCGGGAGAAGAGTGGGAGATTAATCAAGTCACCAACGTCTAGTCACCGTTGATTGTTTTAATGTGCCCCCTGTTCCTAGTTTTTTGGAATTTCATAGATTCCTGGAATCAGACTTTGTTTTCCTAAATTATGAATCTTAATTTCTTCTTATCTTATTAAAAACAATTTTTGAAAGCTTACCATTTCACGTTTTCCAGTTTTAATAATTCAACTAGGATTGGGGTGGACTTTTAGAGGTAATTAAATAAATAATCACACACTAGCATTTATTTATATTAAGATGTGAATCCAAAATGTATGTCTATTTGGTATTTGTCGTGTTGTACTATGTTGTTGGTATTGTCTTTTAAAGGTAAAACCAATGTTTGATAATTGATTAATATGTTACGCTATACATGTTTAAAATATTAAATAGTACCTGATTAAACTACATTGTTGTACTTTCTAAATATAAGATAACCAATGAATGTAATATATTAAAAATATTTTATTTATATTAAATAATTTATAAATTGTTATATATATATATATATCCATGTTTTTTTATGAGAATAACTGATATTTAAAAAAAAACTAAAAAAAGGGCTAAATAGAATGATAATAAATATATACATGTCATAATCTTTTTTTTTTTTAAATATAAACAAAAGGAATTACAAGCGGGAATAGCTTAAGAAAGAACAAGCAAGCAGAGAGACTCTTTAGCTCTGCGCTTCGGCAACTAAATTAGTTTGATTTACCTCTCCACGGAGACTACTCTAACTAATAGAACAAGTAAAGGGCAGCTAGGTTTTGGCTTTACTTGGACAGGGGGGGCTCTTAAATTAACAAAGTGAAAGGACATTTAGCTTATCGAGAGATAGTTATTAAACACATCCAAATTTCGATCTAGTAAAGGTTCTGGCTAGATCACCAGTTTTTTCAGCTTTAAGTCGATGATCGAAGTCCCAGTTTTTTCTTGGGCATAAACAGTGAAATTGATAAAAAAAATCTTTCGGTTTTTCAGTGGGTGTTCATTTGAAGTTTCAATAATTATTTTCATCATCATTACACCTCGAATGACCTAAACGATCAAGCCAGATAATAAAAATCTATTGGTCAAATAACTAGTTAAAGGGATAGCATTCTCTGCCCCTGCTTTGTAGCTGACAATTAGATGGAACCGATTGTATCAACAAATTCGTCGTCTTCCTTGAATGATCAAGTTTTTTCACTCATTCTCAATCACGATAATGGCCTTTAACTTCAGAACTCAGAATGGAGGAGTTTTGTGAAGGGCTGTCTCGAACATCAATAAATCCAAGAAAAAAAACTCTAAAATGTTCATCCACGAAACAAATGTGAAAGAGACGATCCGTGTGTAAAAATTCCCATAAAGATGCAGGCAGCTGCCATTACTTGCAAGCAATGTATTCTAGTGTGCAAAACCCACACAATCCACACATTCTGAACTTGCTGTTATAATGCAGGAACATTAGCAATAGCTTAACTACACTGTAAGGAAAGATAGATGGATGGAATTATTGGAGTCATTGCTCTACAATATGATATGCAAAATCAACTTTGAAACATAATAGTTAAAATAGACACCAGAAAATAAAGGTATATATGCATGCTAGCTCTCCAGTTTTGAAGGTTGAAAGAGTCTTAGCACATTTCATTTAATAAGTTTAAGATTCATGTTCCATTAAATGGATAATGTTAAGGAAAGTCCTCAGATTATAAGGTACATAATAACCAAATGCCATGAATGTAAAAGACCAGACACATAAAAAAGCCTAAAAGCAGCAGCCACAGCACTCCTCCAACACACAGCAGCAACAAAGACAAGCCAAACTGCAAAGTATGGAGGTAAGAAAAGAAGTCAGATACATTTAGAGATTACAAATCATTAAGAAAGAATTTCAATCATCTTCGAAACTAACAAGCACTAGGAGGATTTAGGTTGAATTGCACATTTGCTTTAAATGCTGGTCAATTTTAACAGGCTGGCTTAGTGCCTTCTACAAAAGATTAATCTAACATCAATTTTGTATTCAGGACATGATCTCTAGTCTATTCATCACTTTCTTTGGTTTAGCCCAATGATTTGGGTCATTTGGATTCAATGTACAGGACCAATCCAAAATTTCTTTCCTTTTGTCTCAATCAGGGCAAGCACCAGGTGGTCTGCCAGCAAAGATGCTCTAGTGTGCAAGCTTAAAGCAAAGCTTTAGGGGAAGATACAGAGTTGTTTTCTGCTCTGATCACTATCATGAGCTAGACATTAGGTGCAAACTTCTTATTGGGGTACAGCAACGTTAATGAAAAGTAAAGTGCAAATTTGCTTCAGCATGATATTTATAGGAATCAAGAATGAGCAATAGAAATTAAGCCGTGTAAGCAGATACAAATGCAAACACAACGGTATTTTGAGTGGTAGGAAAGTATGACATAATTCTAACCATAATGTTCTTCTAATGGGTCTAAATCTAAAGGAAGTTTATTTTTTTGAGGCTCCTTTTCATCTGAAGTTTTGAATGTAGTGCTTTAACTCAATCTCTCCATGTTGCATTCGATATCAGTTCATGATGAATTTACCTGCGTACTTAGTGGAGTTTCTTCTGTCATGGATTACTTTAAGAAGCTTGATTGCATATGCTTTTGCACAATTTTTTTTTAAAAGATTCATATGGCTGTGGCGTGCAATTAGATTAAACAAGCTAGGTTTCGGCTTTCGCAGAGATGTTCTCTGGCGAAATTGCCAGAGGAGACGGAAACTTGGACGTAGGGGAACTTAAAAGAGTCGAAGGTTAGGAGTTAAGTTTGATCAAAGTTTAGAGTTGTTTCGAGACTTTTAGCTTATTTTTCACATTTACATACATGCATGAGAGAGAGAGAGAGAGAGAGTTATTAAACACATGCATATTTCGATCCAGTAAAGGTTCTAGCTAGATCACCAGTTTTCAATTCTAGCATTAAGTCAATGACTGGAGTGACAGATAGAATATATTAATCAGACAAAACAAGTGACCCTCTAAGAAGTAACACCAATTCAGACATGATCACCTCTTTCTGTAACAAATTCCAAGGGCTCAATAACACGGGGAAAATTAATTTCAATGGAAGCTGAAACCCAAATGAGATGCACTCCAGAAAATTGTAAAACAAGAAACAAATTGAATAATCATGCTTTTAAAAGATGTGGAGCCAAAAATTAATAGCGGCAGATATTATCACACGTACCACTCTCTTAGGAATGAACAGCAACCACTACTGTCATCATGATCATGATGGACAAGTTGTGTGTGAGGGGGTGGAGGAGGAGGTTGGGGTACAGGGTCATAGAAATAGCTTTGATAGCCAGGTGGAGGCGGTGCAGGCACTGGTGGTGGAGGCGGTGGTGGCACTGGTGGTGGAGGCGGTGGTGGCACTGGTGGCGGCGGCGGCGGAAAATCTTGGGGAGGATATGGAGGTGGAATCCCTGAATTTCACAAAATATGATGACAAAAAATTGCATATGCAGCCGTATTTTCTTTAATCCATATACAGCTAAGTCAAACAAGCATTGCTAAGTAGTTCTGTAAAGTATATCAAATAAAGGGATAACAGAAGTTCCATGATTAGATCATTAAGAGAAACATCAATTCTGTAAAAAGGAAAACTGAATGAAACATAAACATTAAAACAAGGTAAACTCTTGGAGACTTACCCGGTGGCGGTGGTGAATGGTCGTTGTGATGGTGGTGGTGGCGGTGGGGGCCACTCATTTCGCTTGAGGTATTGACACTGCAGATAGGGATGCAGAGAGGGAAGGCCAATATGAAACAAAATAAATACTCTTTTAGAAAGTCTGGGGGTAGCGGTTACCTCGAAGGGAGTTTCCCGCTAAAAATACTGATTTGATCATGGATTGATGGCCTTATTAAGGTCTTTAAGTAGTAGTGTAATGACATTGATCACTCTTTCATCCCATCAACCACAACTAACATTCAAGAGTCAAAATACCAATCCAATCAAGAAAATACGTTGCTCTATCTACCCTCTCCCTCTGTTAATTGCGCGCTCTACCTAATAGTCTTACAATAATAATAACATGTATCCGTCGGGACCGTCACCGCATCACCACGTCTTTATTCTGGAAAGCGCCTTTTTTTTCTTTTCTTTTTTTCATATATTAAAAAAAACCAAAAGAGATAGTGAATTACTATGGATACAGACTTATTGAACTATGGAATGAAATAGTATAATTATTCACAAAAATATCAATGGACTAGTTATTGAGGTTAATATAATTTTTTGGCGAGGTTTATTAGTTATCATTAGAATAATTGTAAACAATTTTGTTTTTCTAAATTTTTAAAACACGGTAAAATAAATAAATTATTTTTAGAAGTAAAATTTATTTAATTGATATTTAGTGTTTTTTTTAAAAAAAACTTTTCATTATGATTTTTAGTTATAATTAGTTTGATTGAAGGAGATTTGATATTTTAATAAAAATTAAATATAATTTAAGACTTGACTATGACTGATATGTGAATTGCACGTGACAATGCGTACATTGCTCTGTTATTTTTAGGCAGCACGTGTGGCAATCAAGGATGACCTCCATTGATGTTGTTGGAATCATATCAGCCGATCCTCTTTTTCTAAGTGGCACATTAAGCTTATTAACTTTTAGTTTGGTGTTGATAGCCTAATTTTTTTCTCATTCTTTTCTTTCTCTTATTTAATTTTCACGTTTGACCCTTTAAATTTTCAAAGTAGCTATTCAATTTGTTTTTCCTTCGTAATTGGACCATCTCCTTTTGATTACTATTTATTTTATTTAAAGTAATTTATAAAATTAGATTTTTTTAATTTCATCCTCTGATTTTTTTATCTATCATATTTGGTCCATAATATTTTGATTTCTATTTGTTTTATTTGAGATAGCTTTTAAATTTGATTTTTTTAGTGTTTTCTTCCTTCTTTAGTTTTTATTTTCTATCAAATTTGATCCTCATTCTTTTAATTGCTATTTATTTTGTTTTGAATTTTCTTAATTGAATTTAATTTTTAATTCCATCACTCAATATCTAATTTGATTTTATTTTTATGTTAAATCTGGTCCTTATTTTTTTTATTGCTATTTTTTTTTTGTTTTGGATAATTTTTTTATTAAATTTTTCTTTTTCGATTTCATACCTTAACATTTTGTTGATCGAGAATTTGACTAGTGAGTTTGGCTAGTTAGCCTAAGTTGACCGGAGCTTTTTTTTTTAATTTCATCATTTAATATTTGGTTTGTTAAAGATTGAGTTTCATTATTTTTTTATTATTATTTTCTATAGGGTTATCCCGATCTTATGTGTCGGATCATGAGTTTAGCGAGTTAACTCAAATTGACTCGAACTATTTTTTTTATTTATCTATTATCGTTGTCTTTTTCTTTATCATATTATTAAATTAATCAAATTTACTAGATCTAGTCAAGTAAATAGCCTGACTTTCAAATTTTTCCTGCTTCTTTAAAAATACTACCATCACCTGAGAATCATTTTTTTTTTCATGTTAGAAATGGTTTGGTCCAATGTGTGGCATAGCAATGATCACTAATCTAGTAACATCCTAAAAATATAGCAATGTTGTTATTGTGATACATGAGCTTTGCATTTGAGTTGCATAGTTCAACCCACATAAATTATATGATCAGTCCATATAAAAAATGAAAAAAGATAATTCTCTGTAAATGTTTGACATATTATTATGAAGTCATGGTAAACAAAAAATAAAAAATATATAGTGATATAAAAATTATTTTTAAAAAGAAATCTAATATAAACTAAAAGAAATAACTAATAGGCAAATAAATAGAGAAAACAAAACATAATAAAAAAAATCAAAAGATCTCTTTATCCAATTAAATTGAAATAACCTCTATTTAATGGTTAAAAGATACATGAGTAATAAATTTACATATAAATGTAATTTATCTATGATAAATAAATAAAATAAAAAGAAATGAATGTGCTTCATTGATTACGGTCCAACCTTGGATGCCTCTCCTGATTTAAAAAAAAAAATCTTAATTAGTACCTCGAATTATTTTAAGTCATTATTTAAAATTAATCAAGCATATCAATATTCTTTTCGAATCATTTATTGTATCTCGTTACAATTTCACCTTGTCCCATATTTTCACGTATATATTTTATTAATAAAACTTTCCATTCATAATTATCATTATGAATCTAACCTAGATGTTTGCTCATTTTCCATTCTACCACTTGTCAAGAAAGACACTACAATTTCTCATTTCTATGCATAACAACAACAACCACTATTTAACAATTTATTTTTGTCAAATTCTTAATCATCAATATTTTTTGCCTACTAATTTATTTTTATTTATCCTGAGATTTTATACTATTAAATAGGAGGATTTTCTCACATCTTGCCATAAAGATTTTTTTTTTTAATTTGCTATTTAACACGAGTTTATCTCGTCAATAAGCCAACATAAAAGGCTATATCCAGTCTTAAATAATTATTAAGATACATTAATGCATCAATTGCAATAAGATATTATATTTCAAGACCAATAATCACTTTATTATATCTTCTCAAGAACAAAAAAGGTTTTTTTTTGTATGAAGAGATCGAACTACCATCAAAGAGAGTAATGAATAATTTTCTGAACTTATTTTTTTCATTGATTAATGCAAGGATAAAAATAAGATAGCAATGATACATTCCATAAAGTTCTCATTTTTCAGCTTTTTTTCTCCTCTTAGTTCTAGAAATATTGTGTCATTTTATTGACAATCTGTAAAATATACTGTAAAAACTTTTCAGTCAATGATTCAAGATATTTTATATATATAATAAGGTATTTTATTTGTTAGAATAACGTGTGTTGTAATGTCAGTCAAACAAAGATCTCTGGTATTGATTCTAAATAAATCCATTTTTTTATATGTTGGTATAAAATCAAAAGAATATATATATATATATTCAGCAGTTCAGATGAATATTATCTAACCGTGGCATTTTCAAATTAAGACAGTCTCTTAGACCAACTTTCCCATACAAATTGAAAGAGGACGGCAAAGGGAAGGGTTATTTCGAGTCTGGATTAAGAGCTTGATTTTAGAGTTGGAAATTCTTTGTTTTAATCCAACCCAAGAGCTTGGTATATCCAAACTAGGCCCATTGGGTCTTTTGGTCAACACCCAGCAGATCGCTTAAGCCTCAGGGAACCGATATTGAAGGGAAATAAGCCCAAGCCCAAGCCCAAGAGGGAAAAAAAAGAGTAATTGAGAAAGCTTAATACAAGGTAAAATTAGAATCTGACCATGCATACATGATCAAATATCAATTAAAATGAACAGAAACACTATAAAAATCTATTTTAAATTTAGTGGATTGAATTAAATAAATATGGACAAAACGAGAGGGCTCTGTAGTCTTCCCCAAGATGTTAGTGCCTGTCACATAGTTGACATTATGTATTTATAATGGACTATGTGCATGTGCATTGTTTTCCCTTTTGGAGATCTAGTGATCATCGAACGGTCCATGTCCATGTCCATGTCCATGTAGTGCGCTGCCTTTTAGAGCAATAATTTGCACATGGGCCCGTGACACAATACCAGAGGCCCTAGTCTTCCGCTAGTTCGTGACATCCAGGCTGTTCTGTATAGTATATGTAATGGGCTTTTGCGGATGGATTATGATAAGCTCAGTACGCTGCGAGGTACGGGAAAATAATTCCTCCTTCCTTGTCTTTTTAGCTCACCTTCTTCTCTTGAATTCACTTTTCTCTACCTGGTGATATCTGGGAAAAGAGATTGCCGGGAATATAAAAAATCCCCCAACAAATATTTCTTTTATTTATTTATTAGAGATTATATAGTTTGGTAATGTCGTTCATGAATGCAAAAATGTATTACAATGATATATATATATATATATATATATATAAAATCTTTTTATATTAACACTCATTTAAAGCAGATTACAAATCTGCCGCATCACCCTTGTCAATATGTTGGTTTCAAAATTCATAAGGCAATGTGAATAACTCTTTTTTTTAAAAAAATAAAATTAGAAATCAAAACGGAGTATTTTAAAATCAAAATTTTGTTTGCTCGAACAAAAAAACACATTGCAGTGCAATGGACATACTTTAACTACTTTTAAGAAGGGACGAGATATCAAAGTTAAGCAACTGCAATGACTCCATGAATATAAATAAATTGATGATAAATATATGTGAACTAATTAAGACATGGCTTATATGGATTTCAAATGTACTCTTATTAGTTAATTTGCACAATAAACATTTTAAAAATATGTTTGTTTTATGTAAAATATTTTCAAGTAAAACACTTTTTAATAATTGATTTAAAAAATATTTTCAATGATGGTGGTGGAAGATAAAAAAAAAAGTGATAGTGAAATGATTATGGTAATAGTAGTAAGATGATAATGATGGTGGTAGATGTGGGGTCATGAAGAAGAAGGTGATAAGGGTGGTGAGATCGAGGTGATGAAGGAGGAAATGGTGGCGGCGGCAAAGCAGGTGGTGATGAGGTAGTTATTGTAGTAATGAAAGAAGAGATGGTGGTGGTGGAGCAAGTGGTGATGAGGTAGTTATGGTAGCAATGAAAGAGGAGGTGGTGGTGGTGGTAGTGATGAGATGGAGATAATGGTTGAAATAGTTAAATGATATTATAAGTGAATCACTATTAATAAAATATTTTACGGAACTTTACGAATTAAGATATTTTCCAGTAAATAAAATAAAGTTTGAAAGTTGACTATAAAATATTTTTTATTAACCAGTTTTCTTGTAAAATATTTTACAAAAAACAAACACAAGAAAATATCTTTTAAAAATAAACACGAGAAAATTTAATAAATATTTTCCTATAAACTATTTATGTAATATCTTTCAAAAATAAACACGAGAAAATTTTAAAAAACATTTTTCTATAAACTATTTTATACAAAATAAATGGACCTAAGATTTGAAATCTTTACTTGAAAGCTGTTTTAGATCCATAAAAATATAGAATTGACAAGTTTTATTTGCTTATTTTTTTTAAGATATATTAAAACATGTTTTGTAAAAAATTGATTAGGATACTTTTCTTCTTGGTAAATAATCTATATTGGTATAATCATTGTGATGTGAAATGCATTGTAGATGTGTTAATTTAAAGATTAATTATATAAGGTAAAACTCATAAAATAATTGTAATTTGCTAAACATCCAATCTAATAAAAGCAAAAATAATTTTTGATCTGATTATTGAATTATATTTAAATTCATTCAAGAGGTTTTCTAAGCCTATTTTAACAAGTATGATTGGTTATAACTACTCGAAATCAAGAAAACCCTCAAATTAATCTCAAAAGTTGTTGTTTTTGCTATTTTTCTAAGTTAATTTTAAATGTTAATTATTTCTACTACTTAGTTTTGAATTGTTTTGCTGTGTCAGATTTTGCTTACAGAATTTATGAATTAAAAGTCTTCAAGAATGTATCAGAGTTTTTCCTATAATTTTTTTCATAATTGAAAGTTGTAATATGAGGCTTGAGAACCTTAATTATTTTCTCTAAATCCTAGAACTATACGCTTCTGAACATAACACGCATAAAGAAAATTTCAGAACATTGTATATGCATAAAGAAAACACAAATTTAGAACAACAGATCAACTTAACCTGCACCACCCTTTTCTATACACTCTCTTTTTATAGTGCACCATGCTATAAAAAGTTAGGGCAACGGAAGAAGAATTGTTCACTTTTTTTGAAATGTTAATATCATCTCCCCTTTATCAAATCCGTCACAGCTTAGATTCCTTTCTGCTGTCAAGCAAAAGGTTTCTTTGTTTTGTTCTTAGGGTCCCTACTTCATTTAATTCCAGCTATGACTGACCTACTCCCGTGGACCATCTCTAAAGCATCTCTGCGTGTGTCTGAGTTCGAATATTTTAGGACGAAGGGCCTCACCTTCTCAGACCAAGCAACTGCGCCATGTCTCATCTTTTTGCATGCCAGACTTTCTTTTTATAAGCGTTGTATTTCGAGCTTCATACATTGTCAATTTTCACTTTCTTGAATCTTTTTGCAGAGCTAGAAACTTATTCTTGACTGTAATTCAAAACAAATTTGTTTATATTAGGCTGTTTATAAATAAAAAGAACATCCATATGATGTATCAGTATTTTTACCACTTCATAAATAATACAGGGTGATAATCTATTGATAGACGGACGAGGCTTGTGTTCATACTTAACATCTCTAGATTTGAGCTCAAATAACATAAATTTAACTTGTTTACATGCCCAACATCTTTGGACGTAGCTACGAATCGAGCTTAAGTGGATATATGTCTAGCGAGTTGCCAAACTCTACATCCCTAAACTTGGTTGCATGCGGAGCCTAATTGGGCATGAGGCCTAAGCCCAAGCACTCGCACCATAGGCTCGGGCAGCATGCCTGAGTCTAGGCGCTAGGCTTTGGGCATGCCCCCAGCTCCCCGTGGGTTGGGGTAACACACTCGAGCTAGGTGTAGGGTCTATGTCCAGCACCTTGTGAGCTTAAGAGAGGAGCTTGAGCTCGAGTGCCCCGAGAGCTTGGGTAGCTTACCCAAGCCCAGGTGTTGGGCCCTCGCTTAATGTACTTTGAGCTCTGCTTGAGTCTAGGTGCTAGGCTCATGCCAAACACCCCTTGGCCTTAGGTGTGAAGCCAAAGCCCAAACACAAGGCATGCACCTAGAGTCTTGTGGGATCTAACGCTACACCTAAGATCAAGCGTTGAGTCCATGCCTAGCGCTGCCACGGGCTTAGGCAATATGCCTGTAGGGCCCAAGCGTTAGGCATATGCCCAACACAACTTGGGCTTAATGCGTGTCCTAGTTTTTTTTGGCTTAACTTTGTGGCATGAGCCCAACCACTTTTATCTCCTACATATGTAAAGGATATTTGTTCTTTATTAGTGTAATAGATATTTATTTCTTATTAATGTTTATATCAGATATATTTATCTCTTATTAATACATGCATATGAGATATTTACCCATCATTAACGTTATCAGGGCAAAGTGACTCTTCAGTCGTTTCACTCAAGTAAAAAGATAAGGTTTGTAGGTTATAAATATTCATTGAACTATCAAGGTAAAATGTTTATAATCTATATTCTCAATAAAAATATCTTTTTAATTTTCAGAGCATTTATTGTATTAAAACTAAAAACAAACATTTTTATTCTTGACAATTACTTATTCTCTCATTTATTATAGTTATTTGCTTAAATAGCATCAATTTTATCATTTAAGGACTCTAAAATCCCATTAAAAAATATTATTTTGTATGTTACAGGCTTTTCATATCAAACAACAAGTTTTATAAACAATAAATAATAAATTATATTGCTAAAATATATAATTAACCCATAATACAACCGCTAAAAATATACTTATTCCTGAACATTTTTTAGTTTTTGAAACATGATCACCATCACCCTTCTTGCATCTGTACTGGAAGTGGTAAAAAATAAAAATGCCCAACTTGAGATTTGGTAAGATAAAACCGGTGGTAAGGTCGGATGGTGACCAGTGACCCTAACACAGTTTTAGACTTGTGACTCCTGGGGTCTGAAAACTGAAAAAGCTGCTCATAATATTCCTTGTTTGTACTGTTAACTAGCATGATTCCGTGGTGCGGGGAAATTGACATTTAATGTTTATAATTGAATATTAACAAATCATATGTATTTTTTTATATATAATATTTTATCATTTTTACAATAATCGAGATATTTGTATACGTACATTGACAAAACAATATACAAAACGAATTGATATTTAATATTTGTCTCCCCTTTTTTATTTAAGAGTTAAAATTAAGGAAAACTTGACTTCATTTCGAAGGAAGAAACCCGTGTTATCTAATGCGTTTTTAAATTATAAAAACATAATTGTTTAAATTAAAATTAATCACACGAATGTTTTTTTTTTTTTTTATCAAAAATCAATTCCACATGCCTCTTTAAATCCTGAAACAGGTCGGTGATGAAAAGTACATGTTGTTGTGGTTATAATTCTTTTGCTTTTCTAAATTTTTTGCACGGCGACTAGATAGTTAGTTTTCATTTTCCAATTTCGGGTGAAGGAATAAATTAATAGACTAAGATCAGTGGGTTTTCATTAGAAGTTAGAACTACGGTGAATCATGTTTTAAGAGAGTGTTTTGTGTTCCAAGGAATAATGATATTTCATTAGAATGTATGCTTGATGCGAGAAAAGTCCTAATTTAGGCAATCCTAATCGGATATTTTTAGCAAACTTTTAATAATGTTTAGGGCCGGGAGAGACTATTTACTATTTGAAATATCATTATTCACTATCTAATATTTTTCTCAATTTTCCTTAGTTTTTGATATCTTTATATCACATAGATAATAATATATTTATTTAATTTATACCTTCAATAAATCTATTATCTTTTATATTAAAAAAACGCAGACTGTCTTGCTTGATATAACGAAAACACCATTTTTTATTATTGAGATTTGGAAAACATGTATCAAATAAAAAAAATTTAAGATAGCTTCCTATATTTTTATTATAAAATTAGGAGATTAACTAATTAATAAAAATCTAAAATGCACAGGTTTAGCAATTCACGGTGAAATGATCATTTTGTCTTTCTTATAACTATCTGTTCATAATATTTCATTGTTCATTATCATATTGAAAAGAGATAAAGAAGTCTTTTTACATTTCTAAAGCAGAAATGACTATGTTACTCTTAAAATCAAAGTTTTTAAAATTGGCTTCTTTCAGTTTTTCAAGCACAATAAAATGATCTAATTATCTTTAAAAGTAAAATTTCTCCAACTGATGTCTAGTGGCGTTTTCATTTTCAACCCGGGTTTTTGGTTACAAACGAGTTGATATAAGGGAAAATTAATAATTTAATAAATATAAATATTATTTAAAAAAAATGGTTGCACACATCAGCATGTGGGTTCTGGTCACGCCATTTGAGTGACGCGTGAAGAGTCTTTCGGTGGCCAAATGATGGCTTCTGAGATGACGCTCAAATCGTCTTAGCGGCCCCTCTATCCTCGAGTAATAAGTGTGTCCAAGGATCACTAGTTTGGTGCTAACAATCTTTTATCTATATATTTTCATCTATTCTCTTTCTCCTCTTTAATTTTCATACCTGACCCTCTAAGTTTTTCAAAGTATCCCTTTAGTGGTTTTTTCTTCATATTTGGTCCGTGTTTTTTTTTTCTTTTTTAATTTCATCATCCTTTAATTTTTTTTATCTGATAGATTTACTCTTTGTTCTTTTAATTGTAAATTGTTTTATTTCATATTATTTTAAAATTGATTTTTTTTTTATGATTTCATCCTCGAATTTTTTTCTATCATATTTGATCATCATTCTTTTGATTGTCACTTTTTTTTACTTTGATATATTTTTTTAATTGATTTTTTTCCAGTTTCATTCGCTAACATTAAATTAGCTGGGAAATGAGCTTCTTCAATGAGCCTAGATCTAGAATTTCACAGATTGTGAGTTTACGAGATTAACCCAAATTTAGAAGATTCGTCTAGATTTGCTTGATTTTTTTTCCTTTTATTAAGAACATATTTTTTTTCAATTTTAACTTTCAACATTTATTTAATCGAAGATTGGACTATATTATTTTTATTATTTGCTTTCTATCGAATTTTTTACTGATTTTGAAAATGACTTAAGTTATCTCAAGTATTTTTATTTGTCATTTTTTTAAAGAAATTTTGTTTTTAAATTAAATCAAATTAATTTATTAAATATAAGTATGAGATACTCACTTCATTATATTTTATTTGGTTTGCTTTTTGGGTCGTTGCTCCAATGATGCATACAGTTTCTTTCGATGTCATCATGTAGCCTTTTGAATTGGTGTTAGAACCAACTTGACGAGTTCTTTTTGGTGGTGGGGCGGTGTACACAGCGGAGGAATAATGAGTCCTTAATGGACTTTTCTTTCTTCTCCTCTCGAGTATGATATTGACATCTTATTTTTTATAATTAATTATTATTATTTTAATTATATTATTAAATTAATTGAGCCTATTACACTTAACCAAGTTAATGATCTGAATCTCAGATTTTTTTGCTTCTTTAAAAATTCTAACATTACCTGAATATTATTTTTTTTTATTAGAAGAAATTTAACCTGATTTGCAGCTTAGTGCATAACATCTTTCTAGTTATTTACTACTATTGAAATCTAACAATTGAAAACAAACAAAAAATTGTACAGTATGTTCTGCTCCCCTTTTCTCTCATTTTTATGAGTACTTTTGGCTTATCAAATAAACAAAAAACCTTTCTCTCTCTCTCTCTCTTTTTATTTTTATTATTATGATGAATTTCTCATTCACAATGAAACTCGAATTATTAATGATTAGTAAAATGTTAAAAACAAATCCTTGCAAAAGAAAATGAAGAGAAAAAATAGCATTTTATAAAGTAAAAATTACCTTATCATCTTTATATTTTATTCTATTCTACATTTTACCTTTATTGTTTTTAAAATTACAAAAAGCATGTTAAAGAAAAATTTTACATTAATTGAAATGATGAAAATAACCCCATATATATTATATCGAAACTTGCTTTTCCAATTCCAAACAAGTTTAGCTTCTGCATTCACTGCATAGATAATCCTCAACAAGACACCAACTGCCCTCAAACAAGCAAGTTCGTGTCTGAAAACCATGGTCAGGTCACAAGAAACAATAAAGATTGTTTCTAGATTCCATTTATTGCTACAATTTAGAATTTCTACAATTTATTGCTGTTTTGGTTTCTAGATTCCATTTATTGTCATGTATCGAAAGGACAATTAAATGCCTTGGTTTGTTGGAAGACCTGGGGGAAGATGGTATACAAAACGAATGTAGCAATGACACAGGGGGAAAACCTAGACTGAAGTGGCACACACAAGGTACTTCCTCTTTTTCCCATCACAGACACAGACACAGACACAGACACACACACACACCACTTCTGTATAAATACGTTGTGTTTTGATGGCGTTGCTAAATATATAGAGATTACTGGTTGCTAGACCTCAAGTAGAGGGAATGGTGAATTATAAAGAATAGAATTGATGGGTGGATGCTGAAGACTGTTCAACTTTTTTTTTTTCCAGGAATAAAATCATTTGTTACATGGAAAATTTCAGCGTAAAACTATTTATATGTTTTGTTGTGATATATTATGGTCTATTTGAATTCCTCACAACAAATTAGTTTTTGATATTGCTTATCTCATTGGGATAAAATTTATGATTTAATTTTTCATTGTTTAGTTTAATGGCTTTGAGTTAGATTTCAAAATTTTACTTTATATAGGTATTGATTTAACTAAATGTTCAGATTGTATAATGAGGTAATCTAATGCTCATGATTGATATATTTTTTTTTTGTTTTTTTTACTATAATTTTTTTAGTCAATTTGTTATTTTATTAATAGTACCTTTTAAATCTTATTAATATTTTCTTTCAATTATCATAAAAAAACAAAATAAAAAATAGAATTGACTTGACCAGGAAGGAAAAGCCTTATGTATATGACAGTTGCACGAACAAACAATAAGAGAAACCCAATTCTCTAAAACACGAAACTGCAGTTGCGGAACAGTACATAAGGATGTTTCTCATGCCCGAACCATGACCCAACGAGACTCCAAACCTGGACCATAGCAACCCGTTTGAAACAATTTGTCATCGATTATCAAAATAATAATTGAGAATTTTTTTATTTTTTTATTAACATGGATGTTCAGATCAGTTTATATGTACCTTAACTAATCTCACGGATCCTGAAATTAACAACCATGTAAGTCTTCAGTGACTCTAAAAGAACTCAAACTCATGACTATTAAAAAATAAATTCAAAACCTGATCAATTGAATTATTTCTCGAGGTTTTGAGAATTATTATCTCTTGGTTTCTTTACACACACTTGATGATCCAAAATGCTAAATTGGTGATCATTTTCTGGTTGATTTTCTTCATTATCGATGTGGGTTTCTTGTTAATTCAATTGGAATTGAACTTGATTGAAATAAAAATTGGGTTTTTCTTTAAAGATTTTTTGTTCTAACTTTTGATTTTTTTTGTAATTGTTTTCTTGTAAAGTGTCATAAATTTATAAAAAAAAATTATATAATTTTTAAAATAACAAAAAAAAGTATAAAATAAAATACACAACGAAGTGATTTCCCTAATAAAAAACTTAGTGAGACTTTTAAGAATGCCCACCCAACGTCCATGCATTTCTAGCCAAGCCTTGAATAAAGCTTTGACGGCAAAATGTTATAAATGTATCCGCGTTTAAAACGTTCTAGTTTACAAACATAGATCCTTACAACGAAGTGCTGACTTCTCCAATTCTCCCGTACTTTTCAAATTAAATCTAATTAGAAAAGAAATTTATCGAGAAATAAAACACTGGAAAATTAGGCATTAATTAATTTCCGTAAGAGAATGGAAAGAAAACTTAGGAGTTTTTTTTTTTCTAACATGAAAACTTGGGAGTTCTTGGACACAACAATGTGATCATAAGCTATATCTTATAATTATTGCATTGCTAGTTTGACTAAACCTAATTAACAAACACCTTAAAAACGACAGATACTGACGTGGTTCAGCACAATTGAATTTGATTTTTTCTCAATTAATTGTCTCCAACCAAACCCCATTTTGTACGGTGAAAGGTTGTCTAGAACGGTTTTTAAAACAATAACGGTGTAAGAAGTTGTTTTTTAAAATATTTTTTATTTAAAAATATTTTAAAAAATATATATATTTTTTTAAAAATTATTTTTAATTTCAATAAGCTAAAACAACTCATAAACATTAAACATTAAAAAAAATAATTTTTTTAAAAAGCACTGCCTGACCAAAAGCTACCAACACCCCCCATGAATTGCGTTGGCAGGTCGTCGATCTAGATCTGGAAGAAGAAAATCTGGAAAACATGTTCACCTTTTGAAAAGTAATCTGTATTGTAGGAGTAAAATAGTCAAACGCTGATGTCCCCTTCCGTAATTCTATCTCATGCGAATATCTCCTCCGAATTTGAGACCTCTAATTTGAAGGCCTGAAATTACAACCTGTAAACTAGAGTCAGATATGGATTTGCATCAATAAAGATTGCTATTGGTTATAGTCTCATAAAAATTAATTAGATTTTTTTTTATTAAAGTTAATTTTTTTTATTTTAAAAATTAAAAAGATGAAAAAAATATGAAAAGGTTTTTTCGACTTTTTATATTTATTTATGCTAGATTTTTTTCATTTTTTCAAGCTATTTTTTAATTTTATTTTAAGAAATCAAAGAAAAGTCTTTGGAAATAAATAACTTTTATGTGAAAATACAAAATCTTGAACACAAAAAATTTAAAATTTCATTAAAATATTAAATTAAAAAATCATATCTGGAAAAAAAAAATATTGGACTTAGAAAATATATTGTAAACCTAGTTGTAAATAACTTGCTAAATTTATTAGGGAGGAGTGATGAACCAAGATTTTATTAGTATATCTTTATAAAAACAAATACTAGATAAAAAAACATACGGGTATAATTTTGTCGAATCCTCAGATGCGTTGAGCTACCACATGATAACACCAAACACACCCCAATAGAGGCGCGCTGGTTTTGGCCAAAGCCAGACCCCATAACGAGTGGGCTTGACAATGTGTCAAGCCCAGGCGTGCTTGGTCTGGTGCTAGCCAGACCCAGCCATGGGTGAGTTTGACAATGTGCCAAGTCTAGGCGTGTTGGGCCCGGTGCTTGCCAAACCTAAGAGATGATTGGACCTAAACACCATTAATTCTATAATTTTTTACATAAAATTTTAAAGAATTTATTTATCAATAAATAAGCTTAGTTAAACAAGTCTACACTCTGTCAACACCATTAGATCTATTAGAGTCTTTCATGACCCGCCATGTCTCTATTTTTTCGCTAAATAAAATAAGTGGAATACAGCTCACAATACAACTTGAAATATTACAAATGTGAAATTACATTTCAGTTTTTCATCTTTATAAAAGGACAAGACTTACGAGTTATAAATACACCATGAAACCTTCAGAACAAAAACTCATAATCTTCATTCTCTACTGCGTATATATTTTCAGAGCATATCTCTTTAGAAATATTATTAAATTCTCTTTCTCTAAAAAGATACTTATTTAAGTATCGAAGAGTTCTCATCTCTATTCAAAGAGATCTTTTGCAGGTACTAGCCACAAAGCCTACCAAGAACAAAGTATAAATTATCAATCATTTTAGTTAGGAAGAATGAATAAAATTATTAAGATCAATTGATTAATCAATTATCCAACCCAGAAGTTGAATTTTTGAGACTTCATCAAGGAGTTATAAAATACTTTGTGATTATGTAAGAAGGATATTACATAGGCTATTTTAAAGTATCGGCATATTAGAGGCAATTACTTTTAAAATAGAAGGATAGAATAGTTTTTCTTCCTGTTAATTTCCATTTACTATCCAATTACCCACACGGTATCATGGTTCTTTTTAATTAATTTTGTATATATATATTTGAATGTATAATATAAGTTTTAAATGCCTAGTAGATTCTTTATTTAGTATAATACATCATTTGTGATTTATTTCACAATCATTTTAATTACTTACAATCAAAGTCGGAGGGGTCATAAACACAAAGTTATATACTGGTATATATATATTTTTCCATAACTTTGTGAAGTTTTCTCGACTATATTATTTAACAATGCTTTTGCAATATCTAGGATAGTCTAATTATGATTATTCGATTTTTTATAAATAAATAATTTTTTTAATTTTTTAAAATATCGAATGTAGAATATAACTTTCAAATGCCGTGGTACATTCTTGAATTACATAACTTTCATCAAAGTCAAAGTTGTTATGAATACAAAGTTGTTTACTCGCATGTTTTTCCATAACTTTGTGAACTTCTTTCGGCTATATTATTAAACAATACTTTCACAATGTGTAGGGCATTCTAATTTTGATAATTTAATTATTTATAAATAAACAAATTTTCATCCATATTAGGATTCTATACAATTAATGATTTTATAGAAACAATATTATGCTAATCGATATAATTATTTTTATTATATTTAATCAAGAACATAACAAATAAAAATATTAGTGAATGCTCGATTCTTATTGATCCAAATTTTTAAAATTATATTCTAAAATATAAATAATCTAATTTATTTCCTGATTAGCTTAAAAAAGTTTATATTACATTCAATCAAAATATGCCTTTTCATCCATGGATGTTGGTTGAAATGAACTAATATTTTTTTTATTATGACAGGAAAAAGTAAAAAAAAAAGTAAAAACAAATCATGGATATGTGTATATAATTACTTAATACTACTAAAACGCTTGAAAAGTATAGTGTAGCTTCACTGTTCACACATGACACTAAAGCTCCTTTTTTTAAAAAAAATAATTCAGCCGCTATTTTTTATTTTTTATATTTTATTTTTATTTTTTCAAACTCTTTATAACAATTATCTGAATTGCTTTGGATCGGTAACTCTTACATAATTTAATTTTAAACTGTGATGAGGTAATGAGTCAGGTCGAGAAGGTTTTTTCTAGTCAATTTCATTTTTTTCTCTCAATTTAATCCTCTTTTTTTTTTATTGGTCGATGGGGTTGTCTCTTGACTGACCAAATTAACTAAATTATGTCAGAACAACTCTCATATAGTCTAATTTTAAACTTGGGTTAGACAATAAGTGAGTTGAGAGGTTTTTTCATGTTAATTTCATCATTTTTTTTCAATTTCATCTTTATATTTTTTTTTACCGGTCAGCCAAGTTGTTTTTGAACTATCTAAGTTGACTAGGTTATATCGAGTCAACTTCCATGTTGTTTCATTTTAAACTCGAGCTAGATAAGAAGCCGTATTAAAACATTCAAGGTTGATTACTCGATCAAGTTTATTAATAATATTAAATAATTCTCTATCATCTATATATTTTTATTATTATATTAAAAAAATTATCTGCAGTATAACATCCTGTAAATTAGTAATTATCTATTCCCCCATCTAACCTTCTCATGAAATCTGTCGTCCCAGGTTCTCATGTAAAGAAAACGATTAAACATGACTCTTGTATATTCCATAATCCCAACGCATTTATTCATCTTAAGAAAATATTACAAAATTGTACTAAATGATTTAATCATTTTATTAACAAAGTATTTAATTGAAAAATATTAAAAGTATAAACCAAAAATAATTCAATTATTATATTATTATAATCCTTTAAATAATTTAAAGGGTTTTGATAAGAGTTGATATAGCATGGAAATAATTTCATTATCATTTTTCTAGCTTTTCTCACAAAAAAAAACCCAACACACCTCTTAAATTAAAACTTACAATTAAAACTTGATCTAAAGTTTTTTATTCAATTTTTTTTATTTCTCTCTCTTCAAAGCTTCATTAACGTCTTATTTGTCTTTTATTTTTTATACTAGCATATCGTATGATATAAGATAAGAGACTCATCCCATTTTATAATTCTAACATAAAGTATAAAAATATGATTAGCAAATAACGGATTTTTTTGCACAGATGATCCAAGTGTTAAAATAACAATTTTCACTATAAAATTTTTCTGTGAATTGTTATTATTTTAATATTATATATATACGACTTACATTATATGTGCTAATGATTTTACAAGGACTGTTAATCGGGATACAAACAAACTTAAGCAATGTTTTTTTTTTTTTTCTCTAAATCAAAACTTGAAACAAGCAGCTTGCAAGCGCAGAATGTTCAAGACATTAACAAATGTTCGCTCACTTGACATTACTAATAAACTATGATTCCAAGGTGCTGGCAGTTTAGCATATCAGTGGCAGGAAAACACAAAATTAAACAAACAAATTAGAACAAATATATATTAATAGCACGCAGTGCTTTCCTAGCACTCTCTTTAACACATTTTAAGAAATACTCTTGTATTAAAATTAAAGAAGGGAAGATAAAGAAGGAGAGCTACATGTTGCAATCATTGACAAAAAAGAAACTGTTCTTTCGAGTATATTAACCTTGCCACTGGCCCTAAGGACTCTTCGGCAATGTCAATGGCTTCCATAATAAAGCAATGGTACAAAATAACTATAAAAAAAAAACAAACAAACAAAGATCTGGTAGAATACTAGTAGTAAGCTAACAAGTAACAACTCATTTGTCACGCGTTTCATGATCTTTCCGCATTGAATTTCCATCAAAAGCACACAAATGAGTTTCCAGAACGGAAGAAAAAAAACACAGAAACAAAAAAAAAGAATCAAACAAGAAATCTGATTCAAGGCGACCCATTTTCAGATCTGTCAAAGTGAAGAAGTTGGCCATTACACTTGGGGCAAACTTCCACTTGTTTTGGGACCATGAAATACATGAAGCAGCTCTTGCAACCAGCAACAACCAAGACATGGTCTTCTTTCTGTAGCCTATTATGATAATGCTCTCTCGAGGAAGAAGGAGATGATTCTGATGATGACTCCTCGCTATCATATGAGCTGTCATCTTCTGAGTAGAAATCTCCATTGTATTCTTGTGTGATCCTTGGATCTTCTCTTGCTTTCATTCCATTCCTCCAGTTTATGTAGTATACCTCCCCTGTCTGCATTTACACCCAGAAAAAAAAAAGTAATTTATGAAAAAGCAAAAAAAAAGAAAAAAGAGTAACGCCATAAACAAAGATACGATTCATGATCAGAATATAATTTATGAAAGAAGAAAAAGCAAAAAGCAATGACCATCATAATTTAGCTATTGAATTAATGGCCATCATAAAGAAAATGTTTTTCTGCTGCCTATACATCCAGTGACATGAACTAGTAAAACAGAAAAGTATACTATGCCGTATTTCCATTTTTTTATTCTCGACCATCTTCATCAAAATGTACCTACCCAATACCAAACCCTGAAAACACTTTCCTTTTTATGTAAACAAAATTGAACATTCATTATTACAGGAACAAATTTTACCTAGACATGATTTCTCTTTTTATTTCACTCTAGAAATGCAAACCAAATCTTGGGATAGATTCAAAGGGGGCAAAACCAAAACTAATTAAGAAAGTATTATTCTCTTTTTAGGGTTCTTTCTAGGGGGGAAAAAAAGGAAAAGGAAACCCTATTTTTTAATCTTATATATGTGGGAGAAGGTGAGAGCAGAAAGAAAACATTAAATACAAATCAGTAAATGAAAGACAGTGAAGAATTAAAAGACACCATATAACAAAACAAAAAGGAAACCAAAATACAAGATCTCCATTTATTGTAACTGTAATCGATAGAAAGTGACTTCAAATCTAAAAGGGTCTGTTTACCTTCAAATCTAAACACTGTTCCCAATGGTAAGGAAGAGAGAGATGTGACTTAAGCTCCAAGGAGGTATCAGAATTTTGTTGTAAATGATTCTGTGAATCTAACTCATCTGAACTCGATGACCTCTCTTCTCTCCCACCATCCAAAATACCACTACTTTGATGATGGTGGTGGTGATTTAGAGAACAGTTTTGAAGAGACCTCTCCAAAGATGCTGTGATTGCTGCCATGTTTGGAGCTGTCATTCCTTACCTTCGTTTCTTCCACAACTAAGAATCAAGGTGTGAATATGTATTTAAAGAAGATTAAACAAGAAATAGGGAGAGAGAAGGGGGTCTATAAGATAGAAAGGGAAAGAGAACAGGAGATAAAAGGGATTAGGGGTTGAGATTTTGAAGGGAATATTTGTCTAGTAGTAGTAATAATACGAAGAGGAGAGAACTTGTGGGAGAAGGGGAGAGATTATATTAGAGGTGTACAAACGTTGGACTACAATTCTACATATACTGGCTGTAACTGCGCGTGGGAATCTTGCACAAAACCCTGGGTGGGACCAGAGCTGTCAGCACCAGGGAACCACTGGGGATGCATTTTGTCTCACATCACCTTATCGGGATTCAACATCACACACGCAGAGGATGGAGCGTGGTGCACGCCCATCCATACTATCAATTGATGGTGAGTTAATGTCAGGTCATGATCATGATTATTAAGAAAAAGAAAAAAAGGGTTCGTGTTAGCTTCAAATTCTTGAAAAAGAGGGTTTTTTTCTTCTTTTCCTGAGAGAAGCGATCCGGTAAAAACGCGATTGCCGAAGAGAATGCCGGAAGTTTGTTTGACAGTTTGTGAGGAGTTCTATAAAAGTTGGTGACCATTTTTTTTTATTTTATCTTTTATGAGCGGGACATTCCCTGGTCAGCTATCCACCCAACTTGCCTTATTTTACAATAAATGAACACAAGGGACAATCCTGCGCCATTATGTCTTCATAGTCGTAGGTTTAAGCATTTTATTTTCTTGGGGTTTTTAACTAGCCCATGGTCTTATGTTGCTAGATCATTTGAGGAATTAATGGTTCACTATGCATTTGAATTTGTGCTTAAACACTCAAGCCAGCTCAGATCTGTTGTCTTATCGTGTGAGATTAAGGGAGATATCGTTGAGGAAACTCAATAATCCAAATGTTAGAATATTGTTTCTGGAGGTCTGAGACAACCTTTTGCTAATTTATAATAATTAAATCTTGGAAGACGTCCTTTCGGTCGGCATTTTCTTCACACCAGGAGGATGAATTTATGAGGGGAGGTTCACCATCAGTTTATGAGGAGCATGCATCTTCTAATACTGTACTCATTCACAAAGTCAACTAAAATTAAAAAACACTCAAAAGTCAACGTTTTTGGATACATAACCTTGCATATTTACCGAAAGAATAGCACTGAAAAATAAGAGAAGCCTTTTCTACTTGCCGTACCGTGGCAGAGACTCACCAAATTGAATAGGAAAACTTGAGATTGCAATGTCGAGCTATTCGGCGTTTAACTAATATTTAAGTGTATATAATTGATAAACTAAAACTATTAGTCCACACCAACCCCAAAGAATAGTACTGAGAAAAACACTAATGCCAAAACAATTCGAAGATTAGATCAGCTGCTTGAGTAACGGAGAAATTTCTTTCTTTCTTCTCTGTGTGGCTGCCCATCGTTCTCGTTCGAACTGCTTTCCATTGAAAAGCTACTTTGTATGCTTTTTGCATGTTATCATGGTCGGCAAATGATTTACGAATTGCCTTTTGCTTCTGTTTTCTTTTACGAATAATTCACTTCAGGAGAGATTGCTTATAGAACTCCCTTTTGTTCATCAGAATGGACTCGGGATTTGGGATATATTCATTATAAAGACGCAGAGCTTTCTCCCTTCATATAAACTCTCATATATAGAAATCATCGGATGAGGAAATAGATGAAACATAGCTAATTAATAGTATATTAATTAAAGTAATATAGTTTTAGAAGATGGACATGTTATGAGAACCCCACTAATTATATATATTCCGATGATTTTTTTTTTGTGGTACCTTCTAGGATCTATGAGATTTAACACATAATGTTATCGCCTAGCATAATTTTAAGATGATATATAATTTACTAGGTAAATCCAATCATTTTACCATTCTAAACTATGCAATAACCAGTTGTATAAGAATATACCATCTTAATTATTTAACCATATTAATTAGGAAACAAAATCATTTTTCTCTCATCTTAGAAAAATCATTTATTTATTTTAAATATTGATGATATATATTGCTAAATTGAATGGTAGATTATCATAAAATTGATTGATTCACGGTCAAGAACGGTAAATGAAGTTACCTAATAATTTCTCCTTTTTTTTTTTGGTCAAATGTGCAGTTGTATTTCAACCCTAATATAACAAGTCAATAGCGTGTGTATGCGTAAAAAAGCCCAAAACATATTTATTATATTCTCCACAAGATTATCGCGTTTGCAAACAAAAAAACAATAAATTTTGAATAAACTTGCAAAACCAGGTGTTTGCTTTGGCTTATAGAAGTGCCTTCTGATTTTTAGCACCGAATTAAAAGAGAGGTGTGCATATATATATATATATATATATATATATATATATAATTAAGAAACCTCACAGATTAAATTGACCAAAAAAGATAATTGTTGTCATGATTAATTGCATGTAGAAAAATCCTGACAATAATTTTTTTTGGTTTGTTTTTTATTTATTTATGTTTTGGTTCTTTAGTAATAAGGGTATGATCGAGGACCACACAACCCAGTTCACTGGACACCATACCTTAAAAGAATCTCGAGTGCTGATGGTATGTTGTAATATGCCAAACCCCCTTTTGTTTATTGAAGCGTGAACTTTTAAATCTGAAGGATAGAGACTAGAAACTTGAAAGTGAAGGTCCTTAAATTTTGATTCTGCAATGATCTTGATCACAAATTCAAGAGCAAGGAACAGTATAAGCAATGGACAAGGAGAAACAGACGACCATACAAATAAGAGTCGGCAGGCCGAATGTATTGGGGCAGCCACCTCTCTGTTTAAAGTTTAAAAAAAGAAGAAGAAGAAGATTTATAAGCACTTATATTATTTATTATACATGTTATATTTTCACAGAAAAGAATATTGTAAAGTTATATACGTACACGTAGAACTTCACGAGATGGGGTAATCGGGACCCTCTCCTTTGGAATACTACTACAGGCCACAATATGGATCGGTTTTTTTTTCTGCTGTGGAATCTATTCTGAACTCTTGTCAGTCTTGACACCATTCCCTTTCCCACTTTCTTTCACTGTGTGTGTGTGTGTTTGTGTGCAGTCTGCACTAATATTCCCTTCTGGTTCTGGCTTCCCCAGCTGGAGTCCTCGGGATATATCACTGTCTGGTGTATTATTTGAGAAATGTGTGTCACCCATCATACCAAACCTCAAATTTTACTTCTTTAATGTAAAGTTTGATATATATAGCACGGTTTAATTCATTTAAAACAATGGTTTATTTTAACAATGTTGACTGGTGCTAACTACTGTATGTTGGAGTTGGTGTTTCGAGTTTCCCTATTCATTCTCTGCACGTTACGAGATGAGGTTTAGCATTGCGCATGAAGGGAACATCCCTTAGTGGCCTCAGTGTGCTCCTTGCTATCTCTGCCATTGCATTAAAAAAAACAAAAAAATTAATGCCCGTGGCTCCACAGCTTCTTGCATAATATTTGAGTTCTGCAAATTAACTACATGTGATGGCATAGATATTTCTATTTTTTGCTTAAGTACTAATTGCTTATATAAATCATGTACGAATTCACAAGGTTTGTCGCATGCCTCCTCCCTTTACGATGGCTATGTGGTCGAACAGCGGGGAATGTTTTCTGGGCCCTTGTTTTCACTCATTAACTGGCGCAAACAATTTTGTTAAATTCCCTTCACCGTTCCATAGAGAGAAAACGAGTATATATGGAAATGGGAAAATAATCTGAGCATGTGTAATTAAAAATGAGTGCTGCTTAATTAAGGTGTCTTGTATGTTCTTATATACTTGGTATATCTAAATATATTTCTAAAATAATTTGTATTAAAATCTGTTACTAGAAAAAAATAAGTATATCAAAATATATATACCTCTTATCATTAATAAAAAAACCTCATGGAATTTTTAAAAAAAGTTTTGATGCTTCTCAACTCTAACATACTAATTAAAATTTAATAGTGTATTTCTGTAAGTAAAAGTAACAGCTTGTATTTATATAACAAGAGTTCGTTAAACTCTTAATTGATTTATAACTATGTTGTCATTTAATATGAGAGTTAATTTATTTAAAGTTCTTGAAAAATTGAATCCTAAATTAAAAAGGATGTAGTAAAACGTGATTTTAATATTCTCCCACTTGGTCAATATATTTAACACAATGTCTTAACTTATTCTTTTTTTTTTTATATATCTTTTTTAAAAAACAAATGCATGAATTATGATGATAAGTTCTTTAATAACGAGTATTACATTTAATGTACAATATAATACATGTAACTTTCCGAGTATTATTTTTTGTGTGGCAATCTCACTTCACTTAACAAATAAACCTTATGTTTATTCTTTTTCCTATACATACGAGTTTTCTCAAATAAATTAAGGTGTGTATAAATATGAGAAAACATCACAATAAATAGAATCTTTTTAAAAATAATATACTTTATACAACTAAAATCACATGATGAACTAAGTCTCATTTTAACCGCATGATTCTTGAATTTAAATGGTGGTATGCCCTTAGTTAAAGGATTTGTGATCATCAATTCAATATAAATATGCTCAATGATCACTTTCTTTTCCTTAACTTTTTTTTTTATGCTAAATACTTAATGTTGATATGTTTATTTCAATTACCATTTTTATTATTCTTGACCTTGAAAAGAGCAACTAATTGTCGCTATATATTTCAATGGCCTAGAAATAGAATTTATTATTCTAAGCTCAATATAAAACTTTTTAACCATACATAGCAGCTTCAAAACAAAAAACAAACTTAATTTTTATAGTGGAAGCAGCAGTCAAATGTATTTTTTATTTAAAAATAAATTAAAATAATATTTTTTTAATAAAAATTATTTTTAATACCAACACATTAAAAAAATCTAAAAAGTAATAAAATAATAAAAAATTTCAAATGTTTTCAAATAAATGATAAACCCAATATAAAAACAGGGCATATTAGAACGGTAACAAACCAAATCTAAGCTAACCAATAATATGGTGCCAGCTCCACAACTACACAACAGAGATAAAAAGGAGAGAATCCAGTGTTTTTCTGAGGACAACAATAACCACAACCGGTTATAAAGGAAAGACACGTAATAAAATAAAGAAAGGATATAAGGGATATATGGTCATATGAACACTTGATTTTTTTTTATCTTTTTAATATTTTATATTCTAATCTTGTATTATTGCATATTTGCTTTACGATAATGAACAAATCCCTTATATCCTTTCTTTATTTTATTTTTACATAAACTTTATTTTTTCTTGCACCGCAACAGATGCGAAAGTTTCAAACAGACGCGTAATATGGCTGACCTCAATGCAAAACGACGCTTGCCAATGAATTTTTTGAGACATGGCGCGAGTCTAGCAAGAAGAGACATCGGGAACGGCTTGGCTGTTGGGTTTTAGATTGAAGCACCTTGTCGTGGCCCATGGGGCTGAACTCTTTGAGAAACCATGGGCTTAAGGCCCATTTCGATGGCTCCAACATCCCATGAGAAAGGGTTATTCTTAGTTAATGCACAAACCAATTCGAAAATATTCTCATCAATGAAAACAAAAATAGTATTTTGTAATCCTTCATGAAATAATTTACATTGAATTTTTTTTTATAATATATAATAAGTAATGGTATGGAAAATATAATGATAATAATATATCCCGATGCTTTTTAATAAATTAATTAAATTTAAATCATATTTATTTTTACATTTTAAAAATATTTTTAAAAGAATTTAAAGATTTTTTTTTTTACTTCAAATTAAATTTTTATGTGTTTTCAAATTATTTTGATTGTTAATTTTAAAAATATATTTAAAAAAAATTATTTTCAAGTAAAAATACTTTGAAAAACAACCATTACTATAATAATATATAAACTCTTAAAAGCTAATTATAAGTAAAATATATGTTATGGATCAAAACAAATTAAAAAAAAACCAGAAGAAAAATATTTAAAAATATTTTTATGCAAAATAAATGCACTCAAAGACCGTAAGGACTTTTTTTTTCCTTCAACACCATTAAGAAAGAAAGAAAAAAACTAATTTGATGGAAAATTAACAGGGCCAGCCGGCCAGGCACAATGTATCGTTCATCTTCCACCATGTCAATCCGACAAATTTATTTTGTATTATAATTTAATAGTCAATGTAGACTAGCGTTCCAGCTTTGCTTTCAACGACAGAAACCTCCTCTAAAAATTGTTCCAACACGGAGAGGACCATTGCTCATTGCAAACAAGAACAAAAAATCCTTCATCGTCGATCTCTAATCACAAAATCCATTGAAAATGGGGCAAAAGGACGAACCTGTCATCGGAGTTCCTTACTACGCTGGGCAGAACCCGTACCAAGCCGGAGCTATACCGCCAAACGCAATCGTCGGCGATCCAAGGGGGATCCCGATTCAACAGACTATGTATCGCGACACTCCTGCTCCTTTTAACTGCGTCTACTGTGGTAATTCTGGCGTTACCGTCGTTAGGTAATTAAAAGTTATCTTTCATTACTTAATTCTCTCTGTTGCTTATAGGTTACAAAATCATATATATGTTTTTAATTTTTAATATCTTCATGATAAAATTGCAGTAGTAATTATTTATGCAAAATTGAGCTACCATTATAGAAGGAGTACTGTTTTTTTTTTTCAAATGTATGGTTACAAAATCATATTGTACAATTAATTGCAAAACCTTCTAAGTTTAATTCCAGGGTCATGGTGGAGGTATAAATGTGAGTTGGCTTTCCTGTCGTAGAGGATATAGTTTTTCCAGAAAAAAGAATGAACTTTCTCCTAATGTAGCCTGTTATTTCAACTTGGTTTCATGAGCTATTGCAATGGGAATGGGAATGGAAACCCTTTTCTCTGTGTGCATTATGGCATTGATCTTCCATGTGTTTTCTGGCATTTCTTGGGATCCTTCTTGTTGTTGGAATCTTATAATGAAGTTATTTCTTCCTCTCTCTTTTTCACCTCTATTTATTTCCTTTTCGATTCACATAATACTGTATCTAACCGAGATTAGTAAAGCTGTTGCCACTCTTAGCCTTTTATTGAACCAATATTATTGAGTTAGAATGCCGCTTTACTCAAGAGTTAAAAACTCTTGATTTAAATCAAAAGGTTTACAAAATTGAGTTAGAATGCCGCTTTACTCAAGCGTTAAAATTCTTACCTTTGAACTTGTCGATTCCTTACACACGACCTCTTTTATTCAAAAAAAAAAAAATGTTCTTAAGTCATTTTTTGCGAGACATGCTCGTAACCTAACTCATTTTTGTCATAAGTTGGTTATGAAAAATAACTTTTGAATCGACTCAAAGCCAAAGTTATTTTTGTGAGTCATACCAAATGAACTCTTAGTAAAATGATTTTACAAATCTCTAATGTAACACTATCCATTACTGCCAGTTCAGTTAATAGGAGTTTTTATGCATAGCTTTTCCGTTTGTATAGAGTTTCCTTTTCTCCTTTGTTGGAGAGGAGGACCGCACAAACAGAAAAGGGCAAAACTATTATCCAACCTTTACAATAGTTTTTGAAGTTCACAGACTCTATTATTGTCCTGTCTTTTCTTCCATGGACTGATCCTCCCTCTCCTGAATGATGACATTTCGTAGCACAGATCAAAGCCTAGTTTGGCAGCTGTTGTTGGTTGCATGATGCCTTTGATGGTTGGATTTTGCTTTCTTTGCCCTTCTATGGACTGCCTTTGGCACAAGCATCACTACTGCCCAAGCTGCAAAGAAAAGGTAAGACTATTCATACTGTCACTTTTTTTTCTTTTCCTATTGTCTCAGGTTTCTCGTATGGTATTGTAATCAGAATGCTATCATTAAAACTGTTGTGTACTCTTGTTTGTTGCAGGTTGCCGACTTTGAGAAATCAGATCCTTGTGCGGTGATGGATCCTCCCCACTGGACACAGGAGAGCTTCGCATTGCCTGCATGATATGTTTGCTTGTTATTTATATCTTGCCTGGCCGAATTCTATGTTCAACCTGTGTATTCTTACTTTCAGCACCTCTTGTGTGCAGTGTTCTCCATACAGTAAGTACAATGCATGTTTTTAAGTGACTGCTGCTGCAAGAAGCTATTTTTTAAGCTTGGGTCCTGTTTCACTTCGACACGCATTATCAGCTTGAACCCACATAAACACTCAAAATATCTTCTGATGAAAATGATTTCTTCTTGGCACTGTGGCTAAACAACCTATTTAAGGTAGGACTTCCTGACTTCTGGATATGAATATGTTGATAGCGTATTCCTTTGGTGGGTGGTGACAATGGACTTGATCCTTGGAGCAAGTTTTTGATAAAATGAGTACTAACCAGGATGATATCCGAACGTGTTTTCCTGCAAGGGATGATTAATGTCCAAGTTCCAGCAATGGCATTACTGGATCAGTGGAGGTCAAAGATTTGGAAGAAGAAGAATAAGAGAGAGAGATAGAGAACAGAATTTGTCAATTCATCAAATGATTCATGTCCATCATTCTTGCTGACATTCTGCTACATGTAGCTCCAAATATTCCTTCTAGACAACAGCTAACATTATTCTACAAATAAGCCAATACGTGGCATGTCTCTTAACATAGTAAAATAAAAACATAAAGTAAACGATACGTTTTGGCCATCAATACAGTAACCTTAACGATCATGTAATTTAAATCCATCCAGCCCTAATTTCTTTTCCCCTATTACTCTTTTTTTCCTTGCAAGACCTGTGAAAATTCTCTTCCCATCAAAAGATCCTTGTCCTCGAGGGAAAATTGAGGAAATCGAAAATTGAGAAAATCTTAAAGAGAACTCATTGATGAATTTTCGGGTGGCCTTTGATGGTGGTAGACCCTTTCAAAGAATCAAGACTTGGGTGGCAACCTAGTTTTTATGCTTTATACAAGATCAATCAAAATTATGGGTAATTCTTCACGTACCCTTTTATTTCTAGTATGACATTTTAATTAACACACTTGAAAGACTGTGAATTGTAGCTAAATCAGGCAACCCTAATTTGTATGCCACTACACCAATGCGTTCAATTACTTGATAAGTCTCATAAAGCTTAGTTTGCGTGGGATCTTATTAACAACTAGTCTTTTTATGTAAGGTTGCAGTTTAAGATAAACCTTAACTCCCACAACAAATACCTTTTCAATCCTTTTTTTTTTATTTGCTAACTGTATCATCCTATGTTGAGCTTACTTGAGACTAATCTTAATGACTTTGAGCATGTCTTCTCTCTAGAAAAGTAAGGAATGTGTATTAGAAAAGCCTGGCCGTACAAAACTTCACAAGGAGTGGACTTAGTATAAGTGTGGTAATTAGTGTTGTACCATTATTCTGCCCAGGATAACCACCTTGACCATTGATTAGGAGCTCCACCAATTATTCATCTTAAATAGTTCTACGCATTTCTTGACTGATTTGGTCTACCCATCTTTATAGGGATGGTAGGATATAGAGTAATGCAATTATATTCCTTGGTAAGTAAATATATTCCTCCAAAAATAATTTAGCTTTCGTTTGTTTGTTAAAAAGTAATTTTTTTTTGGAAAGTGAATTATTTTTCGATGTTTGATAGTGTAATGAAAAATAAGTTGAAAAACACTTTCCAGTGTTTGGTTATGTCATGGAAAATGAGCTGGAAAATAACTTATTAATATTTTATTTTTTCAAGTTTATTAAAATAATAAGGAACAAATCTTACAAATTAAAAAGTTGAATGAGAATGAAATTGAAAAAAAAAATATAATTTCATAAATTATCTTAAATAAAATAAATAATAA
>Ga0307514_10001159_pt1 | contig 35732 bp, 46 predicted proteins | sample 16_EM_MG_FD_203088 | JGI IMG/M metagenome (GOLD analysis project Ga0307514, IMG submission 203088) | Populus trichocarpa ectomycorrhiza microbial communities from riparian zone in the Pacific Northwest, United States - 16_EM | ecosystem: Host-associated > Plants > Roots > Unclassified | place... | reverse complement strand
TCTCTTCCATGATCTCCTTGTCCTGTAGTGTCTAGTATCCTGCAGATGTATCAGTATTCTGGTTCAATCCACTGTCACTTATCCCATTCTATTTCCGTGTGCGACAGCGGGTTGAACCACATGGAAACAAACATTGTCAAAGGCCTCAAGGACGTCGCCACTCTCACCAAACTCGCCGTCTTGTGCTTGTATTGTCAAGCGATCAGTGCCCCCTTTGCAGAATATGTTTGCGAATCCCAACTTCAATCACAAAACGCACTCAACCTCACTCCATTTTATAATCAAATCATCGCCCATCTCGAAACTGTGATCAACGAACCCGATCTCCTCCTCGGACCAAACGATTCAAAAAAAACGGGCACTTTTAATGGTCGACCTTGGGAAAATCCTGAAGCCATTCACATCATCAGAAACAACCAGCACCACTACCCCCACCTCCGGTCCTTACTTGTTGCGTTCTTCTCTGGAGCACTCAAAACATGGAAGCGTTTCACAAAAGAGTTTGAGCCAGGTTCGAAAATATCGAACCTTACACCCGAGGAACGGTACTTGGCTTTCAGACGTCCTACTAACGACATCAACGAAGGTTCGCTGGGGTTCCTCCGCCAGATGTATCGATCATTCCCGAATATCACATTGTGGAGGCTAAATGCTCGGCTTATGATCAAGTTTGCATCACTTTCCCTGAGATGGCTTTCTGGTCCTCACCGAATAATACTATAGGCTGAACCCCGGGACAGAGACATACATACGAGAGATGGATCCAGATGGCCGTTGTCACCTCCGGAAGGCTGCACGAGCTCGCGACGAAAGCGGCCAGGACAGGAAGTTCCGTGAAGCCCTCGCGCAAGCGGATGCTGATAAGGCGGAGGCGGGTCGAAAAGCCAATCAGGTCAAGGAAGAGAAGGCCACCAAGAAGCGGGAGATCCTTGAGGCATTCCAACCGATCCTCAGCCTTGCGAAGTTAAAGGAGATGACTATCAAGGAGGATCGTCTATCGAGGATTCGTCGACAGCTGGTATGGCATCGGGACATCGGGAAAGATGCGAACCTTAAGGGAATCCACAATATGAACAAGAATAAAGCCTGGACCAACATGATCTGCGCAGTACGACGGCACTGTGAGGGGACATCCCGCATAAAAGGTATGTGATCCATGTATCCGTCATTATGGACCAATGCCAACATTCTCCCCGCGTTACAGTAGGGGAACTGCCTGGAACAGACACGGACCTTTTTACCGACAACAATGATGACGAGATGTCTCCCGACTGTACAACAGGTAGCGGCTCTGAAGATGAGGACAACTCTCATCGAGATACGGGCACAGACATCCTATCAGCTGTGGATGACCTACTCCCCTTTGACATGGATGACATTCTACTGGACGTAGATGATACTGAGGTTCTTTCGTGTGGGGGGAGCGAGGGTGATACTGACAAAGAAACAACCGATGGGGAGGAGCCCGCCGCGACCGATCCAACAGATGACGAGAATCCTGTGATTGTTGAAGAAAGTCCGTGGCTACAATCGAACCTCAGAGCTGGCTGTGTATGGGATCGCGATGATTATTCTTGCGCGTTCGATGCCGTCTTCATGACATTTTATTCAGTGTATGGACAGTCCAATCGCAGCTGGCGCAACGTCTGGAAGGGCGAGTCCCCGCAATGGAACATTCCACTCAGCAACCTTTTCGACCTCCTTCTTTCTGTTACCGCCAACGACAACTATTCCCCGCAGGAATATTCTTCGTGGTTCTCACGCTGTCGAGATATCTTCCGGGACCAGGTCACCGAGTCAAATCCACGTCTTTTTCCTCGCGGCCCTCACTTCGCCCCAGTTAGTGACATATTACAGCGAATCCTTGGGGGAACCAGTGCGGAGCCATGTGCCTATCAACACCTTACCTGTCCAGGTTGCGGCGCTGAAAAAAACGACGCCTGTTTCTCTCTGTCATACCTCGGCCTCCCCTTCAATCTTGATGACCTTCGCCACAGCCAGGACCCACCCATTCTTCCATTACAGCTGGCTCTAACTCGGTACATCAGAAGGTACAGCATGGAGCCATTTCCGGCATACAAGAAGTGTAACTTCTGTCAGGCTGTCCGTCATGTTCGCTCCCTACACTTCCCGGAGACGTCTTGGACGTGGTTTGAGCTTAGGGAGGGTGAACAGTCCGTCCTCCCATCCCTTGAAATCAGCTACCAATCGACGGCCATGCAACAGACGCACACCCTCCAGGCGATCATATACCTTGGGGGTGGTCACTTCACCGCTCACGTACGCGAAGGACGAAGCACGTGGTGGGGTTATGACGGCCAGTGGCGATTCGGTACGCCGCGGCTGGAGGTCATCGCAGCCGAGGAGGAGCTCAGGCAGTTCGGCAATAGGCATCCCGTGTTCTTGATATACCACGGGTGCGACACTGATAACTGATCATTGAACCAAAGGTGAAGTCAGCCCTAACTCGTGGCATGCACCTACTCAAAATATCCAGTCTTTATCTCTCCAGGGCGACGCCGTGAAGACCTGCAGAACATCACGATGTATCCCAGGGGACCGGCGGAGACTACTGCGGGTTTGGGGTTAGTTTTCGCATATCCTCAAATCCCTAAACCATGCACATATAATACAACATCCTAGCTACCATTCCCGCTTGTTTTGTGGGTCAAATATTGTCTTTGTAATTTGCTGTCGACGAAACCATTGCGAGCACAGGGTTTAGCGGGGGACAAATAAGTACAAACAAGCAGAAATCCGCCCGGTGGGTTGCCGATCCCCATTTCCTCGGGACGGTGCCGAGAACACGTGATTGGCACCTACGTCCAGCGGAGGAGAGGAGAACCGAGAACGCCTCCTCGATCGTACCCCGCCCCCGCTCCTACGGCCACGTACGAACTATCCCGCGCGCGCGAATAGTCACTTTCACTTCTTCATTCATCCTCGGTTCCTAAATCCAGTAGCGCCGCAATCAAATAAATTTCCATCCACGAGTGCCTAATGGGGTAACACGCGACATATGTCACAAAGTAGTTGAGACGACGTCTGAGGGTACTGGAGGGATGATTGGAAGCAATAAAAACAACACGGGAATACTCGGGAACACCGGGAACTCGGATGACACTGTGGGAAGCTCTAAGGGATGCACATATAACATCACAGAGACTTGAACGTTGAACTCTTGCACACGCCGGATCTTGATCTTGTGATACGTTGTCGTACACAGGAATGGAGAACCGAGGGTAGTGCTCGTTCCTCGGAGTGATCCTTATAAGTCGTAGGATCATCGACTCCTTGAACGCAGACGGGGATAACGGGTGGTGAGTTCTTGCAATACTCAGCTGGCGATGACCGTCTCTGCGCATGTGCAAGGGGCTACCAGCCGGCTCCCAAATATGATGAGTGCTGTCATGGGAGGTGAACGCCCGGTGGGACAAGATGAGGTGGCCCTGGGATAGCCAATATCTTGGCGAACGGAGCCGAAAGCGGTAGCACGTCCTTCTAGGTAGACTTTGACAATTTCGCAAGCATGAGCGACGGGAGTTTTGGGGACAACTGAAGAATTGACCATACATACAAGCGAAATGGAGGACGAAAACGAGGACTCCAGTAACTAGACGATTGCAGGATGTTTCAGTAGTCGTAAGGTATTTGGAACAGGTGGGGCAGGTGATCCAACGGTCTTCCATGAGAGCCGTCACTGTGGGTCGAGAACGAGGTGATTTACGGTGGCTAACGTTGTTGAGCTCTCGCTGGCAATGCTTGACTCGGTGGACACAGGTCGGGTGTCTGACAGCGAAGACTCGAAGAGGGTCGGGGTATTTCCAGAGACATCCGAAACAAGATCAGTCAACAACGAAGACATAGAGTCCGAGACTTGGGAAGTGTCGAGACCTGGAGACCGGGAGAACTTGGCTTCTGGGGCTGACAAGGACTCTGTCGAGACGACCTGGGACTCGGTAACGGGCGCCAATGACGGTGTTGACGAAGACCCCGAACGTGTCGCGAACGAGTTGGATATTGAGTTGGACGAGTCAGAAGGGGGGACCGGAGGCGAGACAACCGACGAAGAAGACATCGAGATTGAAGGAGACGAATCCTGGAATGTAGAGGAGATGCGACGAGACGTGATGGGAACCATGGATGGAGACGACCAATTGAGGGGCTGGGAACTTTCATACGAATCAGATGGGGAAAGCTCGTACTTGGTGAAGTCACAGAAATGGAACCCAGGATTTTCGGGGTCTTTTGTCGTGCCACTCTCTGTCTGTTCGATGGGGACTAAAACACCTAGGTGAGGGCGCCGGCGGGGAAGGTCGTCTGCTGGAAGAGCTGGAGAAGATATGGGTATCATAGCCGGAGGTACAGAACTGGGCGACCGTGGACTTCTGTCCGAGTCAGACGAGCGAAGCTTGTACTTCGCAAAGTCGAGATAGCAATGTCCTGGGTCTCTGGGATCTTCCTCCGCGGGTTTCACAGCCCCTTCGGAGAGCGTTTCAATAGGGACCCAGATATCCAAGGGACGATCGCGAGGGAGATCTCTTGGTCTAGAACCGTCGGTGACATCTGCTGGGGATGGCGAAGGTCTGAGGACTGGGAGATGGCTGTGGGGAACGTTCACGGGCATGACTAGACGAGATGGTCGCTGCTCTTTCAAGCCGAGCATCCTCTGCATTTAGCTTCTAGGAGTGAACCAAGTCGAACTCGAATTGTGCACTCACAGAGTGTTTGTGACGGGCGTCCCGGAAAGCATCCATTGGTACTTGGATCTGAGCCCTGCCACGGGGGACTTGGGAACGCGTCGAGGGGGCTCGCTGAGGCTGGTAAGGTTGATGAGTCCTGAGCTTCAACAGTGGCGAGAGGGAATCCCCTGACGACACGAATGGTGGTGGCCCTGCTCGGGTACAGCTAAGACGACGAAGGGGGGGAAGTCGAGATCTTGCACTCGTGCGGGAACCAAGGACGCGTTTTCTTGATGAATCGATATCTTGATCGTACAGGGAACTTTGTATCGTGGTAGCATCAAGGATGGAGGCAGACAATCCGGGAGAGCTCCTTGAGAGAGATGGATTTGAGATGCGCAAATGCGAGGTGGAGATAATTGGTTTCCCCCAAAGTTGAACATTTCTCCCGGGGACAGTCAGCACCGAGTACTGCATCGAACGGAGAGCCGAGGCGGCGATCCTCAACGTTGCAGATGAAGTGCCCGTTGACTTCCCCGACTCCGAATGGATGGAGGTCTGTCCTCGAGCGGCACCATCCCGACCGACCCGATCCGATGAGCGCCCCGATCGGATAATTTATTACATCATATGCAACAAAAGCCTTCAACCCGTCCACTTACAGCCCCTCCGGCTTCGTGCAGGTTTCCCTTCAACATTGTAAACGACTATCACAAGTACCCAATGGGTGACGCCACCCATTTATTGTGTATGCTCGAGACGACAGTGACATCGGGAAAATAGTGATTCGCTTGTACTGTGGGGAAAAAACAGTGAGATACTCGCGATGAGTGCTACGAAGGAGTGAGAATCGATCGGGTCAGCCGGATGTTTCTCCATGAGCAGACGCATGGACGCCATGACACCGCTGCGTCCCGGTTGTTCGGCTCGCGAAGGAGCTACGTCGGGGAATGCCTGACCAGAAATCTGTCAAAAGCTAGGAACACGCTAATAACGGAGTGGTACTTACTCGTTCCACCAACCAAGGAGTACCTGTGTCTCCTTCCTTGCACTCGGAGAGCAGCTTCAAATTAGTCAACGAATTTATAGAAATCCTTGTAGTTGAAGTTATCACATCGATCCGACCAACCCGACGGAGGGGCCGCGGACGACACAAAAAAAAGGTCTGATGACAGCGGTGGGCCAGATGGCGACAACAGCTGGACCCGGACGGTGAGCAGAGTCCGAATACGAGGAGGATGACGGCGGTCTGGAGCATGCCCGAAAGACTGTCAATGAAGAGGTCGAACCGAAACCCCCGAGTCCATCGCATTTCCGCTGGCGATCTCCGCATTTCTCAATCGTAGGCCTACCCAAACGATACATTTAACGATTTGCCCACTGCTTGCCCCTGCGCCAACTATACACCCGGCGAATTCGAATGCAGAGGGCCGTCGTGCCATAGCAGTGCAAGAAACTGGGAAACTTACCTAAACCACGTTTTGCATCGCCTCCTTCACCAAGACACGTGGCCCCAGACAACACATTCCCGTCACAGCGGTGATCATAAAGGGTATACAGATATATGGCGTAACATCCTGAGTATGGACAGCAATGTGCCTCTCGCCCAGACAGACCTTGCTGCCCAGTCCCAACCCTGGGTCGTGCGAATACATTCGGCCTAACACGGAACCTCGGTTTCAACTGCAGACCGCCCAACAGGTCGCATAGCAAACTGCATCCTGCCGAGATCCGTAGCTTCGACACGAGTGAAGTGGTCATCGCGCCATTCGGCCACAGCCCGTGGATCGGCCGACTTTTTCAGCGATAGAAACAGTCGAGAGACCATCATTGGAAGGAACCTGTGGGATAAGTGGAGTTGGGTGAATTCTGGACGCAAACTCTGTTCCTCGGATCTCATTGCCCATGTATGTTGGGCGGCACGTACAAGTTGTTTCCCCTAAAGTGGGCTAGTCAGTCTCATTGACTAACCACCCGCGGGTGAATATGCGACATGAACTCACGCTCCAGCCGCCAACTTCAAGCTGTCCTGTAAATATATGATGCATGAGACATGGTTGCATACCCCACACGAGATCGTAACGCGACACACCCTGGCAAGGAAACAGAACATTGTCACGATAACTTGCGAAGTGAAAATCAGCCCAAAGTACAGCGTAGCGTCCTGGACAACTGTCCCGACGACTCCCTTAAAGATGAGATTCTTCGCCGAAGTATGTGGCAGAGACTTGTAGGCTGAAACCACGATGACGATGAAAGCGCACGAATCGAACACCAGCGACAACACCAGGCAAATTGATTCAAGCTTGAGGTTTGGAGAGAAAAGGCAGATATAAAATGGCTCGAGTTTGATTTCTGGAAGCTTTGCCGCTATTGAAAGAGGAGACGAAGGGAGGTCATTAACATCCTTAATACGAGAGAAATTGATTCGGAGGCCTTACCCGTAGTATCGGGTAATGCCATAAAAATCGCGCCGAGGATGACTTCCGCAGTCGCGAGCGTGACGAAAACTCCGGCAATGGTGCGATTCCGCCGTGTGAGCGCATAAATACTATCGGAAACCAGTTTTCTCGGTACCAGCCCATCTTGAATTGAAGCGAGTAGGACTTACCGAACAATCAAGAATGCCTGCGCGATGAACGTCGCCCAGAAGAAGAAAACGAACTCAAGGACAGACGTTTTTTCGCATCTGGAGAGAAATATTGGCATTCCGCAACACCAAGGCCCTGACGCACTCACACCTGTAACGAACGTGGATCAGCGGTAATGTATGCGATCGAAAGGTCTCGTGCGGCCATACCGATTTGGGGTATATCAGACTGATGACTAGATCGGAAGTCAATCAGCGATTCAGGCAGAGTTGGGCGAGTTTGTGACGAACCGGCGCTCGTCCACCCGGCGTATACCATTGGGATATACCTGTTCTGCGGAGGTGGTTGAGCAACCGATTAAACATTATACGCAGGATGGCACTCACCAGAACGAACAAATAGAACACTTTTGTCTCGTTAGCGATATCCAGACTGACAAACAACTTTGAATGCTCACGCCATGTCTTCTCGCCTCGCCAAGCGTATTCTATCTACCCGGGTAGTGTGAGCGAAGGTTAATGATGCTATGTTTGGCAATACTAGAAAATAGAGCCTCACCTCGTCCCCTAATGTCAAGAAATAGTCGTAAAAGTACAATGTCTCGACGCCAATTGCATAGTACTGAAGAGGATCAGCATGGCCAAGGACGCCGGTTGGACCTGTGAAGCAGCGCGTACCTTTGTCCCGATGCTGCGAGAGGCACAGAACGGATCACGTTAAACGTCAAGCTACGACACCAAGTGCCGGCGACAGGATGCACGGACGTCGAAATATTTTCACTTACATGTCAAAACCGACTTGGATTAATTTGTCGAGGGAGGTCGCCATGACCGATGGGGCAGATGGGGAGGAAGCGGTCGAAGAACGGGGGGGATGAGAGTGCGCGACCGGGACGCTGCATGGTTATATATGTGATAGAAGGGAGAAGAAATGGAGATACCCGGTTTCGCACAGGTTTCCTATAGTCGACGAAACTTCCCACTAAGCCTCCCGCAGATGGCGCCCAGTTGAAGAAGACATTGAGTTCCGGCGTGCAAACCCTGGCTTCACATCAGAGCGTAAGATCACAATAGAACCGCATTGAATCAACATCAATATCACCCTCTTCAATAAATCGTTTGAAGCGCGGATTTCAATCAGGTGTTGATTTTTGACATCCAAATGACAAACCTGATGACAATGAGGATGTTCTTACGATACATCCAACCGTAACCTTGCTGCCCTGGATAAAAACCGATGATGATACAATCATAGTTCCTGGTGAGTTTTTCCGACCATCCCCTTCCATATTCTGTCAACCTCCAGTAAGTTGCATTTCGATTCCTACAAAATACGGACCCAATCACTTTTTACCTTTTTATTGTATTGAGGTCCGGCATCGGGTGTTCGTACACTGGCCTCAAGCAAGTTGGGAACTCGGTTTACAATCGATTCCCGGTCAACGACTCACGGTTTACGCCGGAGGGATGTCATTGGTTTTCGCGGGCGGTAAGGGATGAATATTGAATCCCGGGACCGCGCGCCACGCCCGGACGCCAAATCCCAGAAGTAAAACAAACTGGCACCTTGTCCCGTGGAAAACGGTCTGTTGAAACGCAAATAACATTCAACGCTCAACGACCACTGTTTGTCCTTTTTTCCGGAATGGAACGATGAACACCTATCGCCTCAGGATGAAGCAGCGGGAAATCACCTGAAGCGGTCGCGTTTCATTGTCGCTTATTTTGAGCTGTCATTTTCCATCCCCGACTCAGAACCGCATCCTTTTTCACTTGCAGGGCTGCCGAGAAGCTACTGGGCGTCTGTCTGATTGCCACGGGACCCATGCAATCGACCGGGGTTGTCAGATCCGGTTGTTGCGGGCTACATGCCGGACCCACCGGATCCTTTTGTGGCGATGAGCGACCTCAGAACGTCGTCTAGCGGGTCTGAACAGAGATCAGCGAGGCGGGACATGAATTGGAATGAAGGATTAAGAGGTGAAACGTTATCAGCCCGGCGGCATGTTTGTTGCCGTCCAGTACTAACTATTGAAGATGTCATCTTGGGAGGGACAGAGTATGTCCCAGTGCCCATGCCGATGTGGAATTTGGCCCACAGAGATCCTTCCCTCCCAATCGGCATGACGAGAGTGGAGCGCCGCAGATCCATCCCAGCGCTCTCTGCACCCGCGCGACAAAAGAATCCTTCACATGTCTCCATCGTTGGTACCTTTTCTCAACCGGTGTCTTGTGATGAGACACCCCTCCCACACCCTGAGGATGCATCTCAAGTCAGAGAGGGTAAGATTGGACAGAAAACAAACAGTGAGCTATTGAACGACGAGCATAGTGCGCATAGGCGTAGCGTGAACTGGAACAAGTCAGACTATGAGGGAAGTAAGTATACATGAGTCATATAGAAAGGAAGATGAAGAACTCACTTCCCAGAAGACGAAACACTCTGAGGAGTGCCGCGTGGTGAATATAGCATACAAACTGGTACATCAAAATAGGGGGGAGCAACAAAATCCAGATGGATGAAATGTCCGACGTGTCGTTACTTTTCAAAACTGGCGCTGGGACCTGTTCGTTTGAGAGGTCCACGATCCTCACGCGACCTTTCTCTCTGAACCTGGGCAAGAATCCCTGGGGGTCCTTGGCTGGGTCTGGCGCCACCAGTTTGAATCTGAACTCCACCTCAAGTGTTTGTTTGCTCCCAAACTCGTGCAACTTATCGGCAAGTGCGGATCTTCGAGAGGTTTATGGAGGTGATGGAGGAGATTGTGGCTTCGTGCGACTGCGTCGGGTGCAGTGCGACGAATTTCACTTCGCAAAGTTCTGAACAGTGGAGGAGGCTTGTAGGGATATTCACTTGAGAGTTAGATTAGCGAGTTTTCGCAACATAGTCAGGGACGGGATGCACTCACGGATGTTGAACTTTAGGCGCTTGAGAATCTTCCTGCGGGCAGTGACGAGGAGCTCTTGGATCTGGGGTGTATGTTGACTACGAGTTCTTCGTACTCAACCTCCAGTACAGTGAAACAAACGAGAGAAGGTCGCAAATCTGAGCTCACAGAAGGGTAGGTAGAAACAAAGTCGCGCACGCAGAGGTCTGGAAAGAGGGGGGGATTTGTACCGCTATCCTGGAGATAGATCGCAAAACGAGATTTCGGAGGTTCGGGAAATATTCGATAAATGTAATGAACGAGCGCCACCGAAAGGAAACATCGGCAAGGGTTAGGGACAATAGGGACTGCTGGCAGAGTGAAAACATCTCCATCCGTTTGGGGATGTTGGAGGAGATGTGCAAGCCATATAATTCGATGGTGTGAAGTTGACGGAACGAGGGATAATAGCCGTAGAAGTCATCGATATTGACGAATTCGCCAGGATGGTTCAATTCCAGGGGTGCCGGTGATGGAGAGAAAGCGGACGTGCCGATGCAGCTCGGTGTTGGTAGGCGAGATGCTTTGCGTACATAACCAGAGGTCCCACCCCTCAATAGAGATGGTTTCGAAGAGGCATCTTCGGCTGGGGGTGACCGGTGACCCACGATCTCGCAACCAATGAACAATTTAGCAACGACTGTTCACCCCGCTCGTCCAATGGCAGATAACTGAAGATCTCGTCGGTCAGTTCCTGAGGATTCATTTCGAGGTTGTGAGGGGTGATGGAAGCTTTGGTCGATGGACGACGTCTGAGTGCGCATGGCAGTTGGACCGGCAAAAACCGATCCACACTTACTTCCGCAATATCTCCCCCAATCGGCCCTCTCCCAGGGTTGCCAATTCTCAGCACTCTGTCGTCTTTGTTGCTCTGTTTCTGGACGCTCTTTCAGCTTCTGCTTTGGCGTGACCAACAATTGGTAAGTAACACCGAGAATCATCGTGCGTTCGCTTCTCCCGGTTTGACCATCTCGACACTATAGTCCTCAGAATTACAATGGACCTCCTCCCACAGGAACTAATAGACGAGATTATTGTCCGTGTACCTCCAGAATCACTCCGGAGCTGCTCGTTGGTCGCGAAGTCATGGATATACCCCAGCAGGAGACGCCTTTTTGAAACCGTCAACGTCGTGCCAGAAGCAAAGTTTTGGATGTGGCTGAAATGCATCTCACCTACGAACGTCAAGTTGTTACAACACGTCCGTTCGCTATCCTGCCTGATCGACTCCTCGCCTTGTAGACGGACGGGCCGCATATACTTCCTCCGTAATTTCCTCCCCTCCCTACCCCGACTTGGACACTTGCTCTTGTCTTCCGGGCGCCTTGAATCGGTCACTCAGATTGGGGCACCGTTGGCATTTCAGCACACCCTCAAGCATCTTTCCCTGTATCGCTGCCAAGTTACAATCAGCGCACTTGTCACCATCATAAACTACTTCCCTAATCTCGATCGCCTCGACCTCAATAACCTCTCTCATGAGGTGGACCGTCAACCGGTTCCCTCCCTTTCTCGAACGCCGCCGAAACTTTTCGTCACCGAGCGGAACCCCCGTGATGAGTTCGGCATTCTTGATCAGTTTGTTGGACTACAACCACAGTGTGACGAGGTTAGCATCGAGTTGGACGCGCGTTTGGCCCCATTGCTCACCCAACGCGTCATCGACGGTGTTGGGGCAAGTGTGAAATGCCTTAAGCTAAAAACCTGCTCCGAATGTATGTGCAATGTTGCGAAATTCTACCATGTGTGTTACTGAATGAAATGCTGTGACCTGCTGCAGATCTGGAGAACCCTTCAACGCTCTCCAGTTGCCGAGAGCTCCGCGAACTCGAGATCTGCTTGAGCTCTCCACTGGGTGAGGAGGGTCCGAAATCGGACCTCGTTTCATCCATCACTTCCGCAAACATTCAAAAGATTGTATTCTCGAACATTTATTGCGACATCATGGAGGGACCCTACTGGAAACAACTTGACAACTCTCTGTGTCACCTGGTTGACCGGTTGAGGTGTGTGCAACAACTTGAAGTGGAGTTCTATTTTTTCGGAATGGGTTCCGGGGAGGTGTACGTTGCGGAATATCTGCCAGCGTTTAGCGAGAAGGGTCGGGTGGGGGCTTTAGATGGGAGGACTAAAAGGGCCATTTACTGTTCTGACGGGGAAAAGGGGTCCTGAGGAAGGAGGCGATCAGTATAGCTCACATTTTCCAGCCCAAACCTTCTGATTCCCTGCTCACAGTCAAAACGCTGACCGCATGTAAATTACCCAAAACCAATACTTGACATTTCCCTGCATACATCGCGTTCCTGTGAGATCGATAAAAGGGACCCCCAGTACCGAGTCTGATAAACAGGCCGTTATGACCTCCCGTAACGAACAAAAAAACAAGAAAACGAAAACTACCCCGGATTGATTGTGTAGGGAGATATGTTCCAGAGTGTCCGTCAATCACTTTCTGAGATTCAGGCCCGTCAGGGCCACTCTCGAAAGTCTCCGCTCGAAATCTCCACAATCCTAATCCGCCCCTTTTCCTTGAACTTGGGCAGAAACTTATCGTGATCCACCTCCTCGTCCAGGTCGACAAACTCCGCTCGGAATACCACTTCCAGGGTGTGTTTGTACCCTGACATCTGTAGTCGATCGACAAGCTCACATATCGCATCGTCGAAAGGTGTCCAACAGGGGTTGTACAAGAGGAAGTCCCACTCGAGGTCTGAAATCCACGATGTGAAAGTGAGCTTTCGAAGGTTTGTGGAGGTGATAGACGAGATCAGAGCCCGCTCCCGCTCTTGTGGTTGCAGCAGGGTGATGTCCAGCTGACGAAGTTCTTGGCAACGCGAGAGATCGAGGGTGAGGTTTACTGGGAGGTCAAGTTTGAGTAAGCTGCGAGATAGGGAATATACTTAGTGGCTTACAAATACACCGTGCAATCCGTAGATACTTGAGGTTTTCCTCAACAGCAGCGACAAGACGTTGATCGTAATCTCCAATGATGACAAGCTTTTCATACTCCAATCTTAGTCCAGCGAACCGATCGATGAGGGCCTTCGGATCCCTCTCTCGAGCGCAGCGGATGAATAGTCTCCCACGTAAAGCGTGAGGGATTTGGGGAGCAGGAGAATCGTCCACCTCAAACAACACCCCATTAACGTCGAGGCTCCTGATATTAGGGAAATACGCGAGGAGTGTGACGAACCCGTTCCATGTGGCCGAAACTTGGAAGAGGAATAATGATGAAAGGGAATATTGGAAGGCGAAGAACAGCTTCACGTTATCGGAGATAACTGGTTGTATGTCCACGAGGCCGAAAGTAAGGCTCTGGAGTTGAAGGAACGAGGGTAAATAATCCTGAAGGTCGTCACCGATGCGACAAGGTGGGTGCGGTAGACCGCGCCTCGCCCTGTCAACGTATACTAGTTCCCGAACGTGACGGAGTAATTCGGTATTCGTTGGCGAGATATTGTCGAGCCATGACTGTTGCGTGTCCGGGGAGATTGTAACCGATTCGAAAATACGTCTCTGGCAGGGATCAAGCCACGATCTCGCAACCAGAGAGTAGTTGTACAAAGACTCTTCGCCGTGTGGGGGTAGGTGACTGAGGATCTCGTCGATTAGTTCTACTGGAAGGTGCATCGGGGCGATCTTTCAGGGTCGACCAGATCCAAGAATTGAGGTGTGTGACTGGATCACATATGTACACCAGCCGCTCGGCTGCTTGCGTTTTAAAATTCCCACGATTGCTCCTCTCCGGCACGGCAAATGCCGGAGGGGGTGCTTTGACCTAATCCACTGTCGGGCGCGGCCTGCTTTTTTTCTTTGGAGGTGGAAGATATCTCGACATTGAAGCTTGGCACGAACCATCGAACCGGGAACTCAAAACGGAATTTCAATCGCTGTGGTTTCACACTGACTCGGGACCGAGACGTAGGCGGGTCCGGAACGCAATGCAAGTGAGCTTATCACTTTGTAATTTCAAATAACAAGACCCAGTGAATTATAGGTCTTAGGGAGAGAGCCATGTACCTATAAGCTTTCCTCTTTTCCGCCGCTACAGCCTGCGAGGGGCCGGTTTGAGGCCCTGTGCTTTTTTACTCCCCGCGCACCATTTCAAGCATTCCATGATACATGACACCATAAGACCTCCTCTGCTTTGTCAATGCATGCCATCCGATAGAAAACAGGCAGGACACGCTGAACACCACGGAAGTGGTAGTCCAGAAAGACAGTGACGTCAGAGTATGCGGTGGATACGATGGTCGGGAACGCATGCTTGAGACTTGCGACCGTATCCAACGAACCAGCCCAACGCAATGTCATTGACCTCGCCGCGACGTTCCGGAGGGACTCGTTCCGTGATGGGTCTAAGCCCTGGAGGGAGGACCCAGTTGTGAGCCAAAAACTGCCCGCCTTTGAGAGAAACCTCCTCACCGAGAGGATTGGTTGGTCCAGTCAACGTCAAAACGGCGCGCGGAACGAAATCGGATTTTCGCAATCACGTCCTCTGAAAAGCCCACCCTGTCGAAACACATCGCCCTCGTCGTCCTTGCAGCAGAGGGGCGAAAGGTGGAATGAGTGCCATATCATACACTGGCATTACATCGTCTGGGGATAACATACAAGTGGTATGTATCCAGCAAATATGTAGATAGGCGCTCGGGAGGAATAACGGCGAGAGGTGTGCCATGGTGCGATGAATCTCACAGGAATCTGACTTGGCGCGCAGCACCCCACATGGTGGGGTTCCTGGCTTGGGGAAATGAGGGAAGAGAGTTGGCGGAGGCGCCGACGCGACGAGCGGTCCAAAAAAAAGACCGGGAGGCAACGGAGCGAACGGACGTGGCCCGGAAGTCCTGCATTGGCTGGTCAATGCATGCTCTCGTGGGAACGTATTGGATAATTCCAATGGAGAAAAGGTGCCGTCTCTGACCGGGCCATATGCTTGCAATGATTTCCTGTCATCTGACCAGTCGAAAGAGCTGGATAAACGATTGCTGAGGAGGGTTCATCCAGCGAGATTTAGAGTACAACAATGTGGTGATCAAGCGAAGGAGAGGACCGGGACCGAAGACGGGTGCCTGGCGAAGAACAAAAAGGATTTCGGTCGATAGCTCGAAGCGTTGACCGTCGAAAAGACAAAAGAGCCACCTGAGCTGGTTACGTAACAGCGACTGTCCTTATTGTTTGCGTCCACTGTCGATCAAATTGCTTTTTGTTGTCCTCGACTGGATTTATACAAGGCGGATGAGCCATGGCCATCTCCCACCCGTCCCCCTCTCTCTCCAGCTTTCGACCTCAGGATGTATCTCAACTCCCTGACGATCTCCTCTCTCATCCTCGCCTGGGCCTCGCTCGGGCCCGTACATGCAATGCCAACGTCCAAGGTCGTCGTTGAGCTCTCCGCTTGCGGAATGAATCCAGATACGTCTAGCACACTGCTGTCGCAACAGGTGAGCATTTTTCTAGAATCCTCTGTTTCAACTGTCCTAATCGTGACGTCCCTAGTGCCAAACCGTCTGTCAGACAGTCGTTGATGCTCAAAAGCACTGCAAACGCGATGCATCGTGTACCTGTTCAGCAGTCCTTCCTGATATCCTCCAATCGTGCATACAATGCTCGGTTGACCGGGTCTCTCAGGATCGCCTTCCTGAGGTCCTCTCATTGATCCCTCCCAGACTACGAGGTGAGCACGCCCACATCTCATCGCATCCAGCGTAGGAAACTGACTTTGATCTTTTCAGCCTACGCCGATCTCTGTAATCAACCAATTCCTGAACAACAACTCGCCATCTTCCAGAATGCTACTACTTATACCGACGCTCGTGAAGCCTCTTCATCTACCTCCGAACCCGCCGCGCTCACGAAGCGCGAGGTCGACAACAGCCACTGTCTCTTCGGTCTTCCAGAGGTCGTCGAGATGCGCTACCAATGGACCCAGATCGCCCAATCCACGGGTTTACAGGGATTACAGCCTTGGCCTGTAATTTTCTTCGTCTTTGTAGCCGGATTGTGTTACGCAGAGAACCGAAGGTCCAAGCGGGCCGGCAAGGCCTAAGCACACAAAAAAATTTCCACTCACTTCATCCTTTTTCGCTTTCCATCGCTCGATCGCTTTCGTTCTTCGCTATCCTTGCGTCGTTTTCTCCTACTTTGAGCGTCGCACCTTTTGCCATGTCATCTTCAGGATGACAGTTGTACCCCTCTCCTGCCCCACACCACTCGTTCTCTGCATTGCTGTACACCCACATGTTAGATTATTGGTTAAATTTTTGGACTATTTGCGATACCCGTACCCATTCATTTGCTCAATGTATGTACCAATAGAACACCACATTCAATCGACCACGCATTGTTCCCCTCAATCCGGCCTGCCTGACCTCTGCCCGAACAACAACGGACCTCGGAATGTTGGGCGATCATTCCGCTTAACCCTCGTTTCTTCCGAAATATAATCAGCCAGGCGCTCGCGCAGCATCCTCGCCAGCAAACCACGCCAAATCCTACCCTCAGCGATGCGATGGAACCTACAAACAAGCCAATAACGCGGCTCCTCGTCATCGGGTTGCTCTTCCACCTCATTTACATCGGAACCGTCTTCGACTGTTACTTTAAAAGCCCTGTCGTCCATGGCATGCAACCATTCAACCCTGGGTTTTCTTTGGCTAAGAGACTCGTTTTGATCGTTGGTACGAGACTTGACATAATGTGCTCTGCTGATGGGAGGGTTAATCCATATGTGTATATGCAAGGTTAGCTGACGGCTTGAGAGCGGACTCTTTGTTTTCCTACAATGCCTTCCCCGCGTACCATAACTCTACGGAACCGGTCGCCCCGCACCTAAGGTCTATCGTCCGAGAGCGTGGAGCGTTTGGAGTATCACATACGCGTGTACCCACGGAGAGCAGGCCAGGACACGTCGCGCTTATTGGTACGTTTCTCGGTAGTCAGGTTCAACTCCATTATCCATCTTATCGCGCATAAGGTGGGATGTACGAGGACGTGTCTGCTGTCACCAAGGTTACTCTTTCCTGGATCGTCGTTCAAGGGCAGGGCTGAACGATTGGTTTCAGGGATGGAAAACGAATCCAGTGGACTTCGATTCGGTATTCAACCAATCGAGTACAACGTTCTCGTTCGGATCTCCAGATATTCTTCCCATATTCGCCCACGGTGCTATACCCGGTAGGATCCACACGTGGTCCTATGACGAGAATGACGAAGACTTTACAAAAGGTGCTTACAGGCGCAAATTTTATTGCACATGGCTGAGAGATTTGCTGACGCCCGGACTTTGGCTGGCTTGCAGAAGCATCCACTCTAGATACTTGGGTCTTGGAACACTTAGAGACGCTTTTCCAAAACGCGACTTCGGATCCTACATTGAACCTACAACTACGCCAGGAAAAGACAGTATTTTTCTTGCACCTCCTGGGTTTGGACGTTACCGGTCATTCACACCGGCCACATTCACGAGTGAGGATCTTCCCCCTTACCACCCTTCCTGATTCGTTGAGCTCACATCGCCTCTCGGTGGGTTAGGAATACATGGAAAACATTAAAGTCGTAGATGACATCGTGAAACGAACCGAACGTCTCGTTTCAGAATTCTACGGAGACGAGGAAACGGTTTTTGTCTTTACGGCTGATCACGGGATGTCAAAGATTGGAAACCACGGCGATGGCGGTACGCCCACACGCGTAAATTCCACTCGGTCGTGCTCATAACCCAATCTAACAGATCCGGACAACACTCGAACCCCGCTTATCGCTTGGGGTAAAGGCATCAGACGACCGCTCCCCGATTCCAGCCCATCTTCACACGATGGATACTCCATACCGTGGGATTTGAACGATGTTTATCGTCGGGATGTCGAACAAGCTGATGTGGCGGCTTTGATGGCCACGCTTATCGGTATCGACTGGCCTATCAATTCTGTGGGTGTGTTGCCGGACGTTGATCCCACCAGGCCTGGCTTTTTGGAAAGTGATGATGGGGGTGGGTCGGAAACCAAGTTTGCTCTCGTGAACGCCAAGGTTTGTTGTTGTTCCTACTCTTTCATCCGCATATACCTGATTAACAATGTACCTTCAAGGTTGTGCTTGAGCATTTTAGGCGGAAACATTGTAGGAAGGAAGTCTACAAGACTGAAGACGGTTTTTTGATTTCTTCCTCTTTTAGTCATTAAGAAACGGAATACGCTACTCTACCGTCCCTTTGGACCATTATCTCACGAAGAAAACCCAGGTGAACATCAGGTCGCAAACATCGAATCACTCATCGCAGCGGGGAAATGGTACGAAGCGCGACAAGCATCCGCTCAACTAATCCAAACGTCATTAGCTGGACTGCGGTACCTCCAAACGTAGGTTTCGCTCCTTGCTTCACCTGATTCTTTTCATTTTTCTCAAGTGTTCTAGGTACGACCAGACGCTCATCCGAGTTATGGTCGTGATCGCGTATTTGGGATGGGCGGCTTACGGTGCCACTGTGATATTACTCCCTGACCACCCACCGTCCTTCAGTAGGACCATCTCGGGCGTGGCTTTAGCTGCACTTGGTATCTCCTGGACCCTGTTTGCGGTTCAGAAATATCCTTTGTCGTTCTATCTCTACGTCGTGTTCCCTTGTTACTTCTGGAGAGAGGCTCTGGTCACGTCTTCTGGCCCGCTACTTCAGTTGTACCGCTCGGGCAAATTACAAGGGAGTATGAAACTCTTATTGTATGCGGTATTTGTCGTCGCGGCCTTGCAATGCATGGTTGTAGGTGTCTCGATATTTGCATACACTGAGGGAGTGACTAGCAACCTTCGACTGACTTTCACGAACAGATTGGATACACTCATCGGAGCGTCTGGAGCGCCGGTTTCCTCGCCATCGGAATCATGTGGCCCGCCTGGGGATGGTCGGACCAGATTTTAGAAGAACACGCCGTGACGTGTTTAGCGTGGATCGTGCTTTGTTTGACTACTGCTGTGTTTCCGATGTTGGACGTGAATCAGTCGGAGAATCTAAGTTTGATGTGAGTCCCCTCCCTCCCTCTCTGTAGGATATCCGGTCGACGATATCTGGATACTAGAATGTTGGGAGGGGTTTTGATGTTAGGAGCTGGTGGTTTGGCTTGTTTCAAACTTGGAACTGGAAGAAACGGGAAGTGGACTGTCGAACGCCCGTTCGTTGTGCAGGTAAGCGCCAGCGCCAGCGTCTGATCCAGGTCACTGAGGACTGTCCGTAGATTCTGTTATTGGTCCTTACGATGCTCGTTACTGCGAGCTCCGTGTATGGCTTACGGTCGAAGCGGGGGTTACCCCTCGCAAGTCAAATTCTTGGATGGGTCGCTCTCGGTGAGATTCCCCCTCCCCTCTTCGCTTTCACCCATCGCTAATCCATCCACTCACTTTCCACAGTGTCCGCCTCACTTTTCCCATTCATCTACCCTGCTAAACATCAAGACCCGTACTCGAAAATCCTCTCGTACTTCCTCGCGTTCTCCGCTTGTTTCGTGATACTTTCGATCAGCGTTGAAGGGCTCTTTTTCCTTTCGTATTCGGCGCTGTTGGTCGTGTGGATTGAGATCGAGGCGGCTATCAGGTTACCTCCCTCTCAACCGGATGTAACGAATGGAGTGGTGGCGGGTGGGAAGACGGGGGCGGATAGGTATCAACCCGAGGCGGATGACCTGCGGATCGCGTTGTTCTTCTTGTTCTTCGTCCAAGTCGCGTTTTTCGGGACGGGAAATGTGGCTTCAATTTCGTGAGTTTTTCCCTCCTTTATTTTCCCTTACGTTGTGTTTTTGTTGAACCCTTGCCGGATCGTTTTTTTCTCAGGTCGTTTTACTTGGATCCAGTATATCGGTTGATCCCGATATTCAGTCCGTTTTCGATGGCGGCGCTATTGGTGGGTTTCATTCCATGTTTTTTTCCCCCCCGTTTCGTGCTGGCGTTAAGAGGACGTGTTTCGTGTAGATGTTCAAAATTGTCGCGCCGTTTGTCATTCTCGCCTCGGCCTTCGCAACGTTGAACGCGAAGCTTCGCTTACCTCCTTTCTCGCTGTTCCTTATCGCGCTTACTCTGACAGATGGTAAGTATGGGGGACATTTCCTCGTTCGGCGGCCCCTCCGCCCGGTTTGGACAGCGTTTAATTGACACAATTGATTTCGGTACAGGTATGACTGTCACTTTCTTCTTCAAAGTCACCGACACGGGATCGTGGTTGGAGATCGGACAATCGATCAGTTTCTTCTGTATCACTTCCTTGTTGCTCGTGTGGTCTGCGGGGATTTGCATGTTGGGGGAGAGTTTGATGGCTGGAACGCTGGCGAAGTATCGCGTACCCAGTGTGGATCTCCGGAAGAAAGGAGATTGATGGACTTGGCGACATAGGAGGGTATGGCTGTGTGTATATGATGGTACCGTGAACATCGGGAAAATCTAGAGCCAGTTTCGAAACTATGCGATTGTGTTCAACAGACGCGCTTCAGTGAGTCGGGACGTCATATACTGTATAGGCCTTCAAACAGCTCGGAGCGATCCCACTAGGAAACCATTTCATATGCGTTCCCCTAAAGCTTTGAATAAGCCATCACTAAATAAATTGGTGTTTGTGCCAATCCTCGTCCATCCCATCAAAATCCGATGCCCATAGGGCAAGTCGGATAAGAAAAAAAGAGGTCGGCCATGATTTTATGGGTTTCAATGCGCCTGGAATGTTAACAATGAGAGCGCTCCCACGACAGCTCCCATCTTTCCAGACGCTCATAATCTCGTGGCTCGGTATTCCCTTAATGGCGGGAGAACGTATTCACCCACACCCTTGACCGTGGGAGATAGAAACCGGGTTGAAATTCATACGGTCAAACAGTGCCAGAAGTCTGCTGGTATCCAAACCAACTTGCGTCTCAAACGGACACTGACAGACTCCTGGAAGTCCTGGTCAACTGTGGCGGCTCGATCGAGGTGGTCAGCTTCATCGCGGCTAATAAATGATAAATGGCCATCCTGAAAGACTGCGCACATTTCGTACCTGCAAACAGGACCATTTCCCCCCCGCCACCGGGAGGATCCTGCCAGGTTCTCGGGTAACGCAACTACACTGAAAGCCAGCTAGGGATCAAGTTTTTACTGTCACCATGTCGGGCGAGACACTCGCGGAACAATGGCTAAAATTTCCATCATTTCCACCGCAAAAATTGAAATTCACTCTTGGAGGGTGTGACCCGAAGTTCCCTACGGCGAAAGTCTGGACGCTCTAATCCCTGCCCGAACGCTGTGAGGCCTGGGAAATTCACGAGAACTCTCCGCCCGGACACCTAGGGGACCCTGGACTTGGAGAATCGCGCAAGGTAGACGGGCGCTGGTGGAGGTGATGATCACAGCCCTCGTTTTCTCCGGGGCGACAACTGTAAATCTTCGCACTTCCCGAGAATTCTCGCAAGTTGTGGTGTGAAGTGAGCCAGCGCCGGCGTTTCGCAAGGTATTGGGGGAATTCCCCACCCCACCACATGGCCCGGGTTTCCAGTTGAGTATTTGTCGGCGGTGTCGGGCTGATCGTGAGTGGAAGCTGCTTTCTTGAGTGAAACATACAGTATTGTAGCTTGGCGGTCAACCGGTCATCTTCTGCCGCTTTGAGCTCTTTCAGATTTACAATGGGCAGGCTGTGGTTGGCAGGGTGATCGATTGACACGCGGCGGTGGAACGAGGCCAACCTGAATCACAGAGCGGATCGACGTCCGGATTTGCCTAGATCCCCGATCCACCCAGACTGGAAGCGCCCAGGATTTTCCACCTCTGACATGGCGATTTATGAGTATATAAGCCGTGGTTACTTAGAGGTTACTGCTGACCACCCATCTGAGACAACAGCACCCCAATTTCGTCAACATGCCCTGTGAACCAGGTCCCTCCGGTGCGCCCTTTCTCCTCCACTCCGGGTTGAGCATCGATATAACGCACTGGCTCACCCAATCGACAGATATGCAGCCTTGGACTGACATGTACTCGATGGATATTACTTCGAGTGAATGTCTATCAGAAGTCCAGTCCCTCTTGAGCTGTCCGGTGAAAATCACCGTCGCCAGGAGCTTCCGAAGGAATGAAGCCCAAACGTTCATAAATTTTCTTGACCAAGTGAGTGAACTACGCGTGTTGTACTTCTGCAACTCAAGGCGTCGAAAACAGGTTCTTGTACGATCACAGCTCGATGACAAATTTCGGCAACGAAGTTTACTGCTGCTCTCAAAGATTTGCAAAGCCCATAGAATTATGCCCGCCTCGTATATCCTTCGGCGGGAGCTCATACACATCGGACGGGTCCGCTACCGCGGCGGATTCGCAGACGTGTGCAACGGAGAGTACTCGGGATCACCCGTGGTCGTCAAGTGTCTCAGGATGGGCGAAGGTGACTCCAACAGGATTTTCAAGGTATCTCTGGTCAAGTTCATGCGCCACCGGTACAATTACTCAGCTTTCCCCAGCGGTTATGTCGAGAGATCATCTGTTGGAAACATTTGTCCCATCCGAACGTCCTACCCTTGTTAGGGTTCTCTGTATCCACAGACCCGGATTGTTTCCTCATCCTCACCCAGTGGATGATCAACGGGAATGTGATGCGGTATGCAAAGTCCAATCCAGCGGAGAATCGTCTGCGACTGGTGAGTTTTGTCTGCCATTTGACCACGACTTTGCTCTTATTCGCCGATAACTTGTAGCTCTCTGAGGTCATGTCTGGTGTGGCTTACCTCCATGAGCTTAGGATCGTTCATGGGGATCTTAAAGGCGTAAGTTCGACGTTCTCGACGTGCCTCTCACCTTGCTAACAAACGAGCAGGCAAACGTTCTTGTTGACAACAGTGGCACTGCTCGTGTTTCCGATTTCGGTCTCATGACCATGGCGGATTTAAGCGAAATTCTTTTATCTGAGAGCGTTGTTTCCTCTGGCGGGACGCTTTGTTGGATGAGTCCGGAGTTGCTGGATCCACCGCGCTTCGGTTCCAATGGCAGGCCAACTCGTGAATCTGACTGCTATGCACTTGGAATGGTGATATATGAGGTGAGCTGATAACACACATCACACTCACCCCTCGTTCACCCGGTGACAGGTTCTTACCGGCCTCCCGCCCTTCTATCGCGTATTCGCCTACACACCCGTACCTGCTGTGCTGAGAGGAGAGCGTCCAGAGAAACCTTCCGACGCCGAATCTCTGGGCTTCTCAGACACACTTTGGGGGTTGGTACAGTCGTGTTGGAGCGAGTCAAGGTCAGATCGACCGAGCGCCCAGCAACTGCTGGACCACCTTTCCCCCGCAGCTCTTACTTGGGTTCCTCCTACAGTATACCCCGCCACTGTGAGTGGTAGCGAAGAAACGATCAATTCAGACTCGTCCGGGTTATCAAGAATGTTACTAGCGAATCTGGCCTGTGAGACTTAGTATAGACAGCTCGACAGGTGGACCGGTGACCCCTTTTCTGTGTTGTTTAACTTCCCCTATATCATACCCATTAAGATAATTCCTGTCATGTAACGTTCCGCTCCTCTAGACGCGTTGATAATGTCCTCGGCTTGTTGTCAATTACGCGAGATGATTCTACCAGGCGCTCAGGATCAAACAACGAGTTTGAAGGAAGAACGGGCAGTGAAAGATCTCGACTCAGCACGTTTGTGAGACGCGAACTGCGCTCACCCGTCCAGCACATGCGGAAGCTCCCAAACCGTAGGAGAGACTGGGATACGAGTCACGATGGCCAACGTATTTGATGTGAGTGGTTTCCAAGTATCCTGCGGTCGGACCCGAAGCCATCGCCGCCGTACAAGCGCTCACCGACGTTGTCTGCTGCAGCCGTAGGGTAGGTGTAGTCTCGTGATATCACCCCTAAACATCCGAAGGGAGAATTAGGGACAGGCACTGTATTTTTTTCAAAGCCACAGGTGTAGAACCGCTAGTAGACAAGAATCCCTGCGCTCATTGTTGCCGGACGCAGAGACGTGATTCGCCAACAGGGGATCTGTCAGACCCCTCTCCTGTATCACCTCTTGGCTGCTCGGGCTGTCTGGTGGGGTGTACGCGTCGGGGAGGTTTGGTGGGTGGAACATTGGTAGAGTCTCGCGTATCTCGAACGACAGCCCGCAGGGACCAGCGGACTTGATGGCGTGGCAACTTGCACAATTGCCCAAACATCGGCCCCACATCCTGAATTTGCGCATGAATTGGGGAGGGACCAGTGACTAGTGATGCACGATGCACGAGGAGGGGAACCGATTTTGATGTTGACGCCGTGGGAGAATTGTGCGCGACGCGCTTCCACCTCGACCATCATAGGTTCGAACACAGACCAGGACTTCCATCGTTGTCCCAAGCTCCGGATGAATCTTCCGTTGGAACTCACGATATTCTCAGCTATTTGTCCCCCGATGATCAGCCGCTCCGAAATTGTTCACTGGTCGCGAAAGCCTGGATAGATCCCGGCCGAAGCCGCCTCTTCGACTCATCAAAAAGGTGAACCGCGAGTTGTGGCTGGAAAAGATCTCGCCTACGAATATCGAGCTACTTCAGCACACCCGCTCTCTCTCTCTCGTCGCTTTTGACCCCAGCGAAATGGCGTCCTCCTCCGGTTACATCGATATTGATGACTCCTACGTTTATTTTCCCTCGTTCCATCAACTTCACACCATCAGATTATTTCGCTCGCACATATCCTCCGATGCACCTGAGCGGATGGGAATGTTTTAATCCTGCCAGCAGTCCCTCTTCCGACCAGTCGTCTCTACTGTACCAATCCGACCAACCCGGTTGGTCATCGTCGTCGGGGGGGTCCGCCGGCCGGATTTTCGGTGAAGTGTCATGGTCATCTGGGGCCCGCCGCTAGCCTTCACCATATGTCATCAAATTTCTCGAGGTCGTCCAAAAAAATAGAATTTTGTATCTAGAGCCTTTGAAAATGTTATTTTACGCAGTACCATCCCACCGAGTCCAGGAGGAGGCGGCGGATCGCGCTCAAAGATGTACGCCGGACCACACGAGTTTTCACGACCGAGAATATCTCCGTCACCTCACCATTGAGCGGTTTCTCTCCGTCGATCGAGTCGCGTCATCTTTTGAAACCTCCAAGGTGAAAGACGAACCCCTATGAACCACTTCTCATCCCCTCTCACGCACGCGCACGGTACAGACACCGCTCTGTCGTCCTACCCTTGACATCAAAGAGGCCGTCTAAAAATCTCAAATACGGATGGACACTGACAAGGAATTGCGTTCAGCAGGGGCCGGCCCGCAACCCGACCCGCCCAACCTGGTTAACGCCGAGGTCCAGTCCTCCGACGTGACGCTCGGAACTGGGGCCGGTCTCTCAACTTCACTATTCCGTTCTAGTGCGCCTGCCCTCTCTAACCTGGGAACTTATTACCACGTCTACCCTCATGCACACCAATATCAAAACCGCGATAACATCGACCACCGCGATCGTACAGCTCAAAATCTCAATCACCAGCCTCAACATTACCTACACTCCGAATCTCTAACTATGTCTGACGCATGGACTCGGTCAAGTCTCAGCGGGTCATCGTCTTTTTCCGAGGCTCACGCCTCAGGATTGGGAGCACCTCCAACCGGTACCACAAAACCCTCCCATCGAAATCCATTCCAACAGTCGCGATCACACCCAAACCTCGTTTCTTCGAGCATACAACACACTTCGCCAGACAATCAACTCAAGAAACCGGGCGGAAGCCAACCTTTTTCGCCACCGTTCTTACATCCGTTGTCGCTTCGTACAAGTTCAAAATCGTCTAGGACGCACTCGCCCCATTCTGCTGCCTCTGCAAAGAGGTACAGGGATGGTCGAAAGTCAAGAACCAGGTTCACCATCGGTTCCAGTCGTCCCAACTCGCCTTTCGAACTGGAGCCCAAACACGATTCCTCACCAACACGGCCAGCACCCCCGTTCACAATCCGTGGGTTCTTGGCTCTGCCAACCCTCTCGAAGGTCGTCGCTATCTTATTTGCTTGCTGTGTCTACCTACTTTTCAGAGCCTTTCTGGGGATCGGACACAGTGCGGAGGGTTGCGTCGTGTACGCTCACGAGGTGACCAACCCTGGTCCCGGCTCCACGGATGACCCAAAATTCCCCATCAATGACAGGATACCGGCGGATCGAAGGGGTGGAGACGAGGAAGCACACGTGTTGTTGGAGATGGTCGGGGAGATGTATGGGTATCAGTATGATTGGAAGTTTGAGGAGTATGAGGTCGGGCATGATGATGGTGGAGATGATCGCTACGATGACGAGTATGAGCACGAGGATTTCTTGGACCCAGCGTAGGCCTAGGGGCTACTATAATCTACTTAAATAATCTCAACGTTTGGTACGAACCTAGTTACTCCCTGGTACACACAGCTCAGCACAACCACAATGTTGATGAAGACACCCACGTCTTCGTTAACAGATGCTTCCACACCTCACTGCTTCATTCGATCTTTGCATTGTGCTAACGCTGCGATAGCGAGCTAACTGCTTGTCAACAAACCCTGGTACCGAACTAAAGCCAAAGTCAAGCGGTTGTTCCGTAGAGGTACCTTGGGAATATCCACAACACGTTCGTCCCCAACCACAATCAAAGCGGCCACCTCATTAACTGAAAGTGAGGAGTCCGCGAATGGTTCGTCGTCGTCATGTTCTTGATCTTTGATGAGACCCATTGTCCTCCGGTGGAGGAGGCACAGGGACCGAAAGCGAAGGTATGGAAAGGCGTTGGGTCCACATCGTGAAGACCGACCAGGGCCTGATGAACTTCGGGAGATGTCAAAAATCATACGAAAGGCTTGGAAGGACAGATTCGACATCAGGTGGGATGGTGTGGGGGGATTGGGAGTGATTCAATATGGTCCATTGCCGGCCATCTCTGCGGGGGGTGAAATTCGGTTTGGTGATGACCCGCTGGGCCGGTCTGTTGTCATCATCCGGCGGGGGCCAGGTTGTCATCGTCATGAGTCTGGCCCCCGCCGCTGTCATCGACCATAGTTTTTTTGTCATCAAAAAACCACCCGCCGATTTTGTCGGATTGGTACAGTAGGTCTAACTCGTGTACTCAGCTGCGAATTTCCCTTACTTCCCTGTGACATGCGTATTCAGTGGGTAAATCCTCCCCCTCGCAAGATCGTTCACTGTGCACTCTGTGGTGGGACTGTCGGACAAATATCATTACAGCCATAGCACGCTCCAAAATCGAGGACCGCGGCATCTTGGGCCGTGATAAACAATCTCGAGTAGTACTACACATGCGGTCACAATTACAGTGGTTAGGAACAGGGATAAAAAGACTTGCGCTGGGAAATTTGGACCGTACCGACTACCTACATCCTCAGGAACGCTCTGCCCTATCGGAGCAATAAATGATCATCTTGGTCAGCTCATGCACAATCCTCACCCGACCCTTCTTATAAAACATTGGTAGATATCTCTCAATGTCCAGTTCACCATGTGGCACCGCTAAAGCACGAAACTCCACTTCTAGCAAATGCTCACACCCCAACTGGCCAACCAGCTGACACAGAGAATCGTCAAGTCGTGGCCAATATGTACTCCCCATAAAGGAGCCACAAAACGCGTAGGATTGAGCGAATATTATCTTTTGCATATTCGTGGAAGTGATGGATGAAAGGAGGTCTGCTTCCGAATTCTCTGGAGATATCAAACACATCTCGAGTTCACGGAGCTCTCGGCAACGAGAGAACGTCAAAAGGTCCTCCGAGTCTGCAACAAGATTGGGGTGTTTTATTCAGTAAGACCCATGGGAGAATTCGGAACGCAACACATACGATGTAAGTGGGGTTTCAGGCTCACGCGCTTTACACTTGTCTCAACACCGTTGATGACGCGTTGGATGAGCGATGGGGCCACGAGTGCGTTTATCTTGATGGAAATCTCATCACACTGTGGTCCTAGTTCAAATAGCTGATCGAGAATTCCCAGATCGTCACGGGTGTCGGGTTCGGTAACAGATATTTTCCGTAACGCCCGAGAAAGGGGAGGAGTCGGTTGAGAGTCCACTTCATGAGAGAGGTAGTGAAGGTCGAGTTGGTCAAGGTTGGGGAAGTAGTTAATGACCGTGGCGAGTGCGCTGATTGTAGTACGACAGTCACACAGGGAAAGGTGTTTGAGGGTGTATTGAAAACCAAACGGTACTCCGATCTGAGTGACCGATTGGAGGTGCCCGGAAGTCAAGAGCAGAAGCCTCAGTTGGGGGAGCGAGGGGAAGTAACAACGGAGGAAGTGAACGGGATCCGTCCCTTCACCAGGAGAGGTGTAGATCCCGCAGAAGAGAGAACGGACGTGTCGCAATAGCTCAGCGTTCTCGGGTGTAATCCTTGTCGACCACGACCAAAGCCTTTCTCGTTGCATGACGTTGACAGTTTTGAAAAGGCGTGCCCTGCTGGGGTGTATCCAGGATTTAGCGACCAACGAGCAGTTCCGGAGTGATTGCTTGTCATCTGGGGGTAGATGACCAAGAACCTTTTCGAGTAGTTCCGGTGGGAAGAGGTCCATCGCGATTCTGAGGACTACGGTGTCGAGAAGGTCAAACTGGGAGAAGCGGACGCACGATGGGGTGCGATTGGTCCTCGGTGCTACTCACCGGTTGCAAAAGCGAGAACTGGACGACAAACGCGAGGTTGGCGACTCTGGGAAAGCCACGAAGGGTACGCGCTGTCCATCAATCGATTCACCGACAAAAACCTCCATCACCTCTCGCAACCCGAGATGAGACTTCCTCAGGAACTGGTCGACGAGATCCTCAATTATCTGCCATTGAACGACAAAGAGGATTATCGGCCACTCCGAAATTGTTCGCTGGTCGCGAAATCGTGGACAAATTCAAGCCGAAGACACCTCTTCGAAACCGTCGTCATCAGGAAGGCGAACCGCCATTTGTGGCTGGACAAGATCTCACCTTCAAACGTCGACCTACTTCAGCACATCCGCTCTCTCTTCCTTTCCGGTTCTGAGCCCCTCGGACTGCCGGCCCTCTCCAAATACGACTCGGATATCGATGACCTCTACACCTATTTTCCCTCGTTCCGTCGACTTCATACCATCGACTTGTGTGAGATGCACATCTCCTCTGATATTCCCGGGCGGATCGAGATGTTTTCAGCCTGTCAACAGTCTCTTTCATCGCTGATCTTCGCCGCTGTTTCCCTCCCATGGTATTCGTTAATAGCGCTCATCGACTATTTCCCGAACCTCAGATATCTCGAATTGGGGAGCATGTCTTTTGAGGACACCAATAGAAAGACCCCTCCTCTTTCCAGACCTCTACGTGGCCGACTTTCTCTCTACCTATCCGAGGAGGAACACCTTGCGGCTCTCTCTCGTTGGTTCGCTGAACTGGAGGTTGAGTATGAAGAACTCATGATCGACGTGGGCTACGTGTCTGGCGCACACTCTCAGCGCGTCATCACTGCTTGTGGGAAGACCCTTAAACACCTGAAGTTTGGACTACGTGAGTACCTCTTGTCCTGGGCCATGTTGTGGACATCGGCTGATCTAACTCTCAAGTGGGTATCCCCGCAACTCTCCACCATTGTCCAGAACTCTGTGAGTTGGTGCTCCCCGCACCGCATCCACAAAGGAACAGAGCCGCGATTTCTTCCGTCACTTCTACGATCTCTTCCATTACCTCCACAAACATCCTGAAGATCGTGCTTTTATCGCATTTCCCAGTCCTCGAATTTCATACCTATGTGGACGAACCTTGTTGGGAACCTTTCGATAAGTGCGTATCCGCGCTTACCGACAAGCTACGAAAATTGGGGAACAAACAGACACTTGAGGTGGAGTTCCGATTTGATTTCCTGGCCTCAGACACACTCGTGGACCCCAAGAGATTCTTGTCCAAGTTCAGAGAGAAGGGCCGAGTGAGGGTCGTGGACCATTCAGGCAGCCGGGTCTTGGTGCTTTCCGTTTGTTTTCCCTTCTTACTCGTGTCTTGTTACCCTCTCTGACTCGGATTTCAGTGAATTGCTTGACCGGCCGGACGCGTGGCGGGTTATCCAGCCATACCGGTAGCGACACAGAACGAAACGCGAGATCCTCAACTGGTATACCGTGCGGGCGTTAGGCAGCGTAGTGAGATTGGCCATGCAAATGTTGTAACCTGTTTTAGACGTGGAAAAGTCGAGAAGTGAATGTTATTTCTAGCCGGCAGGAGAAACATGCATTCCCACGACTCTCTGACTCAAACACCATCGATCCCAACAGGGGATGGACCTCCCTCACGAACTGCTCGACGAGATCCTTAGCTACCTGCCTTTGCAAGACGAGCAGGGTCGCCGGTCGCTGCAAAACTGTTCGTTGGTCGCGAAATCGTGGACGAACCCCTGCCGGAGACGCCTCTTTGAAAAGGTCGAGATACGCCAGGCGGCCCTTCGGTCGTGGCTGAAATCCATCCCACCTGCGAACCACGAGTTGTTGCAGCACATCCGCTCGTTATCCTACGTCACCAACGCTAGAGGATGGGGAGGGCAGTATCGCATCGATATCCTCTGCGATTATCTACCGTTCTTCAACCGACTTCAACACCTCACCCTATCCTACATGTCCATTCTACTTTCTCAACAGATTGAGATATTCTCATCTTTTCGACACACCCTCTCGCGGCTGTCTCTCGAACACTGCAACGTCACTGTCAGCGCGCTTGTCACTCTCATCAACTATTTCCCACGTCTCGACCGCCTCGATCTCAGTTTTGTCTTTCCCGAGGCGGATGGCGAACCCGTCCCTTCCCTTTCTCGCCCACCGATTCGGGAACTTGACATCCATTATACCTGCGCCTTCAGACAGCTGTCAAAATTTGGACTCGTATTTGATGAGGTTGTCGTCTACGGCGAAGGACATCTTTACATGGATGCCCTCAGCGAAATTGTTGATGATGTGGGGGTAAAGGCCCAGCGCCTAAGGCTGCTGAATCATTTCCAAGCACGTAAGTGCATCACACGAGAGCCCACTGTAAGCCTAACTGAATCAAACACTACGTTCGTACAGGTCAACCGGGCGACGGATCTACGTTGCTCTCTCGCTGCCCAAAGCTCCAGGAATTAGGCCTAGCCATTGAGCACCCTACGACCAATGAGGTAGTTGTCCTTTCTTCCGTCACCTCCACGTGCCTCCAAAAGGTCTCCCTCATCCATCGGTACTCGTATTTTGGTTCATCATGGCGTGAACTCGATTGGAAAGTCTTCAACGAGCCCTTGTGTCGGTTGGTTGACCAGTCGGGGTGCACACGCAAACTGGAGGTGGATATTCGACCTGAAGATAAGTTACCAACACGGTCGGGTGAGAAAGACGGGTTGAGGATTGCGGATTCTCTCGCAAGATTTAGGGAGAAGGGCCAGATCAGAGTTTTCTGGGTGGATGAGGATGAGAACGAGAGTATTATTTACCCCTTTCCTCCACCCCTGTAGAGAATCCTGGAGTCGCTGACAATATGAAGTCGTCGGTCTCCGGGCCCATCCCTATGCCCATCACTACGTTGGTATCGACATCAAACCATGACCGATGGCCCCCGGGACCTCGCCACGACCAGGTCCCTGGTCACCCTAGTTCTCGTGTTCCAATGTTAACATACCGTAGGGACCCAGGCCGTCACAAGCTTCACACATTCAATGAGTCTACGGACAAAATGGGGGAATAGATCGCGACATACCCATCATCGTAGTCAGTGTGCGGACAAACACGACGCCGCCGAGTCCTAACGCCTAACGGCCTAATAGTAACACCCAACAGGGCTGAGTACGCGCTGAACCTCTGGCCGCTACCCTCCTTGCGAGTGTCCAGTATCTTCAGTTCAGAACACCTCCCTGGAGTTGAGGCTGAATTCCAGCCTAACTCTCCTTCAGGCAAACTCTGCGGATGTCCTCCTGAGCCATCAGATCTTCAGATGACGCGCCTGTCCTCACAAACTGGTCCCAGAGGCTCTTTACTCGCAACCAACTTGAAGTCCAGATCGAATCCATATCCCAGACAAGCCCAAGTGACTCCTCGCTCACTCGCCTAGAGCCGACATAGTTGTTTCCAGTTGACGGGGGAATCCTCCGTTCCCACGGCTCGCTGTCCCAAGCAACGTCGATCCCACCGGGGCATGAACATTCCTCGCGAACTATTCGAAGAGATCCTCAGCTACTTGTCACCGGACAACCAGTACGATCAATGGTGGCTGCAAAATTGTTCGCTGGTCGCGAAATCGTGGGCTAACCCCTGCCGGAGACGCCTTTTCAAAACGGTCAATATATGCGACGAGACCCTTCTGTCATGGCTGGACAGCATTCCACCTACGAACGACGAGTTGTTACGGCACACTCGCTCCTTATCATACGTCACCAACACTTCAGGATGGCATTTCGGGGAGCATTGCGTTGATGTCCTCCGCGACTATCTCCCTTCCTTTCACCAACTTCAACACCTCACCCTATCCTCCGTGCAGGTTCCATCGGACATTTCTGAACAGGTCGACATGTTCTCAGCCTTTCGACACACCCTCTCGCGATTATCCCTCGGCAACTGCTATGTCACGACTAGCGCGCTTGTCACGCTCGTCAACTATTTCCCGAGGCTCGACCGTGTCGATCTCCTTTACCTCTGGAACGGGGTGGATGACGAGCCCGCCCCTCCTATTTCTCATCCGCCAATGCAGGAGCTTCACGTTTCTGAATTTTATCCCCATCGAGATGCCTTCCATACCTTCCACCGGTTGTCGGAACTTGGACCGTTATTTGATGAGGTTGTCCTCGAAGGCCGGTCACAGGTTCTCTTATCCGAACTCAGTCATATCGCTGGCACCCTGGGGGTAAACACCAAGCGCCTAAGGCTGTTGCAACATTTAGCTGTGGGTGCGTACACCACATGAGCCCACTGTGAGCCTCACTGAATCAAACATCGCGCTCCCACAGATCAACCGGACGATGGACCTACACTACTCTCTCGTTTCCAAGAGCTCCGGGAATTAGAGTTAGTTGTCGCATATCCGGGGATCGAGGAAGCAGACATCATTTCTTCTATCCGCTCCACGCACATTCAAAAGGTCTCCATCATATACGAATTTTGGGTTGTAAACCCTCCGCTGCGTAATAGCATCGACTGGAAAATCTTTGACAAGCCCCTGTGTCGGTTAGTGGATCAATTAGGGTGCACACGCGGACTGGAAGTGGGTTTTCGAATTACGGCAAAGGAAGGTGCGGATGCGCGTAGGAATACCCTGGTAGCGAGGATTCTGGATTCTCTCGCAGGGTTTAGGGTGAAGGGCCAGATCAGAGTTGTCTGGGTGGATCTAGATGGGAACGAGGGTGTTGTTCACCCCATAGCCCCAACCCCGGTAGAGTGATGTGTAGAAGAAATCCTGAACAGGAAAGTGCTTCCCCGAAGTGTAGATAGCGAGGCGAGGAGAGTAAATACGAGGACGTCTACTGATATCATCTGTTAGCTTGCTGCAAAACCGTAGTTACACGAGAAAATCGTCTATGCACCAAGTCCGTAATGCACGGTAGCCCCCATTGTCGTCTCATTGACCCGCCGGTCTCACCATTCTGGTTTCGATCACTACAGATGGTGGCGTCGACACCGAACCGTGGTTCCCAAGGGCCAAGGCTCCGTCTTAACCAGGTACATATCACTCCCCCTGCTCACCTCGACCCTCGTGTTAACGTATCGTAGGGGCCCACCTTGAAGTTGTCACTAGCAGCGTTCGGCACTGAACCATAGCCGATAACACGCTCGCGCTCAGTACATCGTACCAGCAGCGGATCGCAAGATACATCGATTTCATCACGACCTTGTGGAAGTTTCTCCAGCCTTATCTACAATACTCCGAGTATGTGCAGCAACCTGATTCGCCTAGTATACCGCGGCCGTGTTGAAAGTGGGTATCATGGTACTGACGTGCTCCCCGTACTCTGTGAGAAACGACCTATGTGGGACGTCTACAAACAGAACCTCGTGTTGTAGGTTCAGCTTGATTTCAAACCATGGGTATAGTCCCCACTGACTAATGCCTAATAAGCGGCAATGCAAAAAAAGTATTCGATGCTAAAGGTTATGCATTATGAGTAGAAGAACGATAAGTCAAGCCACCACAAGCACCATCTATGACTGTCACGACCCCCTTCTCCCTAAACTCGGGTAAAACCTTGGTAAAATCGATCTCGCCAGGATCACCTTCAACCTGGGTGAACCACAGCTCCACCTCTAGCATATAAGGGTGTCCCATCGCACGTAGCCGATCCACAACCTCACACAACTGCTTGTCCACCGAAGCCCATAACCTCAACTGTCCCCAGAAAAGCATGTAACTACATGTACCACCCCGCGGTAGGATAACGATCTTGCGGAGCTCGGTGGAGGTTATTGAAGGGAGGAGGACCTCGTGATAAGAACATTGAAAATCTACGATCATTTCCAACTCTCGCAGTTGTCGAAAGTGATGGATTGTCGCAAGTGTTCCAGCTGGAACATGAGAAATCGGGTTAGGGATGTGTAGTTAAGATGGAGGAGTCTCATAAAGGTGCTCACGTTCAAGATCGGCGGTCAGCCTCAAATACTTGACTGTGTTTGCACCTATCTGATAGAGACTTTCCGCAAGCTCCGTACCTATATCCGAGGAGAATTCCGATCCAATTACCAGTTCCTCATACTGTGGATCCAACTTGGCTAATCGATCGAAGAACTCCACGTAATCATCTTCAAAGCAGTGAATGCACAATCTTCCGCGAAATGGTCGAGACAACGGTGGGACCGGCCCCTCGTCGGGTTTCACCTCGAACGAATGCAGCTGAAGAGTGGTGATGTTGGGGAAGTAATCGACCAGGGTCACGAACGCGCTGAATGATGTGTCGAAGTCGTCGAGGGTGAGATTGGTGAGGGTTTCACGGAACGCCGAGAAACAAGTTTGGTATTCTCTTTCACTGATGTTCCCAATCTTGATACCGAATAAGTCGAAGCTGTGAACATTGTGGAGGTTCTGCATCCAGTAGCTGGTTTCGGCTACCAACGTGGGGCAACGGTACCACATCGAACGGACATATTTGAGGAGATGGGACTTGGATCCAGAAGAAGCGACGCCGTCCATCCATCGTTGGTAGTTTCCATCGTGTATCACGACCGAAGAGAAGAGACGCCTTTGGCTAGGTCCTGTCCACCAAGTGGCCACTAAAGCGCACACGACCAACGCCTGTTTGCCTTTTTCGTCTATGGGTATGTGTTCTAGGATTGTGTCCAAGATTTCCAACGGAAGAGTCACGGATACCTTCGGCTCCAGTGAGCTGGACCCTTGGGATGAATATCTGTTGAATCTACTATCAAAACGAGGAAATAGACCACGACGTACCCATCGTTGCAGTCACAACGTGTGTTGGTTGTGGACAAAGTCACAAACGTGACGTGTCCTGATCGAAGACGATTACAGCTGTTTTCCAGACGATAGGTGCACCCGGTCTTCTCGTTCGTACACAATCTTTGTTTACATTTGGAGCCCCGGCCGCGCTATACCCAGGGTGTCGCATG
>Ga0307514_10001158_pt1 | contig 35758 bp, 50 predicted proteins | sample 16_EM_MG_FD_203088 | JGI IMG/M metagenome (GOLD analysis project Ga0307514, IMG submission 203088) | Populus trichocarpa ectomycorrhiza microbial communities from riparian zone in the Pacific Northwest, United States - 16_EM | ecosystem: Host-associated > Plants > Roots > Unclassified | place... | reverse complement strand
CAGCGACATGCTCCATGCGGCATCCTGAAAATGAGCGTCAATGGAGTGTCAAGGATTATTGGTGCTGGATCTTGGGTAATCTAAGTGTAACAATGTGGTAACAACTCATAGACAAAGTTGTGGCAGCCTTTTCAACTGAAATAACGTATGACACATACGTTACCCCATCATAAAACTGAGTGTCAACTGAGCGTCAACAATATTTTATCTTGCATATTGGGTAATCAAGGCTTTCTGCGCATAGGTGCCGCCATAGCAGAACTATTGACAACCTCTCTAGTGAAAAATGCAATGGGTAGAAGGCAAAACACGTATTCCAAAATAATCAATGTTGCTGATTGCAAAACATCCAAAAAGTGATCATTGGCTGTCAAATACCTAATTTTAATAATGTTCAATTATGCAACTGCAAAAACAAGAACATTATATAAATCTACAGATGGACCCGCTGTGCGACCCGCTGACAACCGGCCCAATCCAGACCGGTTGGGAGATTTGCATCGAACCGTACCCAAATCAACGGTTCGGGTGTGTTGACAACCCGGACCGCCAATTTGGCAACGTTTCGGTTCTGACCCGGACCCGGACCCGAAGTGACGGTCCGGAACTGTTGCTAACACTAGTCTGGACCTCCGGGACCTCTTCCTCGATACCTGCCCACTTGTCATCATCCCTGGTCACCTCGTCCATCCTCTTCCGTCCCTCGTCCACCAAGGCATATCCTGCCTGCGTGCGCACGACTGCCGACCATTTTTCTCACTCTTCCTCATCTAAACGCTCGTCTCTCTCCTCCTCCTCCGTCTCGTTCTCCTCCTCTTCCTCTGCACTGCTGTCACCTTGCCCCTCTTCTTGCTCTTCATCCTCGTCGCTCAACTCCTCGATACAGTGTTCCTTACCTACTTCCTTACCTTTCTTACCTGTAGTCCGACCAGAGTAGTACCCGTCGATTTCCTACAGCTGTCGGGCAATCCCTGAGCGAAACGCAGTCACGTGAGCACTGGCCCTCTGAAACAGCTGAGATCTTGCAACATGCTGCGGCTGAGGCGGCTGTGGTGCAGCCATAGTGGCTACTGCCCCTCCCTGCTGCCCTTGCCGAGCTACCTTCCGGGCGTACTCCCGCATTGACAAAAACCTTCTCTCTGGTCGATACCCGGATATCTCACCTCCATTTTCTCCTCTCGGTCCTTAGGTTAGTCTTCCACGATCATTAAGGTGGAGTATCCCTTTATCCTGGCAGGTGCTCACATCGGGACAGAACGTGCAGATGTGTCATAGCTCATCGCAATAGATACAGGGTCCTAATCCTTGCAGTGGATATTGCTGGTAATTGGGTCCCGGTCGGTAGTAAGTGGTGTCGCAGAAATCCCGGATCAGAAGATCGCACTGCAGCTTCCGTAGAAACCTACGAAATGGAGGTTTCGTTTCGAGGAGCGTAGGGAGGGAGTAGCTGCAGCGAGATAGTTGATTGGCTAGAACTAAGAAACAAAAGAGAGAAGAAGGAAAGAGATGAGATGATGATTGGTGAGGTCTCTGGATCGTGGTGGCGGATGCCGTCCAGCGAAGGTTTTTCAACCTTGTCGATGGCGTGATGCAGAGCCGCGATAACGCTAACCAAGTCACGTACTCACTCAAATGCGTGGCTTTGTAGTGGTGGGAGCCGTTTTCCCACCACAACTCCTCCCCAGCCACCTGGTGCGAAGCACGCGGCTCTTCTCTTCCACCATCCTCCTCCTCGTCCTATCCGTCATCTCCGCATCCCCAAAATCCCATATCCGTAACATGCAGATCTAGCTCCGAAAGCAAACGCCACATGCGAAACGAAACAACAAGAAAGGAACGAGAAGCGACTAAGAAACAAGAAAACAAACGAAAACCCGGCCCAATAACCCACTCTATCCAACCTTCCACCGAATTCTCCTCCACTCATATTCCGTCCCGTTTGCAGTCGGTGCTAATCGTCCCGTTTACAGTCGGTGCTGATCGTCCTTCGTCCCGGTTTAACGAGACGGTGCTCAAACCTCCAACCTTATCCTCCATGCCTGTCAAGTCCGCTTGACCTCCGTATCCTCCGGGTGCGCTTCTCACAGTCGTATCCTCCAAATGCACCCTCGTCAAGTGCACATTGCTCCCGTGTCCTCCAAGTGTGCTTCTCTCCAGTCGTGGTGAAAAAAATGAAATTTCCCCTCCCTGGCCCTTTTGTGTGAAGCACACTCTGTGTTCCCGTCTCCGCTCGCCGTCAGGAAGCCTATACTCTACCGAGTAGAAGGCGTTGACAGCGTGACGGCTCCCGCATTCGTTCCAGTCGTATGGTGAGCGGTGGGCGGGCTGTGTATCCCGGACGGGGTTGCACGTCGACATCGACCTTCCGAGATCATGCGAAATGCTCCATGACCTCTTGCATTAGCTGCGTCAATTGTTCCGATGAGAGCAGCGGTGTGGAGGGACGTGTAGGTTGAGCTGGAGATGGGGCTGGTGAGACTGGACGGGCTGGTGGCGATGGCGGGGACGTGAGCGATGACGACGGTGGCAGCAGTGGTGAGTTCGAGCAAGCTTGTGATGGTGATAGCGGTGGCGGAGGTGGTGTCGAAAGAACTGGACGCCCTGCACGTGCATAGTCCCTCATCGTGTGGTCACCGCGGGCAGCCGGTGCCATTGGTATCTCCTGTCCCGCATGCCCAAGCACAAGTCTATCACGGTTATTGATACTTACAACACCATCCTCCAGGTCGGTACGCAAATCGACGCACGTCCGGAGGTGATGCTGACCGCTGCAGTAATGGCATGGGGGAACATCGCGTTGCTGCGGTGGCTGGACTGCATCTGGATGTGACGGCGGTGGGGCGGGCCTCTGATTGAACGGCGAGGTGGGCTGTGGATGGTGCTGCTGGTCGGGCACTTGATGGTTCGGCAGAACAGACTCCTGACGGTGCTTGGGCTGCACAAAACGGTGTCGACGGACTGGCGGGCCTCGAGGTGGCTCAACACGGATTATTCCCAGTCATACAGTCGGTCCAGCACGGATGCTACCTTGTCTAGCCGCGGGAGAAGGAGCCGAAGGCAGTGTAGTAATTATCGCCGTGGTCGAGGGAACCTTAGCTGCCATGGGAATTGTCGTGGTAGTCTCGGCAGCTGCGGGAGCGAAGGGAGCCGGAGAAGCCATCGAAGTGGGAGATGTAGTGGAAGCCGGAGATGTTGCGAGAGCTGTGGGATTAATCGAATATATGGAAGCTGGAGAAGTTGGCGGTGCAGTTGATGCATTGGTAGTCATCGGTGCAGCAGTAGGAGTGAGAAATTCAAACATTGCAACGGCCTGGGCGGCAGAGATCTTTGAGGTTATCCAGTCTTTGAGCTTGCCGTAGTCGAACGTACGTGGATCGAGCGGGTTGAGACCGAGCTTGGTAATCGCCATCCTCCAGAGTCGTTTGGGAAGCGCACGCTGCAACATCTCGGTCCTCTCATACTCGACTATCATGCCGCGCTCGGTGACTACTCCACTGATGTGGTCGTAAGTGCGAACGAAAGACTTGAGGGATTCCGTCTGATCAAGACCTCCGAATTCTGCATGGTCACGACCTCTATGGCTGTCTCTCAAGGTCACACTGAGTTGCTCGAGATACTGACGTGTATAGACGAACGAATCAGCCTGACTGTCGGTATGCCGAAACACGCCCAACATCTCCGTCCTGAGTACAGCCCAATCTCGTTCAACATATCCGCGCATCATGACAACCGTGTCTCGAACATCGGAGCCTTCCACACAGTAGTACGGGAACATCGTGACGGCATCGGGGCTAGAGGGGTCGGTACTGGTGAAGGCGACGAGGCACTCGTACTTGTGGAGGAACGTCGTCACGTCAGAGCTACGAAAGATGGGCGCGCCTGGACTATACGGAAGTGGCATCTGATTCCGGGGTTTGATCGCAGCCGAGATGGCCTCTACGAGTAGTCGTGAGATCTCCATGCTTCAATGCCCGCTTGTCGTGTACGTTGGCGTAGGGTTGTGGTGATGTTGCTGATGGTGGCTCCAACCTCCGTAGGAGTCAAATCAACGCGTCTCTGATTGCAATTCCAGTATCCTCGTCTTCGATTCTCCCGCTTTCTATTCGTCAATGTGTCGTTGCCTAGTGGTCCTCCGTGCTTGATTTGTGTTCAATTGTCGCTGTGGTGTAGTCTCTGCTCGCAGCGCAGTTTTCCAGTCCCATCGCGTCAATTCCATCCACGTCCGTATCGTCGCGCTGTCGTCTGTCTCTGGCTGCCAGCGTACTTTCCCGTGCTCTGCTTTCTGAAACGACCTTCGAGTCAGAGCACCATTTGTGGCGGAAATCCCGGATCAGGAGATCGCACACGGTAGCTTCCGTAGGAAGGTACGAAAATGGACGTTTCGTTTCGAGGAGCATAGAGAGGGAGTAGCCGCAGCGAGATAGTTGATTGCCTAGAACTAAGAAACAAAAGAGAGAAGAAGGAAAGAGATGAAATGATAATTGGTGAGGTCTCTGGATCGTGATGGCGGATGCCGTCCAGCGAAGGTTTTTCAACCTTGTCGATGGCGTGATGCAGAGCCGCGATAACCCCAACCCAGTCATGTACTCACTCAAATGCGTGGCTTTGTAGTGGTGGGAGCCGTTTTCCCACCACAGCGGGTCCCGTGGGTACATTCGGAGTTGGGAAGTTCATTGGTGTGTGCGGAGGTGGATGGTAGGCTTGGATGGCGTACACCCTGGCAGTCTGGTAGCCTCCGTATTTGGGCTCATTCGCTTTGCTCAGCTGGAAGGTCCAAGCCTCGAAAGCTTTCATCATATTGTCCATCTTTGAGTCGATCATATTTTCGGCCTTAGCGATGGGAATTTCCTCCGTGGCTAGCATTGGTGCCGGAGTCTCTTCGTTAGGGATTGCGGGAAGGTTCACCAATACTGGCATCTGTGGGAGCGGAACTCCAGCTGGGATTGAATAAGAAGAGACTCCCGGCACCGCACGTGCTCCATCCGAATCCAGGAGGGTGAGGGCATCGGCGGTCGCACATTTGTTGATGACATGCTTTCGGAGTTTGTCGTATTTGAACGTCAAGGGGTCTCTGGGATCTAGTTCGAGTTTCATTACCGCTTTTGTTCTCAAATCTCTTTGGAGGGCTCCGAGCAACATTTCCACTTGCGAGTACTCGGCCAAGTCTCCCTTGCTGATCATAATGCGGCTGATGTTATCGTAGGTGAGGATACTGGCTTTCAGGCCGACGTCCCCACATTCGAGCTGGTCCTGGCATAGTCGCTCTAAGTACGACCTCGTGTACATGAAGACTCGGCTGTCTGCGTGCGGGAAGACGTCGTTCAGCTCCTCTTTCAATTGCACCCAGTGCTTCGTGAAATATCCGCTCCGCATCTTGATAGTTTCCTGGATCATTTCCAAGCAGTAGTACGGGAACCTTGCGATAACATCTTCGGCCGCCAGGTCGGTCCCGGTGCGAGAGGAGAGGCTCTCATACACATCAATGAATTCTGTGACGTCTGCTCCTCCAAAGACTGAGGCGCCCGTGGTGCCCCGGAGTGGCATCTGCTTCTTCTCCGTTGCGATGGCGAGGGCCAAGGACTCGATGAATTGCATTTGGTCATGTGCATGATTGGGTGAGGCGATGGCAGAAGGTCCAGCGCTGGTGGAGGATCCAGCCTGACTTGAGAGTCCAGCACTGGAGGAAGTGGTACCGCCACTGGGACTGGTGGCAGAAGTGGATCGGGAGTGTTCAGTTGACATCTTGTGTGTAGTGGTTTGGACGTGGGATGGTGGGTTAGGTGGTGAAATGGCAGTAATTGGTGATCTAAGGTCAATTGCTAGTTTGTGAGTTTTGGAAGGGGGGTTAGGTCAATTGACGCTCTTTTTGAGGTGGGCTTTCTGTTTCGTTCCTTTCTTAGTCCGGCTTCACCACCTCTCACGGTCATCTCCCTTCGCTTCCTGCCAAGTTGTCTCTTGTGTTCTATTCCCGGCGACTTCCCCCCTACGACTAGTAGAATCCACATTAGCACTTCTCACAATCTTACCGGGATCGTTGATTCCTTTTCTTTGTATTCCATCGGATCAGTGTCTTCCTTAGTAAGGGGTTGGCGTCCCCCTTTCGCATGTGTTTTCTCGTCCGGGTATAAGGGCAGTGCCTGATGTACTGGTATTAGGTCGGTGCCTTTCGTCCAGTGTTGGTTTGGCGCCATTTCCTTAGTATTCGTCCCGTTATTAGGTCTGTGCCTTTCGTCCGGTGTTTGTTCGGCGCCATTTCCTCGGTGTTCGTCCCCGTATTAGGTCAGTGCCTGTTTCTCAGTGTTCACCCCTGTATGAGGTCGGTGCCAATCGCTCCGGTATGGGGTCGGTGCCTTTCGTCCTGGTGTTAGGTCTGTGCCTTTCGTCCTGTCTGCGAGATCGGTGCCTGTCGTCCCAGTATGTGGTCAGTGCCTTTTGTCCCGGTGTTAAGTCGGTGCCTGTCGTCCCGTTTGCGAGGTCTTTCCCTTCCGTCCCGGTATGAGGTCGGTGCCTTTTGCCGGGTGTTATTTAGGCGCCATTTGCTTAGTGTTCGTCCCAGTTTAAGGTCGGTGCCCTTCCAGTTAGCGACCTCAATGTACCCAGCCTACTGCATCCAGCATTCCAATCCGACATTGTTAGTATCATCCACTAGTTGCTTCACTCCATATTTGCCTGTACTAGCTAGTAGGGGTGTTTCCCACTGTTCCATACTCAGCTTTCCGAACCAGAATCCGCGTTTGGGCTCCATTTGTAGTGAAACGGCAAAGCTAGAGGACAGGGAGCCCATCGTCGACACTCCGCCACACCTCGCGCGGCATCCAAACAGGTATTCGTGAGAATGAGCGGTTCTGGCTCGAGGAGCGTAGGAAGAGGGTGAGAAGGTATGATACTACCTGGCTGCGAGGCCCCACGCAATTGCACGGATCCACAAGAAGTCTCGGAAAGAGTGAGTGAGATCAAAAGATGCGAAAGATGGAGTGTGTCATTCATTGCATGATAAGATGGTATGAGATGAGATGAGATACCAGATGCAATGCAAGCTATTTACCCCGGAGTCTCCCGAATATATACCCCCCCGTCACTCCATCCATCTCCGCCACCCCTGATCCCCGTACGACCCCGTCGCCCAGTCCGTCTCCATCATCCCTGTATCTCCGTACACCCGCTGTAGCTCAGTCCTCTGTCAAGCTGAGTGGCAGTGGTGGTGAGAAACAGATTTTCCCGCCACAGCGCGACTAGAGTTCGGCATTGGCTGCCTTGGTGTTGCCATCGCTGAGCGTTCTATATAGGTTGTGATCCCGCCGGGGGCATTGCTTGTCAGGAGGCACATAATCTCCAAGTTCGTTCTTTGGACACTCGCACCATAAACAGACATGCCACTCAAGATGATGTAGATCACTATACTCTGGGCAATCCGCAAGCCATGCTGCTAAAACTGGTTTGCAACGCCTGAAGTTGCCATCTGCACAGAGAACGTTGTAATACCTGCTCACAGCGCTGGGATTTGCTATAAATGTGAGTGGGTGGAGTACCCGCGGAAGTACTTCTTTCAGCATCTCTCGGTTTCTTTGCCGCTGCTCATCCAGCCGCTTCTGAGGAATATTGTGGTTATTGATCGGAATCGGTAGGAGAGTGACCATTACGATGCTGTGCGTTGAGGGCATCTGGCGGATCTTCGACGATAGATTGCCAATTGTCATATATACATGCCACTCTTTCTTGTCGCCAGCAAAATTTGAGAGATGTGTTCTGTCGGACATGAAGTTCAAAGGAACCAGTGTATCCCCCACTCTGAGCGTGGTCTAAACGTCAATTAGCACGTGATTATCCTCGAAAATCTCTCCTTACCTGTGTCTCCCACGACCAGTCCAAAGTGTACATTTTGTTATAGAGGCGTTTCGGTGGCGTATCGCTGTTAAAGCAACGCTGAGAGGGGTAAATGAGATGCTCTGGGTAGGCTGGCTGCCGCATCAACCATCTCATGCCTTTGATGATGTCTCAACTCCAGTATTTGATAGGGCGTTGGTGATTGTCATTCCATCTCATATCCTCGAGAGTGTGTAGTTCCCACTCCCTGAGAGCCTGATCATCTGGCATGGTAGCCACAAGCTTCTGGAAGCCATCCCCGTTTTTGAAGCTTGGGAAACGCAGACCGGTGTTTTCTTCCTTCAGCACGTTGTCATAGTACGTCTTCATGCCCATCTTCTTGATCCCACACTGGATATATTCGTACTCTTCACGCCTTGCAAACGGGTAGTACAGATTGTTTTGTAGGTTCGTCTCAAGGAAACCGTGAGCATCACGTTTCTATAGCTCAGCAATGTAATCGGTCAGCAGAGCGCCGGCACCGTGGTATGTTTCTGTCCGGGGCAGAGGAGGTGGCGATGGTTGAGACTCCAAGTCTGCAATGTGTTCAACATGTTCGAGGTAGGCAAACGTGGCCAAGTCTTCAACTGAATCTTTGTTAGCCTTCAATTCACGACGCTGAGTGGGTTCAACGCGTCGGGGCACGCTGCAAATAGTCAGATTCTTCTCGCATGCAACTTGAAGATGTTCAGGATGGTGTAATTTGATATGTTTAAGTTGCCAGCTGTCAGAGGTGAACTTCTTTCGGCATGAAAATTGGGGGCAACGGAAAGGGGTCTTCTCTGGCATTGTTGTCGACACAGGAGGAGTGGAGTATTCTCTGTAGAATGGGACGAAAGTTGGTGCTGGGCCTGTGCAGCCTGGTGTGTAAGCTCACAATACTTTCAGCTAACTTATTGAGCCTCAACACCATCACACGGAGGTTCCTTACACGCCAGGAGTTGCAAACACGCTGCATGCCCGATGTCCCATAATACTATGAATAAACTACACCCAATAAAAATAAATCAAGTACAAAACCCATAAATAAAATAAACCTTGAGCGATCCAAAAACCTCGCGACATGTGTAATAATCAATGCCTGAGATAAATAGATTAGAACAAAGGAAACGAACAAGACAAGAACCCGACCCTAACCCGAACGCAACAACCATCGCCTCGTCTACAACACGAGGACAGGTTCACTCCACGCCTACCGAGCCATCCTGGCGCGCCTCAGGGTGAGGGACATCAGGGAGAAGGACATCAGGGAGAGGGATATCAGGGAGAGGGACATTGGAGAGACTGTCGCCACCTGCGGATTCGATCAGCAGCCGCTGATTCACATCAACATGCGAGGTGTTTCCGGCTGCCTCAGCTTTTCGCAAAGTTGGCACCGCCGGGCGAGGTTTTTGTGCTGTTACAAGCCCCAAATTCTCCAGCCCACTGAGGGGATGAGTCTCCGGGGTTTGTGGCCGTGGGGCAGGTGCTGGAGGTTGTGGCCGTGGGGTATGCTCGCGCATTTTCTGGCCTTGCTCAGGTAGCACGATTGGCTGATTGTCTACCATGGTATCTATATTGTCAGCCAATGTATTTACCATCTCTCCCTGGCCAATTGTCTGAGGTTCTTTGCCATCATCCTCATCCTCATCCTCCTCCACCTCATCTTCCTCCTGCTCATCTTCCTCCACATCATTGTTACCGTCCCTTTCCATATCCACATCACCGTCTAAATCAACGCCGTCCGGTGTGTTTACATCGTTCTCCATGCGCATATCCACATCAGGATTAAGTTCTGAGTCAAATTCACTGTCTGGCTCCTCGGTAGAGTTGGTATCATCATCTGAGGAAATTGACACGGTGGGCAATGCTTCCAGCTCTAAATATACCCGCTCTGGTTAGCCCTCCATGTCCGAGTCTGCCTCATACATTTCCTTCTGCAACTGCAAAGCAACGGCAGGAGAGATATCATCTCCTCCTGGGGTTTGTTTAACAATACCTTTCCATTTACCGTTTCCCTTCCCCTTCCCTTCCTCCGTTGCCTTCCCCTTCCCTTCCTCCGTTGCCTTCCCCTTCCCTTTCCCCTTCCCATCCTTTGTACCCTTTCCCTTTCCTTGTTCCTTTCTCACTGCCCTGCATGCCCTCCTCACCCTCGCTGTCATCATTGACATTGCCATCACCAGGACGGCTCCTTCCACCGCTCGGCGCTTCGGGATCCGCCCAGTTCTCATCATCATCATCCTCGTCAATTATCTCATCCCAATGCAGTGGTATAACGGCCAGGAAGTCGCCTGGCTTGTACTGCCGGCAGCTTGGTGGCGCAATCTTTACCCTGAGATCATAGCTACCGTACCAAGAGAAACGCTCGCCAGTGCGTTTAACCTTCCCCAAGCTGGCTGTCTGTGGATTGGAGCGATTGACTTGATCCCCGAAGGCACGGGGGTTGTCCCACCTCCAAATGTTCATTTGGTCGCAGATTTTGTCAAAGATTTGCCCCATATATCAGCGGAAGGCTGCCGACCACTCCCGGAAAGGCGAACTCCTGCTCCTGTGGTGCTGCCACATCAGCTGGAATTGGGAAAAGTGGCAAGTCATGACTGGATCAAGAAAGTATATATCATAAAAGAGGTCCCATGCCCATTCATCCTTGACGCTGCAAAGATTGTATATCCGTATGAGTCCACTGATGTGATCCGAGATTAATCCCTTGATACGGTCCCGATCCAATGACAGGCGTCGATTTATAACCGATGTCGGCATTTTTGCCCTAGCAGTTGCCTTCCCCTTTCCTTTGCGGCTGCCCTTTGGTGCCATCGCTGCGAGTTGAAAATGAATCTACACCAGACCCGTTAGCATTATGATACAGTTGAATGTAGCGGTAGGAAGCCCGGAGGGAATGTACAAAGTTGTGTAGGTTATCGGGTGTCTTTTAGAATGAGAGATGTTGTTTTGTGCAAGTCACGTGTTGTCGAGAGAGTTCAGGATCCTGGCGGTGTGTTTCATATGGGTGGAAAACAGAATGGAGGTGAAGGCGGGAAGATGGGATATATATACTCGAATTCCTGCGATTTCTTGGTTTAACTTGTTTTGTCGGTTAGCGAACACTAAACGGCCCAGCCTTCATCTTGCAGAACCACCAGGCACCTCATGAATGAGGAGCCTTGAAACAAGATTTAGTACTAGTGCTGAGGACAGTATACGACGCTGGGCATTGCTTTCGCATCTCGTGCCACTTCTACTGCTCAGACTTCGTGCATCTCGGAGCAAACTGAATAGTTCTCTGGTTGTCCCCACTGTGCAACCATCCAACACGGCTATCAACACCTAGCAGTGGAAAAAGCACACGCAACTGATGTCATAGGATAGAGAATACGTCATTGTTCCATTTGCAATGCTTTTAGCTCTGCCAAAGGGGGATTTCCACCGGGAACCTGAAGATATACACAATCAATGGTTCGATGTATTGTGCCAATAACGAGTGCAATACTATGATAATTGTGCCAAGAAGGCATCAGCACCCTTCAAGCAGTGCAAATAGACCTTCAGACGTTGCTGTAACAGTGAATTTCAATGCTGAGTTCAATCTGATGCCAGTTAACCCCATAATTGAATGCTTTTCAAGGGATCTCATCACCCAGTATTGTCAGGGTTTAGAGGCTAGCGCGATCTCCACTGCCCCTCCCTTTTTTGTCGAATCCCTGCATGGTCGCTCAAATAGGAGTCTACCTCGCCTGCCGTTGCATATGCATGCAGAGGACATTATTCCTACCTTCTTAACATCGAACATCTAGATCGGACTATGCCTTCCCAAAGAGCTCACCCTGACACAACTACGCTCGTACGAAATGTTCGAAGTCTTGCTAATCTTCAGAATCAACAAAAGCGTGGGCCTTCGGGGAATTCTCAACTTCCACCTACTAAGTGTTGCGTTTCCGTACTGGTTGGCGAGAGGGATACCTCTCAAGGAGGGAGTTCCGTACCCTCTACAATCTACGATCAGAACTCCACCCCCTTATCTTCGCTGAACAATTCTCGCGTTGCAGATATCACTCAATGCGTGGCTTCCACCCCATCTGCTACACTGCGACGGTCAATAAATACTCCAACCGCCACACCGGGTACAAGCAGTCGTAGCACACCTGTACCCAGAGGAACCTTCCAGACAGACTCAACATGTCGCGTTGTATCCAGCCCTGCGTCCAGTATTGCTAGCACTCCCACTCCTCTCAGTGGTCTTGAAAACCTGCCTACCCCTATCCTTAATCCAGAAGCCCGCGCGATCATCACAAATCCACTGCGAACGCGAGCTACAGAAAGAAATCAGAGACAGAGGCAGTGGCAATTGCAACTGCAGGGGGTGTCTACACCTCGATCCATGGTCTCCGGCAGTAGCAGCATCTATCGATTTGGTCTCTCAGACATGACGCGTCTTGTATTTGCAACGGGCAGACTCCTGGCGCTCTACATGTGGAACAGACGGCCGTTTATGAGTGCAAGCAACTTGGAGATGGTATGTTATGCAATGCGACGCGTTGCGAAAGCATTAGCTGAAGGCCCACACTGGCAGATAATAGAGACGTACTGGAACACTGCTATGCACCAAATCAACATTTGGTCCATAGCATTCGAGGCACGCACAAAGGAGATCATGAAAGAGGTATGGTGAATCAACGGCCCACGTTGGATATTACACATTCAAACCTGTACCAGGTTTGAGCACAAGTCGATAAGGTTAAATCCCATTGTATTCAATCAGCAAAGGACAACATAGCAGAGCGTTATGATCCCCACCGGTTTGAATCTGCCGCAGAGCGTTTGGAATTCATTGATTCCCTTCTGGCAGACAATAAGTATCTTTTTCCTATTGCAGAGCGTGTGGAAGGTGGTGTATGCGGTCCAAATCCAACGCAGAGAGAGTCGAAAGCTGCTAACGAATGGCTAGCGTCCACTTTACTTCCGGGCGGAAGCTATCCCGCGGTTTATCTACATCAAATTTTATCATCGGGTGAATAACCGCAGTAAGTACGCCGATGGATTTTATAATTCCATGATTGACGACAAGGACAGTCATATACCCTCACCACTGATCATGTTTACCTGCACTGCGTTGCGCCATGCTCTCCTGGAGTGACAAAAGAACAACGGTGTTCATCCAAAAGCTTCCAAGTCAAAGCTGAAAGCAGACAGACCTGATCGCTCGAACTACTTCAACTGCAAGAATGACGGTGGTATGATCGTATCCTGCTGCGCTGTAGCGGGTCACAAGTTGTTAAGCTCGCCTGGCGTTGCAGACACGTATACATTCTTGATGAATACCTGGAACACAGTACCAGAGAGCTACCAGCACAGGGTGTATAACAACACTCTTGCCACAGTCAAGCGTCAGATCCAACAGGCGGAGAACCCAACGCCTGCCGTAGTGATCAGCATGGAAGCAGCGCGTGTTGACAATGCTATTCTTCTTTACTGTTTGACCTCCGAAGTGGCGCTTGAGGAACCTGAGATCGGAAGTACTAACCCAACCATCCCAATAGACAACAATTGCACGGATGACGAACTCCATTTCGGGATGCCAGGGGGCAGCGGGAATTACGAAGATGAACTTGATGAAAGTGATGCCATTCCCACTGCCAGCAGGCAACTACAGGCCGCGACTGAACTCAAGAGGTTTGGCCTAGCAACCAGTGATGTCGGCGGGTATGAGGGCAAGGATGGCGATGATGCGGATGCGGATGAGGAGGAAGAAGCATCGCAAGCCGATAATGCATCAACGCAGAATGTGGAGGACTGAGGGCATTGTACTAGAGAGTGTGAAGATTGGACAGTATATTTCAGACATGTAAAATACGATAATGGCAAGCAAATGCAACGGCAAGCGATGTATCCGAAGCGAAGACTGTATTGCAATAAGTGACAAAATCTCAAAGCTAAACAAATGAGAGTGCAGCATGTGGCTATCGGTCGAAGAAAAGCATAAACATCGCCAGGCGTTGTGTAAATGGCTACTGCATAACTGCAACTCCTGTGAAGAGTGTAACATACGTGTCGTTCTGATGGTGTGCATACGTCACCACATTCCGAACATAAAGTAAAAGAAGCCTGACCCCAGAGCGGCGGGTGTAATATACAACTCGACACGTCGCAAGAGTTAGAGCCATGGTATAATAGCCGCCGCAAGGGAGGTAGGCAATACGACCCGTCGCTTGGGCGACGGATCTCGTCTGATTCTCCGTCAGAGGGTACAAGGTTCGGCCAGAGCCATCAGAGCCGTCCGGAACACCCGGGTGTTTCAGACGGAAACTAGGGTTGTTGCTGATGGTACAAATACCTCCCATCCGCAAACCTCTTTGCTCTTTCCTCTACCGAAATCCTACTCTTGCCTGCGCTGAAATCCACAGGTGCAGGTCCAGTATATCCAGCAACAGCTCCTGTGACAGCCATCTCAGGAGCCTTCAGAAGTGGAGGGGGCCTCGGGGAAGCAAAACCTATCCCCCCTCTGTTGGTCTGCGCAGCATTCCCCGCCTGTTGCTGGCGGATCTGATTATCTCGTTTCTGCCAGATCGTCACAAACGCAGCAAGTTCCTCATGCATATCACTATAAGTAAACAAATCCTTCATCTCCTCAGACAGCCCCATCAGAAGGGCATTCCCCAGGGCCGAAAGATTCCAACCAAGATCAGCAGCAATAACTTGAAACTCAGCATGATTTTAAGACAACTCACAGTGGTTTGGTTTAATTTCGCACATCATCCGTTTGGCGGTGGCTACTCAGTCGGGTTCCCCACAAGGTGCTTCCAGGAGTTGTATAAACGCTAGTAGGTCTTCCAGCCCTATCATTCTGTGCTCCCGGACATGCAACAAGATATGGCCCAACGCTACGCCACTCAGACAGTTGAATTTGTACGGCATCTTCTACTGTTCGTCAGGAAAGCTGTCAGGCTTGTATCGTATGACCATCTGGAGTTGAGCAATCAAGTATCTCAACTGAGTACGATCGGACCCTGCAAAGTCCGGAAGGTCGGGGATTTAGTGGCCTCTGTGTTCTGGAGCCTGGTGTTAGGGGTTCTCTCCTGATAGCGGTAATGATACATGTTATTCAAGCAAGTACTCGTGACTACTGTTCGGAAGCAGATACCATTAGTCATTGAAGCAAAACACCTTCTTGCGAATGAAAACATGGGATCAGTCAGACGGCCTTTAGCGGGGTTACATCTGAGCCGTATGTAATGATTTTGATAAGAGCAGACTTATCAAGCGGATTCGCAAGATGACGCAATTATGTCGCCATAGCCGGGATGTGAAAAATCATCAGCAGTGCGCATAATTATACATTACACCTACTATACCTTGATAGCGGGACAACACATCTTTAGTGGTGTGCAGCACGCGTTATGCAATATGCGAGTATGAGGGATCGTCGCACCTTATCTCTCAGAGATAGGGAATCATGCGCGCACTCCCCGGTTCACGGAAGTCCGGAACCTAAGCATGCAGTGCGTGAGGGATTAATGACATTGGCTGAAGATATGAGGCCTGAAGCGACCCTGCTCATTGGTTTGAGTTAGTATGCATCGCAACCCGGAAAGGGTGTCATAATCTACGTTGGCAGAGTATCGGTTGGTCGCCGACATAAATCTCTGACGCATTGCCGAATAGCCAAATTGGTATGGTGAGGCATTAATATCTACACGATATTATTATGATGCGATAAAGCGCTGATCAGTCTATATGACGTCAGACGTTCCAACTACTGAACGAACGATAAGCAAGATGTCTAAGTTGAAGTTACGAGTTGTCATACGATGCGTTTGATATCATGACATGATGATGGCCTCATACGAGGAGCGCAAAGCTTTCAAACCAATCATGCATGCACACGATAACCTTGAGGGAATTCGTGGCGGCTCTCGGGACAGTATTCCGAGATAAGCTATCAAGCAAGTCCGTTGTCATAGTCACAGGAATGGCGGCCAAACTTGAGCCAGCTGAAGACTATAAAGAACTCGCATTGTCTCCCCGACAATGAGAAGAACCAAGCTCTAGCAGCAATCCACAGTCAGACATTACCAGCGAAGAACACCTTAAAATATTATTAAGAATTCTATCTAAACAAACTCCAAGATTTCGTCACTACTTCATACTAGTGACTTCCAAATTTATGTTTACCTTGAGACAATCAGCGAAAAGTACGGCCCACGATCATCTCGTCCCACAGTTCGGAGAGTTGTTTCTTTGGTACGAGGAAACCAGGAATACCTCTGGGCAATATTGGGTATTACATTCGGCCGAGTATCTTGGCATCACGTACGACGTCTGCAGATTTCTTTCGACGGGCAGATTACCTTTCGAGGAACTTATCGATACGAGCCACTATCACGATCAGGAAGAAAACGGGGACTGTTTTTAGAGGGCGCTCTTGTGGAAGGACAAGAGGTTGAGTCTTAGGATAAGACGAGGAAAGAAAAAGAAGTTAGATAGGCGGCTGTATTTAAGTTAATAAATGTTTTATTGAAACGTGGCTTAAACACCCCCGTAACACCTGGGGAGCAGCCAGCACCACCCTGCCTGCCAACATCAAGGTATTCGCTAACTGCATTCTCATACTACGGATTTCCTCTCCAGATTGCTGTATATCCTGGGACATATCAGCCAACTGCTATCGAAGTTCCTCCTCTGTCACTCGTGCTGCAGGTCTCCTCCTAGCTTCAGTCTATTCCTCTCTCAGTGTCCGTATGTGCTCCTCGATTTCGGTCTGGTCATACTGGGGGGGGAGCAATTGTTGTGACTTCAGGTCTGTAACTTCATTCTGTAACCTGATGATCTGGGCCAGGTGGTCACATACCCTCTGTACCTGGCCTACTGGCTCCATATACTGCGCCACTCATAACAGGACCTCCTGTGCCCGTACCAACCGCTGGTGTGTCTCCTCATATGATATCCCGTTGTGTACTGCATTCAGGATCTCTCCGATGAGTTCTTGTTCATCGGCCGAGACCAGGGCCACCCTGTCGTGCTGACTTGATCCTGACATTGCAATGAATTAGCCACATCCACTAATGCCAATCATACCCGTTGATTCCGAAAGAAGTCAGAGTTGGACGTACTACAACAATCTGTGAAATCCCAAGAGACTTATCTGTTGTTGCTGCTGCTGCTGTGTACCCAACCATCAAGTGAGTTCCTGCGCAGTTATGTCCTTCACACTCACAAGGTTCTTTGGGATGCCTAGGAAACCTGCAATGTGCTCCCAAATGCCTAGTCCAATGTAGTCGAAACACAGGATCATTAATATCAAATCCGCCGACTTCTCTGGCTGCTTCTGTCCAGTAAGTATTCCAAGGGGAGGGGGGAGTTGATTGCTCCCAAAAATAAACTTCCAGAGGTTCTTCCTCAAGGGTTGCTGCAAGTATTGCTTTGATGCTCTTGAAGACATTCAAAGGTTCAGGCTCAAAGACAAGACAAGGAGTTCCAGCAAGATCCAACCAATTTATTTGTAAAGTACAGTTACTGTCGCACTGGTGCATTTGAATACAGTAATCGATGTGGGTACTGGCAGATATCAAATCTGGTAAGTCAGAGTAACTCGTCATCGCAATCATCGCAAAATTGTATCCAGCGGCGATTTGGTGCTAGGTATACACAATAAGAAACCGAGCAAGGTTTGGAACAATACTTACACCCTGTCGAGGGATGGAGGTACATTCAATATCAGGTACGCTGTAGTAAGACTCATTCTAGTGTAACAGGTGTGGTCAGGAGTAGGTGATACTGGAAACTAAAATCCGAAATCAGGAACAAGACAAGTGTTATGTACAGGGTCAAGTATAGGTGATATTGGTAACTAAAATGTGATACCACACACAGGACAGAATACGCTTGACGTTCATATCAAGCGAAGCGGGACAAGACAGAATTCAAAGCTGTTTCAAAGTCGTAACTTGCTTTACTATACAAGAGAATGAGTAAAGAGAGATGAAAAGGAATCCATCCCACACTGCCAATACTCCCTTTATATACAATTCATCTGCCACCCTCGAACTATTCCCCATGCTTTGATGTACCATCCGAATCTCATTCCATAATCTTACACACCACCAAGATAACTCCTTATCAATACAACCACGCCACATCGCCCGACATTGCAACACCTTAGACCACTTCCTTATCATCTGGGATTATTCCACCACCTTCTCACCCCATCCCCCATGTCTTCCAACGTCTCCAACTTTCCATAACACAATTCCTTCCACACCATCCCCGAATTCCCAACATTATTCCCCAGTACCTCTGTACTTCTTCAAACTGTGTCAACAAGTGGCGCTTGAAATTCGTATCGAGGAAATCAGGACAAAACAAGAGTCGAACTGTTCCAAAGTCGTAACTTGCTTTTCTATACAAGAGAACGAGTAAAGAGAGAAGAAAGGAAATCCTCCAATGCCAACAACACTCTCTTTATATACAATCCGTCTGCCACCCTCCAACCATTCTTCATGCTTCAATGTACCATCCAAATCTCATCCCATGATCTTACACACCACCAAGATCACTCCTTGTCAGTACATTCACACCACATCATCCGACGCCGCAACATCTCAGACCACGTCCTTTATCATAGTTCATTATACCACCACCTTCCCACTGTACTTCCCACGCTTCCTAATCTCTCCACCTTTCCATAATACAATTTCTTCCACACCATCCCCAAAACCCCATCATTATTCCTAAGTATCTCTATACAATTCCAAACTGTAATAGCTTTCAAGTTTGTTGTATAAAGGGTGTTGTATACTATCCAGCGCATACAATTGTATGTGTATCATAGTAATCTAGTCAATGTTCATGTCCATAGAATCCCATAGTACCACACATCAAATATACTATAAATTTCCATCTCAAAAACAGCTTCTCAATGAGTTATGGGTCACGTAGGATCATTTTTCCCAATGCAGCTGCAGTGATGACTGCAGTAATGGCTGCTATAAGAGTAGCTATTATAGTTATAAATATTGCTATGGCAATGACTGCTATAGTGATGCCTGCTACGGTGATCAATACTACAAGAAAGCTACTATGTTAATGGCTACCACAACTGCCATTGCTTGACAATCTGACAAATCTAATAAGCTAATATAAAGGTCATTAGGCTATCATTCAAATATACCTTTAAGACTTGCAATCAGCTGCAAGGTCAACAACTGTAATAGCTGAAAATATCTAACAGTCTAGAAGTAAGAAAAACATATTAAACTAGATTGTCAAAGATGATAACCCCATGTAAGGTTTATGTCATGCTTACCTATTTAATCAAACCCCCTATAAAGTACTTCAACTGGGTACTATCACCTTTCATTTATAACAAAAAAAAAAGAGATGAATAATCGAGGTAAGATAATAGGTGAATGACATACTACAGACTAACCCAATTAAGTTCATTTATCCGCCCAGATCACGACGCCTGATCGAGGCTAATCCTTGCAGCAAACACTGGGTCTACCTACATCCACAACTTGTCAAAAAGGTTGTCAAATCCAACAATCTCTGCGTGAAGTCGTCAAGGATGATTACGGGCTTCTCAATTCTGGCAGAAATTCCAACCAGGAACAAGACAAGTAGCGCCGAACTGGTAATAACGCTAGGTATATTAATTCACATTCATTTCATCATCACAGTACCCACATCTGTCTAATACCCCCTCTCCCCTCTCTCTTCCCTCCTAGCACGCACACCCATTTCCATTCCTCCCCTCTACCTCTACCTTAGCATCCCCACTAACCCTCGCCCCCTCTCCCGCCCCCTGCAGGTGACCCGTACTCAACAACGTACTTCTATTAACCTCCTGCGTACTCTGGGGCACATCAATCCCCGGATTCCTCTCAAAAAAGTTCACCGGCTTAAAGGACACCTTTATAATCTCACACGGCATAACCGGGAAGTCCTCTACCCTCGGCACATGATTAATGCCAAACTGTACAAACACGACCGGTTCACCGTTGATTTCTTCTCTTCGGGCAGCCCACGTCCGCACCCCTTCCCCGCCCTGTGACTGATTCGTCCATTTCCCTGCCGCAAATACCTCGCCCTCGCGGTACTTCGTCACGTAGATAGCGTTATCTGCGAACTCGGCGCGGCGATGATGGAGGGAGTCGGTATCAGCCAGGATTTTCTGAAAGGGGGGGATAGAGATCTTGTAGCCGGTTGCTTTATTATTGATAGGGTTTGTTTTTGTAGTGGATTGGATTTTGAAAGTGCGGTTTTTAGCGGTATTGGTATTATAGCCACCAGAGGTTGTAAGTTCCGTTTCGGCTGTGATATAGCCGACACCGTAGGGGTTTGTTTGTGGATGTCTAGGGAGCGCGGAGGCTTCTTCGTAGACGACTTTGTTGCCGGGGCCATCGATGGCGGGGTCTACGCGGAGGGAGAATATATGTTGGTGGTGTTGGGCCAGGACGCCAGGGTGCACGACTGTTCCCCAGGGCACCGAGAGGCCCGGCTCGATCGGTGCGGTGGAGAGGATACCGGTTGCACGGACTTCGTAATGGAATTCACCACTTTGGCCAAAGATGAATGCCAGGATATATTCATAGTTACTAACTGTGATGATAGATTGGAGGACGAGTTCGCGGGAGCGAGTCACGACTGCGCGCCCTGTACGGTAATTGATATGTTTGAATCCGATTCCGGCATCTTGCTCGTGGATGCAAATTACGTTGGGCATCTCCAAAAACTCACCGGATTCCATGCAGATATTGGAGGAGAGATAGTGGATTGCACCTAGACAGTCGCAGCCGAGTTTGAGGTTGTTGGCCATGACACCGGCACCCTGGAAGACATCAGCGAGTGAGAAATTGTGATTAAGGATAAAAACATACCGCATCTCCGAGGTCGAATGCGGCTTTCTTGTGGTAGGGAGATCTCGGATCAGCATACGGGATGCACATATCGCTGAGGGCTGTTCTCCAGACCACGCTTCTTCCGTCATACTCAATATTGTACAGCACCATACCCTCACGATGGTTGAATCCCGTCCGTAGCATCCATTTCTGCCACTTAACCACCGCACCACCACTATTCTTTTGCTCCTCCGTAACCGTAAAACTCGCACCTTCAGGCTGCGAAACATGCAGTGGCTTCAAGTCCGTCCTTAACTTCTGATGTTCTGGCGTATATTCCGACGGTAGGGGCACTTTATATGGCTTCGGGAGTGTGGGGGTGAAATCATCCCCTGTGGGGAGGTAATCTATCCTCACCACCTTCATAGTCTGCACATCTACCACAGGACTAATCGACAGTGGGAACGCATAATGGTTTGCATCTGGGTTACTTCCATCGGATTGGAGGTATAGGAAGCACTGGAACTGCCTCCTCTGATCCGTCAACCCGTCGGAGCCATAAATCCACGGATCCGACACCACCACGCTTCCCTGGGGTAAACACAACTTCTTGATCTCCGCCTGCACCTGAGGATCAGCAAGCGCCACCTTCTCCATCGCCACTGTCTCCGGGGCATCCGCGGGACCATGACAACCATCCTTAATGCGATCAAAGCTGACAATCTTCTCGCTTACAATATCGACGACGGCTTCGTAGAACTTATCGGTGCCTCTGGTGTAATAGCAAAGATAACCTTGCCTTGCCGGTTTTGGGCCTGATCCTGCGCCTTCATTCCATGCTAACAGCTCCGCCTTAGTAGGTTCGTGCAGCGTAATAGCTTTGAATTGGAACTCGGCGCCTTCGGGAAGCTGGTGGCTAGCTTTTAGGATGGATACACAAGCCGTTATCTCGTCTGGCAGCAGGGGCGTAAGGGGATGCATTCTGTATTCCGGATAATGTGAACAATCGAGGGGTGGTGATGGTAGTGCGAATTGTGTAGCACTTTATACACGACACCGGATCAGTTTAGCAACTCTTCGGAAGCTGCAAGAGAGGAGAAAAAAGGAAATGGTAAACAATAATAATCCACAGATGCAATAGGAAGCTCGCTCGAAGCAGCTGACCAGCAAGAAAGTTTACAATTTCGAGTGATACTGGCGTGAGGTCCAACTTTTTCGTTCTGCGGGAACGGGTGTAATTTCAACGGGAGTGGTTGGCTGCGAGCCAATTACGAGATCGGACGAAAGGTCGAGGTTGCAGATCTGGCGGGTGGGTGCAGCGATAGACGAAATCGAGTTAGAAGAGGTTCGAAGGGAAGGGAAGGGGGTAGCTATGTGAAGTGGACCGAATATGGCTATTTATTTGGCGGGAGCCCTATGTATATTAGAGGTTTTATGTATTTTATATCGCGAATGATATCACATCTACTTTAACGCTAGAGGGGGCTGATGTTTCTTTTTGCCGGAGACGATGTTAGTGGTTATGGTGGGATGTGGGGAGATCTGCATGGTGGGATGGCGCCGGAAATAGTGCAATAACGAACGAACCACAGCGTCAACGATGATGATGAGTGTGTTCAGGAAGGATGAGATGAAAGCGGTTTGTATGTCCAGACTAAACCTCTATTCTCACCGGTTTTCGTGCGGGCATACCGTAGCTCTTCATGGCATCTCTTGTTTCCAATGCGGGGAAACCCTGAGATGAGTGGGGTTGCGGCATGGCATCGAGAGGCTTCATCAGGCATCAATGTCTCAGCACAACCTCCATTCATCCCATGTCCATGCACCACACCCATATAGTAGAGCAGCACATATGCATCGGAGAAATACACGGGAAGTTGAGTTCTTCGCTGCCGACCTTCTTCTTCTGGTATAAAATAACTCGACAGTGCTCATCCAATAGAATAGCCGCACCCCCCGGTTTCTCCTAATTCTTTCCTCTTTCAGCCCAACCAAGAGCTGAGCGTAAACAGTGCGGGGTGCGACGCGGAATGTAATGTTCCCCAGTCACGTGTATGGTTCACCAGATCATGTATATGTCCCTCGAACTTTATACATACCACCAACCGTCATTGGCCAGCTAAATGCTGCTACACAACGACAACAACACAACACATCGTGCCTCACAGCAGCAGCAAGACCGCAGACTATTCGTCTAATTTCCCATTTCCGCCCAGCCCGCACAAACCCGAACATGATCCGGCTCGTGCGAGATGGCCGAATACGTTGCTGAGTTTTATGGGCGAATAGAAGTTGTTGACGGTCGGGTATGCAGGTACAACGAGTTGATCTAGATTATGCGATATTTCTCGAGATGCCACGCTGACAATGGTGGCCTGGAGGAAGACCCGTAAAGTAGACCAGATTATGTAGCATTTCTCGAGATGCAGCACCAACACTGGAAAAATCACGGACCTTTTTGTGGAGGGAGGGGGAAGCCCTGCAAACCTGTGTGCTTTTGAATCGACTAATCCCCCATGCCTAAATTAACTTGTTACTTCGTTTTATATATACCCCGGCTATGTGAACTATTGCACTGGGTACTTCTGATATCTTCACATCTTCGTAATATGTAGCTCCATGGGTACCTCCCTCTCCTCACACATATATACCCCTTCCCATGCCGCCTTTACACAGCCCATCACTCGACCATCCCTTCACCCGCACTCACTCAGCACCTAATCTCCCTCACATCATCCCCTTCCGCACCCGCAGTAGTAAGCAAGCACCACCAAACGATAAATTCTAATACCCATGTCCTTGTCCATCATTACCGCACCAAACATGCGCAAAAAAGCACACAAGCCTGATAAAACAAAAAAGAAAAAGGTAGTATCGAACCCCCGTATGCTATCAAATAAGGCCCTTTACACGCATCACACACCCATGGTGAATTGGTCTTCCAACTGTATCTTCCGAAAATGAAAGCACAAACACGCACAGCCAGCCAACCTGTTAAAAAACACCATTACCCGTCGTACATTCCTCCCACTTTCCGCCTCTTACTACTTACACATCTACTGTAAAAGACCATCTATATCCAATAATTAATATTCTGGACTTCAAGAGAAGGGAGTGTGATGCAAACCTTTCATTCTTCAGCCCCTGCGCTGTATCTTCCAGCAAGATCCCCCTCCTTGACTTGACGTACGCCGTCTTGTCCATCATATCCTTCTTACTCTGCGCCAGCTGGTCCGGCGGCTTCTCAAACAGCTCACTTAGCTGCTCGACTGCCATCTCGAGGTCCTTCTGGTTGTCCTCAAAGATATACGTATCATTGTTCCTTTCGAGGTAAAACGCAAACGCATACGTCCATTTAAGCGTCTGACGACATTCCTGTAATACAACCGAGGCTTGGTCTAGATATTGCACCTCGATCCATGACATGCCCGATGTTGACTGAAGCATCGTCATCTTCTTCTCTGTCTTGATGTAGAGGTCCTTGTCGAGTTTTGCAGAGTGGTCGTGGTTCGCGTAGCGGTTGTAGTACTGAAAGAACCGTTATTACCAATGTTAAGGTGGGTGTGCCAAGGACACTTACATGGAGATATCGCTCCAAAGACGCCCGGGATTTTGCCTGACTGTCGCGTGCTTCTGATCCGCTCTTCTCCTCGTATCGGTTGCAGTTGTACCAGCTAGTACCGTGCTCATTCCAGGGTCCCATGCACACCCAGCAAAATTCGTGCTTGCACTTTCGACTACTCGGGTGTTAGTTTGTGGTGCTATATGGGGTAGTTGAATTCTACCAGGTCATGTGGTTGCAACCACCGTTCTTCTCTATCGTTGAGACACACTTTGGGCACTCTTTTGTATGTGCTGATATCCAGTTGGCCGTCTCAGAGTCATCTTCGCACTTCTTTAACCACTTCTTGACGAGCGTGCAAGGGCACGGTAGATGATCGTGCAACCCACATCCAAAACAGAATCTATGTCCGCAATTACATGCCACCGTCGGCACGATTCTATGAAGCTCGGTTGATCGAACAGGACAATCCACGGCGTACTCGCATTCGGGAGCGGGGCACCATCGAAGGTTGGGCTTGTCGTCTACGTATGTTCGGTTTAAGAGCTCCTCATATCTAAAACACGGCCATTAGAAACCGGTATATTAGGTGCATGTCCGTACAACCCACCTAGTAAATAATCCTTGGGGAATGAGCAACTTAATGCTCTTCGAATCCACAATCCTCGCGCACCCCTCAGCTGGACACTGTATGCGGGCCGCCTCTCCTTCCTCCTTGATTTTCGAGTCCAGGTATTGTCGATAGCAGTTGGCACAGTACCGATGGTTGCACTTCATCGCATACGTTTCCAGCCCCTTCTCGTCCTCAAAACAAATATCACACATGAACCCACGGACCTTCTCCAACTTTGGCGTCCGTGCAAACTCCGAACCCAAGCCCGCATCCTCGAGAACTTGTTCCGCCATGTCCATGTATTGCTCGATCAGCCGTTCTTTCTGCCATTTGAAGTGACGTAACAGGATAGCACATTGTTCCGACGACAGCCCCAGGATACTAGACACATCATTGATCTGCTTGTCCTGTTCTGATCGAACCTCTGAGGCCGAGAGCGTCTTGAAATCCACCTCGTACGCCTTCTTTTGTGGCTTCTCGAATTTAGCATCGTCGAGGAACTGGTCGTTGTCGTCATCGAACTCTGATTCATCTCGTAAAAAGTTAGTTTGGACTTCACAGTAAAAACGAGGTAGCCGCGTGCATGACAGGAACGCTATGCCAGTCCACTCCGCCTGCAAGCTCTGAAAAGAACTCACCTAGCTCACCTAAGCTGTCATCGTCGAACTCGTCTTCTGACATCTGGTCCGACATAAAGTCTTCGTCATCGCTCGACATGGCAGAGGGTGTAGCGACTGAGACGGGAGTGGCAAGTCGCTTTGCAGCCGGCTCTGGCTCTGGCTGTTGTAGAGCTGCCTTCCGTTTTCTACTGGAGGCGACCGTAGTGATGGATGAGAGGGGCTAGCTGCGTTGCTTGGATTAGGACCAAACAACGAGAAGCCAGCGTTTGTTGGGGAATAAGTAGTGAGAGATAGATATAGAGTGAGCCCTGTGGAGAAGAGAGAACAGATGGGCTATAGTGAGTGGGGCTGCCCTTAGCGAAGAATGTGGAACGGGTAGCAGTAAGTGGGTATCGCAAGCAGTAAGTGGCGAGAGAGGAGGTAATAGCTGGGCAACACGACGAATGTGGGTATCTTAGAACTTGGTGAGGAATTCTTATGTAGAATGTAGAGTCGGTACAAGGAGTGTAGTGTGGAGTATGTTGTGGTCGTTGTTGTTAGAGTTACCAAGAAGAGGGAGGCAGTTTCTGGGTCAGAAAGCAAATGTACGTTGTATGCCGTGCACCGACTTGGCGACGAAGAGAGTAAGTTGAACCCCACAGCAAACAGCTGTACAGAACATTCCACTCCATGGCTAACTCGAAGAGGATCCTCTTTTCGCGGCTTGGGCGGCGACTTCTGCAGCTGACAATGCTCTCAACCCCCCTTAGGTAATTCGTAAAATAAGCCGCACCGGACCTCACTGGCCACTTCATCGTTCGGTCAACGTCACGTCACCATCACATAGAATCACTCAACATGTAGTAGGTAGTTATCCGATCCTCATCCTCCCGCCCCGCAGGATGTTACGTTACACCCCTTTCTGCCAATGTCTATAATCTATTCTATCAAAACGGCTGGCACGCGTTACAACTATCACAGCATGGAAGTCTCACATGCGCTTTTTACAGCAGCAGAGAATAATACAACTCGACAATCCAAAAATGCACTCCTACTTCCAGACGAAGGTAGTAAGTAGCGTACACACAGCTACATTCACACACAGCATATCTCTTGACCACAGTACAATGGTACAATATCTGATCACTCAATAAAACCAAACGCTTCTCATCCATCACCACGCCTATATCAACCCCTAAAACCAACACAAGACAAAAATCAAAACCCCACTACGCGCCGCATTTTGCCAAAAACAAAGGATCAAATATGAAACATATAGATAGAACCCCCCAAGTAAATAAAAGACCCACAGATCATGACCTATAAATATTGGCACAAACTATCAAGTGTTACAACTTAGAGAAAGAGCTCCCAGAAAGGAAATGGAAATGGAAAGAGGGAAACGAATACCCACTTGGAACGTGCAGTGCACTGCGTCAATGGGTCGGGTGTGATGGTACGTGTTCATAATGATCCATCGTCATCAGTATCGCTGCTTCTTGATGGCACCATACATATCGTCTTCAGCGACCCTTCTTGTTCCAGGTACAGGACTGTGATAGCTACTGTGCCCATGCCCTTGATTTGTGGGATCCTCCGACATGTATCCTCCCATCATCCCTACATATCCACCTGGATCGTCCATGCCGCCTGGCGGCTGTACTTGCGGTGAAACGTCCTCCGTCATATCCGTGGGGCTTCTCACAGGGCCGTACAGACCTGCGGTCCCAGGGCTTTTCGATGGTACGGGCGAGACCGAGTATTTCAGCGTATTACCAGTGTTTGGAGGTTCGGATAAAGGTTGATCGAGGTGCATGCCATGTTGAGGGTTAGTGAAGTTGAGATGAGGCGGTACTGAACCTTGCTGTTGCTGTTGATGTTGCTGTTGCTGTTGCTGTTGCTGTCCTTTAGGTCTTGTGAGGTGGGCGAGTTGGTGCTCTAACATTGAGAGGAGACCTTCTTTCGTGAATGGCTTAGGTAGGACATCGTTCATGCCTATACCAAAAAATTAGCAACCTCGACCGGCGAGGGTAAATCCGGATAAATTGTACCGTTATTGAAATAGTTATTTATGTCATCCCGCCGTATGTTTGACGTCATAGCAATAATTGGCGTGTCGGCATTAAACTGTCGTATCAACGCAGCAGCAGAGCACCCATCCAGGTTGGGCATCATAATATCCATGAGGACAAGGTCGTATGATTTCCTGTTCATCTTGTTGACGGCAATGAGGCCATCATCCTACGTTTGATTAACTTAACGCCCCCACATACATACAGAAACGACCTACCGCAACATCGACTATACACTGCGCGCTCGACAAGAACTTGCTTCCAATTCTTCGGCATGTCGGGTCATCTTCGACTAGCAGAACCCGCGGTGGCTGTCTCCAATGTGGTGTGTTTGGCGTGCTCCTTTTCCGAGTCGGTGCGGGTCGCCCAGGTGTTCCCATTGTACTATTACCTCCACTACCTTGCTGAGGAGGTGGTGTTTCGTGCCATTGTACCTGACCTGGAGGTTGTCCATTATTGTTGAATGTGTTGCCCATCCCAGGGAACATGTGTTGCCCCGAATGATCCACTCCATGTACCCCATTCATTGAGTTCATCATTTGTCCGTTCTGCGAATATCCCCCATCGTAACCTCCGTCTGGTTGCTCGTGGTGGGCTATTTGGAACTGATCCACACCTGCTTGTATGCTTGGCCTCTGGAGATTTCGGTATCCTTCCATGAGACGCTGGGCTTGTTGTAATGGTGATCCGTTACCCTGGGGGTTGTCCGCAGGAGATGTCGCTGCCGACATACCTCCCGTCTCACCAGGTGAAACCCCTTCCTCTTGGTGAGCTGCTGCGATCGGCCCATTGGTGGTACTACTGTCGTGTTTCAACGCTCGAACCTGCGCACTCAGGTCTGACAGTACCGACAGCAGCCGTTTTATTATCTCCTCATGTTGATGTATGTACACCGCCTGTGAACTCATCGCCAACTGCATGTCCTGGTATGTGTTACCAGTTTGCTCGTGGAACTTTTGCATTCGTTCATTCAGGGACTGTTGGGACTCCCTTATTTGCCGGAATCCCTCCTGGAGCTGCTCAATTTGTGCCGACCCGGATTCATCAAACTGCTGTTGCTGTTTCCGCGAGGCTGGAGCCTTGCGACGGATATTGTCAAGATTGTCTTTGCTATCCTTCGTGAATTCCGGATGTTTGAACTGCCAGCCCTTTGAAGATCAGCATCATCCTACTATTTTAAGTATGGGAAATATAAAATTAAATGCACCTCTCCACTACCAGAACCTTCCTCGGTGTTTTTTATCTTGTGAAAGTCATATCTACTCTAAAGTCAGTCTCTTCTCTATGATCCGTACATATCGTCATCGAGTTGTTCTAGAACCAGGTCAAAGTACTTATTGAGTTGACGAACGAAACTCGCAAAATTGCTGTGCTTGAAATGCTGTGGAAGGATATTCTTGGTGAAATCGTTGGTCTAGATCAAATGGAGCCAGTTAGCTTTCAAACCTTCGAAACGCGAAACGCGAAACGCGAATAGAGTTTGAAGAGAGCGCGTTCGAGTCACCGCTAAAAAAACGTACATCGACGACAATAAAGCTATCTCCGGATTGACTCCAACGCACAACATTGCTATGTGTAGGGTCCTCGAGCATTCTACATGGTGGGGAAGACTGGTCAGAGCCGTTTAATTGATCTCTTGCAAAATCCGTTCGGAAGCAGGATGGATTCATTAGGCGCAGTGGTGGACATACTTGTAAAGCTTGCGAACCTGTAAATCACCACGCGCAACAACGTCAATAACAGTACACAAAAAGATACACTCCCATGACCACGCAGTAGACAACCACCGCCGCTACAAGCAAGCCAACGAGAGAGAAGAGAAAACTCACGAAGTCGCTACTGCTCTGACCGGCGCTTCCTCCTCCCCCACCGCCTCCGGAGCCACTCGGATCCATATCCAGCCACAATTACAGCAAAGATGCAGGATCCAAGAATGGGACGTCAATGGAAAGACAACGTTCGTATAGTAGATTGACGTCGCAACACAAACAGGGGTAGCGCCAACTGCTTGACGGGAAGCGGAATCCGCTTATTCAGTCGGTAGAAATGGTCGATGATCTAGATTCGTAGACCCGTGGGGTATCGACAGATGGTGTTGTACCCAGTAGTTGAGCGACTCGCAAGAGTGGATCCCTGCATACGCCTTCGAGTCGTAGACGGGAGCGTGGATTTCTTGCGCGGTGAACAAGGCGTGGTGTCGTGGATGGGCTCGACGGAACAGAAGGTATCGCTGGATATGTAGGCGGGAGAGGCCAGGGAAGCCGCCACAGAAGGCCGACCCCACGGGGATGCAATTAATGTATGCTTGCTTCTCGCTGCTAGTCCCCTGTTCCTGACTGTTTCCAATTGTGAGGGATGGATATTTATGGAGTGTTGAGATGTAGTCGAGCAGTGGCAAGGGAGTGTAATAGGCGACGGATCGGAAGGACGATGCGAGGAGGATACGCAGGCGAAAGTGGCGATGGGTTGGGTTTGGCGGAGGTGGGTGGTGGATGGACGAGTGGGCTGTGGGAAGGGTGTTTACGGCGGCGATCTCGGAAGGCGAACGTGGGCTAGGTGTGTGTGAGTTGATAGCGCAATTTCTTTATATACTCACTCTACCTGCTGCCTTGCTAGCAGGAATCAAATGGGATATGGGATATGGGATTAACTATGACTCGCCCTTTCTCTGATGCTTCTCTCGCTCTTTTGAATACTTGGAGTATGTTATCTACCCGCCTTGATGACCAGCCCTCGTCGACTTCCCTCCGTCTACTCTCAGTACTCTGTTTTGTGACAAAATCGAAATAGAGATAGAGATAGAACCTGAGGTGCTCGACAGGCGGGGTGTACTTAGAGTCGGCAGGCTGGGGGGCACAGACAGGCAAAACGACAGACAGACTTCGGGCGGCATATGATGAGTACATATGTCAAGGAAAGCGGAAACTGCTCGAAGTTCGAGGCAAGGATTTGCTTGTGAAATCGGTGAGGTCTGTCTCGATGGTGGTGGGTGTGCTGGCTGGTAAAGTTAGTAATTCTATGTAGAGGGTGCATCGCAGTAGGAAGTATTTCTGTACATCAGGCGGCCAAAGATCATTTACGTATTGTTCAAACTCATTCAACTTTCTTCAAGCCGAGTCCCAACCTCTCGCAAAGTTTTTCTCCGCTCTCTATCTTCTCCATTTTGGCTCTTGCTATTATACTGAGTTTTTCATCAGTCGTCTTGACACTTTCCGGGCTGGAAATAGTACTTTGTACTTACTCCCTTCGCAGCCATCAGCACTGGTCTCCCGTTTTGGATGCGCATATGTAACGTGTCGATCTTCTGCACACGCAGAGACCCCCAAACGAACGAACCGCTGATGGCCCATGCTGTGTGGGTGCAGACCCCAGCAAACTGCTGCTGGCTGTGGTGGTGGTGGTGCTGCTGACGCTGCTGGTGAACTGCAGTCCCTTGCTTGTCAAACAAAACAGGACTTCTGAACGAAGATGATGGATAATACTCAGCCTGGAACATCGGACTGTTTTCTCCTCAAAGGAACCTGTCAAATAGACTTAGTACTAAAAACTAAATGCAGCGCACCTCGATCTCGCACATCCCAACATACCCATTTCAACAAAAAACAATGCGAGCTTGACCTAAATGCACCAATCATACTTTGGTGGAGGCGAAAGACAATTCATATGGGTCTACCCGTGTTGAGAGTATTCTCAGAAGTGTATATCTCAATTTTGAAAGTTTTCATGTATATCACTGGCCCTTGCAGTGCCCCACAGCACATGAGACTTGTAATAGTTAATACCCCACGAAAAACTGACGAGAGTTCTGCATTAATAGATTAAGTACTATTCATCCTAAACCGAATGTATGAGGAGGTACCCCCAGTGTGTGCCCAATTGTCCACACTCTTCTAACCAAGAATAATGTACCAGTGACATTATCCACAATTCCACGAATCACTTCTCATTGCAAGTCCGTACGACCTAATCACTCGTGTGTGCAACCACCGTTACAGCTCTGGTGTTCCTTACTCATATCCGAGTTGATGTCAAGGGTGAAGCCGCTATTTAACGTTCTACACTCCTAGACCCCACCACTTCCTACACCACCACGAAATAATCACAATGTTACACCTCCGCACATCTCTCATTCTGCGATCTGCCATCACCAGCGGCAGACGCACGTTTCACCACTCCAAAATCCTCTCCATCAAAGCCGGCGATGCTTTTCCCGACGTCGAGCTGATGGAGGATAGGCGAGTACCCGCTCCCACCGCTGCCACGCCTACTAACAGAACAGCCCCGGAAATAAGCTCTCACTCGCACGTTTGCTGCAGAAGCAAGATAAGGCTATCGTTGTTGGGGTTCCTGCTGGTGAAAATCGCTCTGCGTCCCAGCCTTCAATTCAATTGCTGAACTTTGTTGATATGTATAGCTTTCTCTCCCGCTTGCTCGGCGACTCACATACCTGGTTATATCTCTGCGAAGTTTGGCATTCCAACTTATGTGGTTTCGGTCAATGACCCGTTCGTAATGAAGGTCGTTCCTCCTCTCCAACCCAGAGCCTAGCTGTTGCTAAGTGCATAAATTCAGGCTTGGAAGGAGTCCCTAGTGAAAGACGCCACTGCAGAAGAGTTCCGGTTTCTCGCTGACTCGGCAGGTTCCCTGATCAAAGCTCTTGACATGGAATTCGACAGTGAGGCAATCTTCGGCAACAAGCGCTCTAAGAGGTTTGCTTTGTACGTGCAGAACGGTACGGTCAAGAAAGTGTTTGTGGAGCCCGATAATACTGGTGTCAGTGAGAGTGCGGCGGGCAAAGTTCTTGCCGCAATCGCTGAGCGTAGCAAGTAAGATGGTACATACACGAGCTGAAGCTGAGCTTTTTGTACGCCACCAACAAGCAGATCTGTCAAATTTGCTTTGCTTTGGGCTTGCGTTGCTTTGCTTACCTTGTGCAACTCCCTGTGCGCCACTTCTTCTTGCGCTAGTCTTTGCCACTGATGTAGTGACATCTGATTCATCACCGGCGTGCCGGCCCTTCGTAGTGCTTTAGCTATAGATATATCGCCACACTCTAACCTTCTCCTCGGCTCACCAATCTGATAACGTGCCGGGGAGAAATGGATAGTTATCTTAGATCGCAGGTCCCCCACTCCTGCACGCCGCACTGCCTCCATGAATGCGATTGATTGATTCGTGAATGTGAGACATAGGCGAGAAGAGAACAGATTTCTTTGCCGTCACGAGAGTTCTCTTCGCCAAGGTATCAACTTCTTGTCCACCCAGGTTCTTACCAAGCGAAGAGGTTCCAGAAAACGGGTATTGGTCCTACCCGAATAATAACAGACGGATAGGAAAATGGCAAGAAATTACCCACAGTCCTCTTGTAAATTCAGACAAAGGAGATAGAACGACCTTTTTATCTGCAGATGTGACGTGAAGGAATTTTTTTGTCCAACTTGAGGTCGGTTTACATTGCCCATTGAGAGGCCCCTGCTCGAAATCAGTCCGGAGTGCAAACACTCCGTCACTATCCCAACCAACCACCTTCACCAACAAGCACAACCCACCATTCTAGGGCTCTCCAAGGGCCGCTGTGGGCACTTTTCGACACATCCTCCGACCATCGCATTTCTCATCATCTCATCTCTCCTCTCCTTTACCTTTGCCCGCCCCCATCCCCTCATATCATCGTCATCATCTTCTAAATCTCCCGGTCGACGACAACGACGTTCACGAAATTTCCATAGCTCAAAAGCTTTAATCGATTGCCCCAACAACAGCAACGGCAACTACGTCGGGCCAAACTTGTTTGTGAAGAAATTACTCTCCTTCCTTTTAATATCCTCACGAATACTGCCTCTTCGGCGGTATCGACTCCTCATCGACGACCACGGCGTCGTCTACAATTCCAAAGCTTCCTATGGCGGACCATGTGCCAGCCCTTGAAGCCGAGATCGACTATGAGAGTCTTGGGGGCGGAAGTTTGGCGTCGAACCTATTGGCGGGAGCGTTCGCGGGAATCATGGTACTATGTTGCGGCTCCTTTGGTGACACGGAGAGGATTTCTAACCCGTGTTTTCAGGAGCACACTGTAATGTACCCAATTGATGCAATTAAGGTTTGTTTGATATCCCCCTCCCTCTCCTCTGGTGGGGGGTTGACAGTGGGTTGTGGGTTAGACTAGGATGCAGATTGTCAATCCATCTCCAAGCGCAGTATACTCCGGGATTGTTCACGCGGCCGGACAAATCTCGTCTACTGAGGGGATCCGATCGTTGTGGCGAGGAATCGCCAGTGTGGCTGTCGGCGCAGGTGAGCTTTTGTTCACCCTACCCTTACCCCCACCCCCGACGATGCGTTCTTTATCTGATTGATAGCAACCAATCAGGTCCCGCGCATGCCATCTACTTTGCAACGTACGAGAGCGTAAAGCATAATCTGGGCGGTAATATTGGCGACGAGCACCACCCGTTCGTATCCGGCTTTGCTGGGGCATGCGCCACAACTGCGAGCGATGCCCTCATGAACCCGTTCGATGTTGTGAAGCAGCGGATGCAGGTGCACGGGTCAACGTACACGTCGATTGCAGACTGCGCGAGGACGGTATACCGCAACGAGGGTTTCGGTGCCTTCTACATCTCGTACCCCACGACGCTGGCAATGACGATTCCATTCACGGCGATACAGTTTGCAGCTTATGATTCGCTTTCAAAGGTGTTGAATCCTCGCAAGAAGTACGATCCGCTGTCGCATTGTGTTGCGGGAGGACTCGCGGGGGCATTCGGTGCGGCGTTGACGACGCCGTTAGATGTGATCAAGACGCTGCTGCAGACTAGGGGGACGGCTAGGGACGAGCGGATACGGAATTGTAAGGGCTTGCTTGATGCCGCAAAAATTATCCACGACAAAGGGGGGGTGCGCGGGTTTTTCAGAGGGCTACAGCCAAGAGTTGTTACCACAATGCCGAGTACGGCGATTTGCTGGTGAGTCTTGCTACGCTGGGTGGTGGGGAATTGATTGAAAGCTGATGCAGGCGACAGGACTGCATATGAAATGGCAAAGTTCTATCTCGTCCGCAACAACAGCGAAACATCATAATAGATGCATAGCTCATTTACAACGCAAGCTACCACCAACCGTCAACACAATCCAACCCACCGCGTCCAGTCTGGGGGACACATCAGGAGGCTTTTCTTTAAATATATTGGTAGAATGGGGGGATCAACCACTGAGTATCATTTTTGGCGGGGTAGGGAAGAGGGAAATGGACGAGGAATGGAGGGTGTTTTGGGAAAAAGTTGCTTTTTCATCATCCTTATTATTTGTGTGTATAAAAGTTTTTTCTCTTGATATACAATCTGGGGTGTTTTTTTCTTTCAGGGTCTGCGGTTTGCCTTTATTTCCTGGAGATTGCATGTTGTGTGCGGCTTTATTGTTATAGATATCTTTGTGTATGGGTCTGCGTGTCTGCTTGCGTTTCTTGCTGACTGCTGGGGGTGCTGGGGATACTCTAGAGGCGTGAGCGGACTGGGTGGAGACGGAAAAATGAGGAGGGTATAATGTGGCAATCTCCACGTGGGGTTTCTGGGGGGCGTGATGGCGGTGATGTGTGCATGGTGGTGGTGATGGTGGTGGTGATGGCAGACAATCGCATGAGATCAATCCCGCGGATTTAAAGAATCTGATAACCAACCTTCCCCGACTGGATCTGATATCTTCCCCAGAGCTAAATTACCCGGCATACCCCGGAACCACTTCGTGGGGTCCATCTGTCAAGCTCACCACACTACCAGCGCAATTGACAACTCCCCCCTACCACCTCCTCGCTGCGTCCTCAACAAACAAACTCACCCAATGCCCTCCCAAGTCGGCATAGTAGTGGCCGCTGGCCGGTGTCTCCAAACCGTTAAAGTGCGCATCTCAAAACAAAAATGGAATTCCCACATCCGCAAAGTGCCTTTCCTCCCATCCCCCTCTCACTCCCCCACTAACACTTGCAGGACTACACCATCCATAAAACCCTCCTCTGCGACGACTACCTCAACGCGTGTGTCCTGGGGGACGTAGTCCGCATCGAGTCCGGCCTGCGCACGTCACGTACAAAGCGGCATGTCGTGGACGAAGTCGTATCCCCGATGCGAACTGGAACGGAGCGGATACAGCCTGAGGGAATTGTGGGGTGGTTGAAGCGGCGGGAGGAGAAACGGGCTGTGAAGTTGTTGAAGATGCTGGGGGTTGAGGTAGCGGGTGTGGGCGAG
>Ga0307514_10001157_pt1 | contig 35831 bp, 37 predicted proteins | sample 16_EM_MG_FD_203088 | JGI IMG/M metagenome (GOLD analysis project Ga0307514, IMG submission 203088) | Populus trichocarpa ectomycorrhiza microbial communities from riparian zone in the Pacific Northwest, United States - 16_EM | ecosystem: Host-associated > Plants > Roots > Unclassified | place... | reverse complement strand
GAAGTTTCTGATGGACAGGGATAAAAATGTTAATTAAATGCCATGACCACCAGTGGTCGGCCGGCTTATGGTAACTTAGCTGGGCACCCCTTCGGGGTGAATGCAAAATGATTACAAACAAACAAACCTCCGAGTTACTCTCCAGTACACTCCCGAGTACGCTCTCACGTACACTCCCAATTGCACTCGATGGCACACTCCCAGCCTACTTGGCTCTACGCTCCCAAATACACTCTCAAGAGGCAAGACACTCCCAATCTCACTTGACTATTTGCTCCCATGTATGCTTCTGTGTGCTCGATCCGGAGACTTGCTGAGTTGCAGGCGCCAGGCACCGGGAGGCGTGAGGCTGGTGGCGGGTTGCGGGTGGTGGGTGGTGGGTGGCGGGTGGAGGGGGTGGCTGGCGGGTGGCTGGCGGCGTATGGTGGCCGAAATCATGACGTCGGTCGATATCATAGTCTGAACCTTATCTTTAGTGCGGCTGCCACGACCAGATCTCACGATGCCTCAAGGTCATGGTGTCGACAATTGCAGCCTTAGATTCTGCACGAATGGTACACAATTGGATCTTGGGGAGAGCAGATTTCCGATTCAAATTTTCCGGCAGAATCTGCTGCCCGCTTCCCATCGATCGTGGGTGTATGTGTGCGCATTCGGTCTGGGGCTGATGGTGATGATGGCGATGGCCGTGATGATGATGGCGATGGTGATGGCGATGATGATGGCGTTGGTGATGGTGATCAGTGTACCAAAAGTACTTAGATAAGTAGGTTGGCTATGTCAACGTCAGGGTCAAAGCTTCCTCAGACTTAGAGCCTTCTATTAGCCAAACCTTCCACAAACTCAGCGTTTTCCATCGGCCAAAAGCTTCCCGTGGAAAACTCTACTCCTCCCGATGCGGGGCTCTCTCAAGAAGGCTCTCAAGCAAGCCTTCAAAGAGGCTTTCAAGCAGGCTCTCAAGCAGGCTCTCAAGCAGGCTCTCAAGCGGACTCTCAGCGATAGTATACAATACCGGTATAGCAATGAAGACTGCAGGCAGTCAAGACAGGTATTGGTCCATCTCCGGCCACCAGCCGTATATAGTTCCATAGGCCCACACGCACATCTCCATGAATCGACTATAGATGACTATAGGCTGCATGTCGCGCAGGGGTCCACGGGAAGCTTGCTATGACATCAGCCAAAGTGCAAATCGACTATAGACTGCGCTACGCGCACATGCGCACACTCGCAGCTCATAGCAAGCTTCCTGTGGACCCCTGTGCGACGCGCAGCCTATAGTCGTCTATAGTCAATTCATAGAGATGTGCGCGTGGGCCTATGGAACTATATACAGCTGGTGGCCGGAGATGGACCAATACCTGTCTTGACTGCCTGCAGTCTTCATTGCTATACCGGTATTGTATACTATCGCTGAGAGTCCGCTTGAGAGCCTGCTTGAGAGCCTGCTTGAGAGCCTGCTTGAAAGCCTCTTTGAAGGCTTGCTTGAGAGCCTTCTTGAGAGAGCCCCGCATCGGGAGGAGTAGAGTTTTCCACGAGAAGCTTTTGGCCGATGGAAAACGCTGAGTTTGTGGAAGCTTTGGCTAATAGAAGGCTCTAAGTCTGTGGAAGCTTTGGCTCTAGAATGCTCTAAGTCTGCGGAAGCTTTGGTTCTAGAACACTCTAAGTCTGTGGAAGCTTTGGCTACTAAAACACTCTAAGTCTGTGGAAGCTTTGGGTACTAGAAGGCTCCAAGTCTGTGGAAGCTTTGGGTACTAGAAGGCTCCAAGTCTGTGGAAGCTTTGATGCAAACGTTGACGTAGCCAACCAACTTGTCTAAGTGCTTCTAGTACTATGATCACCATCACCCACACCATCATCATTGCCATCATCACCATCGCCATCTTCACCATCCGCCCCGAATGCGCACACATACACCCACAGTCGGTGGGAAGCGAGCAGTAGATTCCACTGGAGAATCTGAGTCGGAGATCTGCTCTCCCCAAGATCCAATTATCTACCTTTCTTGTAGAATCTCAGGCTGCAATTGTCAACACCATGACCATGAGGCATCGTGAGATCTCGCCGCGGTGGCCGCGCTAAGAATAAGGTTCAGACTATGAGATTGACCGAAGTCATGATTTTGGCGGCCCCCACCCGCCACACGCTACGCGCCACCCGCCAACCGCCAACCGCCAACCGCCACCTGCCTCCCGACTCCCGCCACCTGCCTCCCGGTTCCTGGCGCCTGCAACTCAGCAAGTCTCTGGATCGAGCATGCAGGAGCATACTCGGAAGGAGTAGAGTTTTCCAAGGGAAGGTTTTGGCTGTTGGAAAACTCTGAGTTTGTGGAAGCTTTGGCTAATAGAAGGCTCTAGGTCAGTGGAAGCTTTGGCTAGTAGAAGGCTCTAAGTCTGTAGAAGCTTTGATGCTGACATTGACGTAGCCAACCAACTTGTCTAAGTACTTCTGATACTATGATCACTATAACTATCACCAACACCATCGCCATCGCCATCGCCATCGCCATCGCCATCGCCATCATCTCCATCAGCCCCAGACTGACTGCGCACACATACGCCCAAAATTGATGGGAAGCAGGTACAAGATTCCTCTGGAAAATCTGAGTCGGAGATCTGCTCACCCCAAGATTGAATTGTCTACCTTTCCTGCAGAATCTAAGGCTCCAATTGTCGACACCATGACTGTGAGGCATCGTGAGAACTGGTCGCGGTGGCCATGCTAAAGATAAGGTTCAGACTATGATATCGACAGACGTCATGATTTCGGCCACCATACGCCGTCAGTCACCCACCACTGGCCACCCGCCACCGGCCACCAGCCTCACGCCTCCTGGTGCCTGGTGCCTGGCGCCTGCAACTCAGCAAGTCTCTGGATCGAGCACACAGGAGCATACATGGGAGCATATAGTCAAGTGAGATTGGGAGTGTCTTGCCTCTTGAGAGTGTATGTGGGAGCGTAGAGCCAAGTAGGCTGGGAGTGTCATCGAGTGCAATTGGGAGTGTACTTGAGAGCGTACTCTGGAGTGTGCTTGAGAGCGTCTTGAGAGATTACTTGGGAGCGTACAGTCAAGCAGGCTGGGAGTGTGAGATCGAGTGCAATTGGGAGTGTACTTGAGAGCATGCTCGGGAGTGTGATTGAGAGCGTCTTGAGAGCTCACTTGGGAGCGTAGAGCCAAGTAGGCTGGGAGTGTCATCGAGTGCAATTGGGAGTGTACTTGAGAGCGTACTCTGGAGTGTGCTTGAGTGCGTCTTGAGAGCTTACTTGGGAGCGTACAGTCAAGCAGGCTGGGAGTGTGACATCGAGTGCAATTGGGAGTGTCCTTGAGAGCATGCCCGGGAGTGTATTTCAGAACGTACTTGGAGGTGTACTTGGGAGCATACTCGGAGTGTACTTGGGAGTGTCTTGAGAGCTTACTTGGGAGCATAAGTCAAGCAGGCTGGGAGTGTGCCATCGAGAGCAATTGGGAGTATATAGTCAAGCAGCTGGGAGTGTGCAATCGAGTGCAATTAGGAGTGTACTTCAGAGCGTAGATGGGAGCATGCAATGAAGTCCATCTAGCAGCTTGCTTTCAAGTTGTATGCAGCGTGATGTATAGTATCCAGAGCATAAAATCGCATGAGTATCATACTAATCTAGTCAATTCGTAGGTTCATAGAACCACATAGTGCCACGCGTCAAATATACTATGAGTTACTGTCCCAAAAACATCTTCTCTATGTGTTACGCGTTGCGTAAGGTTATTTTTCCCGGTGGAGCTGCATGTGTGTGCTTGTGTGCGTATCACAGTCTATAGTCGATTTGCACTTTTGCCGATGCAGATCACGGCAGAAATCATAACATCTGTCAATATCACAGTGTGAACCTCATCTTTATTGTGCCCACCACAATGTGATCTCCTGATGCCTCATAGTCATGGTATTGACAATCACAATTTTAAATTCTGCAGAAATAGTGGAAAATTGGATGTTGGGACTCAGATTTTCTAGAAAAATCTGCAGTCCGCAGCATACAGATTGTGGGTTTATGTATACACATTCAGTCCAGAGCTGATGATGATGCTGGCAATGGTATGATGGCAATGGTGATGATGGTAAGGATGGTAGTGTTGGTGATGAAAATCATAGTACCAGAAGCACATAGACAAGCTGATTCAGATTGTCACCATTCATGTCAAACCTTCGGCAAACTGACAGATTTTCATCACACAAAAGTATTGTGAGGAAAACTCAACTCCTCCCAACATACGCATTTCCCAGGTGCAGCTCTCAAGCATCGCCTGATCATGCTAATATCAAGCAGGCTCTCCAGAAGGCTATCAAGCAGGCTTCCAAGCAGTATATCAAGCAGACTTCAGAATTGACTCTGATAATGCAGTCAAGTGCCAGTAGGCTCTCCAGTAGACTTCATACTGCTGTAACAACCATGATGTAAACACAGGTATACATCCATCTCTCACCACCAGTCTTATATAGTTTCATACACACAGGTGTACACCACTATGAATAGACTAAAGATGAATATTGACTACACATTGGGTAGTGGTCCACAGGAAGCTTGCTGTGAGCTGTGAATGTACACCTGTACACAAAGTTCAGGCTATAGTCAATTTGTACTTTTGCGGATGTTTCATCTTACCACTAGTGTTAGCAACGGTTCCATTTTCGGACCCTTTCTAATATAGTGGTTTCAACAAAACCTGGCCCCAGCTGGTTCGGTCCGGGTTTGTACCAAACGGTTCCCCCAATTAAGTCCCTGAATATTCATCACATAATTTAGTGTTTGGTATATGAAATATGCAGCTTTGGACGGCGCATCTTTTGGCTGTCTCCGATTTTTGATATCTTCGAAACTCAGCAAGCTGCTTTGAAATTATTGCCATTTTCGGCCCAAAAAAGAGGTTTTTGGGCTACTGCTTGCTGAGATTTGAAGATATCGAAAATCGGAGACAGCCAAAAGATGTGCCGTAGGAAGCTACATATTTTATGTACCAAATACTAAACTCTCTGATTAATATTTGTAGCCATAATGCAATGGTGCGCATAAAAAATCGTCGATTTTTGATGGGGTAAGGCTGTTGCCACGCAGACCTATAAAACCGGCCGGGTCCAAAACTGGAACTGTTGCTAACACTACTTACCACACAATGAAAATCACACTCCATTCTTTCCAGCTCTTGGTTACATGTAGTGTTAGCAACGGTTCCAGACCGTCACTTCGGGTCCTGGTCCAGGTGCAAACCGAATTGTTGCCATATTGGCGGTCCGGGTCATCAATAAACCTGAACTGCCCACTCAGGTACGGTTCCATGGTAAACTCCCAACCTGTCTGAATTGGGCGGGTTGTCAGAGGGTCGCCCAGCGGGTCCATCTATAGATTTATAGAAGGCTTTTGTATTTGCAGTGTATTAATAGTATCTTATCAAAATCGTGTTTTCAGCAACCAATAATGCGATTTTGCTTGTTGAGCGGTTTGCAATATCGATTGATTTGGTAGCTGTCTTTCACCTTCGATATATGGTATTTTGGCCTATTAAGGCGGTCCATAATACAGTTATGCCCGCGAACATCCACGCGATGCCTTGATTATGAAATATGCAAGACCTAATTCTGTTGACGCTCTGTTGATGCTCATTTTCAGGATGCCACAGGGAGCATGTCGCTATTGTTTTTGCCAGTAAAGGCTGCCAATATCTCATAAATGGATAACTGCAACCAATCGGAACATAACTTACCCAAGATGCAAAGCTATAAATCGTTGACGCTCCGTTGACGCTCATGCTAAGAATGGGGTGGCAACGGTGTTGCTATCTCTTTTGCCAATAAAAGCTGCCAATACGTCCATTATGCATAACAATGACCAAGTCACTGCTGAATTACCATACTTACAAGACCACAAATCAATGATGCTCCGTTGATGCTCATTTTGACGTACTGTCCATTTAACATCTGCTGCCATCAATAATTGTCTTCATCCTGATTTGACTGTATCGGTTGTCTTTCTGCCTGATTGAGACTTGGCCCTGTGGCAAAGCTGAGCGGCATGATAATCTTGCACTGTTCACTCTCACATGACTAAAAATGATGTATCATGCCAAAAGATTCATTGTGCCTGCTATACATCTATTTATGAACCAATATTGACAAGATACTTCTTACCATTCGCCCATAATATATCCCTAACTGAAACTCTCGGTCAAGCAATATACAACTGGTGAACCATTAACGCATTCTGTCCTACTTTTTCTTCCATCCTTCATTTCTCTGCGTTTCTACTGCATTGACCGTCACCAACACCTTTTCAGCCTATCTCTTTGACTTCTGTGTTGGCCGAAGTAATCCTGGCACATTTGGTGCGGCACTCACATCCTGCTGCTCGGGGCATTACAGATTCTCGATGCCATTGTTGTGCTCCATATCAGATTCGTCCTCTGCTGTGCAATCGTCTTCCCTGTCATTTGCATTATTCAAGTCGCCATTCCAGTTTAGCCAATCATCGGTGTCTAAAATGGTTTCAGGTGCGCTATCCTAGTCGCTTTCAACTGGATGACGGTTGATTCTCCAGTTTCGGCGGACATTTAAGATTTGAGTTCGTCCTCCAGGGAGGTTCTTTGCAGACAAAGCTGGTGGCAAAGGTGATCTTTCTGACAATTTAAATGCAGCCGCACCATCATGTTGAAGGAGTGACCAGGAGGCTTTGACAATCTCTTCCGTGTCCAAAATGTAACCAATGGCTGTTATCTGCTTGTTTTGAGCACGAGACTCGTTCTGTGTAGCACGTAGGTTCTGGCTGCCCTGCCACATCTCCAAAAAGTCGTGGACCTTCGCCATTCAGTGCAATTTCCTTTCCTCCACCTCTGTCTCCATTTCCAGGTCGTTTTCAGTGTTGGTCATATCCGATACTGGGTTATCGCCCGCCACAATCCCGGTATTGGCTCGAGCAAACTGCCTTGCAATGACTTCTTCGCGAAGGGTCTTGCCTGTGGGTTTTGACTGCCTCCAGCAAATAACATCATGCCCAAGGGAAAAAGTGGCCTCCACTCCGACACCATGTGGTATAATAGAGAATATGTCGTTTGCCACATTGGAGAGATTGGGGTACTTTGAGTGCGTTTCCTTCTGTCGACACCACCAGTCGGTTATGTCCGGTATCCAAAATGTACTGCTAATCGCCATTGGGTCGGAGTGGTAATCATTGAGATTTGGATTGATTTGCCCCCAGTTCTTTGGGGCTTCAGGCGGCAAACGAATAGAGCCTGGCGGCGGTCAATAACTGTGCTGCGCGATTGCTTCGTCTGGGTGTCATCCCGGCCACATTGTTAGGTGTCAAGTATTCTTCATCATTGTGGGGAAAATCATATGGATCAAAGGATGATTGACAGAATCCAGAAGCCGTTGCAGAGGGGACGACATTGCTGCTCGGTAAGCTTTTGAGTTTATTAACCGGCACACGTTAATGTTTTGCACAGTATTCATTCTTCATGTACTTTAGAAAGGCCTCTTTGTATTGGGTAGTATAGGATGTCTCGTCCTCAGGATTAATATCCATTCCCTTGTTCCAATTTCTCAAAGATTGCAACTTCCGGAAAAGATCAAGGATCTGTGCAGAAATAAGAAGCATGCCCACTGATGGAGTCACTTCAGTGTAGTATTTGGACAGCTTCTGTTGAGCTAACTTCACAGCCAAGAACAAGTCTTCTTTCCATGGAGTCTTCTTCTTGGGCAAAGCTCACATCACGCCATCCATGTGGTCGAACATGTTATTGTATAATGTGATGATTTGATGCAATGTGACTGTATGCCGCATCGACTTCCACATGGTCCAATATTGAAATGGCCTCAATACTTCCATGACATACTTAACAATCATCCATTCATCTTGAGTTGTGAAAATGGGCCGGTAATCCCTGTATTGTAGATTTTGGAGCCACTCGTGTGTGAATTCCAGTGAATGGTAGGTGCACTCAAGCAACTCCAGTGTTGAGTTCGAACGTGTCTTCACATCCATAACCAGAAGTACTGCAGTGCAGACTTTGGCTTGTTGACAGTCAATGAACTTGTTTTGGCGACCAGGTGTTAGCATAATCAATACCACAAGATTTCGCTGCTATATAAAGGTCAGTTTCAGTACTTTCAAAATATCATGAAATACTTACTTTCTCAATTATCTTCGATAAACCTGGTCTCATGGCCAACACCTTAATGATTCTAGCCATGCCCTCTTTTCGAAATCTTTGACTCTTTCCAATGTCTATGCTTTCATTCTCCCCAAATTGCTGATCGCGCTCATGGGCTTTCCAAGATTTGGTGTGGCCTTTTACACTGAGACTGCTCATGAATACACCTAAAGCCAGCTGTATGATGTGTGCCATGAATGGTATATGGTTCCTCAATGCAGGCTACTCGATTCCAGAGGCCTCAAGTGTTGATTGCAGCTTGTGTGTCATCGAGTAATTTGAGGAAGCATTATCAGTTGTAATATCAAGCAAACGGCTGTCGGCAAGCTCAAAACAATCAAGCACCTCCTTCCACTGTATGGCTAGCCTTCCTTCCGTATGTTAGCCCTTGACCTGTCATTCTTAATTAGCTTACGAAAGTGGAAAAGAATTGGTAATCAACCTGATTGAAATCGAGTTGAACTTCATGTAATGCCCAATTTCGATCCATATAGTAAGGAATGACCGACGTTATGGCTCGTTTGTTCGTTGATGTCCATCCGTCTAAAGCTAAACTAACTTTATGTCGTGATGGCAACTGCTTTCTAATTGCATCCACGGTCAGTGGATATTCCCTCCAGCAAATATTGCTAAGGGTCGTAGCAGATGGCAGCACTAGGTCATTACGTATTGCTTCATATGACGGTCGTAGCTCCAGATTCGGTATAGCGTTCCGTGGAATATGAGCCAAACAAATCCTAACATGAGGTAGCGATTCCACTTGTCTTGGTGAAATTCGGAAGTTTCAAAGTCCTTAGCTGCCAGTTTGGAACCTGTAGTCTGTCATTTTGGTCAATATGGAATACACTGGACGTCAAATATGATTTGACACTGGAAACATACTATTGTAATTCCTCGACTTCCTTGTCTCTTTAGGATGGCCAATGCTGTTTCATCGACCGTCGAACTGGTCTATTCAGTAACCTCTGACTCTGTCAATTCGTTCAACTTTGCGATGTGAGCTTTTGCCAGCAAGTGTTTCCCCATTGAGCTGATCCCATGTTGTAATGGATGGCGAAGAACTTGATGACAAATGATACATATGATGCCAGGGCAGCTGGTCTCCTCAATTCCACTGTGTAAATAGAATCGCCACGAAGGCACATGTCGAGAATTATTCCAGGCAATAGGCCACTTTGAGCCTACATTTATTGCAGCTCACCAAGCCTCGAATAGGATTTGCAAAGTAAGGTCACTCAAATCACGAATAAAGACACGTTCGTTTTTGGAAGAGATCATAACCTCGAGCAATGAGGTGTTCAAAGATTGGGAATCCGACATGGCGGTAGGAATTAGACAGCTGGGTAATTCAACTCAAAAGACTGCCGAAAGTAATGTTACAGTAGAGCAGACAGTGGGTTCTTAAATATTGACTCTACAACTGCAGGCAAATAAATCAGATCTGTAAGACATTGCATGCATAGTTGTGAAGTTGTATACAAAGCCAGATTGCAAAGACTAACCGTGTAAAACTCAATTAAGAAACAGCACAATGCAGTTCATTGCTGTGTAGCATACTGAGCCTCCACAAAAATTGTTGACGCTCCTGGGCGCTCAATTGTAGGAGGCAGATGCGATATTGTCACTAGCATTTTAGCCAACAAAAGCTGCTGATAGGTTTATTGTGGATTCTCTGCGTTCTATTGCCATTAGATTATTCAAGATGCAAGATCAAAAATCGTTGACGCTCTGTTGACACTCATTTTTGTAGCATAGTGATGATGTCGTGGAAAGCAGTGTTGCCTAGAAAGGTGGGTGATAGTTCGATTATGGCTGAATGTTGCTGCACAGCCGTTGCATTTTCCAGGATGCAAGGGCAAAAGTTGTTGACGCTCCGTTGATGCTCAATTTTAGGACCTAGTAGCGACGTTGTCGCACCTCCTTTTGCCTAGAAAGGAGGCCGATAGTTCAATTATGGATCAAAGTCATTGCACAGCCTTTGCATTTTCAACGATGCAAGGCCAAAAGTTGTTGACGCTCCGTTGACGCTGATTTTTAGAACATAGTAGCGATGTTGTCGCAACTCTGTTCCCCTAGACAGGCAGCTGATAGTTCGATTATGGCTAAATGTTGCCGCACAGCCCTTGCATTTTCCAAGATGCAAGGCCAAAAATCGTTGACGCTCTGTTGATGCTCATTTTTAGAACATAGTAGCGATGTTGTCGCAACTCTTTTCGCCGGGAAAGGTGGCCGAGAGTTGAATTATTGATTAACATTGCCCCACAGTCCTCGCATTTTCTATGATGCAATGCCAGAAATTGTTGACATTCAATTTTAGGATATGGCAACGAGCGTGTCATTTGCCTTTTTTGATATGACACCAACCAGTACATTCACTTTGGAAGGATGTGACAATGCAGCCCTTTGATTGCCGAATGTGTAAGACTAGAAATCGTTGACACTCTGTTGACACTCACATTAATCACATCGAAACAGCCTGTTTACACTCAATAATTGTATGCAACTACTGAAATACGCATTATTAACATCCAATATTGCGTTTGTATGTATTATCGTTTGCATCCAGGATTTTTGTTACCTCTCAATTACTGATTAACTGCGATCCACGCTATCTGAGTGAGTGATAACGTGGACCTATTACATTCCCGCGCTTTTGGCTGGCAATTTGCGGCATGTAGATCATTTCACTAGTTTTTGGTAAATATAGCTCGACTTCCTCACCTGTCCTTATCCTGCTTCTTCTCCTCGATGTCGATGACCTACCATATGCAGTGTCAATTATCTCAACCATGTGCACGAGGTTTGTGCAGAGAGTTATACCGTTGGATACATGGATGAATATGATATGACGGTCGTCGTTGCGACAGATTCGTCTTGAACACTGATTGCTCTTTCTATAACACGTGTGACATCACTCACTTAAATTTTGTTAGTATATTTCGTCACTAATTTAGCTTTTGCTTTGTCGCTTAACAGTCATCTGCAGATAGAAATTGAATGTTTTCACTGTCTTTCCGCACCATTCGGATTCTAGAACTTCCACATGGTGCGTTCGACCCTTGCACATGCACCAACGAATTATCATGTCTCACAATTTGGTCACAGAAATCAAAAAAAAGCTGACATGTAGCAAAATTGGTAAACAAATTGATTGTCACAAAGATATAACGTCAAAAATGACAGTGTGCCTATCTATTCCTCCGCAGACACAGGAGCCGTCACCAAGTTTTCGTCCGAATCTGAAATCTATATGGTGATTAGCAGGAGGCTATATGCAGGGGTAGAAGCTTACTGGTTCATCAGGCTTCGCATTCAGCAAATGTTACCTATCGTGCTCTGTGGCAGACTCAAGACCGGATATGCTCGTGTTCAACTGTGGCTTCATCGAACCTCGTCTCATCTGACTACTTCCTGGTCAAGAAGTCCCTTGCGGCATTGGCAATATTTCGGGGACAATCTGAAGAAACTCCATATGCTCTCCAAATGTTGTCGGTGCAGGTGCCGAAGCGTTATCATCCGTTTGCAGTTGAACGACGGCCGGAACCATCAATTCGGGTGTCCCATACTTCTTATCTCTTTCACAGAAGTAGTCGGCTTCATCCTCCCATCCCAGTTGTGCCAATTTGTCAAGCTTCATCTGCTTCTGCCGAAACCTCTTCATGCGCTGCTGTACCGTTTTAGTAATTGTGCCCATCACCCAGCCTGGTTTGTCATCTTTGCTCGGCTTGCCCTGCTTTGTCTCTTCTTTATCCTGATCTTCCTCATCCTCCCCCTCATCCGAACTTGCAATATCACTTAGACTGTCTCCGATAGCAACCATCATCTCGTCAAAAGTCATTTCGGGCTCTCTGTTTGTCAATCCCGCGATTTCAGCATGCTTCATATCTTCCTCCTCTTGCTGAACCGCTGCCTCTGCGTCTTCAACTCGCTTTCTTGCCACAGTGGTTTCTGTCTCAACATAATCCTCAATCCATTGCTCTTTCTCTTCATTGCTTAAGAAGTGCGTTTCGTGTCGTTTTTCCGCCGCAAGCTTCTTTTTGGATCTTAAGCTGTGCAATGCCCCGAGGGATCGGACTCTTTCTACCTCCAAGCCACTCTTGCCTTCATTCGCTTGATGATGTCGTTGGGTGGACCGCTTCGTCGATTTGCCATATCTGCCAGCCAGAAGTGGTGAAAAGTTCTTTTTCAGAGCATTGACCATTGTAGTTTGCGTTGACTTTGTTGTTGGGCGAGATGTTGGATGTTGCAAGATATGGACAATATGGAGGCAAGCTGCGTCTTTTATGTCAAGGTTAGTACGTTTACTTATCTAGAACAAAGCAAAACCTCACTTTTGACGGTCAATAAAACGGGAATAGTTAGGCTAACCGTACAACATGACTTGATTGTTAGCGTCAGTTTCATGTATTATCCCAGGGATTCTTTGAGACAAACATCAGCTGACGTCTTTACCCTCAAACAATGGCCTATTTATAGCTGACAATTATGCGATTTCAACTGTCATACACCGCAATGTATCACTGCGAACAAACAAACAGCAACGGACCGATATATTGCACATCTCGGGGCTGTGGAAAACCCCTGCAACTTGCAGCGATGTGCAGCAGGATTCATCTTGAGTATAATGTACATGTTGGCTGCTAATTATTTGATTCTGACATGAAGCTGACTATATAATCTTCAGGACTTCCCACTTATTTTTGTGATCATCTTCCTCTCCTATTCCACACCAGCGAATCATGGATACACAACCACCTCAGCCAAGTCCGAGCAGATCCGAATCCAGCTGATTGGCTGGTGCTTCATCAAATATGTCACTTAGCGGCACACAGCAAGAACGCAGACACCAGTTACTCCACCGGGACGCTGCCAATACAGCCACCAAAAATATGACCCAGGATGCACATTTAAAAATCGACCTTAAGACTGGAAGCAGCAAAAATAAGAAACAGCATGCAGTTGGATGTGAGTATATCCATACTGTGGTCAACAGCTGTCAATTGACCGTATACCATGTAGCGGGTGTACGTCGAGAGCTATGTGACCAATTTATGAGTCCCCGTAACAGGAAACCTCCATAGTTGATGAAGGCATTGGTCCGCACAGTCTGCGAAATCGAACATCATGATGTCGTCAGCTCTGCGATTTTTGCAGACAAATTTCGTGATAAAGGTCCCAGGGAGTGGACGAAACAGGTGTTAATCACCTTAGAGGAGGCTATGGAAGCATATATGGTTGAGGTAATAGGTGCATCTCATTGTTTGAAGCACCAACTAATTTCTTGTAGGTATTCAACATGTCTGCTACAATGGCAAGGCAACGAGGTCATGTACAGCTGGAACAGTCTGACATGCGCCTGGCCTTGAACATGGCTAAAATGGCCAAAGGAGGGTTTTCACGCGCCGCAATAAAGGAATCACAATACCTAATGAAGAAACCTCGCGCCGAGATCCGAGAAGAGAAGATGCAGCGTGGTGAGTTTCCTGGGCATAACAAGGTGAAGGCTGCGATAGAAAGACACCCGGCTATGTTTCATCAGAACCAAACGCCCGGGTGCCTTGCTTGCCAAAATGGCACTGCAAAAAATCCCCCAACATGCTGTAGACGCAAACGAACAGGTGCACCTCTGCCCAACCAACGCAGAAAGCAGACTCCAGAGCCGACTCCAGAGCCGACGCCACCTCTGCCAGAAACACCACCCGCCTCAACCGGTAACACGTCTGGAGCTCAACGTCTTGACATTGTCAATTTGCCAGCCAGATATGTGTATTCACATTCATCTCTTCCATGTGCTGAATCATTTACCCTCAATAGATCAGCCCAGGATAGCGAACACAATACAGATTATGATCCAGATATGCTGCCTGATGAAGGAGTATCCGCTGGTCAGTACACAATCTGCTGTGTGGTAATGCAGCTAACAATCATTTTGAAGACCAGAGTAGCCTATTGAGTGAACCTGGCAGTGATGACTAGCATTGATCGAATGATACGGTATATTTGTTATGCCTTTGGTGTTACAGGTATACTTCTGAGATCATAAAGGATCACTCAATAATCCAAATATGGATACTCAATCTGAACTCATGAAATATCACTCCGATTTCCTAATTGGATCAACCTTCCGGATCTGTTCTCCTATTGGTAATATCTCAATTACCCCACCTGAATATCAATAGACCAACGACAGTGATCAAGCCGAGCGCATATAAGATGTGAATCATCTTATTATCGGTATTGGTCATAAGATCTCTATTCTCAATGGTTTATTCCTTATCGGCAGGAAACCTTATTCCTACTCGCCAAACAAATGACTATTCTCTCATGCTCCAGTGGTTCATTCCTTATGAGGTGAGATGTCGTCAATATCAAATCACAACTGCATCTCGAGATATGCAGGGTCATATACGAGATAAGTCAATAACCAATAATTCATATATCGGAGCCAAGGCGATGGAATGGACTTGTACGAATCACCCCTTGTTTCGACCACACCTTCTGGGTCTGGGGCAAATGGGTTGTACGATTTATATGTCCCGAGTGGTGCGGGATACTCTCCATTCACTATATGGCAAAACAGCTCAGTTGCAGACTACTGTATATTTGGCTGCAATAGAGCGTAGTCAAATTAAGGGTTCTGTCGTTTGCCGTAATCATTAAACCGTTATGTTCCCGGTGGGTATATGAGAGGGCACTCTCACTGGCTCTTGGTGACATGAACCTATTTGTTGATAATTGGCTTCAGATAAGCTCGTAACTGTACGAGATATCGCCAATGGCAATAGTGATGCATTACGAGCTCAATACCTTGATGACGTAGTTAGCACTCATGAGAGTTAGAGCTTGACTATCAATGGTAGAAGGCAAGGAAGATAAGGCAGTTACGAATGAGAACTCCGAAACAGCCTTTAGCAGTTTTAAGATTGTTGACGGTGTGGATAGTCTGATATATATCAGCGATATCGACATTGAGGAACATCATCGATACCAGTTCTATCGAACATACAATCTACCTTGAGATTTATCTACGGATACCTATTGACATTCTCGACCTGGAGGTTAAGCCTTAACTTTATTCCCGTGTATTATCTATTAGTTCTGAGTTGAAGTCAACGAGGATACTTCTTCTTTGAAGTCCAGAGTTGTACGTTCCTCTTCAGTTCTATTTCACGGATAAACCCTTCACTCTTTATACTTGGTTATTCCTAGTACCTTCGTCGAAGCAAGTCGTTGATCGGGAAGAGAGCAAGATGATACTTTGGAGTCCGAAAAGCCAGCCAGATAATGTGGTGGTTTGAAGGATACTCTTGAGTCGGCATTACTCCTTCTGCTGAGGCAAAACTACTTTGCTGTTTCTTATAGAACATGTCGATAGTTGGAGTCGTCGTACTTCAGGACAGTCGATCCTTGGGTATACGTACCGGTTGCTAGGCTGATACTCTTGAGTCCGCAGGGAGTCTGAGGACTGACACGACAGTGTAATAGTTCAGAAGATCTCTTGAGTAGGATACTCTTGAATCGTGTCCTCCAGTATATTGATAGCGTAAGGCAATACTCCTTAGTCGAAACTAACTTTCGGGAGCAGAGACCGGAACAGTTAACTTGTTACCTGGGGTGTAATCCTTATACGCATCCTGAGTGAAGCTTTAATCATTCTTCTCTTTATTAGTCCAGAAGTTATTGGGGCTTTTATTGATTCAGACTTAGGGTGGATCTCCCGGTGTTACAATGTTGGAGATTATTATTATGCTGATTTCGCGGATACTGTAAAGTATATTTTAAAGGATATATTTATATGTATTATTACAGAACGATGTAGTGATCAAGAAAAAGTAAATGTAAACGTTAGAAAGGCTGCCAAATCAACGTGAATGATAGACTACGCCAAATCAAATGATTGTATGATGTGGATACATCTGTGGCAAAATGAACGTCAATGGAGTGTCAGCGATTCTTGGTCATGTATCTTGGGTAATCTGTGGTGCGATAGGTTGCAAATTGTCATAAACGAAGAATTGGCTGCCTTGATTGGCAAAAGTGACAGTAAAGAGCTCCCTGCCCCATGATGAAAATGAGCGTCAATGGAGCGTCAACCATTCTTGGTCATGTATCTTGGGTAATCTGTGCGGCGTTAGGTTGCACGTAGTCATAACCGCACCATTGGCTGCGTAAGAAGACAACAAAGATACTAACACGCTCCCTGCCCCATCATGAAAAGGAGCGTCAACGGAGCATCAATGATTCTTGGTCACGCATCACGGGTAATCTTGTGGGCGATAGGTTGCACATACTCATAAATGAACTATAGGCTGCCTTTATAGCTCAAAGAGAAAGTGAAATGCTCCCTGCCCCATCATGAAACTGAGCGTCAACGGAGTGTCAATGATTGTTACCCTTCCATTATAGTTAATTACAGTGCAATATGGCCGTTATTGCCTATATATATAGTTCTGACTGTTTTAGTATGCTAAAAGGCTCACGGATACTTAGCAGTAGCTCTGTACATGAAATCAGTTGTTACTGTCCCAGAGGATGTGGCGGGAATATTCCGTACATATTTGCCCATAAAGTCTGCCATTACATTGTTTATGGATGCTTGTGATTAAGTGCCACTCATATTACCGAAGATGCAAGACCCAAAATCGTTGACGCTCTGTTGACACTCTGTTGATGCTCTGTTCACGGTCATTTTCAGGATGTGGTAGGGCGCCTGTGTCTATTCATTTTAATCATTGAGGCGGTCGATACATTGAAAATGGACTGTGACATACTGATGTCAATATTTCACGATCAACAGTACCACATGTGAATGCCATTATCAATGTGAAACCCGAAACGCGGAACTGGAGATTGGAACCGACGGGTCTAGCCAAACCCGGAGAAACCTGCCGGTTGATGGGTGCAGGTCCAGGTTTGACCTGCCAAGAGTCAGCGGGTCGGGTTTTTGGACGGGTCTGGAACTGAAGCTACCCATTCTTCCGGTCCAAACTTGGACTGCTTGTAGGTAAACCAGGCCAGTTGCAAACACTAGTTACATGTTGTTATGGGGGTTCTTGACCCCAATAATCAATACAATATTTATTGAATTAAGTACAGCCACCTATCTAATGATCTCTTTCTTTCCTTGTCTTATCCTGAAACTCAACCTCTTGCACCGTATCACAAGAGCGCCCCAAATCAAACCTCCTCCAAAGTCTGTCTTCGATGTACAGGAAGATCAGACTTCCCCATCGTGCAACCACTCTTCAGCCCACTCCTCAAATGTTGATGTGCCAGTGTTTAAGTACCCTAACACCAGGTAGTCGATTTTCTCGAGCCCGCAGAAACAAAAAACCACCTGGTAGGTGTGGGTTGAACGTGCTTCGGCCAACTGAGAGAGTAACTCTCAGAATAACACGACAATGTGTTGCAGAGTGTATTCGGATTGTGTCAAGTGTCGACCAGACATAAGTTTCCTGGTCACAAAGGTGGATAAGAGTAGTAATGGTCTTAATGATTTTAGATAGAATTTTTGATAATATTTTGAGATCATCTTCGGTGTTTCTGAAAGCAAATCTCGTGCATGATGTCCCCTTGTTCCTTCAAACATCGCTGGCTTTTTATAGCCATTCCTCTTCCTCAAGTGTGATAGCGTTATCTCGGCAACACCTCTTAGTGCCCAGTGATTACTTGCCACGATCTCCACAGGTCACCATGTCCCTGCGATGTGGTTTGAAAGCTTTACGCTCCTGATAAGAATCAGGCCATCCATCGCACAATATCAGCTTACCCCTGCCTAACTCAGACATCTTGCAATCATACGAGTCGGTAGTTGGAATATTCACCAACCAAGTTGATGATGCTTATCGCCTCTTAAAATCCCTCATGCAAATGAGTTATTTAATTACGTCATAGATTTAATCGGCGACCAACCAATACTATGACAGTGTAAATTATTGACAGGTAAGCTCGTATCCGATACGAGGATACATTGCGATCAAGACTACTCGAGCCAACGAGTAGTGCTCGCTCTAGGCCAACGCCTACGTCATTTATCCTTCAGTTACGTCACACTAAGGTCAAGACTTCACTCTAGACCAGGACATGCCTCTCCGAAGCTTAGCCCATTACATGTAGGGGAGTAGAGTCCTCTTAATCGTGTATGACTATCAACTGCCGTGGATGTCAACCATGCATGTCCCGCAAAGTATCCGGGTGTGAACGAAGTACTCCCACGTCACGCAAGTAATATGCACTCCCGCTAAAGAGCACATTACTGACCACTTGAATAGTACATGCATAGATGTTATGCATATCGTAGATATGTATGCATCCTGTAATCATAATCAACTATCAATATCGCTGTTAAGAGCTAACCCCTAACATCTCCCCCTTCTCTAAGACCGGTGACCTTAACGGTGCTTCGTCATAACCCAATGTAAAACAAAACAATAACAATATCAATAGTAAACCAATCCCTTAGCTTTCATACAATCTTCTCATATTTTGCTCCTCCTTTTCTTTCTACTTCCTCTTGTCGATCCTTTATATCTTCCGTTCTTTTCTACCGCTGTATTCCTTTTATAATAATCCTCATACAACCTTAGGCTGTGATTCGCTACATTCTCATACGTTTCCCACGTATTTTCTTCCTGCGCAAAATCTTTCCATTTAACCAGAAATACATGACGTTTAGGATTATCATCTGAGGGTTCGCTGGCTAGTACTGATTCCATCACCCAATCATCGCCATCTGCTTCAATGTCGATTACTTGCTTCTTTGAATCGGTGCCTTTATATCGCTCCAGTAAATCGATAATAAAGACTGGGTGGATTTTCCACCATTCGGGTAACTTAAGCTTGCAGTCTCGTTCGTTACTTCCTATAGATAATACCTCGAATAGTCGAAGCATTTTGTCTTCCAATTTCTTGCATCTGTGCTTCGCCCGGATGTTTCGTCCGTTCAGCATAACCAATTCCCCCTTCCTTAAGGGTTCCATTGCCTTCCTTGTCTTATTGTAATGCTTCTTCATTATTTCGACCGAATCCGCTAATTGTTCTCTAAGCTTTTTGTGTACTTTATTCATATAATGACCGTATAATTCGGACGCTGGATTTCTGAACTGAATCTCCGTATGCCAACTCGAACGTGGCTCAAATCCATAATTTGCATAACAGGGGGATATTTTACTTAACACATGCTTCGAATTATTATAGGCGTACTCTGCCAATGCCAGCATTGAAGCCCAATCGTTCTGTTCATATTTGCAGTTGGAAAGTAAATATGATTTGAATACTTGATTAATTCATTACGTTTGCTCATCTGTCTGCGGGTGGTATGCTGTTGACATGCTATGCTGGATTTCTAGATCATTGTACAGATCCGTAAAGAAACCTCCCGTGAATGTTGAATCCCTATTGCAAACGAAGTCCTCAGGGAATCCGTGATACTTCCATAGATTCTCTTAATAGGCTCTAGCTACCGTTGGTGAGTCTTGTTTCTTAATTGGAATGAAATGCGCCATTTTGGTAAATTGGTCTACCACCACCAAAATTATTGTAACTTCTTCGGATTCTGGTAGGTCGGTAATAAAATCAGTACTGATATGCATCCAGGGTTTGCATGCTAACTCGAATGGATGTAGGAGCCCATGCTTCGCATGCCTTGGTGCCTTCGTTCTTTGACATATAACACACTCGTTACAGTACTTCTATATGTCGCATTTCATATTCGTCCAGTAAAAATTCCTAGTGACCAACTCAAGCGTCCTTTCTCTCCCGAAGTGTTCTGCTACCTTCGAATCAGGCTCTGACTTGAGTATTCATTGCTGTAGACCATCGGGTACCTATATACGGTTTTTCCAGCATAGAAACTCGTCTTTAAGTGCAAAGCCTTTATCGATATTTCCTCCTGACGAGACTTGCTTGCACAGCTCTCTATACCTATCATCTAGCATGGCTTTCTCCTTAATCCTTTCTTTCGCCTCCGGCAGCAGCTGTTCTACTGCCATTGCCAATATTTGAATTGATTCAATCCCGTCATTGAGATCCAATTCCATAGCCCCAACTTCTAACCATTGGTCTTTCTCCAACATTGTCTGGCTAGTTGCTGAAGTTGTACCCCCTTCTCTAGAGGTGAACGCCGGGCACCTGGAGGGTATATCTGCTTTGGTATTGGAGGACCCTTTCCGATAAAGCAGCTGGAAATTATACTGCTTAAGTTCTTCTACCCACCTGGCTTGTCTTCGATTAAGCAATATTGCTGATTTGAAGTACATAAGGTTTTGGTGGTCTGACAAGATCGTTGTCTTATGCTCAGCTCCTTGAAGATAATGTCGATTTTTTCTAAGGGAAAATCCCACCGCTAGCATTTCTTCATCGTACACATCATAGTTAAGTTCCGCAGGATTGAGCTTTCTTGATATGAATCTAACTGGATGAATTTTGCCATCTCCAAACTTTTGTGATTGTATGCCTGCTATCACAAAATCGGATGCATCCGTTTCTCGCAATGCCAGTCTATCTGGATCGTAATGTCTAAGAATCGGGGGTTTTCCGGATGTAAATAATATTGTTATCTTCAGGAAAGCTGCTTCTTGAGCTTCTCCCCAAGCAAACTCCGTATGATGTCGAAGCAGATCCGTAATTGGCGATACTATTGCTGAGAAATTATGGATAAATCTCTGGTAAAAGTTCCATAAGCCCAGCAACTGTTGAACTTCCTTCCTTGACGTAGGTTTGGGCCATTCAACAATCGCTTTTCCTTTATCTGAATCCATACGTAACCTTGTCCCACTGACCACAAATCCTAAAAATGTGGTTTCAGAAACGTCGAAAACGCACTTATCTATTTCGATGCACATATGGTTATCCATTAGAAGCTGGAACACCTTTGAGACTTGTATATGGTACTTTTTGAGGGAGCCTTTAGTAGCAATCAATATGTCATCGACATAAGCTACAGCAACCATTCCCTCGTCCTCGTCGATATAAACATCTGTTTTAATAACTCATTCCAGTCCCAATAGAGGTCGTAGGATTCTGTTGATCTCTCTTTGAAATGTAGCAGGTGCATTATAAAGTCCGAAAGACATGACCAAATATTCGTAAAGGCCGAACTTAGTACGGAAAGCCGTGAACCTTTCGTGACCTAATGCCATTGTTATTAAGTAGAATTCTTACTTCAGGTCTACCCTTGTAATATGTGTTGCTCCTTTTACACGGGCTGATAGTTCTTCCATTATTGGTAATAGTGTTTTATCTTTCTTTGTATAATCGTTCAGATGTCGATAATCAATACAAAGACGTAAGCGGCGGCCGTTAGGCTTAGGTACGAACAATGTCGGGCTTCCCACTGTACTGCTAGAAGGTCGGATCATTGCTTGTTTTATCATCGTATCGAGGTACCGAACTAATACTTTCTCTTCCTCCTGCGATAGTTAATAAATCGGTCCCATTCATAGCTTATCTTGTGCCCCTAATAACTCAATTCAGTGATCACAACCCTTACTGTCTGGAAGTTTCTCAGATTCTTTCGCATCGAACAAGTGTAAAAACTTATGGTAATGCGCAGGTAGTTTCTGAGCTATGGATGGATTACTCATAACAATTGCACCAATATGTATGGCTTTATCGTTAAGTGCGATCCTTTTGTCGTAGGAGATCGAATATTCTGGATGTATCTTTCCATGGTTGTAGCATTCGGATTGACAATGAGGAAAATGTAAATGACTTTTAGTTGTTCCTCTAGCCTTATGCTTTTCTAAGTACCATGCTGGTATTAATGCGTTATAATCTCCTGAAGTTTTTATTGCTTCAAAAGCATCATCTTCTTCGTTATAAGACCAATTATTGCCGAACAATATTCCCAATGGAATCGTAAACAAGTTCTCAGTTTTGAGGCTGATTTCCAAAACATCTCCTGACTTAATTGGCTTAGGTCTTTGAATGACTGGTATTGAAAATGCTTTTGCAGCGTCGGGTGATATGACAAAAGAGGTACTTCCCAAATCGAGCTTGCATCTCAGAGGAAAGTATTTGCCATCATGACCAATAAAAAATCGGTAAAGTGGCCGTTTGCCAACTTTCGTAGATAATACTATGCGAATTTTTGAATGAAGAGCCGGTTGATAGTAAACAAAATCGGTAGATGTATTAAGTTTCTTTGATTGCCTCCCCAGAGGTTCTGAGGCTTTTCGTTTTGACATCGCTATCATTTCGAAAATAGCGTAACCACAACGGGTTAAAATGGTGATGTATCTTGGTAAGGTAAAGTATATGCTGGTTATTATATTCTGTAATGTATTTCCTTACTGACCAGCAGTTTCGGTCTTCCAACCATCCTCAAAGGAAAAATAAAACAATGGAAAAAAAAAGGTCTTCCTATCAAGAAAGGTGTGTTAAAGCATTGATTTTCGACCTTCAAGCTTAATGTGGCTTGGCAATCCAACTCAGAATCCGGTGGAAAATCCCGCCAATTCCTTCCTTTCTGTTCTTTCTGTAGCTCCTCATTGCCTGACTCGTCCAAATACTCACCTTCCGAATCTTCTTCCAATTCCTCCTTGGAATCACCTGAATCTGAACCATTGGAATGTGAGCAAGTGGAACCTGAATTATCCTCTTCGTCGCTATTCAATTCCAACCCGGCTACCTTCATCTTTTGATATTCCTTAGCCTTTGGGTAGCCCGCTGTTCCTTTATCCAACTTAATAAGTCTAACACAATTCTTTACCCTATGAGCTCCTTTCCTATCCGCGGGCCATGCGCATCTAAGGCACTGTCCTGCTGCCTTGTGTCGTTGGATCTCAGAAGATTCCACCCCCTCTGTTTTCGAATGATCCCTCTTGGATTTCCATTCAGAACTATTCTTTTTAAACTTTCGCTGGTTTCGATCTGTTCGGGGTTTATCCAACTTGTCCCTTCTTCGGGATTTCCTATCGAATTTTTCGGGTTTAGGAAACTTCTTGTTGTATGATTTAAGAGTTGCCTTCAGCCCAAGGTTCTTTCTTGCGGCCTCCCATTTTTCTGCAGTACGTTCTGCATTGGTAATAATTGTTATAATTTCCAGGTCGGTTTTCCCCATCGGATCCACAGTATGCATTTGCTCAATAATCTTCTGAGGTAGCCATTGCAGAATTAACTTCTTCAGGGCCGCGCCGGTAACCATAGCTCTATTATTATAGGTCTGAATTTGGGTAAACATATCGCGTATACAGCCCTCATATCGGACTTTCTCCGAATCTGCGTATGGTTCGTCCTTTGCATCTCTATTCTCGAATCTGAGTTTGAGCGCATTCACATAACCTGTCATTGACTTCAGATGTACTCCAGCCAAAGTCCCCTTAAGCCTCTGAATATGCCATGCCGCTGCATAACTATCCATCAAGGATCCAATCCAATCGATGGTTCGCTCATCCTTTTGGAACTTTTCTGGTTTGTCCTCAGAATAAACCTGGACTAACACCCACCAGGTATCGAAGTCTTCTCCAGGTTTTCTGTAAAAATTTTTAGGTTCTTAAATTTTAATAGGTTTGACGAATTGTAACTCTTTGATTTGTCTCTGTCGTCGAGACATTCGCCTTCCTCCGGCTCCTCCGTAATCAGATGGTGGTGGATCCAGTGGTGGTGGTGGATCCCCTGCTGCTCCTCCAGCTGCGCCGCCATCGGCTCCTCCAGCTGCTCCGTCACTTGCTGCTCCACCCCTTATCCTTCCTAATCAAGTAGATGCACTTTCAGTATCCCTAAAACTATATACTGATGGTGACTGTAAAGCTGGCAATCTTTGCGGGTGCACATATTGCTGGGTTCTTGATAGTCCGGCGACACTTTGTCGGAACTCGAAAGGTGTGGACTCGGAGAACTTGTATTGCTCCATAGCTGTTGTCAGCCCGGTATTGATTTCTTCGACCTGGGCCAGTTTTTCGTCCATTACTACCCGGTGCCGGCACAATTCTCTCTTAGATGAAATACTCTTCATGGATTCTGTAATGGTGGCCAATACTTTATTGATCTCATCTATCCTTTTGGACAGAACTCCTACTGACTTCTGGACAGCTTGAACTGATGTTTTTGCTGCAAAAATTTGAAGGCTGTTTTCGACAATGTTCTTATTCTGGGCTTCTAGTTCCTGCCATATTCCGGTGAACAAATCAGCAGCTTCTCCTACTATCTGATTATCCTACTCCTGCAAGATGTGAATGCCCCATCGTACTTCTTACAGTATTGCTTGCTGGAATTGCTTCATAGATCCGACTCCTTGGACTTCTGAATCAATCCTGACCTTCTCTGTTTGGAGTCGACTTTCCATGATCATTATTCCGCTTTTTAAAGAATCAAATTCTTCCTCCAGAAAATCTTTTTTTTTGTTACATGCCAGTATGACAGGAACAATTTGTTGAGCGAGTTCCGATAACTGCCTTTGCACTAAATCGGTATTTGCCTCGGGGATTGCCGCTTCTCCCTGGCGGCTTGGTGCTTTATTGGGTCCCCCTTGACTTTTTAGTAGCAATTATTTCTTTCGGGTGGCCTCTATTCTTGTTTGGTACTCTTGGCACCATTCTGGGATAGCCCTTCCCACTGGGGATCGGGGTCTCTCTATCCTCGTACTGCTGGGCGCTCGGGCACAGCTGTTGAATGTTAGCCTCTGCCTGGGGGCTGCCATCTCTGATTAAATGACTGTAATCAGGTGGTGGTATAAGTCTATTTAACTCGACCGTTGCCTCGTCCCTGTGCAGACAGTTGTTCAGCTAGCAATGGTCGATGCAATGCCTTTACAGTATATAGGAAGCGCTTCCGTCAATCACGCCACATTGTTTTTAATCGTAACACTCTGACAAGAAGTTACACTTCTGGCAGATTACTGCAGGGCTTTTTTCCTCGATATTGTATTACTGACAGCTGACACAAAAGCAGCTCTGCCTCCGGCAATGACTGTTGCAAGTCCTCTGGCTCAAATAGATGCAGCAGAAGTTGTCTTCGCACTTCTGGCACTCCAAATTGATGTATAATATTAATTGTTGGTTTGTTGATAATGATGAGATGCAGTTTGGGATCATTTGGGTACCATACAAAATATGCTCCGATTTTAGAGAGTTCTTGGTATAAGTTGAGTAACTCTGGTGTCATGTAGTCGAAGCTATATATCATATAATCCACTCTCAGATAACAGCGTAGAGTACTTAAAATATTATACTGTTACGGGGGTTCTTAATCCCAATAATCAATACAATATTTATTGAATTAAGTTCAGCCACCTATCTAATGATCTCTTTCTTTCCTTGTCTTATTCTAAAACTCAACCTCTTGTACTATTACGCAAGAGTGCCCCAAATCAAACCTCCTCCAAAGCCCGTCTCCGATGTAAAGGAAGATCAGATTTCCCCATCGTGCAACCACTCTTTGGCCCACTCCTCAAATGGTGATGCGCTAGTGTTCAAGTACCGTAACACCAGGTGGTCGATATTATCGAGTTCGCAGAAACGAAAAACCACCTGGTAGGTGTGGGTTGAACGTGCTTCGGCCAACTGAGAGAGTAACTCTCCGAATAACACGACAATTTATTGCAGAGTATATTTGGATTGTGTCAAGTGTCGACCAGACATAAGTTGCCTGGTCACAAAGGTGGATAAGAGTAGTAATGGTGTTATTGTTTTTAGATCAAATTCTTAATAATATTTTAAGATCGTCTTCGGTGTTTCTGAAAGCTAATCTCATGGATGATGTCCCCTTATTCCTTCAAACATCGCTGGCTCTTTATGGCCATTCCTCTTCCTCAGGAGTGATAGCGTTATCTCGGCCACGCCCCTTAGCACCCGGTGATAACTTGCCACCATCCCCTCAGGTCATCATGTCCCTGCAATGTGGTTTGAAAGCGTTACGCTCCTGATAAGAATCAGGCCATCCATCGCACAATATCAGCTTACCCCTGTCTAACTCAGACATCTTGCAATCATACGAGTCGGTAGTTGGAATATTCACCAACCAAGTTGATGATGCTTATCGCCTCTTAAAATCCCTCATCCAAATATGTTATTTAATTGCATCATAGATTTCATCAGCGACCAACCGATACTATGCCAAGGTAGATTATTGACGCGTAAGCTCGTATCCAATACGAAGTTACATTGCGATCCAGAATACTGGAGCCAATGAATAGTGCTCGCTCTGGGCCAACGCCTACATCATTAATCCCTCAGTTACGTCACACTAAGGTCGAGACTTTTCTCAAGACCGGGACGTGTTTCTCCGAATCCTAGCCCATTACAGGTAGAGGAAAAGAGTCCTCTTAATCGCGTATGACTATCAACTGCCATGCATGTCAACCATGTATATCCCGCAAAGTATCCGGGTGTGAACGAAGTCCTCCCACTTCGCGTGACTAATATGAACTCCCACTAAAGAGCACATTACTGACCACTTGAATAGTACATGCATAGGTGTTTTGCATATCATAGATATGTATGCATCCTGTAATCATAATCAAGTATCATTATCGCTGTTAAGAGCTAACCCCTAACACATATACTCATGTTGAGCTTTAGTTGATCCATGCAATATGTGTGGTTCCTCAAGACTGGCTCTTCAATCAAATCCTGCCACCCTCTTCTTGTACTCATCGAGCTAGAACTGCTCCCTGCAAAATCCCCTTACACTGCTGCACAAGGTATGGTGGAATGTTGAAGATAGTCCTTCTGCATTCTAGATTCGCTAATTAACCACTACAAATCATAGGGTATATCAGTGGCAGTTGAGTAAGTCATAGAGCCTCAGTCTTTTTGCTACTGTGGTCTTGATTCCTTTTTCCATTTCTCTTCTCTACCATAATGACCCTCAACAGAAACTACCAACAGAGTGACTGGATAGTCTATTTAGTAGAATATACACCTGGATACAGACAGTTCTTGATGTGGAGGGTGGCATGGCACCATATGTGTGGTATTTGGTAGATAGACCAGGTGGTGCATTCAACTTTTTTTCTTCACACAAATCAAGTCATAGATATCACTAGATTATCTTTACATATTTTAGCACAGCGAAATGGTTGCCAGGACTTGGTATCATATCTGGAAGAGTGTCCAACTTTTGGTACCCTCCAAGTACTTGAAAGCCAGGGGTAAAGTATACCTGGGAGTTAAGCTGGAGATGATCTGTCTGGGTACCTCCAAAGGGCGGCGAAGCTGCCACCGTAACTTGTATGTACTATACAGCCGGGGCTACTGCCCAGTGACCCGGTCTCGTCGTGACTCACCCGAATCCCTCAGCCGCCCCGCACAGCCCCGCTAGCCCGGAGAACGGACTTCAAAGATCAAGTATACCGTTACCATGAATAGCTCGCTCGAGAGTTCGGGTGTTTGACATTGGATAACCCTTACGAGAACATTCCAGATGCGGTAACTGCTGCAAAAATCATTAAGATGCTCTATCTGATGCAGCAGAATGCTCAACACTCGGTGACAAATGTGTTATAACAGGAACCGGTGCTCTTGTACCTGTCAGTGGCAACTATAAGTCTTCACGAATACTATTACACGTCAATGACGATCTTCGATAGTGCTGCAAAACCGTTTCCCTGTCTCAATCAATCGAAATTATCAATACGCAGCCTTTGCCGACAGGCCGGAGGAGCGGGTGGTTCATCTACTGCGGTGTTGATAGTGCCGGTGAAGGAGTAAATCTGTTTGACACGACCTTTGGACAGGATTACTGCGATTTGGAGGTAGTTTTTGGGGTGGCTCACGGAATGGGCATTGAGTTGCTAAGCCGAATGTGTGGAAGATCCGGATCAGTTCAGGACAAGAAGCGGTTAGAATTCAATCATTTCAATGACTATTTCTTTACCCCCTTATGCCAAAAACTTGACGCGGTTTTAGAGCGCTTTGAGCTGCTAGCGAAATTCTGCGACGCTAGTTGGTGGAATATCATTGCCTGGCGTGTTGTAGGTGTAGACGTGGATATTGGAGATAGGGGATTGAGGAGACTGGAGTGAGAGAGATGTTGTATCTTGCAGAGGAGGGTATCGCGATACTACACCTAAAAGTATCCAACGTTCTCTGCGCAAGGAAAGGCGGAATGCCTGAACCTGCGAGTGCTACAAAATAGCTTCTTAGATTCGTTTTATCGCTTCTCTTAGTGTGCCCCTCGCTTTCACCAATTGGTCTACATTAACATCCATGATTTCGTCTTCCAGTCTTTCGCTCATCGTAAGGCCGTCTACAATCGGTGAACGCTTATTTCCAGACCAGTCTACCCCTACATATACGGAGCCAAGCTTTGCCATGCCGCAGTTGCTGCTCAATGAAGTTTGTTGTATATGCACCCCGAGCACAAACCGTTGGGCAGGTCCTTCTTTTTCGGGGAAGAGTTTGACGGAGCAGTCATTGTATCGTCGTCTTTACTCTGTCAGGACCTGTTCACGTTGGGAACATGTCGCTTCCACCTATACGAAGGCCACTTTATGCTGGTTGGTGAGCGCCGAAAGTCTTTGATCCCCAGTAGTGCACGTCTACGAGACGAGATATTCTCTGTTCGACCATTCCCAAATGGTGGAATTCTTTCACCTCAGAACCTGATGCCCGCATTGCAGCTTGTAATCAAAGCCGAATCCGCCAAGCAAGATATCAGAATGCATTTCCTTCTAGACCAGGATGGCAGATATTACAGCATAAGCCCTGGTATGATAGCAGAAAACCTGCGAAAGATAAAGATTTCTATGCCACTGCGGCAAGTGGATGGTGCTGGCGACTGGTTTGTTGGATTTGGATCACTGCTACCACCTCGGCCCACGCAGGAACCAGATATGTTTCAAGTATTTCCTGTCGATCAGAATCATCTTGGTCAGTGGGCTGTTTGTGAAAGCGCTACCGAACCCCTCATCATGCAAGTTGATACTTATCTGAAATACGATCTGACAGACTGAAGCTTGCGTTTTGATGTGCCTGAAATATCTCTCGGGACAACAGTCTATTTTTGGCTTGAAGCGAACCTAGCGATGGTCCGCTAGCATATTGCTCGTACTCGTTTCGACCTATTAATCCTATCTAGTACGTCGTCAACCTGCAGTCTCGCGAAGATGGCAAAATGGACAAGAGACACTGAAGGATGGAGGATGTGAGAGGGACACGGCATTGTCAGGAGTTGCTCGTGCAAATAGGCACGTATGGAGACGGTATCCCCATCTACTAGTAAAGAAACGCCGGCACTACACACAAGCGCCCAGAGACACCCACTGCCGTGAATGAAGAAAAAACATTTACCATTAAAGACTAACTATTAAGCCTTTATGGCCCCCATCACCCACTCCCCCTTCGCATCCATCTCCTGAAAGAGGACTTGTCTGGATCCGAGGATAAGGACCAGGAACCCACGGAGGGTCCTTCCCTCGCAATCCCGTTTAACCTCTGGGCTTTGAAGGTTTGTTTGTAATCATATTGCATTCGGCCGCTGGCGGCCATGGCATAACTACACTTTTATAAATGCCACAATCTCTCCCTCCGCAGCCGCTTCCGCGCAAATGAAAACTCAAAGACCCCAGAAATCTGACAACCCCGAAGCCCCGAAATTAACTCCCACACGGCAAAGTTGCAACCACCACGCTCCCCGGAGAAACTGCCCTCTCCCCCATATCCTTAATTAATTTGGCCCCCCTTCCTGGAGGATAACCTGCACATCCCGTCATCTGACGACCACCACTTAAAAAATCCTCGCTCACACTTAGTCCAGGGTTTCATTGATGCAATCGCAGTGGAATACCCCAACCGCCCAACTCAGAAAACACGCGAGAGAGGCAAAACATCTGGAGGTCCGGAAATGAGTAACTCCCTAGGTCATACACGGTGCGCTGTGGGCTTTGAAGGTAAGACCGAAGCTGATCACCTGACCAGGATATTGTTTATATATGAAATGTAGTTAACAAGATGCTCTTTCACTTGCTTGCCTCCTCTTTTAGTTTTCTCTAATATTCAAGGAGTTGTTGTAGGTCAAGTACAGTGGCTTAGAATATACTCAGCACTGCTGATGCTGCTAAGCACTGCTTAGCACTACTGGTATTTTGCGTCAGGTAAATTATTTCTACCTGACACTTAGATACATGTTGTATACCATCAAGTAAATCTTTTCTACCTGATGCTTAGATACATATTGTATACCATCCGGTAAATCTTTTCTACCTGACTGTAAAGTGCATCTGTGATGAGTGACAGATCATGACTCAAATGTAGTGACCTGAACCAGTTCACAGATAGTTCTAGTATCTGCCCAAGGATAATGTGAAATCTATCTACATATAGTAGAGCTACTCTATGCAAAAGAACATGAAATTTGACCAAGAATTGGTGGACCTAGAGGGGTGGCTGGTAGGGAAAAGAGGAGGATACTCTACCACCTCCCCATAGCTCCACCAATTGTGGACCAAATTGAATGTCCTTTGGCACAGAGTAGCTCAACTATATGTAGATGAATTCCGCATTATCAATGGCCAGGTACTGAGATATGCTGAGGACCACTAGAGGAATCCGTTAGAGGGGGGGTAGTTGACACACCCCTCCCATCAATCCTCAACCAGTACCAGTTTCAGGTGAATGATAATGCAGAATTGATTTACATATAGTAGACCTACACTGAGTCAAAGAGCATGGAATTTAGCCAAGAATTGGCCGACTACTGGGGGTGGTTGGTAGGTGGGCATCGGCAAAAGTGCAAATCGAGTATAGACTGCACTACGCGCACACGCGCACACGTGCAGCTCATAGCAAGCTTCCCATGGACCCCTGCGCGACGCGCAGCCTATAGTCGTCTATAGTCAATTCATAGAGATGTACGCGTGGGCCTATGGAGCTATATACAGCTGGCGGCTGGAGGTTGACCTATACCAGTCTTCACTGCCAGCAGACTTCGCTGCTATACCGGTACTGTACACTATCGCTGAGAGTCCACTTGAGAGCCTGCTTGAGAGCCTGCTTGAGAGCCTGCTTGAAAGCCTGCTTGAAAGCCTCTTTGAAAGCCTGCTCGAAAGCCTTCTCGAGAGAGCCTCGCATCGGGAGGAGTAGAGTTTTCCAAGGGAAGCTTTTGGCCGATGGAAAACCCTAAGTTTGCGGAAGCTTTGGCTAATAGAAGGCTCTAAGTCTGTGGAAGCTTTGGCTAGTAGAAGGCTCTAAGTCTGTGGAAGCTTTGGCTACTAGAAGGCTCTAAGTCTGTGGAAGCTTTGGCTACTAGAAAGCTCAAAGTCTGTGGAAGCTTTGATGCTAACGTTGATGTAGCCAGCCTACTTGTCTAATTGCTTCTAGTACAATAATCGCCATCACCGACACCATCATCATCGCCATCACCATCATCACCATCGCCATCATCACCATCGCCATCATCACCATCATCACCATCAGCCCCAAATGCGCACCCATATGCCCACAATCGGTGGGAAGCGAGCAGTAGATTCCACTAGAAAATCTGAGTCGGAGATCTGCTCTCCCCAACATCCAATTGTCTACCTTTCTTGTGAAATCTCAGGCTGCCATTATCAACACCATGACCGTGAGGCATCATGAGATCTCGTCGCAGTGGCCGCGGTTACTAAAATAAGGTTCAGACTATGATATCGACCGATGTCATGATTTCGGCCGCCGCCACCCGCCACCCGCCACCCGCCACCCACCACCCGCCACCCGCCACCCGCCACCTGCCTCCCGGTTCCTGGGGCCTGCAACTCAGCAAGTCTCTGGATGGAGCATGCAGGAGCATATTTGGAAGGAGTAGAGTTTTCCACGGGAAGCTTTTGGCTGTTGGAAAACTCTGAGTTTGTGGAAGCTTTGGCTAATAGAAGGCTCTAGGTCTGTGGAAGCTTTGGCTAGTAGAAGGCTCAAAGTCTGTAGAAGCTTTGATGCTGACATTGACGTAGCCAACCTACTTGTCTAAGTACTTCTGATACTATGATCACTATAACTATCACCAACACCATCGCCATTGCCATCGCCATCGCCATCGCCATTGCCATCGCCATCGCCATTGCCATCGCCATCGCCATCGCCATCGCCATCGCCATCGCCATCGCCATCGCCATCGCCATCATCTCCATCAGCCCCAGACCGAATGTGCACACATACGCCCAAAATTGATCGGAAGCAGGTACAAGATTCCGCTGGAAAATCTGAGTCGGGGATCTGCTCACCCCAAGATCGAATTGTCCACCCTTCCTGCAGAATCTAAGGCTGCAATTGTCAACACCATGACCGTGAGGCATCATGAGATCTGGTCGCGGTGGCCATGCTAAAGATAAGGTTCAGACTATGATATCGACCGACGTCATGATTTCGGCCACCATACGCCGCCAGTCACCCACCACCGGCCACCCGCCACCCACCAACAGCCTCACGCCTCCCAGTGCCTGGCGCCTGCAACTCAGCAAGTCTCTGGATCGAGCACACAGGAGCATACATGGGAGTATATAGTCAAGTGAGATTGGGAGTGTCTTGCCTCTTGAGAGTGTATTTGGGAGCGTAGAGCCAAGTAGGCTGGGAGTGTCATCGAGTGCAATTGGGAGTGTACTTGAAAGCGTGCTCGGGAGTGTACTTGAGCGCGTCTTGAGAGCTTACTTGGGAGCAGACAGTCAAGCAGGCTGGGAGTGTGCCATCGAGTGCGATTGGGAGCATCTTGAGAGCGTACCTGGGAACGTACAGTCAAGCAGGCTGGGAGTGTGCCATCGAGTGCAATTGAGAGCGTCTTGAGAGCTTAGTTCGGAGGGTACAGTCAAGCAGGCTGGGAGTGTGCCATCGAGTGCAATTGAGAGCATCTTGAGAGCTTAGTTGGGAGCGTACAGTCAAGCAGGCTGGGAGTGTGCCATCGAGTGCAATTGGGAGCATCCTTGAGAGCATGCTCCGGTGTGTACTTGGGAGCATACTCGGAGGTGTACTTGGGAGCGTACTCGGAGGTGTACTCAGGAGCATACTCGGAGGTGTACTTGGGAGCGTACTCGGAGGTGTACTTGGGAGTGCCTTGAGCGCTTACTTGGGAGCATATTGTCAAGCAGACTGGGAGTGTACCATCGAGTGCAATTGGGAGCGTCCTTGTGAGCATGCCCGGGGGTGTACTTGAGAACGTGCTCGGAGGTGTACTTGGGAGCGTAAGTCAAGCAGGCTGGGAGTGTACAATCGAGTGCAATCAGGAGTGTACTTCAGAGCGTACTTGGGAGCATGCAATGATATGCATTTGGCAGTTTGGTTTCAAGTGTGTTGAATGCAGCATAATGTATAGTATCAAGCGCACATAATCGCATGCGTATCATAGTAATCTAGTCAAATTGCAGGTCCATAGGACCTCATAGTGCCACGCGTCAAATATGCTATGGATTACCGGCCCAAAAACAGCTTCTCTATGAGTTACGCGTCGCGTAAGGTCATTTTTCCGGGTGGGGCAACTGGCGAAGTAGGACTACCTACCCCACTTGATTTCTCCATCAATTCTGGTTGGAATTCAGTGCCCTCACTGCCAGTATCTCTTATGCATACCAGAAGACTTTTCAGGGTCAGCTTGGTAGTTTCTAAATAGTGTAAAATGTCACTTGGGTGAAAATTCCCTGAGTTATGCTACTGTAGAGTGTCTCCCAATATTGTAACTTCAAAATTGTATCTATTACAACAACCACCCATCTGAATATGCCAAGACCAGTACCCATTGACAGCCAGCATGCCATATATGCTCTGATATCATCACTAGCAAATTTGATTAACAATTGGTGATAAAACAGGGGAGTCAAAAGAAAGACAAAAATCCGCCAGCTTTATGAACTCTCACTCACTTTTTCACCTTGCTCAAAATTGGTCCATTTGAATTATTTTTTGGATGTATATGTAGGCCTTGTAGTTACCTATCATACTGCAGCATCGGCAAAAGTGCAAATCGACTATAGACTGCGCTACGCGCACACGCGCAGCCCATAGCCAGCTTCCCGTGGACCCCTGCGCGACGCGCAGTCTATAGTCATCCATAGTCGGTCCATAGACATCTGCGCGTGGGACTATGGGACTATATACGGCTGGCAGTTGATTAACCTCAGCCAGTCTTGGCTGCTGGCAGGCTTCGCTGGTGCTAACACACTCATTGATAGCATTCTCGAGTGGCCGCTTGAGAGCCCGCCTGAGAGCCTGCTTGTGAGCCTACTTGTGAGCCTGTTTCGGAGCCGCGCTTGAGTGAGCCGCGCTTCGGCAGGAGTAGCGTTTTCACAGGAATCTTTGGGCCGATTGAAAACTCTGAGTTTCTGGAAGCTTTGGCCAATAGAAGGCTTTAAGTCTGTGGAAGCTTTGACGTTGGTAGCCAACCTACTTGACTAAGTGCTTTCGGTACTATCACCATCACCGCCATCATCACCATCACCATCACCGCCATCATCACCATCACCATCACCATCACCATCGCCATCATCACTATCGCCATTATCACCATCAGCCCCGGACCGAATGCGCACACATACGCCCACGATCGATGGGAAGCGGGCAGCAGATTCTGCAGGAAAATCTGAGTCGGAGATCTGCTCTCCCCAAGATCCAATTGTCTACCTTTCCTGCAGAATCTAAGGCTGCAATTGCCAACACCATGACTGAGGCATCGTGAGATCTCGTCGCGGTGGCCGCGCTAAAGATAAGGTTCAGACTATAATATCGACCGACGTCATGATTTCAGCTACCATACGCCGCCCACCACCCGCCACCTGCCTCACGCCTCCCGGTGCCTGGCGCCTGCCACTCAGCAAGTCTCTGGATCGAGCATGCAGGAGCATACATGGGAGCATATAGTCAAAGTGAGATTGGGAGTGTCTTGCCTCTCGAGAGTGTATTTGGGAGCGTAGAGCCAAGTAGGCTGGGAGTGTGTCATCGAGTGCAATTGGGAGTGTACTTGAAAGCATGCTCGGGAGTGTGCTTGAGAGCGTCTTGAGAGCTTACTTGGGAGCGTACAGTCAAGCAGGCTGGGAGTGTGCCATTGTGCAATTAGGAGCGTCCTTGAGAGCAAGCTCGGGAGTGTACTTGAGAATGTACTCGGAGGTGTACTTGGGAGCGTACTCGGAGTGTACTTTGGAGTGTCTTGAGAGCTTACTTGGGAGCGTATAGTCAAGCAGGCTGGGAGTGTGTCATCGAGTGCAATTGGGAGTGTACTTGAAAGCGTGCTCGGGAGTGTGCTTGAAAGCGTCTTGAGAGCTTACTTGGGAGCGCACAGTCAAGCAGGCTGGGAGTGTGCCATCAAGTGCAATTAGGAGCGTCCTTGAGAGCAAGCTCGGGAGTGTACTTGAGAACGTACTTGGAGGTGTACTTGGGAGCGTACTCGGAGTGTACTTGGGAGCGCTTTGAGAGCTTACTTAGGAGCGTATAGTCAAGCAGGCTGGGAGTGTGCCATCGAGTGCAATTGGGAGCATCCTTGAGAGCATGCTCAGGAGTGTGCTTGAGAACGTACTCGGAGGTGTACTTGGGAGCGTACTCGGAGTGTATTTGGGAGCGTCTTGGAGCTTACTGGGGAGCGTGCAATGAAGTGCATTTGGCAGTATGGTTTCAAGCTTGTTGAATGCACCATAATGTATCCCTTTGCCGGTAACCGGGTTTGGGCCCACAGATGGGCCAGCTTTTAAAATACACATCACACAACCACAATCCAGCCAAATGCCCCCAGAATAAATAGAAATACTCTACATATGGTGAAATTC
>Ga0307514_10001156_pt1 | contig 35900 bp, 32 predicted proteins | sample 16_EM_MG_FD_203088 | JGI IMG/M metagenome (GOLD analysis project Ga0307514, IMG submission 203088) | Populus trichocarpa ectomycorrhiza microbial communities from riparian zone in the Pacific Northwest, United States - 16_EM | ecosystem: Host-associated > Plants > Roots > Unclassified | place... | reverse complement strand
CCAGTCCAGTCTGTCAGCATCTGGGATCGGTCCGATCCCAGTCCAAAGAATTTCTTGGACTGGACCTGGACTGGACTGGACGGTTCCGGTCTGGACTGATCCATTGCTGGACTGGTGGAATCATTGGACAAAAGAAAGAGAAAGAGGAAGAGAAAAGACAGACTGGCCGCTCCGGCCTCCATGCGTCACCCCGGCGTGAACGTCCCGACGTCCATGGCTGCCAGGAAGTCCATCACCGCCAAGTCACATATCTCCTTGGAAAATAACTTCGACACCTGTGCCCGCCGGCATCGGCTAGCTTTCCAGCCCGTTGCCTCTCCCACCTTCTTCCAGAGCTCCCACTGGGCCTTGGCTGCTGATCTTCCGTCGGGTTGAGTCTGAGTTAGGGTTCCAGGGATTACTGTCTCACTTCTTTAGTTTTTCGGATCTACTTTGAAATTGATAAATATTAACTTGTTTGGACTGGTCCAGACCAAGCCCGTCCAGTCCAAGACTGCCAGTCTGGGGCCCGGTCCAGTCCGACCTTCCGGTGGGACCGGACCGGACTGAGCCCTACCCCAGACCGGGTCCGTCCGGACTGGTGGAATCATTGGCCTGAGGTGGACGTTGATTCTACGGATGCAAATGGTCGGACGGCATTGTCGTGGGCGGCGGAAACGGGATGCTTGGACATTGTTCGTGCACTCGTAAATGTTTACGAAGCCGACGAATATCTACCGTGTTGATAGCTACTGTCCTGAGGACTCTGCACAGAAGAGGAAACACACGGAAGTGGTAGAATTCCGGACATAGGCTGTGGATTTGGTATCAAGATTGTAATAGTTGTGGATTGGGGTCAACTGGCTGCAAGGGCGCTGGTTATTACTTTACATTCACACAGATAAGCAGACTCACAGTTGCCCTCAGCCACGTACATACGGTTAGCTAGGTCATTTTTTATGTTCAGTAGTCTATCTTATTGCACTGCATTCGTACATCGTGAACAGATAGCCTCGGGCTTAGTAACAGTAGCTGACAGGTTCCAATGCCGAGTCCATCGTGGCCGGTGGGGAAGCCGGGCTATCGAAAGTATTGCGAGGGCCTAGTTTTCCATAAGTCTTGTATGACTTGTGGGATTTGGGTTTCCTTACCAGCGACTGCAAATGCGGTGAACAACGTCGTGCAGAGGATATGCCGAAATATCGTCGGTTAGTGAAAAAAACGGACTGCCTCAAGAATATGCGTTACATTCGTTATTGAACCCTAACCCAATTCAGACACAAGGATTATCCAACTGTGTCGGGAAAGTACGAGTATCCCACATGTTTTGTGCATCCACGCGGCATTTGTTTGTTTGTAATGATACTGTATTCGCCCGCTTGCGGGCATGACGTACTTCTTCCCCAAATTGTTGAGGAGTAGGCCAAGTCTCGGCTGCGATGCATGTATTCGGGGAATGATACTCGGCATCCTCGAGTATAGTATTCTCTTTCTCTCCATATAAGCCTGCCGCTTTATCTCTCTTTATATGGCAAACAATTCAACATATTTCTTCCCATACGTACTAAAGATGAAAAGAAAGAGACAGGAAACTATTGATGGTGTCAAATAATCTATACTAAAAATGGTATTCTACGTAATAGCTAAGAAATCACGTAATACTCAACAAAGCTCTCCCTAACTCTAAATCTCCCCCTGTCAAAGGGATACCACCCCCACGAGCTATTAATAGCCCACACCATGTCCATCTCATCATTTGATGCTAGTTCTGTAGTGTAATGATTAACACCACGAATTCTGATTCCGGCAATCTCGGTTCGACTACCGATAGGACATATTTTCCTTCAATTTTTATTGATATGCTAGTTGCATGCAATATTTCTAGTATGACCTTGCATAGAAGATACTTTTGTCTGAGTCTGTTGCAATAGTATTATAGGCTCTGCAGCCACCGGCTTCAAGTAGCAATGAGTATAAAGTGAATACGGACACTGTGAGTATAATGCAAAGTTAGCTGCAAAGAAAGCGGAAACTCAGCCCGCAAGCAAGAGAGAGGAGTTAAATATCAGTTCTCACCCGTTTTCTAGAGTCTAGACTTCCCCGGTTGGAGGTTTCATCATGGACTCATGGATGAAAGCAAAACAGGGAGAACCAAATATGGTTCCAATAAACGAGAAACATTGTAACTTGCGAGATCTGCTGTCGATCCAGCCGGTAGGCCTCAAGTGGACTTATGCCAGAATGACCTGCCAGTACAGTGGAATGGAGTTCGAAGTCGAGTTTACCTCGTGCCATGCCTATTCCAGAGCTGGGTTCGATTACACTACTTCTTTTTACTGTCATAGACGAACCGAAGGAACACAGTAGCAGGCAGATATAAGAGAGCCTTGCAGATATAGATTTCATAAGCCGCGTAGTTATTTAATTAGACACCGATGATAGTTCACACATATAGAAAAACGTGAATGACAGGTGCGTAGTGTCAAATTGTGATGCAGTCTTCTACCCCAATTTTCTGTTACAAACGTATATCGTTACCGTTATCCCATCAGCTGCCGTTATGAAATATTTGTCATTCGCCTCAAATTTAGCAAGCTGTAGTCGTTACGACCAGGACGACCTAGCCAGCCATATTTCGGCATCTCGGTCTCCAGCCTACTTTAACAATGAGTCAATGACCGTATAATATAAAGAATCACAATGCTAACGATTCCAGCAGCGATTGATGCCTCTTTTTGAAGTTCACGACTGGGATGTTATCCATAACGTTGTTACTTCCATGTAGCTAGCAGTCGGATATTCCTATACCGAGAGAGTAGCGGAATAATTAATATGATGCTCAATCAATAATTCCTAAGTCAGCCAACTGAATTTTCAGCTAGCCCTTTGTGTATAACTACAACGCGGGGTTTAGAAAGCAGTAGAGTTATCAATTGGCAATCGAAATTTCGGTTGTGTTGAAAGTGAACTAATTGCTCTATCTCGAAGAGGGCCAAAGACCGTATATGTACAATCTACCATATGCGTATGCGTATGCACTGCCTGACATGAGACGCATCACCCTGGTCCTGATGCATATTCTCATACAGTCACTATTCTCATACAAGACTTCATTCTCATACAAGACTTCAGACGATGCTGAGACTTCAGAGATGCTGAGACTCACGATCCAAGTACATATGCAACAGGTTGTGACAAGATCAACCGGGTGATAATCCATGACGGTAAATATTCTCGTTTGCGGAATGGTTTGAGAAATTTTTGGAATATCTCGTTCATAAAACTCTACGGCGTCCTAAATGCTGAGGTTGTACCCCTAGGAGTGTTAGAACACTATGTCCTATGCACAGTTACTTTCACTGTCGCCAACCCCGGCTTTACAATGTGTACTCACTAAGAACTCCCGCTATCCCTTCACATCATTTCAAGGTCTCTTACTTCCCAATTTGATGTGTGACAACGTGTCAAAAGAGAGGGTGGTATAATCTCTAGCCGTACTACCGTCAACAATAACCTGGCCTAGCCTCCGGGCTTCTCATCTTCATCGTCGTGTAACACAAAGCGGTCATGAATTATAACTTCACACGAATGAACAGCAAAAAGAACACCTCCCCAGCAGGGAATTGAACCCTGGTCTCCCGCGTTGCTTGTACTGACAGGCGGAAATACTAACCACTATACTACTGAGGACTACGTATGTCTCACTCAGCTTACAGTATATATCCAAAAAAAGCGTTAACTACGGATTTAACCCGAAGGCAGTCGGGACTAGACAGTAGGTTCTCGGTTCTTCAGTAACCTCGGGCTTGGTACGGTACTAACCTTGGGCTTGGTGCGCTACGTAGCTTTTCGATTCTCGCGGGCTTGGCACAGCTCACTGATTACCACGGGCTTTGGTACAGCTCTCGGTCCGGAGTGGTACTTCACTCTAGGTATGATATATATTCTTATATTTGTCTCTCTTATTCACTCTTTGTACGATAGACAATTCAACATCTTTCATTTCTTTGTTGAATGCTCTCAACAGAAAGAGCAATGACTATCGCCGTCTAGCGGGTGTTGTCGGCGAACAAAACATAGACGATGTAGGTTACACCTGGAGGTGACACCGTACATAAGTATGCCCTACTGTGGAATCCAGAGAAATCTGGAACGGGCGCAGTTACTCATTACAGCGGTGCCGTGACTTAGCCACAGGGCGCAGTGACTTGGCCACAGTCCGAGTTTCAACACTTCCGTCCTGGACTATCCAGCTCGTGAAAACCACATTATCCATGGAATTATGGGTAGGGCTGCTAACCACGATTGACCTATGACTGTTGAGATTGTTTGCTTGCTATACATAAAACTTCTAAGTGTGACTCTGGGGAGGAGAATCGCCACCGCCGCCACCGCCACCGCCACCGCCGCCGCCGCCACCACTGCCACCGTCACTGCCTCCACTCCGCCTGCGCCGCCGCCGCCGCCGCTGTGGTCACCGCCACACCCCGCTTGGCCATCCCCAACCGCAGCTAAAACATGATTAGACAACACTGCTGATATAAGGCAGTAATTCCTGTTCCATTATAACAATAGTGGCAGCTATAAAATTGTTATAAGAAAGTTAATGAAGTCTCACTATAACTTGGAGGCCGGCAAAAGCAATAAAACCCAGTGGCTCATATGCGAAAGCGTAGTATACGCACTCGCATATATCTACCAACCCCGATGAGCTTGTATGCCTGAGAAGTTGAATTCGATGATCTATAAGTTTCTTTAATAATCGCAATTTTTATGACGAGTGATGACTGATGATAACTGCATCGCGAGTTTCTTCCCTGAGTTCATTGCGAGTCAATATTGTCTGTAGAGTATTTTCAGCGAGACTAATCTTAATACTGTCCGTTTACATATGAATATCACTGTAGCACATCCAAGATGCAGTAAATTAAAAATATATCGAGCAGGTCATCCCCATTTATCCTGCACCCGATGCATCTATCTAAAGCTTAGTAAGAACATCTATTTTCCGAAGTGACTCTGAGACCTCCATAGCACATCCAGAAAAAGTATCAAAACTACAGTACCAGGGATTCCCGCATGGTCACCCACTGCAGTACTAACCTGGCGATGTTATGCTTAGATATGGCTGAGCGGACGGGAAGCCTCGTATTCATAACTCTATGACCGTAGCTGTTATTTGTCCATATTTTGTGACTATATTGATGCAAATGTTGGAGCTAGCTGGATATCATGTCCTAACCGACGGTTCGAAACATGTGAAAGAAAAGCAGGATCGCAGTAACCATCTTATAACCGTGTTTCACTATTTGATAAGTAAACTAAATCCCTGGCCTATTTCTGATTTCTAGACATTTTTAATAACCACGGAAGTTTGTGTTCCCATAATCCCGAACGCATACAAAAAGAATGCTCAAGACCGAATTTGAAGCGGTAGTCTTTGCATTACGTACACCGTACCGAATCGCTATTTAGGCGCTTATTTTGGTAGCCGTTGGCGCTTGCGTGTTGGCAGTGCTGAGCGTGAAAATGTCGATTACAGGCCGAGAAAGCGTAATACAGAGCATTTTGAGCGATATAATCTAGCTTCCGTTTCCCCAACGCTCCCGCCGTCGCAATCAATGAACGCAAATAAGGATCTGCTGTGCAACCGAACCAACGAATATTAGATCATCAAGCCTCAGACCTAGCAAGCATCATCCCTTCAGCCAACCGACCGCAAATCTTGCTGCCCTAATTTGCAAATTCTACTAGCAATCCCCAACGCCATAGCAAATTCTCCCCTTCTTTAAATACACCAAAACAGCATACGACCTAACCTTAAACGCCGTCGCGCATCTGCTTTCTGCGGAGCTCCTCCCTTCAACCAGGTGGTTGAAGGGAGGACCTCATAGTACACCGGCTTTGGGGCAGCGGAAGAACAGGCCCGTTCATGCAACTGTACGAAAGCGGTAATGAAGCACTACATCTGTACTGATATAATAACGGGGGAGGGGGGGACATGGTGTGTTGTCGAGAGGACCGAGAGGAAATGGGAGGAAGACAAGGACGGAAGGAAGGGAGGGGGGAATGATATAAGGGGTGCAGCGACATATATTGTATGTAGACTCAGCATGCATCTTCACTTATGTGTGTTCAAACTCTAGTTTCGGATCAAGTAGTTCTCGCACGAGCGAGCCAATCTATGTTAGTCCAGCAGGCTATAGTCATTCATGATCCCCATAAGAGTCCTCTTCTGCCGTAACTACCACCGCCGCTCTTCGCTCGCATATCCAGCCTGCGAGGGTTACTACTTGCGAGGGCTATCGCCTCAGAGGGTCGAATATACCGCAGCACTCACCAACCCGGTGCGGGAACGCTGGAAAGTTCACCGTGCTTCCGGAATTAGAGGGGTCTTTGAAGCGGCTTTGAGTTTGCAATGTGTTTTAGACATGGAGTTCGACTTTCTCATTGTCTAACATATCTAGATTAATTCATTATGTGGCTGGTGGTGGTAGCGACCATTCACCTACTGTTCTGGGACTTGTTCATACAATGCGCTCCCTTGCGTTTCCAATAGCCCAAGCGAATCGAGGCAGTTACCGCGTAGTGTATAACGGATGCCTTGTGTAACTATCCCGCCCCCAGTAGAGTGATAATCTAACCCTAACCCACACAAAGATATTTCCGGATCATAGACCGATTTCATAAGCGGAAGATATGAAGGCTGTCAGATCCCCAATCAGAGTCATGTATGATCTAAAGCTGCAGTTCTTATCCCCAGCGGCTAACGTTTTCACGTCCCAATTTCCCCACCCAACCCATTTGCTGCGCTGGAAGAAACCTCCGTTCTCCGCAATCTCCATCTCGCCACACCCATTCCCTATCCCCTTTCGATCCTAGTCCGTACAACCATGTACATGGGGAAGTCTAATTAGAGTTGTATTATCCCCTGTATGGTAATTACTGTAGGGTACCGTGTCACCGGTACCCCGGTTCGTGGATCCAGCCAAGGGGCAAGCCCGCATATATAATACCCTACGATATAGTAGCCCAGCGTGCCAACCAAACGAAAGATCGAAGTCTCGCTAAATTTAATCTAACCGTAACACCGCATTCATTGGTGCACGAGGGGCCTAAAAACTTTCGTGCCATAGTTGCACAGAGTTGCCGCGGCATCTATATTCGCCGCACGCGCAGTTTATGTTCGACTTTCGGATTACTATACACCCCCACCTCCGACCCGGATATACTACACAACACTAACTTCCTCATGCAAGGCGCCAGCTTCACCCCGTTTCATGATTTTTGCAACTGCTGCCTGGAAAAAGAAAAACGTCATACACAAGAAGACCGCACAATATACCTCGGCATCAGTGGGTTGCAAAGTATGTACTCTATCCCGCTCAAAACTCGAACCCCGGAATCATTGCGGTGGTGCAAATGCAGGTGCACGGGGCGATTTAATCCTTGCAAGCCAAATCGAGCCGATCTCCCCTATACCCGGAATAGACGTAGTAGATCGGCACCCCGGCAACCGGCTGTTCCACAATGCGCACGTGGGGACTCGTTCATTGGCTCTGACATGTTCGTTCTGACAGAGCGCCGCGTCATTTCCGCATGTTCTTGTGCGATGTGGTGGGGTTGCGATGATTAGTCGGGTGGCTATTAATGTGTATAGAGTAGAGTAGGGCACCACAGTGTGGAAGAGAGACGCGATTGGTGGAGAGTCGATATTGCCGGTTGGGAAGATGGAAGGAAAAATGCCAATATTTTCCTCCCTGGAGGCCGGTGGTTAGAAAGGTTGGATTTTTCGGGCGTACAAACATTGACAGGGTTGTGGAACGTTTCGCAGCAGGTTCGCCAAGCGATTGTCGTGCAAGCCGTGCTGCAGATGCATCGGAGGGCGTCGACGGAGATATACTGCAAGGGTCGGGCCGACTCAGAAAGGCTTGGATAATTGGAGTAGATAAAAAAAGAAAGTGGTTGGCGTTGGAGTTGGGGGCCTGCTTATCGAACACTACACATGTGCGTTGGGCACTGTCCACAGGGCTGTGCCCGCCCGATTGTGGTGTGATCGGCATACTAACTATTCCTCTCCCGTCACATCGCGTATATTTCTAGAACTCTAGGTGTGGCACAAACCTCCGTGCTCTACCTTTCTACAAGCTCTCTGCATACTTAAGTGTTCTCCGCTCTTTAGTACTACATCCCCCACAGTTCATTACCACTGCGGCTGAAATATCTTCCGTCTACTCTCCCGTCGCACCCAACCACACACCTCGTTCGTCCTCGACTCTGATGCGCCAACACGTTTCATCTGCAAGTGTGTGAATCTACCCGTGTAACGCCACTGCTTGCTATCACAGTGTACGTATCTTAGTTAACCACCGCCCGCATTTCTGCTCTTTACTTTCGTCTCCCGAGCATCTCTCTACCTCCATCGCCACATGTCTAGACATGTCTAGATCTAGTACCCGCCCCCATCTCTGTCCACTCCACGATGCCACTAACAAACCATGAACTTAGACAACGACACACCGTCCCTTGGATCCTACACCCCCGTCAACACCGGTACCTTCCCCCCCCTCCCGGGCCAACAGAACACTGACACTCCAGACTCTCTACCTCCAAAAAAACGAAAACAATATGTCCCCTTCACGCTGCACACGTTAACGCTGCTTGGCTATGCGGTATTGTGTCTTGCACTGATCGGGGGGCTCGAGGTATTGGCGCGGATGAAGTCTTTGCAGACTGCGGGCGCGGGGCTGGGGTTTTTACCGCAGAAGCGCGGACTGGGTGAGGTTGGTTATGAGCCGTATGCGGAGGTGGGAGGGAGGATTAGGGGAAGGTTTGAGAGGGGGAATGTGAGTTTTGTGGGTGTGATGACAACGAGCGGTGAGGGTTTGCGGTCGAGTTCGGAGGTGCTGTCGGCGGGTTCGACAGAGGGGAAGCAGGCTTCCGAATCAATATTGCAGACTTCAACTACCGATGTTTCTACGGCTTTGGCTAGCGGGACTGACAGTGAAAATCCTCCGCCGTCTTCGGCCACGCATGCTAGCACCCCGGCGGTACCGGACACATCGCGACCTAGCATTTCTTCACCGCCAGAAACATCACAGCCTAGCATCCCATCTTCACCGGCGGACACATTATCAACCTCTACCATTCAATTCCCATCTTCATCGGCGGACACACTATCAACCCTGCCCACCCAATCTCTCTCATCATCGCTGGATGGATTAAAATTCCACACGACCCACCACAACTTCCTCATCCGCCCATCTCAATACGCATCCAACATCGACGACCAACCCACCGCCACCACCACCACCACCCCTTCCTCGACTCCCCCACCTCCCCCCAGCAGCACCACCGGTCTCATCCCCCTCTCCCTACTAACCCCCACAACCACCACCCACGGCTCCATCGCCTTCCGCCCTATAGACAGCGCCTACGCCTCCAACATCGCCGACTCCCCATCCTCCTCCGTCCCTCCTGCCCCCGTTATCACACCCACCGACGGACCCCCCATCCACCCCGTCAGCAACCAGCCGGGTTCGTGGTCCCGGCCCGGCCCGGGGCGGTTACCGCAGTTTCGACCAGTATCGCAGTACGCACCAAGTGTAGGCGATGCGCCACCTCCGACACAGAGTACAGCCGGTGCGGCGACGGGGGAAGTAACAGCAACGGGGGGGAACCCACCACCAGTCACTTCAAGCGCAGGGGGTCAGCCGGAAGTTACGTTGGTAGCGGTCGACAGTTCGTTTACGAAAACGTATACGGGGCCGGTACTGACGATTTCTACGACGGATGCGAGGGGGGTGGCGACCACGCTGCGTTTAGTACAGTCTCCGGTTGCGGCGTCTACCCAGGCTACGCCCGTTCCGGTTGTTGGGGGGTTTGGGAATAAGGATGGGGGGGTAAGGACGGTTAGGACGACGGATGGGAGTGGGGTGGTGAAGACGGTGCTGGTTGATGGGAATAAGCCGGTGGTGACGTTGGTTCCCGTCGGGGATGGGGTGCATACCGTGCATACGATGAGGAATGGGAAGTCGACGACGGTGGTGATGGTTGCGTCTACGATCACGCCGAGGCCGGAGGTGACGTTGGTGCCGGTTGCGGCCACGTATCAAGGTGGAAGGACGGTGGTTACGACGAGAGATGGGAGGGCGGCAACGGTGGTGGTAGTAGCGTCTACGGTTACGCCGGAGCCCGTGGTGACGATGGTGCCGGTTGGGGGAGTCAAGACGGTTTTAACAACGGATAGAAATGGGAAGGCTACGACGGAGTTCATGCTGCAGTCTACGGTGTTTCCGACGGCGGAGGTGACGATGGTTCCGGTTGATGCGAAGTTTGCGGCTACATACGGGGGAGAGATTAGGACGGTTGTGACAACGGATGGAAATGGGAAGGCTACGACGAAGTTGATGGTGGAGTCTACGATGCTCCCGACGGCGGAGGTAACGATGGTTCCGGTTGATGCCAAGTTTGCGGCTACGTATAGTGGAGAGATCAAGACGGTTGTAACAACGGACCAATACGGAAAGGCAACGACGGAGTTCATGGTTGAGTCCACGATGTTCCCAACGGCTGAAGTTACTCTAGTTCCTGTTAACTCCAAGTTTGCGGCTACATACAGTGGAGAAATCATTACAGTTCTAACCACTGACAAGCACGGCAAAGCCACAACACAACTGCTAATCGAGTCCACAATCACCCCCACCACCACCTCCCGTAGCCCCTTCGAAGCAACCTACGTCGCCGACGGCCGCCTAGCCACAATCCTTACCACAGGCCCCAACGGCTCCCCCACCACCGTCCTCGCCTTCGAAATCCCCGCCACTCCCTCAAGCACTCCAGCCCCCAGCACAGACGCCCCCGCAGCCTCCTCCCACAGCAAATTCGACTACCGCGTCGTCTACTTCAGCGCGCACTACCTCCCCACCCTCCTCGCCGTCCTCCTCTCCATCCTCTGGAAACCCATCGACACAGACATCAAGCGCCTGGAGCCCTTCTACCTCCTCTCCTCGCCGCAGGGTGCCCCCTCATCCGCACTAACCGAGAACCTCCTCTTCTCTAACACCCTCCTGATTCCGTTCCACGCCCTGCGGCAGCGTCAATGGATCGTGTTCCTCAGCGCCATCATATACTGTCCCCTGCTGACACTGGTGCAGTTCTTGGCGAGCTCAGCGGTGTCGCTATCAACGACTGAGCATTGCGACCCGTTTCGGCCGACACGGACGTGTGGGGATCCGTTTGTGGTTGTTTCTATCGGGATGGTGCGGGGGGTGCAGGGGGTGCTTGGCGCAGTTGTGGTGGGGGTGGTAGGGATTGTGTTGTTGCAGAGGCGGCGGGAGGTGGGGTTGTTTGACGAGCCGTGGAGTTTAGTGGGGCTGGCGGGGTTGATGGTGGATTGGGGGCGGGTGAGGGCGGGGTTTGAGGGGGTGGGGGTTGGGGATACGGAGGCGGAGGTCGAAGCGAAGGTGAGAGGGATGGGAAGGAGGTGGAGGATTTATGAGGGGGTGTTTGAGGGGCAGAGACAGGTGGGCATTGAGATTGTGGAGGATACGCAAGAAGCGGGTGCCGAGGCTTGGAGCGATATTCCGGTCCAGGATTCCGGCGAGATCTACCGCAGCCCCCACCGCTCCCCGCGTCCGCCGATGCTGAAAACTGCTACCCTGGTGCTTTTTGTCGCCTTCCTCTGCGCAGTGCTCGGTATAATCCTTACCTACTCCCTCACCTACGCCTCCCCAATCGAACACTTCCTCTCCGGCCAAAGCATCTTGGTAACCATCCTCTTCATCGCCTTCGGAATCACCGTCCGCTTCGGCTGGGAACCAATCGACCGCGGTTAGTCCCCACTCAGGCACAACTAACATCCCTTTATGATAAAAAAACACAAAGCTAACATCTCCCAGAAGCGCGCCACCTCGAATCCTTCCACGCCCTCTCGCACCGACACCAACCGCTCTCCGTCCTCCTCTCCGACCACCCGCGTGCCTTCCCAGTGTACACCGAAATCCACAACCTCCTCCGCGGGAACTTCTACATCTTCCACATCGGCCTACTAACCCTGCTAATCGAAGTCCTAATCATAACCCTCACCGGCGTCCCCTACTCCGGCACCGAGACCTGGGAGGACGCACGCGCGTGCATGATTCTCTCTTGCATAATCCTATTCCTGACGATCGTGGCGGTGGGGTTTGTGCTAGTGAGGCGGAGACGGGTGGAAAGGACGCTGCCGAGGGTGCCGTATACGCTTGCGACGCAGATGGCGTATTTGTATGCGAGTAGGATGGGGGTGGATTTTGTTGGGTTGAGTGTGTTGAGTGGGAAGGAGAGGAGGATGAGGTTGCAGAGGGTGGGGAGGGGGAGGAGGTACGGGTTTGGGTGGACGGTCGGGGAGGATGAGAGGTGGAGGGTGGGGGTGGATAAGGAGGAACTAAGGGGAGGGTGGGATTGGAAGGCGGAGAGTGGGAAGGTGAGGTAAGGTGCTAGATGGGTGTGATGTATAAAAGTGAGGGTTTATTGGAGTTTTTGAATGCTATGGGTTAACGGGTTTGTTATGTTAGGTTTATAGAAGCGTGGATTTTGGGTTTTGAAGAAGGTCACCAAGTCTGGATGCTTCGGCTGCTTCGGAATATTGTAAATAGCTGGTCTTTACTGTAAGATAGAATAGAAATACGTATACAGAAATAATATCGCAGGGTTAGGGTTAAGTAATCGAGGTGTAAATCTAATTCAAATCTCTACCAGGCTAGACGAAAGCCTTCAATCGTTTTATCTCAAGAATTCTTTAAATTCATCCTTATATTCTTGAGGTGAAATATACTATAATCGTGAAGAGTTGAGATCAGTAGTGGTTGGGTTTCAAAATTGGCGGGTGAGATTTCTTGACGATCATACTTATTTCACCTGAGTCGAAGCTATTATCATAAAAAAGGACCAATCCCCGCCCTTAGATCTATTCGTAGTAGTTCCCAGCTGCGAACAATTGGCAAATAAAGGTAGCTGTAAAAACCTGGTAAAGATACTCGACTATAAATAAATAGTCACGAATGAGTCACAGTACCCTTGCTAGCAGTGACATTTCATTTAGCCTCGGCGAGCTATTAGCGGGAAAGGATCGTACTAGCACGCTCAGAGAAAGCTGCATACGGTACAAGGAATGAATTATTAATGTATATAAAAGCCTTCATTAACACGATATTATGCAGAAAATGTGTAAGCCTTTGTACAGCTCTCATTCTTAGACACTTTGAATATTTTTAGATTGTTCAGGCCTGGAGAAAACACGGCTTCCCGAGATATTATATCCCCTAGATTCTACTATCTCATAATCAAATAGGATGAGGCATGGTGTATGTTGTAAGTGTACAGTGGAAGGAGTCTATTAATGGAGAATCTATGACTATACAAGAGAGCTGGAGATCCGTGGAAGACTATGGAAATACCAGTGGTACAGCCGTGGGGTAGTGAAAATTTGTGTATGAGTCTACGAGAGCTTTTGAGTCAATTCGGCGACCTCAGTGTATCGGCGACTTCCTTCTAAGCCTTACAGAAACAGTATAAACAAAATTACATCGAGTGATACCGTATGCAATGTAGCAATCACGAAAAACGGGTATAAATGAAACGCCAACATGTGATGGTGGGGAATGACTTTAAAAACTATCATGAGAATTCGTTTTAATGCTGAGCTTTGCAAACCAGCAGGCAAGCCCAACCATTATAGTATCCAAATTTCGTCAAAATCAAGTTCGCACGGCACAGCACAAAAATCTCAATTTCGGATATTGTACGCTGCAGAACATGCGACTGTAGATTTTTGTACACAACAGCACCATGCGGGTGCAACTGTATATAGATGGCGATTTTTCATGGCGTCATGTATAGTACATAAAATTCTGAAATGAGCTGCCGGCATTAGTCGACTCCGCCGCATTTGACTCTCAGGACTCGACTCTCAGGACTCTCACAGGTGTGCTGGGGGCATTCTTGACTGCGTTTCCGGTGCACTCGCTCCTGGGTGCATCCTTAGTCAAAAACCTAAACGTCACCACCGCTCGAGAAGGGCTGGGCAGATTCGCGATTAAGAGCCCGGTAATGTAGAATGTATTCCTCCGTGGTTTCCGTTCTTCTCATTGTCAACTATATACCTTTGTCCTGCCTGGTGCCTGTGGACTGTATGGGTGATATAATATCAAAAGAGCGTTACCGGCTTGTAGATTTTCGTAAGAACTGACCGGGGTTACCAGAGTTTCATACATGAGATACGCAGGATAGCGAAGCAGCTACAGTAGGAAGTTGGATTGATCAAGAGTACTGGGCAGTCGTTGAGGATGAGCAAGATGGCACTGTAGATTGAATGTTCAGGTGCAGATTGATCGACAAGATATCCGGGGCCTACTGCCGGAACTTTACTTAAAGTCTCGGGACGTTACACATCCGGTGGCGGGTGACTCAGAGTAGCGAAGTATCGAAGTTTCCCGATGATCCTCTGTATATTAGTCGAGTCTTTCTCCTTCTCTCTGTACCGTAGAATCTACGCACACGGTTCTCCCCTAAGTACTATAGCAACAGGAACCACGAGATTAAATAAACTGCGAGACGGGCTCCGCTGAAGACTTGTCTCGTCCCGTGTCGTACACTACTGGATTCCATACACCCCACCATCCACCCATGTCAACTTGATGAATTGTTGTCCCATTGAGGCGCTTGTTAGATGTCAAATGATCTACTCAATACTCTCTAAATGCTCGCACTCTCAGATCATAATCTGCCAATCCGTTCTTTAGCGGCAAAATATGTGTTTTTGAACAACAACACCCCCGGGAGCAAACTTGGAGTCGGGCTTGGAGTCGAGTGCACCGGAAATACAGTCAAAAAATTGTCAGACGCAGCAGTCAGGGCTCATTTGAGTGCTGGGAATCCAGTACCGGGCGTCAGTGGGGTCGAGAGTTGCTGGAAGTCAATGCTGCGAAGTACTGCTGGGAGCAGTATAAAGCTAGAATGCTAGATACTGTACTCGGCACTGTGCAAAGTTGCATAGCACTGTGTAACTATTCATAAAAATTTACGATTCGATGTTGTGCAGCATAAGAAGTCTAAAAATGCGACTTTGTGCACGGCGCCACCTAATTTTGACAAATTAACAGCCATAGTGTGCAATCTGTTGAACCGTGTCCGTTGTGCTGAATCTATCTATTGACCTAAACTCACTGACTATCTCTAAGTCTAATTGACTCGTACACAAGATCTAAAGTGCATGCGGCTCCGCCGCGGTCAACCCACATGATAACCGCACGCAAATCAGTCCCAGACTCCTCCAGGGCGGTATCACGACTGTAAGTGCTAAACTCTCAAGAAAACAAAGATAGAGCTTTGCCTGAAGCTCCTCCTAAATGATACTAAGCCTAGAATTCCTCCCAAACAAGCACCGTGCCTAGAGCTCCTCTGAAATATTATGCTCCTCCGAAATAATCATTCTCTCGCTCGATATCTGTTTCCTGCAACCTTCACATCCAGCTGGAATAACCCTCCAATCTGGTGTGCTATGCCCACAAAACTTCCTCGACCTCGAGCACTGTCCTCTGCCGGCGATTTGTCATATTTCTTGATTCCATAGCCGTTGACTGGGACAGTCCACAGTCCCTGATCCATAAGCCGCGATTGTGAGAGCGAGTTGTGTGCTCCATCGACATGTAAGAAGTTTCTCACAATTACTTCGTTCCTATGGCCTCCAGGCAACCGAAGCCTCAACCGTACATCTCCATATCCGATGGCCTTGCCTGCTACCCTGCCAGCAAAGTCGCGAATCTCCCTCGCTTCTCTCTTGGCGTACTGCTTGTATCGTACGAACTTCTGCCGATCTCCGCAAATGTGAGAGGCGGTGGCACAATCTATGTACCAACTGTCCTTCGATGGGGTATCTCCACTGATAACTGCCATCAATACTTCTCTATTGATGTCATTGTCGCTGTCGTCGCTGCTGCTGCTGCTACCGTTTCTTCTCTCTCTTCCGGTGCAGTGCTTGGACAATACTGTGCAATGTGGCCAATCTTATGGCATCTGTAGCATACCTGAATATCCCTCCAATTGGTACGGCGACTCGCATGTTTCTCATCCTCCGAACTGCTACCATCGCCCTCACTACCATTTCTATCACGCGTCTTCCGAGACTGCTTCCGCTTGTGGCTCTCCGTCCGCAACTTTGAGAACATGACTGCCACTTCCGAATCGTCTTCCTTCTGTAACCACGCTTCGTGGGCTTTCATCTTCGTAATAACCTTTTCGATCTTGTCGTACATCAACTAAATGAATAACCTCCAATAGCGCAGAGCCTACACATTCAGCTTCAGCTTCGATTTGTAATCCTCTAACTAATCCCAAAGCGCCTTCGCGACTTTCTGAACACCATACTGCTACTGCAAAGACCACTCCATCGCGAGGAGAATAGTTGACCGCGCAATTCCGTGCTGCTTCCATGCTTTTAGCTCTGTCGCATTCTTTGCATCCGGTGCTTCCCCTGCAGGCTTCCAACAGTCCGTCAGAGGGCAGGCGGATGTCTACCCAATTGCGGACTACGATTTGTCCGGCGGAGAGTTTTTGGACGAGGGACTTCCGGGCTCGAATATAAGCCGAGTGATGGCAGAGTGAAGCGAGTGATGAGAGGTGACTGGCCTGCACCGATTTTTGCTCATTTACACCTGTTACAAGGTTCCTGTGCCTAGTATTGGGATACAAGAGTTGTATGCTATGTAATCTATTACAAAATGAGTCGTTTTTAATCTAAAGAACTCCGAGATAGGGAGCGGTGACCCCCGCCAGTACTGGCAAGATCCCCGTTCAGGGCCCTAGGTGTCTGTACGCATACCCCGCCCTGGACGACGATGGCGTGTCCTGAGAGACTGGCGGCCGCCCGGATTATAGGGAAGCCTGTTCCTCTGTTCCGTCGACAATTCTTTTGCTCTAAGAGTATCACGATTTCCAAACTCCAGCTCTTGTAGTCCGTACCATTAAACTTCTTTATCGTGATTGCTGTCGATTTGGACATCTTTGTTACGCGTTGAGTTAATCGGTTCTATCTGCCACTCCTCCGAGACTGGGTTGATGATGCCGCAATTCGAAATCTAAACCGGGTTCGTCAAGCCAGGGAAGCGCAAGGGCTCCTAACCTGTTGAACCGTGTCCGTTGTGCTGAACCTCTCTATTGACCTAAACTCACTGACTATCTCTAAATCTAATTGATACGTACACAAAACTAAGTGCGTGTAGCTCCTCCGCGGTTAATCCTAAACCAACCCACGTGATGACCGCACTCAAATCAGTCCCACACAACCCACTTCACAACGGCCAGAAAGAAATAAAGTATGACATTGGGGCATATGCAAGTTCAGATATACCAGACTTATGAAATCCAATATTTAGTAACTACTAACATGGTGGTCTAACTTTTAGTCTTTGCTAACTAGTATGGATTTCGGTGGGTTTTGGTGGGTAGAGTAGTAGCGAAGCGAGCAACAATCACCATGCAAGATCTACTCCCTAACTAACTCCAAAATTCTGCAACTTTTTTATTAGACTCTTTTATATGTTAAATTTCATATAATAGAAAGCTGTGTCTTATTTCTTCGCATAGAGTAGATGCTGTGGTTGTGGTGTTTTGTGGTATGGGTTTGCGTAGATTAGAGAATGCTCTCAAGAGTGGCAACGGTGGCGGTACATGTACCGTTGTTGTTGTTGTTTATTCATACTGTATTCTCTCTTACTAGAGTATGACAGGACCTAGTACCCCCTCCGCCTCCGGGTGAGCCGGCTAGATGGCGGAGCTCCCCCCCGCTACCCTTCATCCCCGCTGACAAATGAAAGTTAAAAGATAGAACAGAAAAGAAAAGAAAAGACAAGAATGGATATCAGCCCACTGCCGCCGCCCCCCGCACCAGAGTCTGCCTCTGGGCCTGCTCCATACTGCCATTCATTTGGTCGGGAACTTCCCGACTTCAGTAGCTGCCAGGAAGTCCACCACCGCTTGATTGCACTCTTCCATGGAATGCAGCTCAGAGACCTGCACATGTCGGCATCTGCCCGCATTCCAGCCAGTCACCTTTCCCACTGCCTTCCAGAGTGTTGTCTGCAGGTCTCTCCACTGGCTGCAATGGTGGAAGAGGTGCTCCCGTGTCTGGGCCGCTGTGCCTTCACACCACCAGCATTTATTGTCCTCTCAGTGGCCAAACCGTTTTAGGTAGACTCCAGTGGGTGTATGCCCGCACTTTAGTCGGTAGAACCTGGTAGCCAATGACTTCACACTTGTTCTCTGAACAGGTCTCTTGGACCCCGTCTTGCCCTTGAGTCTGTAGCTGAAGTGCTTGCTGCACTTGTCAGCCTCCCACTTTGCTTTGGCTGCTGACCTTCCCTCGGAGATTCGTCTAGCTCTATTCGAGGCCAACGTGCATGGCCGCTCTAACAACGTGTTTCTGCCTACATCTCGGGCCAAGTTCGCCTAATGGTCTGCTTCTTCGTTTCTGGGGATGCCGGAGTGTCCTGGGACACAGTGAATCTTGGGTGTGATTCCATGGGCGAGGACAGCCTGCGCTCTTCGATTGATCCGCCTCGCTAATCACTGCCCTGGGCCAAGAATCTTAGTGTTAGCAACGGGTCCGGGTAACCCGCCAGCGGTTCGGTTCGATTCCAGACCCGTCCAAAAACCCGACCCGCTGTTTCTTGGCGGGGTTGTAACCCGGACCGGACATAAAACCGAGGGTTTTGGCCGGGTTGGAACCGGACCGCGGTTCGATTTTGCGGTTCCTACAATTTTGGCTGCAATTAAGTTTCGAGTTCTTATCGTGCCACGACATGGTATATACGTAAAAGATGCAGTTTTAGGAGCTCTTTCACGCCCTGGTCTCCAATTTACAATCCGATCAATATTCGTTGGGTTGCTATGAAATAACACTCAAAATCACACCCAAATCGCGGGTTTTCAACAGCGACTCAACGAATATTACTCAGATTCCGAATCGGAGACCAACAGGTGAAAGAGCTCCTAAAACTGCATAATCCACGTATAGATCATGTCGCGATACGATTAGAACTCAAAACTTAATTGGAGCGAAAAATCTGGGCTTGCAAGGGCCGGGTTTTTAGGTGGAAACCGGCCCAAAAGCAACGGTCCGGGTTTTTCATGTGGTAAAACCGTTGCAACGATTCGGTTCCAGTTCCAACCCTAACCCGGAACCGTTCTAGCGGGTTGGAACCGTTGCTAACACTAGCCAAGATCCAGGTGTGCCGTTCGTTGGATTGCGGCTTGTGAGTCACTAAAGACTGCCACCATTTTCACTCCATGCCTTTGCAGTGTTTTTCTTCTCTTGACTGTCTCCCCAAACGCGAGTCCAATCTCCCACAGCTCGGCATCAAAGACTTCCATACGTCCAGTGCCCAGATAACCGCTGTAGGTCCTCCATTCATTTCCGTGCTTGCACACTGCTGCTGCTCCCACTCGGCTGTTGTCAGAGTATGATCAATCTGTCCACCACATCCAGACACCTGCCCTGACTTTCGCTTCCTTCTCTCTTGCCCAGCATTGCGCAGCTCTCTTGGCTGTGCTTTCGTCATCCAGTATAATGGTTTTAACCACAGGTTCTTCGCTCGGGGCCAGCCAGCTCATGCCTTCGGTTGTCCAGCCATGCTCGTGTGCTATCTCGACTACGCGGCATACCGGTGTGCCGGACAAAGGGTTTTCATGCAGCTCCTTCAGTTTGCTGCTGCATGCATTTGCTAGTCTCGCTGCGAATCGTTGTCTGGAGTCTAAGATTACAGGCGCGGGTGTGAGCCCTGACTCTCTCATTAGTGCACCCCGTGGTACATGTACCGTTGAGTAAGGATGACGATGATACTTGTCACTTGCATACATTAAAAGCATCTGTGCCCTCATTTTGTTATGTAAATTGGTCAAGTATGTATGCATCCAAACCGTTATCCCCTGCATGAAAAAACGTTATTTTCAATACCGGACGCCGCTAGTGGGGGCTTCGGTTACCGCACGGCTAAGTGGAATAGCGGGTTGTGAATACTGAAGGGTGTGCTGGTGGATATCCCCAGTCTCTATCTCTCCAAATATACTTCGTTCATATCGTTGCAATAGTATGAAGAAGGCAGAAAGGATCTCATCTTATGTTGAATTGAAAAAGTGTCCATGCCTTCAAGGAGCTTTGTTATTGCCTTCAAAATACCCAGAAATGTGACTTAGAATAAATCAAAACCTGCATGTTCCGTATCCGACACAAGAAACCATTACATTGCAATCATGAGTTATAGCAAAGAATATCAGCCAAGGAAATAAAAACCACAACCATGATCCAAATACATTCATCCACAAACAAAACCGATCCAAAAACAATAAAACAATGCAATAAGTTTTAAAATCTGACAAGAAGAGACCACTAGCGATTCCTACCTTATTCGGGGAGAGCATCTGATTTGGACTCAAGGCTGTCAAATTATACCGATTAGGACCGCATTAGGCATTATCTACTGTGATTGGGAATGTCCAACAAAACTTACATGCTATCGAACAGATTCGTACCGTTCATTAGCAAACATCGTAGCCAAAAGGTTACGCGAGCAACTCACCTTCTGTAAAATAAGCCATAGGCTCTGGTCAGCGAGCGAATAGCGGGGAGAAGGAGCCATGAGGAGAGACACACATTCTACGAAAGTCATCGATTTGTGGTCAGTCGAGCATTTTCATGGGATGACCGACAAGAAAAAACTTACATTCTACAATTAAATATTAAGCCATCAGGTTCTAATTAATGCGAGACCAGTGCAGCAGAAACTGGATACAGAAAACTCACTTTCTATTTAGTTAAGACATCAGGTGTAAGTTAACCAATGATAACCACAGTCTAGAACGATAAAAGTAAAACTAACCGGCTACGATCAAGACAACGAGTACATGTTAACCAGCGAAAGTCCCGGCTGGGGTAGACGGAAACACTCACATATTATCGCTAGAGTATCACGCCATCCGGCTTGGGTCAGCACTTGGTAAAGATACCAAAAGGGGGAACCATCATGCGAAACTCACTGGCTATCGGATCAGGCCATCAGACAGGTGTCAGCACTCGGTACCGATAATAAGCGTGGGAATCGCTCACCGGCTGTTAGAGCAGGCCGTTTGAGCTCACGTCAGCATTCGCTATAAGTGGCCAACAGTGGAACTATCGTGGAGAAACTCACGGGCTTTCGGATTAGGCCATCGAGCTGACATTAGCAATCGCTGCTGATAACAAGCAGAGGACTTCTCATGAAGAAACTTACGCGCGGTCAAGTCTGGCCATCCCCTTTGCGTCAGCAGTTCATACAGGTAGCAGGCTGTGAACGACCATGGAGAAACGCACATGCTGTCGAATCAGGCCATCCGGCTGGCGTCAGCACAGGGCAAGATAATCGAGCGTGGAAACCATTATGAAATAACTCACGGGCTGCCGGATTAGGCCATTGGATAGGCGTTAGAATTCCTTACATATGGCAAGCTGGTGAACCATCATGGAGAAACTCACCGGCTGTTCGATCAGGCCGTCGGGCTGGTATCAGCATTCCGTACAGGTAGCAAACGGGGGTTCCATTGTAGAGACTCACATGCTGTGGGATTAGGCCATCCGGCTGGCGTCAGCACCAGGCAAGGGTATCAAGCGGGGGAACCATCGTGAAGAAACTCACTGGCTATCGGATCAGGCCATCCGGCTGGCGTCAGCACTGGCAAGGGTATCTGGCGGGGAACCACAGTGGAAAAACGCACCGGCTGTCGAATTAGGCCATCCGTCTGGCGTTAGCTGCGGGCAAGATTATCGAGTGTGGGTATCATCATGAAGAAACTCACGAGCTGTAAGATCAGGCCATCAGGCTGGCATCAGCACGAGGCACAGATAGTAAGTCGGGGAACCATCAAGCAGAAACTTACCAGCTGCCGGATCACACGAACGGGCTCGCGTCAGCACTCAGCAATAAGTGGGCAAACCCCGTGGATACACTCACTTGCTGTCAGATAAGGCCATCGGGTTGGTATTAGAACTCCGTAAACGTTGCAAGTGGAGAGCAATCATGGACACACTCACGTGCTGCCGGTCAGGTCGCATTAGCACTTGGGAGCGGTTGTAAGTAGAGGAACCTTCATTGAGGAACTCACGGGCTTTCGGATCAGGCCATCGGGCAGGCATTAGCACGGCTCCGGAAGGAGAACGGTCACGAAGAAACTCACTCGCTGTCGGACCAGGGCATCAGTACTAGGCACCGCAAGTAAGTGCAGGAACCATCATAAAGAAACTCACGGGCTGTATGATACACCGCCAGGCAGACGTTAGCAACCGCCGCCGGATGTAAGTGGGGGAACCATCATGGAGAAACACACGGGCTGGAGGATCAGGCCATTGGGCAGGCGTTAGCACTGCTCCCGACGTAAGTGGGCGAACCATCACGGAGAAACTCACTCGCTGTCAAATCAGGGCATTAGCCTCGCGTCAGCACTACGCACAGCTAGTAAGTAGGGGAACTAGCATAAAGGAACTCACATCCTGTAGGATCAGGCCATCGGGTCGGCATCAGCACTCGGCACAGGTGACGCGGGAGAGCCATCATGAAGGAACTCACCTCCTGTAGGATCAGGCCATCGGGTCGGCATCAGCACTCGGCACAGGTGACACGGGAGAGCCATCATGAAGGAACTCACAGGCTGTAGGATCTGGCCATCGGGTCGACATCAGCACTCGGCACAGGTGACACGGGAGAGCCATCATGAAGGAACTCACATCCTGTAGAATCAGGCCATCGGGTCGGCATCAGCACTCGGCACAGGTGACACGGGAGAGCCATCATGAAGGAACTCACTTCCTGTAGGATCAGGCCATCGGGTCGGCATCAGCACTCGGCACAGGTGACGCGGGAGAGCCATCATGAAGGAACTCACAAGCTGTAGGATCAGGCCATCGGGTCGGCATCAGCACTCGGCACAGGTGACACGGGAGAGCCATCATGAAGGAACTCACAGGCTGTAGAATCAGGCCATCGGGTCGGCATCAGCACTCGGCACAGGTGACGCGGGAGAGCCATCATGAAGGAACTCACTTCCTGTAGAATCAGGCCATCGGGTCGGCATCAACACTCGGCACAGGTGACGCGGGAGAGCCATCATGAAGGAACTCACCTCCTGTAGGATCAGGCCATCGGGTCGGCATCAGCACTCGGCACAGGTGACACGGGAGAGCCATCATGAAGGAACTCACTTCCTGTAGGATCAGGCCATCGGGTCGGCATCAGCACTCGGCACAGGTGACACGGGAGAGCCATCATGAAGGAACTCACAAGCTGTAAGATCAGGCCATCAAGTCGGCATCAGCACTCGGCACAGGTGACTCGGGAGAGCCATCATGAAGGAACTCACTGGCTGTAGGATCAGGCCATCAAGTCAACATCAGCACTCGGCACAGGTGACGCGGGAGAGCCATCATGAAGGAACTCACCTCCTGTAAGATCAGGCCATCAAGTCGGCATCAGCACTCGGCACAGGTGACGCGGGAGAGACATCATGAAGGAACTCACTCTCTTTCGCATTAGGCCATCGGGCTGGCGTTAGCAACTGATTTTGAATGTGTAAATGACAAGAGGGTGACTACGAAACTTACATTTCTCGAGCAGTATCAAGTGCTGTTTTGCCTTTTTCGTTCTTTGATTTCGTATTCACATGTAAAGTGTCGACCAGCAGTCGTACTACGCTTTCGTTCCCGTAAGATGTGGCGAGATGTAGCATTGTGCTCTTTTGACTGTCTGCAGCTTCTGTATTTGCCCCAGATTCTTTCACTAGCAATTCGACTATGCCTCTGTGCTCAAACGTCGCTGCCCAATATAGGGCAGTTCGTTTGTGAATGTCTTCCGCTTCACAATTTGCCCCATAGGTTACGAGTAGTCGGACCGTTGTCTCGTGACCGTTACTGGCCGCACAATGCAGCGCCGTTAATCCATCCTCGTCTTTGACGTCTATATCGGTACCTAGAGTTGTAAGAAGCAACTTCAACATTGTGTCCTGGCCCCGCAATGCTGCATGGTGCAGCGCCATACATTTATGATCGTCCTTGGCGTCCTTGTCGGCACCCAGAGTCTTGACGAGAAGCTGGACAGTAGAGTTGTGACCATTCCAAGCCGCATGGTGCAGCGGTGTTCCTCCAACATTATCCTTAGCCCCAATGTCGGCGCCTAGAGTCTCGACGAGCAGCAGCACCGTGGAGTCGTGACCGTTCGATGCCGCATGATGCAGTAATGTCCGCTTATATCTGTCCGTTGCATCCTTGTTAGCACCGCAGTCTATGAGCAGCTGTATCATGCTGTTGTGGCCGTTCGAAGCCGCATGATGCAGTGCTGTCTGTCCCCTGATGTCCTCTGCCTCCTTGCTACAGTCACTGTCGACGAGTAGGCTGACCATGGTGTTGTGTCCTTTCGCAGCTGCAAGTAGCAACGCTGTCTGTCCTATGTCGTCTTTGGCATCGGTGAGGGCTCCATTGCGTAACAGCACTCCAGCTGTGGCAACATCTCCAGCTATTGCAGAAACGAGTAATGGCGTGTTATGAACCAAACACACTTCTTTATCGGCGCCGGCTGTTAATAATGCTTCTACCGCCCATGAATACTGAAATTTTGTTGCAGTATGTAGCATATCATTTATGAAGCTTAGGGCGGACGGCTTTTGCTCTGGGCGCAGGTGAGAATAACTCCTGGTTTTAAAACGCAGAGAAACTGGAATCTTGGTCAGCCTTTGCTCTTTAGCTACGACGCCCCGGTGCAGTTGAGAATAAATCCGGGTTCTAAAACTCAGAGAAGCTAGATTGCGGACTAGGTGAGAATAAATCCATGTCCCAAAGAGCAGAGAAGCAGGACTGTTGGCCAGTTGTTCGCTGAGCTGAGCAACAAGTCGCCCAACATGAACACACAGATTGCATTTGTCATTATGTTCTTGGAGGCGTAGGTCTTGGAGGTGGGTCATAGCATAGCTGATAAATGGCCTTTCGTCCAGATATTCTGCATACTGTTCAAAGTGTGCAGGTTCCCAACACGCCGTATTTGAGGGTTCGTTTTCTGGAGTAGAACGTGTCACACAAAGAATCAAATATCGGATACATGTGATCGATATGCGGCAGCGAGCATCATCCTCGTTCATCCTGAATACAGAGGTTGCTTCTGGTAGGAGGAGCCGTGAGAAGAACTTGAGAACAGTTTGATGCGTAAATTGAAGTATATCGTTTCCTGATAAATGTTAGCAAAACAAATGTGCCAGGACTATATGAGAATTCATGAGGACCCTTTATATCCAAAAAATTGCCCCCACAATGAATAATGCGCTTAACGATATCATAAATCATGTTTTCTTCGAATGATTCGGCAGAAGGTGTATATTCGGTATCAATGTCGTCTGGGATAGCGAGCGCATGCTGGATTTCTTGAACTCTGAGAGGGCGGCATGCAAATAGAATAAGTTGAAAAACCCTCAGTCCGACCTCGATATCTCGTCTCTCGTTCTTCTCCAGTTTGACAAGAATGTGTTTGTAAAAGCTGTCAAGTTCCTTTGGAAGACTTTCTAAGAATTTATGTATCTCTTTGTTATTGCAGCCGGTCTCGGCATATTTGAGTAGCTCTTGGCCAACCAAGTGCACCCACACGAACACTCCTTGGGCATTTCGAACTATATAGTCCTTGACCTCGCGATGATATGTAGGGGAGAGCTTTAGGTTTGCCAAGAATGACTCAACAAACTTTAAGATGTCCGGCTTGTTCTCATCCTGCAGCTTTATGATATTTTTAATCTCTGTCAAACCCTGGCTTAGTCCGGCAATTGGACGACTTGCAAGGAAGACCTTCACAATGCAAAGTTTCTTTGTTTCGCAGAGCTGGTACAGCAAATGAATAATATCGCGTCTATCGTTGTCATCAGACTCATCCATAGCATCAACGATAATATAAAGTCGCTCCATTGCCGGGTGCTCCTTAAATGACAGCAAAATCCTCTTTAGAGAATCATAATTCCATTCAAGTGTGCCGTGTTGCGTTTTCCGGTAAAGTGATTGAAAGTGAAAAAAAAAGGTCTCGTTCTGGTGCAGGACATCGTGGAGAATTGAGCGCAACATATTAGAATGATTGGTTTGAAGTTCGCCTTCCCTGCGACTGTAGAAGAAACTTGCCACAGTAGGTTGCTTCGCAAGTGGTTCCCGCTCGAAGAGATTGTTCTTGAAGTACTTTGTCAGGGTACTTTTTCCACTGCCTGGCTTTCCCTCGATAAGTAGCACATCGGAGAAAGATGTGTCTGACCACGCCTTATATTTCGGATGTTCCCAAAGCCACTCAAAGGTACCGCCGTGCTCTTTTGAGATCTTCTCATAACGGGTACCGTGGTGGCGAAGAGAATTCAGACACTCTGCATGACCTAGTTAGATAGTCCCACAACTAAAGATGGAGTGTAAACGAACCTTGTCGCTCTTTGTCATACTCAAGACTCACAACCGAAGGATAGGATGTACCCGAATACTGTCGCCCCTTGGTGGACTCAATTAACCCAGCAACTAGTTTCATGATATCGGGGTCCGCCTGACATGTGACTAGCATTTTGATCTTTGGGCTGGTGGTTGTTTGCCAGTTGGTTACCTGCAAGCAAATTTTTTGAACCAACTGAGCTCCCTCTCGATCGAGTTTATCAACTCCGTCGATGATGATCGATTTCCCTTCAATTTTTTTCATTTGGCCAACTGCCTCTGTCAAAGCTTCCAAAAGCTCGCCACCTGAAGCATTGAGAATCGTCTTTATCATGGTTGGAGAGTCGTCGTCCCGGAAAGGCTGCTCGTCCCGATTGAAAATACTGTGTAGGAGGGTGCTAAGGAAAGAAGTGGTAATTGATTTCGCCTGGTGATTATCTGAAACATCAAGAATATGGCGAAGAATGGAGTATGCGAAGGTAGTGGTAGAAACAGAGTTGCAAGAAATGTAGAATACAGAGCCTTCCGCTTCCTGGCAGGCTATGTGTGATGAAACATCAGTCATTCGACAGCCGGATGGTCCACCAAATATCCATAGCACTTGTGGGCGATCCTTCGACTTCCAATGAATAAAGTCTTGGTCCCGGAAGATCCAGTAATACTTCGGGTCATTGGGATTGATTGATGAAATGTGCTTGTGCTGTTCAGTCTCGGGTAGTAGGCTTAAGAATGCACTCTTTTCCGTGTGTGGTCGAACTAGCGCGAGCCAGTAGTCAGTTATCGTGACGTCATTCTTCTAGCTGTCAAGGATAACTTGTCCCCGATCGATATTATGTCACTTACGTGATTTTAGTATCTTGTTGTATCTCCAGAACTGAATTGGATTAAGCTTAGCCCGACTGCCATCTCTAGTCATGGGGGCCAAGTCAGCAAACTGTCCTCACAGCATGTAGGCCTAGAAGAAACCAACCCGCCATTGTGAATAGTTACATCACCGTTGATGGTCGGGTGGCGGAATTCGGTGTGTTTGGAACCAGTGTAGTTGCGACGGTTGTCCATGGTGTCAACACTGGTACCGTTAGTAGTTGTGTACCCGGTTTAATTCATATCGTACCTGTTGGTCGTATTGTAGTTGTGGAATGTTTCCGATATGGTCGCTGCGTGCGTTTGTCAGGCAGTAAGATGGAAGGTACAGATATACCTTTAGCAGGCTGCCCGTGAGATGGAAATTGTGTTGATGTATATAATATTAATAGGTTCAGAGGTGGGCAATATTATAATCGATGGCGTTTCTAAATCCTGGAAGTGTGCCCCTGCCTACATAACTCAAATTTCTGAGGCTCAACTGTCCCCCCACACCATCATGCCGGATGTATGTTCGAAACGGGCGATCTACCTCATGCGACGTGCCAACGATTATTCAAAAGACCACTCCACGGCATGCATGGTGCACAACACAGATTGGGTGAAGAGTTAAGTGTTCCACATTAGATGCGTTCCGACCTTCAAAGCAGCAAGCGAATCAGATCATAGCGTGTACTCTATATACTTCCAAATTATAACTTTCGTTCACCCGAACTACATGTGCCGACAGGCCCTTTCCCACCGGCAGTTGCGCATTCTTGCAATGACGTTTTTCGGAACGCAAGACCGCGACATCTACGATGCGTGAACATCCAAATATGCTGACACCAAGGCGCGAATATTGCGATTGGTGTCAAATTACGAGCACATCATGCCTAACAGTGGTACCACAGCATTAAAATTTCTTGCGATCTGCATCTGAGTGTCTGTAGTATTGTTGCTATTCGTCATTATAGTGTTCCTGTTGCTAGTCGCATTGTCTCAGGCGGTGTCGTGGCTATTAGTAGTGCGTCCGATGCTTGGGTTGGTGTTGCTGCCTGTCCCGCATAAATTGGTGTCGGTACTTCGGAACACGGTCGCTGGAAGTTTTTTCGCGGAGAAAGTACTGGGTACCAAATTTGAGGTTTTGCTGGAATTCTATGAGCGGAGAATTATCACGGTAGCCAGCTATCCAATGCAACATCCGCCTACATTCTGCACATCAGCGAATACAGCGTTGTTTGTAACATTCTGGTGTGGTTTCGTAATATACGGTAGAGCAGGGCACATTGCTAGAGAAAGGTTACGAATCGTCATTCAATGTGATCTACTAGTGAGTTATGGTTGGCGCGTTTCAACCTAAATACCATCCATTTAGTACTCTGCATACAAATGCACATCTCGAACTGCTGCATATTATTGCTACAAGTCGTTTTTGTAATTATACAACTCTATAATTAAAGTGTAGTATGATTGGTGACACATCCGATGGCGAGGAAACAGGCTATTAGGGACATGAGCAGATGGCCCGTAAGGCCGATATGAAGCGACTCGATCGTTTGCATCGGTTAGTTCCAAGCGGGCCAATCCTAAAATGTTACTTGGCCCTGCGAGTGAAGTTGTTCGCAGTGTATGATCATACGGCTGTGGAAATTTAAGCTGCATAAAAGGATTGGAGGTATTCCATGATGAAGTGGCAGAGTGTCGCGTTCTCTCGCATGAACTATTATTATGAATAATTCTAATTGATGAAGTTTGGATTGAGCTGAGCGCTGCTGCAGGGCGCTGCGGGTGCCGAATGGGAGCGACCGTTGTGCATGGGGTACATATGTAACTATGCACAAAGCTAGTAGCGTTATCCGGGCTTCGGTCAACAATCGACCGCATTTATAAATATGTACGAGAGCAGGGATTTGAGTGGTTCCGATCGCATGACCGATTCCAATTGCGCCCGCACTATCTACGCTTATCCCGGTAGCGTGGGGAAGTTTAGTTCTCTACTGCCTGGTAGGAAAGCCTCCACGCACTAGACACAGTTTTAGTGTGAATGTGCTGCTGCGCAACAGCCATCGGCAAAAAGTCTTGCGTATCGACTTCGGCGATTTTTCGATCATTTTGCAACCAACAGAGGTCTCTGGTTTCCACAACTGTTTCCACTTGAAAAGTTTTCCCAACTCAATCAACTACTACCGCAACCACCCATCCCCCATCCGAACTAATCTAATTGCTAAACACTAGACCAACAAGATTCCTATAGAATGACGAACACAAAATGTTCAGAGTCGGTCGCCTCTCCCTACACCACAAACACCCAGTTGTCCACCACATTCGCCGCGTCGTTCGCAATTGTACTACCGCTTGCAGCATCAATTGGTGTATCGAGTCGATCCCAGCCGCGTCCGCATCCGCTACATCTACCATTTCCTCTGCGTCGATTGCAGCACTGAGTACCATATACACCCAAAGACAGACGTCACTACTTCGCTATGTCCATCGTATGCACCATGTTGATTGCAGCCCCAATACCGCTTCCAACATCGATGACACTGAGTCGATCCCAATCGCGAGTACTACATCCACCGCACTCGCCGTGTTGACTATAGTCAAGCGATGTGCTAGTGCGCTACGTACACATTGATATATAAAATACATTAGAACTAGAACTGTATATTATAACTTGCCCCCACTACTGTGGGAGTTCTACTCTATGATATTTATATCCGATTGGTAGAGAACCCTGTGATACATCTATACCAAAAAATATGTCTGTACCTGCATATGCCATTATCCAAACCGTCTGTATATCGGTGCAAGTGCATACGTTGCCGATATCAAGGCGGTACCGTCTCTTGAGCTAAATGAGTCTAGAAACTATATTATAACCCCAGCTTGCTCGGATATATAGTGAAGGTGATGCGATCGAGATCTCATGGTAAAGGACGGATTTTCCGGTATGCTGGATCAAATCTAGGCGTACGTCGACTGATCCTAACCTGTTATGCGTATCCTAACCGTCTCTCTCTCAATCATCTAAGTCTAAGATGGCACATCTAATAGTTATACACTTGGTTTGTCTGCTCGAAGCATTCTCATTGGTTGATGGTGGTACGTACCATCTTACTGTGGCAAATTACAGAATGCTCATTGGTTGGCAGATGGTCTTTTTCGGTCATGATTAGTGAACCGTGGCGCTTTGCTTGAGTGTGGCTCTCACAACTGCTATTGGTCAGCAATCCGAGCTGGCTAGACGCAATCTAGGTGGGCTGGCTCTCAACTTGCTGGAAACGATCTAGACGCGTTGCCTGGATACGATCTGGACGGGCTGCCTCCCGGCTGGCTAGATATGATCTGGACGGGCTGGCCCTCTGGTAGTTGGACGCGATCTGGACAGGCTGGCTCTCGAATTTCTGGAGCCGATCGAGACGGGCTTGCTCTCTATTGGCTGGATACACTTTGGACGGGTTCGGCTGGCTGGACGTGGTCTGGACGGGCTGGCTCTCGAATTTCTGGAGACGATCGAGACGGGTGGACGTGCTCTGGATAGGCTGGCTATCTGCAGACTAGAGACAATTGAGATGGGCTGACTTTCGGCTCACTGGATACGATTTGGACGGGCTAGCTCTCTGCTGGCTGGACATAGTCAAGATAGGCTGGCTCTTGGCCAGCTTGAGATGATCTGGATGAGCTGACTCTTGGTCAACTGAATATGATTTGGATGGGCTGACTTTTGGCCGGCTGGAGACGATCTAGACAACCCTGACATACTCACTCTAAGATGGTTCTTGGCTAGCTGGATGCGATCTGCACAGGCTGGCTCTCAGCTGGCTGGACGCAATCTGGGCGGGCTAGCTCTTGGCTGGCTGTACGTAATCTGGACGGGCTAACTGCGCTGGCTGGACGCAATCTTGATGGGCTGGCTCTCGGCTGGCTGGACGTAATGTGAACCGGCTGAGAGCTGGCTGGATATCATGGGTTTTGGGGTTTAGGATTCTTTTTTACCGAAAGGGGCGGCGAAGCCGCCAATATACATGCTAGAGATCACCGCTTAACCCTAACCCCGGGGCAGGTGGCGACGTACCTTAAGAACTGATCCAACACTGTAGTTGAGCTTCAGTACTAAGTGAGTGCTACAAAAGTGGGGTACCCTTCCCCTCTTTACGTGTCGATTGTAAATTTTGCCGGTGGATGTGGTATACATGAATCCTATGCATTCGACTTCTGCGGGTTCCAGGTGCACGTACCTCGTCGGCTGTCTCATAGTGCTTCATAAGCGTGTTTGGGTTTCTCGCCGTCTGAGTGCACTTGACTGCTTCGGTTGCAAGCTTGTAAGCGCACTTGACCGGTGTTGCCTTCCACGTGCACTTGCAGGTACAATTGTGGTACTTGCTGGCAGCTCTGATCCTCATATACTCAACAGGATCCTAAGTCGGGCTTGCCCCATGAAGGCTAGAAGTTTTACACGACAACTTTAGAAAAGGGATCTTGAGATTTCTCGTTGTATGAGGTGTTCTAGCCAGTTCACGGAGGATGTTGCTCCACGGAGTGACCAGTCAATCTGCGGAGTAACTGCGCTCCGTGAACTGTCCAGTCTCTTTGTTGGCACGGGATTTATGAGGCCGGTGGCTTGCGGCCCCCATGTTGAAGAGTAGGTCTAGCCCCGGCAGTGATGCTCGGCATCGGTCTCCGGATGTGATACTCGGCTTCGCCGAGTATGCCCTCTTCTTTCCCATATATTTTTGCCTGTCTTTCTCTCTCTTTGCTCTTTAGACAATCACTTTTGTACGATAGTCAATTCAATATCTCTATTCGTACTCGATTGATCTCAACACTCTTCACCGAATCCACACTCTCGGTGAGCTGACTGGTTACTTTACGGAGGGGGAGCTAGGAACTACTCCCCGGGCAGTGACCGGTTAGTTCATGCAGTATATCCCTCACATTTACTCCACCATTCAGGCGCTTTCAAGCTCTGTTTTCCATTACTTCAAATATCCGCTTCCTCATTATTGGAATTCTCCTCGCCTCCAAGATTCCCGTGGAATATCCGCTTGCGAGAGTGAATGGTGGCAAAGGGTGATATCCGGAGACATACCTGATATTGCATAATAGGTCTCTGCCTTCTTATGGCAGGAGATGAGTCTCGTATGACCGGAGATTGCTTTCTGCTTGAAGGGTCTATACATAGATGCGTACGCACGCATTCGTACTTGTACTCTCATATATATGTAGCCTTTTGGCCCTCTTAGATAGGATACAACCAAGCTTCTCTACTATCTCTACTTTGAACACCTGAATTCTGGCTAGCCGAGTGATGTATGCATGATCGAGTGATATTATCATGAACGATTACTAGTGATTGGGGTGTCACCTCACCGACAGAGGCTGCAACAGCCCTGTAGGTACCGATTTAGGAACTGCAGATATACATGTATGCAGATAAATTCCTCAATATTGTGCTGAATCTGCACATGCAGCGGTATGTTAGAGGTGACCCCTGAACTAAATGTAGTGGCAAGTTCCGGTAGGTGCCCGTTGTTTCCCCTGACGAGGTTGAGGTCCTCGGGAGGCAAAGGCTGGATGCCCTGTTCTTCGTCATTTGATGCACCAAATATGACGATGTCAGGCCATGTAGGGACTGGCGGGCGTATGGACTGTTTCCATCCTATAAGGGGGAATAAAGTTGGATGTACTTTTGCGATGTATGACCACGTGCCATGTACCCTTGTTCCCCGGTAGTCCCCGGCAGATATCCATAAATATTGAAAGTCGCAAGTAGTAAAATAAGTTGAATTATACAAAACCTCAAATTTACCTACACTATACTGTAAACTCTAACCATTACCGTTGGTTCACTCATATCAAGCCATATAGAACACCTAAATATTCGATGTTGGCCGGGGACGGTATTTTAGCCGTCCCCGGCCGTCCCCCGGCCGTCAGTAAGGATGGGATGTGCGACTTGGTGCCATCCCGTCTGTTTAGAGAAATCTCAGACGGCCCACCATCCTCAGCAGTCCAGCAAGATAGTTGACTACACTGTCATCATGTATCCATAGATGATCTACAACACAAATTGTTAATACATTCCATTCTTCATATAGCTTACTGGACTGTAGAGCTTACGGTACATTAATACGGCCTGATGATATTCAGCCCTGACTATACATAGTGAGTGTATACGCATTTGAATATAGACTACCGTATATATAGAAGGCCTTAGTAGCCTCTTTTAGTTGCACACACAATCACCATTTTCAACACATGTTACGATAGTACGGAAGGGAGAACCGTGTGCATTGACTAAGGTACAGAGAGAAGAGAGAACCGGAGAGACGCGAGAAATATACAAGGTAGTTGGGTGCCTGATTCCCTACCGGCGGAGTGCCTCACTGTCAGCTCGGTTAGGTCCATATGCAACAACACAAGTAAAGGAGTGTCACGAGTGATGTTTCATGATACATGAATACTATTAGTTTTATGAACGTCCTAATAGTCAGTGCAATAGCTTTCGTAGATTGCAGTATTCAATCTCAATTGGAAGCATTGCCTTATCCATGGCAATAATGTACAATCTGTGATAAGAACTTTGGATATGATTGACTAATGAAGGTCTCCGTTACCATATAACAGGCTCCGCCTAGATATCTCATCCATCCCTGTTTTCACCGTCACCAGTTGTGTCAAACACAGCAACTTTCGGCGATGTCTGACCTAATCCTTCCAAAGCTCGCAATAACTGCGCTCTCAGCTCCCGCAACTCCCTCAAAGTGTCAGGGCTATCATTGAAATTGACAACGATCCTTTCTACCACCCGTTCCGGACCTTGAATAACCCTTTCAATAACCCGCTCTGGACCCGGAACAATCCTTTCCACTACTCTTTCCGGACCTGGAACAATCTTTTCCACCACTCTCTCTGGACCTGGGACCTGGATCTGCCTTCCAAGCATCTGCTCAGTTACACCAACGAATTCCCAATGCTGATTCTTGTGTCCATGGACATTCCAGCCCTGCACTTTAGTACCGTTCGTTAGCTTGCCGCAATCCAGGTCCAAAAGGGTACCACTGTGGACATTTTTGAGCACATGGTAAGTACTTGATATGAATTAGCACCCCATGATATCGTTTAGAATTTCCGGAGTAGAGAAAACCTTTTTTCGTCTCCTTCGCGCTGTATATGCCACTGCTGGTTTGGACTACCATTGTACTCGTGGGCAAGAACAGGAGAACCATTCACGCCGTGCTTTCCTGACATATCCAACACGAGCTTAGTCCCAACATTGGTTATGATGCAGCACTCATACCAGCGTTTGAATTCGAAAAGTTGAGCACCAGCCTGGTCGTAGTTCAAAGCCGAGCAAGTGACCAAAGAATTGTGGCCACCAGAGACGTGAACTACAGTTCCGGTGGATACGCAGCGAATGAAGTAGACGCCAGAGCAAAGGTTGGCGCTCATTGTGTGCGGGTCACTGACGTTGACGGAGTTGACAAAAGTTAGGTTCTGAGTAGTTGGGTTGGTTTGGAGGGCGGTTCGATGTTAAGCGACGATCTATTACCGATTCGGTAGGTGGCGAGTGATGTCTACGTAGAGAGTATACATTAGCAGTGAGTTGTGTATTTCCTGGGCGATGCTTCATAGCTCAAAAGAGTCAATATAGTAGATGGCCAGGACTAACTAAGGTACACTTCAGAAATAGAGGATATATCGCCTGCCGCATACTCTAACGACGCCAGTCCCTGAGCACGGTTTTTCTCCGAGTGATATCGAGTGAGTGATTGGCGCAGAGTAAAATAGTCGGAGGGAGCCTGGGAAGCGCGCGAGAGTCAGGCTTGATTGATATTATACCTTTTCATCTTCTCTCTGTTGAACAAGAACACCAATCGTGTGTCAAGACGCGGGTACTTCTTCCGAGAGTGCATAATATAGCTGCACTAACACGTAAACTACACTGTAATATATCACAACCCATCCCACACCCTACTTTGCTAAACGTATTTTTGATTCGCCCAGTCTCGCGCGTCATAGGCTTTTGATTTGCTACTTGTCTACAGCGCATTTTGGTTTCCCGGCTTGTTTTAAAAAGGTCACATAGCTATCCCTGCATCGATGTGTGGGAATACACGGCTTATCAGACGATCGATCGCTCATGCAGACGTGCCGTGTTTTAGTCGCATGGGAGTGCTGCATCCCTACCCGTGCCAAGAGTTTTGTTTTTGTTTGTTTTGTTTTATTCATACTGTGTGCACTCTAATTAGAGTATGACAGGACCCAATATCCCCTCCGCCTCCGGGCGAGCCGGCTAGATGGCGGAGCTCCCCCCCCGCTACCCTTCATCCCCGCTGACAAATGAAAAGACTAAATGATAGACCAACCCACGCCCGAACAGAAAGGAAAAGAAAAGAAAAGAAGGTATACGCCCCCGCCCCTGAGTCAGCCTCTGCGCCTGCTCCATACCGCTCCTTCATCTGGGTGGGAACTTCCCGACTTCAGTAGCCGCCAGGAAGTCCATCACCGCTTGGTCGCACTCTTCCACGGAAAACAGCTCAGAGATCTGCACGTGTCTGCATCTGCCCGCTTTCCAGCC
>Ga0307514_10001155_pt1 | contig 35920 bp, 41 predicted proteins | sample 16_EM_MG_FD_203088 | JGI IMG/M metagenome (GOLD analysis project Ga0307514, IMG submission 203088) | Populus trichocarpa ectomycorrhiza microbial communities from riparian zone in the Pacific Northwest, United States - 16_EM | ecosystem: Host-associated > Plants > Roots > Unclassified | place... | reverse complement strand
GCTGCTCTATCAATTTTAAAGATATCGCAAATCAAAGACCGGGAATTGAAAGAGCAATGTATTTTGCATTCTACATATATACATCACTTTGTGATTGGGCAAATATTCGCAGACTTAATTGAACCGAACTTTTGTCATTGTTGTCAGTGCCGCCATGGCTCCATGAAGTGACTGGTCAGTTCACGGAGTTGTGGTAGACTCCATGAAGCGACCGGTCAGTTCATGGAGCCCAGTTACTCCGCGGGTTAACCGGTCACTCCGCGGACTGACATCCTCCGTGAACTGACTAGAACATAAATCAAGTGTATTTCATACCCTTAAACTTATCTCTTCTTTTCATTCCGTTAGGGCCTAGATTACTTGTACTTGATACTCACCGTCACCATCATAACATCTCCTACCCATATTTATTACCACAAAACCTAGAGCCAGGGACGAATGTCCGAGGATGATATTATGGACATTGATAGCACACCTATGGAGCATGACCAAAGGGGGGGATGAAGCGTAGTTTTATAACACTCATTTTAGTACTATCTACGGGAGGCTATCTTCAATATTCCACGGAATAAATATTTATAGGTGCAACTTGCAAGAGAGTACATAAGAGTACACTAATATGGGATGATTTGCTATAGAAAATAAGCCCTGCAGGCTCCCGAATAGAGTAATCTCTCTAGTTAACCAATTCTTTGAACCTGACAGGCAAACAAACATAGCAGAAGCCATTGAAAGGAACACACCAAACCCAGAAACTGAACGGCAGCAGTCTTAGTTGGTGTATGTGTTCTCTCTATGCATCGTGATTTCTCTCGCAAAATCGACCTTTTTTGTTCGTATCCTTCTTGCAGCATTCTCAGCCGGGGCTAACGGGAGAAACGCACGGGACTTGCCGCTTTCCAACTGTCTGCTTTGGCTTATTGGTGCAGCGCTCGAACGAAAAGCCACGATGTATAGGAGAGAGCAAGCTGAGCTCGGAGAAGCTGATGTTGTAGAAGGCTTCTTCTTCGAGGCCGCTCAGATCTGAAGATCTGAGTTGTCGTCGTTGTCATTCACAGTTAGGATGCTAGCGTTCAGATGATGAGATTGCACTGCCATCGCAATTGGTCCTTCTAATAAGCTGAGCACGTTGAAGTCTTAAAACACATCTTCATCGAGGTTGCAAAGGTCGGATATGTCGTCGTTCTGGTTTGAATTTATGATGGTACCAATCTGACGATGAGATTGCCCCGTTAGCATAATTGGTTCTTCCAATCTGAGTGTGCCGAAGTCTTGAAAGGCGTCTTCATCGAGGTCGCTAAGATCCAAACCACTGTCGTCGTTCTCATTTCCAACTAGGACGCTGCCAATCGGATCAGTAGATTGTCCCATCCTCATGATCGACTCCTTGAAACTGTGCTTCTTTTGTCGTTCTGGAGAAGGCAGCTCATACCTCAGCTTTGTTACCTCATGGATTATTATTGATAGCGACGACACCGACGCATGTTTATTGGAAATCATTTTGGAGGTAGGGCTGTTCTTTTTAGTAGTATATAGTCTTGTCGCATCTTGCGCTTTGGAATCTTGGATTAGAATGTTGATATTGTCACTCTGAAAGTTGAGGATCCAAGCTGTTCAAATAGTGATGATAGAGAAGCTTGATTGTATAATATCTAAGAGTGCCACAAGGCCATATATATATGAGTACAAGTGTGAATGCGTGCATATGCATCTATGTATAGACTTATCAGGCCGACAGTAATCTCCGGCCATATGAGACTCATCTCTGGCCATACGAGACTCATCTCTGGCCACGGAAGACAGAGAGCTAATATGCAATACTCCCCCTCTTGCTATACACCGTGGAGCAAGAAAACAGATAAGCAGAGATGAAACAAACAAAGTGATTCCCATAGTAGCCTCCTTAAAACCCTGCGAGAGTGAGCAGGGAAAGAGTACTACTGTAGCCTGAGGATGGCCATCCATAGAAAAACAAGGAAATCCGTGTGCCCAAAAGAAAAGTGTAACAACCTTAAATCCAACCTTCAATCCCACCTTAAATCCACCTCTATTACCATAGCCCCATCGCATTTGTGAATTTCACGTGCTTATCCTTCATCAAGGCCTTGGTTATTATGTCTGCCACATTCTCATTTGTGTGCACGTAGGACTAGTCAACTATCTTGCGGGCATGCAGATCTCGACTGTTGTGATAGCAAACGTCGATATGCTTTGTGCAAGCCTTTAAGATCCCAGTTGTGATATGACTAAGTGCGCCCTGATTGTTGGAATTAATCGGGAGCAGAGATACGTCTTTGCCATGTATATCTCAGTGGAGCTGGAGTAGCCACTTTGCCTCACGGGAGCGCTCAGAACAAGAAATGTATTCGGCTTCGACAGTTGACATGGCGATGAGATCTTGCTTTCGTGACTGCCACGAGACAGCTCCGTTGCTTAGAAGAAAGACGTGACCACATTGAGATTTGCGGTCGGCACTATCATTGGCCCAATCCAAGTCCGTGTAGCCAGTTAGTTGATCATTGCTGCCAGTGCTGCTGAAATGGAGTCGAAAGTCGGCGGTGGATTTGAGATACTGGAGAACTCTCTTGGCAGCGGTGAGATGGCTGGCGAAAGGACAGGAATTGTATTGGCAAATTGCAGCAACTGCGAATGAGATATTGTGCTGAGTTGCAAGTGCCGCGTACATTAATAAGCCAACAATTGCCTGGTAGCCTTTGATATCTTTTAGTTCTTTCTCCCCCCAATCCTCGGCAAGATCAAGCTTCACATTAGGATCCATTGGAGTTGATGCACCGTGAGCATTCTGCATATTAAATTGTTTGAAAATCGTAGTGCTGAAGGCCTTCTGGCCAAGACTGATGCCAGTACTGTTGGCCTCACGGTGGATTTCGATGCCGAGGAATTGGCGTGCCTGGCTGCGATTCGTGATCTTGTATTTTTCCGAGGGCCTGGCCATGACTTCGATCGCAGCTTTCGTAGCGTCTTCTGGGCACAACATCCAGATGTCCTTGACGTACAAAATCATCAGAATACCATCGCTGTGGAGATAGAGGTTGTGGTTGGCCAGGGACTATGTGAACTCAAGAGAGAGCAAGAAGGTGTTAATATCGTCGTGCCAAAGTCATGGTGATTGTTTGAGGCCCTACAGTGCTTTATTTTATCGAACAACGATCGTAGGTGCATTGAGACCTTCCAGCCAGCCTTCAGGCATCATCATATAGATATCATCATCATCGACCTCAGGATTGAGAAGAGCAGTGATCACATCCAAATGTTTGATGTTCCAGACATGCATTCCGACCTGGGAGATGAGATATCGAATAGTGGTGAGTTTTCCGACAGCGGCATAAGTTTCTCCAAAGTCCGCTTGTTCGTAGCCTTCAATGACTGGGTGTGCATTGTATGGTATGGTGCCATCAGGATTGTGTTTCGTCTTGTAGACCCATTTGGAGCCAATTGGGTTGACTCGCAATTGCCTTGCTTCCCGGGAGTTGGCAGTTGAGGATGTGTTATCGAGCTGAATCGATGTGCACTCTGCTTCCATTGCTCGTTTCCAGTGCTCATGTTGTGGACTGTACATTGTTTCAACATATGTGAATGGATCGCTGGTCGTTGATGCGAGAGCCGTTGCCATGATCAATAGTGCATGTGCGGAAATCTTGTTCTGACCTCTTGTAATACGATTCGTGTGTGGTGGTTGCCATGATTGCTTGGTCATGGGCGCCATTCGGCGGGCATGGTCATTTTCGAGGCAGAGATGTCGATTGTGGACGACGGTTTCTCTGGACACCAGTGGTGCATCTTCCTCGTCAGGCGGACGTGGTCTCACACCTGTTCTTGCAGGGAGACTTCGACGGTTGTCAGTGTCGAGCATATTGTGATCTGTATTATTGTCAGTATAGTCATGATCACCACTTCCATGGCCTTCACCTGTTCAACTGTTTCCGGCGTGGTCATGGAGAACTCCATCTCCACCCGTTTCATTGTCTTGTGTTTGGAGTAGTCCATCTCCATCAGTTCGATTGTCTTGTGCTTGGAGATGTCCATCTCCACTGTCAATTTCCTCGATATATTCCGTTCCTTCTGGTAGCTCATAGATGTCTGTGTTGTCCCCGGGTAGATACCAAGCGTGGGTATTCCTCTCCTCGTCGAAGATGACATTCAACTGCGAACCTACTACTGGTAATGCTGGGTCCCAGATCATCCAAAGTGTAGTCGAATCGTGTACGTAACTGACCATCATTCATGGCGTGGATCTCGGGCCAAATTTTCCATGTTGTTGCGGTTCAGGAATCAGTCGACTGGCATAGCAGCCGAATCGCTGACGGTGGTGGAGAGGAGCTTTGTACCAGATTTCATTGCCATCATTGTCGTGAGAGGGCTTGCCAAATACTTGCATCATCTCGTATGGAGTTGAATATGGTACTTGATAGCCTTCAAGGTTGTCTCTTTTCATTAGGCCGTCATTTGGGGTTCGCTAGTGGAGGTAGACTGCGGTATTGACTGCTTCTCCCCAAAAAACAAGTGGTGCCTGGGAGTCAATCATCATAGATCGTGCTTTCTCGGTGATGGTCTGGATCATGCGTTCGGCAACCCCATTCATATGATGCGCTTAGGACGGACATGGTTCATATGTTGTCCCACGAGCAGCAAGCACCACTCGGACGGTCTTGTTGTCATATTCTCCGCGGCCATTATCGCACCGAAATCGTTCCACTCTGTATCACAAGGAGTCAACTGGGGCCTGTAAAGATTGGTAGGCTGACGTTCATGTTTTGGACATCTTATCTGGATAGACCCAAAGAGAGGTGTAGCATGTGGAATCATCGATGAATAGGATATCATAGCGATGGCCGGCGGAGGTGGGCATGGAGAATGGTCTACATACATCTGAATGCACGAGTTCAAATGGCTTTGTAGTGTGCTTGGTCTTGATTTTGATGATCTTCTGCTTGTGCTTGACCTGGATGCATGTGGTGCATATTGAGTCGTCTTTTATATATCCATCAATTAGAAATTGTAGGGCAGTAGGATTAATAAGGGCTAGACGGCAATGCCAGAGTCGTGATTCTGAGATTGTGAGAGGCTTTCGAGCGGTCTTTGTAAGTACGGTTGTAGGTGGACTTTGAAGTACAGTGCGTGCTGCACTTGGAGAGGCGATGTGGAGTGGGGTTGTAGTAGGCTCGGTGGAGTGCACGATTGATGGTACAGTGGTGTGTGCGCTCGATAATGATACGGTCGTATGTGCACTCGGTGATAGTATGGTGATATGTGCTCTCCATGATGGTACAGTGATATGTGCAATTGATGATGGTACGGTGATATGTGCAATGGATGATGGTACAGTGATATGTGCGCTCGATGATGCTCTTTTTCTTTTCTTCTTTCTCCTTTATGAAGTGGACTTTGTCAAGGTGCTTGGCACTGTTGAAGTGAGTGCAGTTGCGGGAGATATGATAGAGAGGTCATTGATCCAATTGCCTGTGATGGTGATTAGAGTTAGCAACTGGTCCGGGTTTAGACCGGAAAAACAGTTCCGTTTGGTTCCAGACCTGTCCAAAAAACCGAACCACATGGTCATGGCGGGGTTGTAACCCGGACCGGACATACACCCACTGTTTTTTGGCCCGGTTTATCATGCAGCAGAGCCTCATTTTCACGAACTCAGTTTGCGAAAATGTGGAACGGGCCAAAAAACCGTGGGTTCAGTGCAGTTCAGTTCATTGATGGGGAAAAGCCTGTTGCAACAGTTCCAGTTTGGTTTCAACCTGGACCCGGAACCAAACCGGCAATTTGGAACCGTTGCTAACACATCCAATGGTGATTGATGGAGATACTATGGAGCACTTGCAGCGTTGAAATGTGAATGTGTACCCGGCTGTGTCCAATTGATTGATGGAGAGAAGTGAGAGCTGGAACGTGGGCATGTAGAGAGCATTGACTTCATACTCCTGTGAAACATTAAGGAGTCCATGATGGCTTACTGTGACTTTGTTATCATCTCCGAGCTCAATGACAATTGGCTGAAGAAGTTTCTTTATTGAGTTGAATGTGGTGTGGTCATTGCGCATATGGTGAGATGCTCCGGAGTCAATGACCCATGCAGCAGGAGTGGAGGCTGCAGTGAGTGAGGTTGCATTTTCGGCTAATCAGATCAGGTCACGATCTCCTGCTGTAGCAAGCGATGCAGATACTCTGCTTTTGTTGACTTTGTTGCGTTGATCTCGGGAACATTGGAAGTGGATGCAGTCGGACTTGAAGTGTCCTGAGAGACTGCAGTGGTAGCAAGTTCGTTCGTCATTTCTGGAGGTGTTTGTATTATTTTCAACGTGCTTTCTCTTGCCGCATGCTTCGGTGGCATGATTGTCCATTGTAACACCGGGACATCCACCCTAAGTCCTAATCAATAAAAGCCCTTAATACCTTCTGGACTAATAAAGAGAAGAATGATTGAAGCTTTTCTCAGGATGCGTATAGGATTACCACCCAAGGTAACAAGGTAACTTTTCCTTTCTCTGCTCCCGAAAGATAGTATCGACTATAGAGTATCATCTTTACGCTATCAATGTACTGGAGCACACGATTCAAGAGTATCCTACTCAGAAGATCCTCTAACTAACACACTATCGTGTCAGTCTTCAGATTTCCTTCAGACTCAAGAATATCGGCCCAGCAACCGGCAGGTATACCCAAGGACCGACTGTCCTCAAGTGCAACAACTCCAAGTATCGACTAGTCTTATAAGAAACAGCAAAGTACTTTCGCCTCAGCAGAAGGAGTAGTGCCGACTCAAGAGTATCCTCCAAACCACCACGTTTATTCGGGCTGGTCCTTCGGACTCTGAAGTATAGTCTTGCTCTCTTCCCGATCAACGACTTGCTTCAACGAAGGTACTAAGAATAACCAAGTATAAAGAGTGATGGGGTTTATCCGTGATATAGATCTGAAGATGAACGTACAACTATGGACTTCAAAGGAGAAGTATCCTGGTTGACTTCAATACAGAACTAATAGATAATACATGGGAATAAAGTTAAGGCTTAACCTCCAGGTCGAGAAGGTCAATAGGTATCCGTAGATAAATCTGAACGTAGATTGTATGTTTTATAGAATTGTTATCGATCTCCTTCCTCCATGTCAGTATCCTGATATATATCAGACGATCCACACCCTTAACAATCCTAAGACTGCCAAAGCATGTTTTGGAATTCTCATTTGCGACTGCCTTTGTCATCCTTGCTTCTACCATTGATGGTCGAGTTCTAACTCCCAGGCGTGCTAACTATGTCATCAAGGTAATGAGCTCGTATTGTGACACTTTTGCTATTGGCGATATCTCGTATCGTTACGAGCTTATTTGAAGCCAATTATCAATCAATACCTTTGTGTCACAAAGAGCCAGTGAGAGTGCCCTCTCATATACCCACCGGGTACGTAATGGTTTAATGGTTGCGGCAAACGACAGATCCCTTAATTTGACTACCCTTTATTGGAGCCAAATATACAGTATTCTGCAACTGAGCTATTTTGCCATATATTGAACGGAGAGTATCCCACGCCACTCAGGACATATGAATTGTAAGTCCCATTTACCCCAGACCAAGAAGGTGTGGTCGAAATAAGGGTTGATTCGTATAAGTCCATTCGGTCGACAGAACTCCAATATCTCAATCATTGGTTATTGACTTATCTCGTATATGACTCTGCATATCTTGAGATGTCATAATCGTTTGATGTTGACAACACCTCATCTCCCTAGGACTAAACCAGTGGAGCATGAGAGAATAGTCATTTGTTTGGCGTCTAGGAATAAGGTTTCCTGCCGATAAGGAATAGCCATTGACAATAGAGATCGTACGACCAATACTGACTTAAAGATAATACACATCATAATTGCGTTCGGCTCGATCGCTGTCCTTGGTCTATTAACGTGAAGGTAGGGTAATAAAGATATTACCAATAGGCGAACACATCCGGAAGGTTGATCCAATTAGAATTTCCGAGTGATATTTCATGAGTTCGTATTGGGTATCGAGTGATCCTGTATGATCCCGGAAGTCTTCCTGTAATACCAAAGGCGTAACATCCATTTTGCAGTATGTGCATTAGTGCGTATGGCATCGGTTTCCTTGTCCACCACCGCGTCCGCCACCTCGTCAGCCACACCTATGGCCACTGCAATGATTTCCTCCGCGGGAGCATGGGGCCACTCCGGTGGATGCATCTCCAATTACTTTTGTTAGTGTCATCAGCTTGCCATATTCGCGGATCTCATCCATACACTGCTAGGCGGTGGGAGCGGGAATACGCTGTTCAAGAATTTGGATGGTCGTCTCATATAAATTGGATAGGGTAGTGAAGATATATGTCTTGGTGGCATCATCAGTAATATTTTCGGTGGTGCCGATTAACTCCTTGTAGAAGGCGGTTTGTTTGGTAAAGTACTGGGCGACTGTTTTGTCTGGCGATGGTCGAGAGGCGGAGAACTTCTGCAGGACTTGGGTGCGGCCAAGTATCGTTGAGGCATTATCAAGTTGGTCTCGGAGTGCTTCCCACATTTCCACGGGGTCGTCGATATCGTCGATGAGTGGAAGGAGTTCATTGCAGCATTCGAGGTGTATCAGAGCTATCACCTGATTTGATCAGTCATGCCAGTCCTCTTGCACGGCGCGTAGGGCGATATTGTTAACTGGAGGGAGAGGTTCGACAGCAGTGATAATATTGTAGTCTTTCTTGCTGATAAGGACTCAGTGGATCATTTGCTTTCAGATAGGGTAGTTTTCCTCAGTTAGCTTAGGCACATCGCTGTGACCGGACTTGAATATTTCGTTTGACATGTTGAGAGTGGAGGAGATTGAGAAGGTTATGATGTAGAGTCATGGATGGTGATGGTGTTGTGGCTGATGAGCAGGGATGGTTGTGAGTGGGTTAGGGGTTTTGAGGCTCTTAATCGTAATATATAAATAGAGTATTTTTAGTAAAGATTGTAGTGGATGCCAGGCTCATAACCTGTTCAAATAGTGATGATAGAGAAGCTTGATTGTATAATATCTTAAAGTGCCACAAGGTCATATATAAATAAGTACAAGTGTGAATGCATGCATACGCATCTATGTATAGACTTATCTGGCCAACAGTGATCTCCGGCCAGACGAGACTCATCTCTGGCCATACGAGACTCATCTCTGGCCATACAAGACTCATCTCTGGCCATCCAAGACTCTTCTCTGGCCATACGAGACTCATCTCTGGCCACAGAAGACAGAGACCTATGATACAATACAAGCTTCGTTGTGATGCCTTGCTTCTTCAGTCCTACCTACTGTACCAAAAAAACCCTGTTTATTAATGCTGAATTCATGATGCATGAATGCTAGATTCTCTGTAAATGTACACATCGGTTCAACTTCTGGGGTATTTCGGAATTTGTAAGAATCTAAATTGTATTGTATGCTGGATCAATGTTTCAGCAATGTAGTACTAGGGACACATTGAAGTGTTCTACTAATACTACATTGAATCTACATTGATGGAAATATGGCAGTCATAGTACACTAGTCCTGGATGTATATATTTTTTGATGTCTGCACATCTCCGCATATACTGCCTACTGCCTACCATATGCATCAGGTAGCTGCTGCCACTGTTTTAACTGCAAAAATAATGTTCCTAGCTGCTTATACTGGGATTTGAACCCATGCTCTTGAGTATAAGTACAGCTTTGTAACTACTACACCATGTGGTGTGTTGCTGCTTTGTTTTGTTACGGCTCTATGTTGGTACCCATGTTCACCGGGAAAAATGACCTTACGCGACGCGTAACTCATAGAGAAGCTGTCTGTGGGCCTGTAATCCATAGCATATTTGACGCGTGGCACTATGAAGTCCTATGGACTTGCGCATGGACGCGGACAGTATGATATCAATTGTACATGATGACTAGAAATTGCGCTAGATTCCATGGGACGCGGGAGAGCCAGAGGCCTGATGCCTGGGGCCAGTTTTTCTTGACATGTAATGCTATGGAACGTGGGAGAGCCGGAGGAATGATGCCTCTGGTCAAGTATTTTCTACATATCGAGCTATGGATCGCGGGAGAGCCAGGACTGATGCCTCTGGTCAAGTATTTTCAACATATCAAGCTATGGATCGCGGGAGAGCCAGGACTGATGCCTCTGGTCAAGTAATTTCTACATATCAAGCTATGGATCGCGGGAGAGCCAGGACTGATGCCTCTGGTCAAGTATTTTCTACATATCGAGCTATGGATCGTGGGTGAGTCATGAAACGCGGGAGGGTCGGTGGTATAGGACACCTGAGGCCCTGTGGAGACCGTACCTTCTCCTACTCTTCATCGTCGTCCTCCTCCTCCTCGTCCTCCTCTTCCTCTTCTTCGTCCTCTTCGTCGTCAACACTGGCAATTCGATTCCTGCAGTATTCCTCTGGCCTAGCAGCGTCATCGTCAGTCTGCATGTCACCTTCAGCTTCCGGTGGTTTGGGCCAGAAACGATTGAACATGACTAGGTCGATAGTATTATTGACATAGTAGTATCTGGTACCGGGGATGCGAATCAGGTGCGCGGCCGCCCATACGCACTTGATATTAACTACGACAAGGTCGGCCTGATTCCGACGGAAAACTTTGTCGGAGACTCTAAGCAGCCCATTGGAAGGCAGACAAACGCCTTGGTTTTCAAGCTGGAGCTCCCGCAAAAGAACAACGCATCTCTTCTGTAGGCCATCCTGTAGCCGTAGAATCCTCACAAGTTGTGCCGGTCGTAAGTCCCCTACATCACCTTTCGGCGGCTTGTCTACCCGGAACCACACAAAGTCGTTCTGAGGCTCAGGATTGCGAAACGATTGGTCGTCCGTGCAGCGCAACTTATGGGCAGTGCAATCACAACCGCCGAAGGACTGGAAATTGGCCACCGGAACATCGAGTAGGTTGAATTGGTTGGCACGCATCCCGCCGATGCCCCTCCTATCGGCGGTGGGTATGTTAAGGTCGTATCTATAGTATCGATATATGTATTCTACGAGTGGAAAGTGTACATTGGAAGACGCTCGTTCTTGACAAAGAAGCCCTTTCGTCTGGGGGATCGCAGCCCACGGACTTGAATATTTCCCTCATCGTCGCGGAAGCTGAGGGGTAAATTCTCCGGTATCGGCACTTGCTCACGGTTGCATTTGTTGACAACAATTTGATCCTTTGGTCGATATAACTGAAGTGCCTCCTGGATTTCGGGGGTCCAGTGGCCTTCCTTAGCCAGCTGCCGGAGGTGAAGACACCGCATCCTGAGGACATGGATGCGCGAGTAGTCTTTGAAAATCTGCCGTTCGTACCGAAAGTTGCGATTTGACCGGCGATAAGGGCCCATACACATCTTTGGATGGTTCATTTCCTGCGTTTCGGTGCTGTCTTTGACTAAGTGTCCAAAGCGCTGAACTGATTCCTCATAATGCAGCATGAGGTGGATTTTGACGAAGTCAAAGCTGGTACGTTCGTGTACCGTTGAATTGTAGACTTCCTGTAGGCGCTTTTTGTCCTCTGCCTTTCGGTGTTCCTTTTGGGCGCGGGAAAGAGCTTCTCCGCGTTCGGCCCTTTCTTCATCCTCGATGGCATGTTCGGCCTTGAGTTGCATCTTTAGGTCCTTCATGCGTGCATGGGCGATGCTGTCTGTGGCCTTTGACGTCCGGTAGGTGGTAAAAACGTCCTTAGTTGCATGGAATTCCTCTAAATAGTCCGCTAGATAGTTGAGAGTCTCGGTTGTGTGGGTTCGGTATTGTACCACAAGACTCCAGTAGACCAGTGACCGAACGCAGGTCAATGCTCTCTGAAAGACCGCTCGGTGACGGGGCAGTGGGTCGTGCAATGCTGCTGCCAATGCCGGGTAGATGATTCGACCGAAATTTCGCATCTCTTTACCGCTCCACTGCGAAATTTGCCGGTAGGCTTTGCCTCAGTGATAGAAATTAGGGTATGGGGGAATGCCAGCCCAGATCTCATCAAATACCGCGGCTTTCTCGTGGCGTTGTAGGAAGCCCTCGATCCAGGTCATAAGGTGATCGAACATTCCGATGTATATGTTATGGAGGATATCAGGCCGGTGGAGGTCATAGGCTTCGACATGCGGAAGATCCCAAAAGATACACGGGACCGGCCTGGCACTGACGGACTCGAACCAGTCCTCGGTGATCTTTATAGCCTGACGGTCGCTAGCAGTTTTGGCATTCTGGTACTCCCGATATTTCTGCTGGAAGACTGCTGACTTTCGCCGGTGGGATTCCAAGTCCGGCGGAAGAATAAGCGACCCCAGTTCGTCCTTCGGAGTTTGACACTTAGGGCAAGCATTGTACTTGACGCCCATAAGGTTGGCATGCTCCATGTGATCCGCCAACCAAGACGCGAGAATTGGCCAGCAACGGCGCATTTTGCCGTCGGAACAAGGCCACAGAGCACCGGAATTGATGTCTCCTCCCTCGGGAAATCGCGTGACCGGCTCCAACACTATCTTGGCGATATCACACAGCACCTGGTGGTTTATATCTCTCTGGGCTCGGTCATCGGATGCGGAATTCCGTTGGAATTTGGGCGGCACCGGGAGGAAGGCAAGCACAATTTGCGCGAGGTAGCTGTATTTGTTCCGTATAGAGGAATTGATATTCCCAATGGTCAGGTAGATCGGCCAGGCTTTCTTGTCGCCGGAGAAGTCCTTGAGCTGCGTCTCGTCCGATCCACAGATCAGTGGAACAATTGTTGCCCCCGGAGGAAGTCTATCCTGCGTCTCCCACCTCCAGTCTGCCGAATTCATCTCGGAATACACCCGATCACCCTCCGCGTCTACGGTCCGGGTTGGTCCATAGACCATGCGGTCTTTATATGGGCGTTGGCGAAGGAGGTACCGCGCACATTCTACCGGGTCTCGAAAATAGAAAAACCTCCGACCGTTTGGTGTGGAGATGGAGGCTTCTCTCCATTTCGGCAGCTGGTTATCCATCGCGTAGATTTGATTGTACATCGTCCATCCGGAGGTGTAGGAAAAGTGCTCGGGAATCTTGCATCCGCCTTCGTTGAAGTGGCGATCAATTTGTGACTTGGGATAGTGGGCTTCGACGAATCTGATGGCCTGTTTGAAGTCTTCGGCGCAATAAAAGGGTTGCCACGGGTTATTGATGAGATCTCGGAACTCATTGTAATCGGGATCGTCACCGAAGGTCCTCCCAGCCGTGGGATGTACCTCTATTTCCGGATTTTCCTCGTCCATCGGAGTTTCCCCGGGGTCAGCCTCCTCCGTATCGGGTTCCTGGGCCGGAGAATGGGGTTGCGGGACGCGTCGGTAGAGGCCATCGTCTTCGGAGTCGGTTTCCTCTGGAATTTCGTCGAGTGCAGGGGCCGGGATACTGCCATCGGGTTCGGGGGTTTCTGTAGGACTCTGCCGATGCGGTGAGTACAGTCGTCGACGCGGCGGGTGGCTTTGTCGATGGTTGGCCGGTGGCAGCGGCTGACCCTGATGGCTGATTCGCAGATGGCGTTTAAGGTTTTCCTGCCGGACAAACATCGTCATGCAGTCAGGATATGGGCATTCGAGCGCGTCTAGGGCGCTTGTCCGTGGTCTGCGTGCTGGTGGCATGGCTCGAGGTCTGCCAAATGGTTAGAGGGTGTTTGCGGTCCGTTGGATGAATTCACTTACCAAGTCACCTGTTCCTGCACAAAGAAAGCCGATGAATGGGTCAATGGTGGTACATTTGATGAAGTGGTTATAGAAAGAGCGCTCGAGATCTGTCAGAAGGTCAGAGAGTGCGTTGAATAATGGAATGCTTGAACAAAGAAGAGCCATCTTGTCGATCATTTTATCCTTTGTTTATATAAAGTTTGACGGTGCATATAAAGTTTGACGATGCATATAAAGTTTGACGATGCATGTAACGTTTGACGACGCATATAAAGTTTGACGATAGACTCGAGCCCGGTGGATGAGATAGGTCTAGCGGGCGGAGAATGCCGACGGCTTGGCTTGGTTAGCTACGGGTACCAGCGGCAAATCTGGGTGTGGGTGCACGTGCGCGGCAGACTGACGTCAGCTAGTTCTCAACCTTCTCTTTGTCTAAAGGATGTTGACGACCATCAACTATCGCCAGTCTCAAGGATCACCAAAAGCCTTCTCTGATCTACCGGAAGCGCGGAAATCAATGAATCGGCTCTTCTTATCAACATATCCTTCAGAGATGCCAGTTCCGGCGGGTTTCATTGTTCCACTGGCGAAATAGAATTGGTATACCGACGGAAGTTGGGAAGTTCATAGGAAATTCTCCTAGATCGAGTTTACTATCCATATGCCCACGGTCGCAGCTGATAAGTAGTATATATAGAGACTATCTCTAGCCATCGCACTCGTTTCCTCCATCTTCCTTACACTTCACGTGCAACACATTCACACCCCCGACGACTGACGTTCCAACGGCACCGATTCTACCACTTCCAGACCGATTCCACACCCAAACCTCCGACCTCTGACCCTAAAGCTACCGATCTCACCCTGTCTACGTGATCATACTCGCCACCGAATTATGGTCACAACCAGAACAGGGGTTACCAAGGCAAGTTACTTTGATACAGCCTATATACCGTGGCGTCACTGACTGATAAACCCAAGCAACGGAACCCCAAGCACCCTGGAGGCCATCGGTGGAAGAAGGCTCACGAAAATCAAGACACTGGCAGGCCTGCAAAGGGCAAGCCGGGGTTGGCCAAGGTCAACACCGGTGGCTCGATCTATGTCCAGATGCCAAAAGTAATGAAGGCAATTACCATCTCCGATGATAGCGAGAGCGACGAGGAGCAGGAGCAGGAGTCGAAGCAGCACCCGAAGGACAAACAGCCGGTGGTGGAGACAGACGAGGACGAGGATGACAAGGACGAGGATGACGAGGATGACAAGGACGAGGACGAGGAGGATCAGGGGGATGATTATATGCCCTATATCAGCCGGGAGACAGTGGATGGTTACCTAGTAAGTATTCTTGGGCATCTAGAGGAATATACCTGACCGCCGTATAGGGATACCGGTCTCTCGGAAGAGGCGATCTGTATAACATGCCGCCGGCTACGGCAGAAGCCATCCTCGGAGTCGACGAAGGATTGTTGAAGACCTGCCGACAGTACATTCAAGAAATATGGTACAACACCAGGGCGCTCTCAATCGTCTCCACCGCCGAGGGCACCGAACGGTTCCACGAAGACGTGACGGAGGCCCTGAATATGTTCTCACAACATAGCCCTCGACTTGACGCGGTAGCCGAGATCTACTCTAGAGCAGCTACTTGGGAAGACGTCAATGACATGCTCTCGCTTAGGTGTGGAGAGGATCTCGTCTGGTGGGCAGTAGAGACACTGGGTCGCCGGTGGCTGGAAAATACGGAACGGCAAATGGCGCTTCGGAACCGCGATCTTTCCGATGATGAAGATGATGACGACGGCAATGGCAATTCGAAGGGCGGTGGGCAAGACGAGGAAGCCAACACCGGTAAAGGAAAGGAACGTGTTCGGCGAGATCAACGCAGCGAGGACGACGACAATCCTTCCGAGGACGATAACACCAGAGCCCTCGAGTGGTTGCCCATGTGTTCTCGAAAAGAGTTGGCGACGGAACTTGTAAGTCCTCTATCTGGAATCTAGCCAATGTAATGAACCTGACCGTCTAGACAACAACACAACGCACACTCCCAACCATGAAAGTCACATCGTCATGGCTCGTAGTCCGGAGGCCGTCTGCAGATGTGACGGCACAATGGGATGCAGCCCGGAGGCACGCGGAGGACCGATTTCGAGCGCTGGAATGCCGGAAAGTTGGAAGGACAAAGCAGAATCCCTTGGGGTCAGCAGACTTCTGGACGGTGACTGACGAGGTTGTCTTTGGATTTGCCATATGTGCCCGGTTCCGTGGTGCGTGGAAGCGTGGAGCCAAACGAAGAAGTCGCGAAGGTTTAGATGGTCAACGCGGGGAGGATGCTGTCTGGTGGGCACTGATGCACATCTTGGAGGAGTGGGCCAAAAAGAGCCAGCGGAAAAGAAAGAGGACCGATGACACTCCCGGGCCAACCCCTAAGAAACCAACGACCTCTGGACCCTCTGGACAACCGGGACCCTCTGGACAACCGAAACCCTTGACTCCTGACTCTTCCATTCGCACTCCCGCGGTCGATCCTACTCCCGCGGTCGATCCTACTCCCGCGGTCGATCCTACTCCCGCGGCCGATCCTACTCCCGCGGCCGATCCTACTCCCGCGGCCGATCCCACTCCTGGAGTTCGCCCTCCCGTCATTGCAAGTCCTCCGGTTCGCCCTCTTCCGGTTCGCCCTCTTCCGGCTCGCCCTCTTCCGGTTCGCCCTCCTCCCGTGGCAGACACCCTGGGTGGATTGTTTGGTGGTGGGTTGCAGGGTTTGGATGATCACAACCCACCGGCAAAATGGGTGGCACAAAGTTGGCTGATCTGGCACCACCGTGCAATTTATGTCGCCAACTGTGTCAGATACCGCAATGATGACGAAGATACTATCCGGATTCTGGATTTCCGGTGGTCACATGGGACTATTCGGGGGCCGAAGTTGCAGGACGTGAGTCAATTGTGCCGGCCTGGTGCGAGGTACATCGGCCTAATATATAAGTCCGGTGGGCTTCCACGGTCCTTGCCTCGGGAGAAAATGGTCTTTATCGAGCGGGACGAGGACGTCTCAACTTGGCTCAAACTTACCTGGGACGAAGATATCCCGAACCCGGTCCTCCTTGTGTTGCCGCAGGCTGCGCCCGATGTCGATGGAGGTAGGCTTCTGGCCTCAGTTAAGTGGATCCTTTGCTGACTGCAGTCAACAGCATTCACCCGGTTGATGAACCTCCTCTGGCTAGTGGTATAGACTGGGTTTTTGAATTGGTTCATGTGTCTTTGGGGTTATTATTATTGGATGGTATTCCGCGGGCTTTCGTTTGGTTTTCCGCCGGTCATGTATCAAGGGCCACTGTTTATGTCATTTGGAAGGTATTTCGTGGGTTTTTGTTTGGTTTTCCTGCCGGTCATGTATCTTGGGGCTGTTTACCTGTTATTTGGATGGTATTCCGTTGGCTGTTTTATTTTGTCTACTTGTTTATTGTCGTTTGGATATCGTCACGTGGATTTCCTTACCCTACCTGTATATCGTATCTCTTCCGTATCAATCTTATCCTATTGTTATCCAATGGTTTGTGCATCACTACCAGTGGCCTGTGAGGCTCATCCGGTGAAAATAAGAGTATGGAGATCTAGATCAAGCTCGTCTAGCGGAATTTAGGTGATGGAGATCTGGATCAAAGTCTTCGTCCAGCGGGAACAAAGTTATGGAGATCTAAGTGTTCGCCTAGCGGGATTTAGGTTATGGAGATCTGGATCAAAGTCTTCGTCCAGCGGGAACTAAGTTACGGAGATCTGGATCAAAGTCTTCGTCCAGCGGGAACAAAGTTATGGAGATCTAAGTGTTCGCCTAGCGGGATTTAGGTTATGGAGATCTGGATCAACGTCTTCGTCCAGCGGGAACTAAGTTACGGAGATCTGGATCAAAGTCTTCGTCCAGCGGGAACAAAGTTACGGAGATCTAAGTGTTCGCCTAGCGGGATTTAGGTTATGGAGATCTGGATCAAAGTCTTCGTCCAGCGAGAACTAAGTTACGGAGATCTGGATCAAAGTCTTCGTGCAGCGGGAAGAAAGTTACAGAGAGTAGAATTTCGGTTATAGAGATCTAGATCAAAATCTTCGTCTAGCGGAATTTAATGGAGAATCACTGACGCATGTGGAAGATCCGGACCCCAACTAGATATGACGAGTGCACTCCGCAGGACACTCTCCCTTCCTCCTCCTCCTACCTCTTTTGCTATTCTTTCAACACACCTCATTCATCAGCTTCGAAATGGCGAGAAGAAACACTCGGAGACCCAGGAGCAATGCTGTGGCTAAATCCAATGCCACCAGCCGATCGACGAGACTGCTCAAGGAAAAGGAAGATAGGGAGGAAGAGGAAGAAATCCCTTCTTCTAGAAGCGAAGATGAGTATAGTGAAACTCCACGCCCTTCGTCCAAGTCCTCATCTCGGCCGCTGGTAAGCTTATACCCTGTGGCCAGGGTGCCATGCTGATGTGGGATAGAATCCACCAGATGTCGAACTCACAGACGACCAACTCTCAGATGTACCGGAGGATTTCGAGGATACGGATGACAAACTTCTCCGGGACTCGGTCACTCCTACTCCAAAACCTCCAAAGTCGAAAGCAGCCACTGGACGCTTGTCGACCGCTACTCAAAAACCACCAAAGCAGACCTTACCGAAAGCACCCACGAGACATTCGTTGGCCTCCACCTCATCATCGCCGTCGGTGGATAATCCCCTGTCAACGGCGGCATCTGGTCCTGTTAGTTCCCAGCAAAGCAATAATTCTAGCGAAAGGGCCTTGATGCCCGTGACCATCCATTCAAGCCCTCGGAGTTCCCAGGAGAAACGTGCTGCGGCTGATACTGATTCCGAACCTCGGGAGGCCAAAAAGACTAAACGAGGACAGAAGTCGAGAGGTATCGACCAGTTTCTGGATCCACGGGTTAGAAAAGTTGCGGAAGAAGCTTCCATAACGATCAGGCGGAAGACATTGTTCGATAACCCCTTCCCGGAAGATGTAGATGAGATGGCTGCCGCTGCCTGGATGAAGGCCCGCGGATTGTGGAAATTCGATGACAGTGTCCCCCAACAACCGGCGCTTGAACACGTGGCCTATGCAAGTCCCCTAGACTTTCTTTGGTACCAATGTTAACCACCAGCCACAGATCAGAGGATTTCATTATTCCGTGCGAAGCACCGCAGTCTCGCAGATTGGCATTAAACTCCAAGAGATTTACCAACTCCTGGAGATGGAGGCCCCAAAGAAGAAGGGTAAGGTCCGCTGGTTACTCGACAATGAACGATATATCTTTGAGAAGAAGGACGTAGAGGCAGGTATCATACGTCCACTGGTAGGAATAATGCTGATATTTATCCTCAGACTCGCAAGGAGCCATACGTTAGCAGCTACATTTCCACCGCCATTTACCATTGTTTTTTCAAGGCGAACAAATCCCTGGGCGTCCAAGATTCGCGCTTTCTGGCGCAAATGTCGCCCGAGTTCGTCTGTCTAATGGCAACCGCTCTCCAGTGGCACCTCCACACCTATGTTGCCACTGGCAAGGCTGTACAAGCGCTGCTATTCAACTCGATAAACGCCGGCGGTGAGTGATCTTTCCAATGGCGGCTGCACAATAACTGACCGTCGCAGCGATATACGAGAGGCACCAGGAGATGTGGGATAGCACGTATACGACGCCAGAATCGTCAGACATTGCCATGGCCTTAATAAGACATAAGATTCTGGATATCAGAAGACAAAACGGCAAGGCGGTTCAACGTATAAGCCTCCCAAAACCGACGGCATTCCCGGCATGCAAGGAAAACCTCGGCAAGATGAAGGAAAAATTAGCGGCTCTAGAGGCGCTGCAAGATCCGGAGGATTCTGAATAATGGTCATTATCTGTAAGGTAAGGAAGTATACCCGAGGTCATGTGCCCTATGCTAACTAGTTTACAGTGGAATGGACGGCACCTGGGGTAGAATTGCCGGTAAGGTTCGAGAGGACGGTTTCTGTAAGTTTGGCGAAGGAAGTGAATTTGGCTTTGTAGCGTGGAGTTACGGTTTGGCGAAGGAAGTGAATTTGGTTTTGTAGAGTTACGGTCTGGCGAATTCAGTTGGACTAGACGTGCTGCCAAAAGTATTGTATTCGTTAGTGAAAGTTTATATTTTAGTATGAATTTTATCGTGCAGTAGCTGCCTTCCAGCCACCGGAAGTTTATGATCATCGTGCCATAGCTCCACTGGAAATCGTGCCATAGCTCTCGTAGACTACTGCAACTCTGCGACCATCATGCCAAAGCTCCACTGGAAATCGTGCCATAGCTCTCGTAGACCACTGCAACTCTGTGACCATCGTACCATAGCTCCACTGGAAATCGCGCCATAGCCCTCGTAGACTACCGCGACTCTATGATCATCGTGCCATAGCTCCGCTGGAACTCCATTGGATATTGTGCCATAGTTCATGCGGAAATTCGGTGAATATACCGATAGCAGCATATGATGCCCATTCAGAACATTCATAGCTTTAGTGTGGACTCGACATGTAGCTGCCGCACGCCCATTGTGCTATCGCAAAATATCCATCCTTCTTCCGGCAGCATAATCTAATCCTATAGATTTACCGTGAGCTCGACTTGTAGTTGCTGCGCACTCATTGTGCAATGGTAGGATATCCACCCTCCATCTAGCGGCACTGCAGCGTTCTCTATACACGTAGTGGCCGAATACAAGTAGTCACATTGGAACATAGAGGGCTCGGTATGTCCACCGAATATCCGGATATCCGTTCTACCAATGCATAGAGCCTGCGGGAACGCACAGGACAAGATCAGTCCGATGGTAGTCCACTCATAGACCCATCGGTCGTAAATGCATCCATAGGCCCACGCGCAGATGTCTATGGACCGACTATGGATGACTATAGGCTGCGCGTCGCGCAGGGGTCCACGGGAAGCTTGCTATGAGCTGCGCGTGTGCGCGTGTGCGCGTAGCGCAGTCTATAGTCGATTTGCACTTTTGCCGATGTTTGTTACTCTTGCAGCAATGTAGTGGGAATGTGGAATGCATGCCACATTCATGCAAATATCCCATACTGCTCAATTTACCGATATTACCCCATTCAAATGAATGTGTAATTGTTTACAATGTCACATTTGCTGGTATCCTGCATTACTGTGGTATTCTGAACTATTCTCCACTAATTGAAATGTTAAATTTAATAATATGGTACACTCACTGTACTCTAAAAGCTATGCTGCACTCGGGTAAATATCGCACTGCAGTCACATCAATAAACAGGAGTTTTTTGGCATAGTAGGAAGCCGATACTGAACACCATTCAGAGCCAGAGTCGTAGCCCAATCCTACTACTCTTCCAGGTATCACACCACTGCTCTGGTTTCTTGGAAAGTATTCTTCGGAACAGTTGAACAGGCTAGAACTCCTTTACCGTTGACACGTATACGCAGTGCGGTGATGGGAAACTCGTCTGTTGTCTAGTCTGTCCATCCAAGTCTAAAGTCTAAAGAGAGAAAAGGAGAAAGCCCATAAGGACACGAAGTCCACCATGCTACACTAAGAATGGCAAGGCACGTAAGTGGATATGTGGACGCAGAGACTGGAAGAAAATGAGAGTAGGAGAAGTTGTTGTACCGGAAAACAAGAGGATGATTATTCGGATGAATGGAGGAGGTATGGAAATCTAGCAGATTGGAATTAGTTATCATGGATGAAGACGGAAGGAAGCGAAAAAGAAGAATGGCATCGTCGCGAGCATGAGGAGAAGATTAAAATACGAGTTGCTGAGAGGTTGGCGACGGAGAATTGGGTTAACAGAAACGAAGGTTTGACAGAGAGATTGAAAAGGATTGATGAAAGATGGCAGTCGTTGGGTTGGACTGCAAATGTTATTGAGAAGTTGAATGAGTTGAAGAAGAAAGGTAAGTGAAGAATATTTGAGTGATGATGATGATGACGATGATGTGATGGTTGCGTCGGAGAGCTAATTGAAGGATTGATGTATAGGAGAGCATATATAATTGAGTAGTCATCGAGAGCTTAATCGGTGTTAATTGTTATTTTGTTGCGGAGTCATTGCTGTATGGGTGAGTTGCAACGGTGCGAGAACACGTTTATTTTGTGAAAAGTTACCCGGAGATCGTGAGTTTTGAAAACCAAGATGCCCCCAATTATTTGTAATTGTTTCCCCTATGAGATTATTTAAAAAGGGAAACCCAACAGCGCAGTGGCTGGGGGCGAAGCCGCACTCACTAAGGCCGAAGGCCGTAGCGTTGTGAATTTATCACCGTAGCGAAGCGAAAGTAGGTAAATCGAACGAAGTGAGATTGAGCTCAGCTTAGGTGTTGCAGGAGTGGAGGCAGGACACCGAACCGGAGGGCTACCGAAGCAAAGTGCAAGTCAAGCGCTGCGATCCACAGAAGTCGCGAGCTGTAGTACGGCCGCTATAGACTTTAACGGGGGAACCCCAATTCGTATAAGGCTCATATGAGGCGCACATGAGGTTGATCATGCAATCACCTTAATTTGGTTTTGCATACTCATGACAGTACTGTCACAGTTGATACCAGATAGATTTGCAGCGGTCACAGCTACCTACAACCATGTCACTGCAGGTGGTCTGTCATGCCTGCCAGGCGTACATCAGAATCCTGACAGCTTTGGTAGCCGTGCTCACAGTCACGCTTCAAGCACAGGGTGGGGGGATCATCGGAAAGAGAAGTAGGTACCGGGGTAAGAGTAGGCACACGGTAGCACGGTACGTCCTGCGTCGTGACTCTATGACAATTATCACCACTATCTCTATTGCTATCACCAGTACCAGCATTATCGCTGCCACTGCGACTCACTACCCCACGCATATATGCACATTCAAAATTAGGGGAGTAGCAGAAATAATTGTAGAGCTAGAAGTAACTCCGTAAAGTGACAACCCCATCGCAGAATGCCTGCTCTGGGATGTTATATCTGGCAGCAAAAGATAATGAGTTTAGATTTCGCAGCATTGCACAGGAATCTCTGAAATGCTCATTGTGAGAATACTTGGAACGGACTTGTACGTCTTAAGATTTTAGAAGGGGACGGAAGTCCCCATCCGCCGATCCTTGTCGGACGGAGGCCGGCGTGGTATACATCGAGTGAGTAAACGTGCGGAGAACTTTTAATGGATTTCTGTTACCCTCCCTTGGGGAAGATATAATATGGGAGGATCTCCCGCGCTTGGTTGATAAGTAACAAAGCTTCTTCAACCTTTCAATTCAATAACCAACGATCGAACAACAATATCTACGAGCGACACGATCTTCAAGCATCTACGAGAGTACGATAGATACGGTCCTCCCACAGTCAGAATGGGTGACGACAAGAAGAGGAAGTCAAAGTTGATCACTTCGTATCCCAACATGATGAGCAATGCACAAGCAGAGGAAAGACTAGGGTTCAGATTTGGATCACTGAAAGCGTTACCGGTCGACCGAATGTTGGCAAACGCAAATAAAGCCAAACCGGATAAAGGAGAGCGCCAGGGGACCATGAAAACCAAGAGAAAGGTGTATAGGGAGTTAGTGCGATATCTTCTGGTCGAAGGATATCCTACGGAAGCGGATCCGGATTTCAAAGAAGCCAACATCAATCATTTGGTTTATGCGACCATCAGTCCAATACTCGAGAAATTTATACTCACAACTGGACGCAAGACTCTACGGTTACGGAGCGAGAAAGAGATTGTCTCTACAGACGGCGAGACAGGAGCGACGGAGGAATTTGTTGTGTCGGATCTGATTTCGGTGAAAGAAGAAAAGTTTATCCTTGTAGTGGAGGCAAACAGATCTTCTCTGGGACAGGCGATGAAGCAGTGTCTGCTGTCGATGAAGGATATGAGTGACAACAATTGTGGCGGTGAGGTGTACGGATTTGTTACAACGGGGAAAAGCTGGCAAATGCTCCGATATGATGGTGCATCGTTTCATATGACTGATGAAATGGTTGTACTATTTCATACAATGGATGAAGACAAAGCAAGATGGATGAGGGATTGTTCAATCCTGGTAGATTGCATGAACATAGCGTTGAGAAATGGAGGTACCTGAAGAAATGATCGAAGGTGAGTGAGTACCTCGTGGAGTTTTTCTAGGGATGATTTGATTGTAGTAGCTAATTCATTCAAGGAATACTACTACTACCACTGGGGTGTTTTTATTTCGGAATAAAAATTGATTGGAAAAGTAAAGGGATCGTGAATTTCAGAAGAGTTTATCATAAAAGGGGGAGTCGTTAGCGAAGCGGAGTGCGTGAATGACGAGGAGCCGAAGGCGATGGTGTAAGCCTCCAAGCGAAGTGCGGAGTATCCACCGAAGCCGCGAGCCGTAGCACTGCCGCTATATATGATTCTTGCTTCTGTGGATAGCGCATGGAACGGACTCGTACATCCTAGATTTTAATAGGGGACGGAAGTTCCTTCATGGGATGTCATCCTAGCGTGTCATGGCCTGGCAGTACAACACTAATAGGACCGAGCTTGCAAAGGAGGCAGAGGCTGGTTTGCGAGCGCAAGCAAACCGATTGTCTCGAGCCCAGCCGTCAAATTTGATTGAGTGACTAACCCTGACCGCCGTCGACACACCCCATCAGGTAGCCGACCGTGAAAACTCTGGGCACGAGAGCACGGTTTTTCATGTTGCGATTTATCTTCGCTTGTATACCAGCCGTTGGAGAAAATATGAGTACGAAAGCAGTTGCTATTCGTTTCTGCTCTTGAATCTTCCACTTTGCGACGAACAGAGCGGGGTGAAAAATTTGGCCACAGGATCGATCTCCGTCCACATTCTAGAAATATATACTAGAACCGTTTAAAATAGTGGCATACAGGGGTTAAAAATCACTGGTTATACGCACTTACTCGCCAGATATTCACTTAAGAATTGCTGAATACATGGTTGCTCTTATATATTATGCTAGGACAAATTCACAATTCACCAGTTGCTGGCTACCAACTACGAGAGCAGATATCGATTTCCAACAACGGCCAGCACCTAAGATTGGCTTCAATTACTTCCCAAACATGTACGCGTACGCATAGTCAGTCAGTACCAACACCCAAACCACTACCGCCACAATCTGTCCAAATCCCCACTGATCGTCAACAAATTCCGCCCCAATATGCTTTGCCAACCTCCACTGACCCCTACGAATCTGTACAATAGCCCAAAACTGCGTTACAGTGATTAACGGGAATACAACAAGACAGACAACCCGCCTGAGAGCCATCCAAGCCTTAGGCACATCCCGAATGTGCAACAACTTCGAAATCGCTGCGCTGAAGTCGACCGGTTCAAGCGCGAGATACACCAACCTGCCAATAACAACGATGCTAGAACCAAGTGATCCAATCATCGCACAAATATTCAAGAAGTAATGATCCCTCACCGACAGGCCATCCTCATCATCAGAAGGAAAGCATGTCTGTATAATCACATTCCATTCTTCGGGGTAGATAACGCCGTTATCTATGATGCTCGGACCCCAGTTATCCTTGCTTCTAGAGTAAAATATGTAGCAATGCAGCGCCCACACCACACATACGGTACTAAAATTAAACCCCTCACGCTCCACAAATTTTGTGGGCACAGCAAGAGGATATAGCAGCGCCAGAATCGTGATTAGACTAATATTCCAGCCAATTTCGGTCTCTTGTGCACCATCCCCACCACTGCCGTGTCCGAGAGCTCGCCGGGCATGAAATATCACCATCACGAGCTGCAGGGAAATCGTGAAGACCCGCGCCGCGGATTGATAAGATTCCAGTGCTTTGCGGAGACTTCGTTGGTGGCGGTTGGTGGGCTTTTCAGGGAGCCAGGTGCAAATTGCACTCAGTACGAAGCTAAGGCCGCCGCACAGTGCGTATCCTACGACAGCCTTCTGATAAGTCAGCTCAGAACTCGGGCCTATGAAAGAAAGCGTACACCGATGCCGGATATGTCTGTATTTCCAATACCGAATAACGCGGAACATATTTCTTTTTTGCAAATCGTGAGGGATTGGGCAAAGTCTAGAGATACGCTGCGAATAGCTTGTACATATGTTTGGATGCTGACATCACTACGAGACGCAAGACTAGAGCAAACGGTGAAGTTGGTATAATTCATAAGTACGGTAGGTTATGATGGATAGGTGATAGGCCTCGTTTATAAGAGGAATGCAACGAACGGCTCTAGTCTCAAACAAGACACTTGGTGGCGTCTGCATGGTATAACAAAAGCGGCTGGACTCTGCACGTTATCGGTTATCAGCGACATCTATTGGTAGAACTCGTACGGCTGAACTGGAGTAGCTTAGTTGATGGAGTGTTACACAAGTTTGCCTAATATATCACCTCATACATAACTCTTGCGCTCTCGTAACGGGGCCCCCCTTTTTCATCTGAACCTTTGAGATGCGAGTCTGCGATCGACAAAAGCTGTAGAAACAAGGGAAATTTCTATAATCAATTACGATGGTCAGTTGGTCTGTTGCCCTTTTACAGGTAAGCAACACAGCATCTCCAAACAATAAAAGCTAACCATCAAGATCCTGGGATGCATTCTGATTTTACACATTTCTGAGCTAGCCGAAGGTCTGAACTGCCATATTCTTGCAAGAGATATCACGCGGACCACCACGTACACCAATAGGTTCTGGAGTGAGATTACGGTGGTAAAAGTAGAAGTTGTTCACGATATCACATCTGCATCTAGCACGTACAATACCACAAGTACTGTCACTTCGCTTACTATCACGCGCACACTCTACCCTACGTCATTCTCAACCACTTCATCCGAACGCAAATCCACAATCACTGCAAGCGGAGCACCCAAGCCAACAGAGTCGCCTGGGGATGAAAACAAATTGCTCGGGCTCACTGGCAAGTCTATCTATAGTCATCTAGATGTTCTTTCGCTGACTGGAGTGGAGAGGGTGGAATTGGGGGAATAATTGGTGGCAGCTTTGGAGGAGGTTTATTAATTGGTGCCGGTGGTTTCATTGTATGGAAGCGATGTATGAGGAGAAGGGAAGCAGGCAGAGCATCTAGGTCTGGTCTACAATAAGTAGTGTTCGTACGTTGCGAGGGAAATGGGACTCGAAGGTATATTTTATATTTGATCACAATTTATCACTGAATAAAGCTCGTACGAAGCTTGTTGAAATATGGAAGGGGAGAATCGTGTGAATAGACTTAAGATGCAGAGACTGGAGAGCAGCAGAAAGACTCGAGATATATACAAGGTATTTGGGTGCCTTATGCCCTACCGGCTGTGTGCCTTGACATCAGCTCAGCTGAAGCTCAGCTCGGTCAGGTTCATGCAACAAAGCTTTTATGTGGGCTGTGGAGATAATCGGATCTATCAGATATTGCCATTCTAGCTGGCCATGTTGAACGCAACATCACCACGCGCAAGATATATCGCAAGCCAAAATTCAGAACTCTTAGCTCTAGTGTAACTCCGCCGAGGTAAGCTCGCCACAAGTGCCATAATTTAACAAAGTAGAGAAATCTTCAAAACACGCAGTGCACCAGGTCGTTCAGTTGATAAAATGCATCGGAATGCGGAATTGATGCGGAGTATGACGCATCGGCGAGTCAGAGTCATGTGCCACACTGTTAGTTTCCTTCTAATTACTGTACCAAAAAGCCCCGTTTATTGATGCCGAGTTAATGCAGTATTAATGTTGAATTCTTTATAAATGTATACATCAGCTGAACTTGTGGGGTACTGCAGGATTTGCAACAACATCAATTGTTTTATATGTGGATCAATTCCACAATAATGTACCACAGAAGGCCACATTATTGATGCCACATTGGCGCTAGATTGCTGTCATATTCAAAATGATGTGCATTGAGTTAAATAGTAGAGTTATACTACATTGCTTCCACATGTGTATATTTTACACATGCTTGCACTCGCTTGCACTCGCTTGCAAATGCTTACGCATGCCTGCACATGCCCGCGCATGCCCGAGGCCTTGCCTTCAGGACCGATGCTGCAAGTGGTACCTTACCAGCTGACTGACATATGGTAAAAAAACATCTCTGGCATGATTCGAACCTGTTTCAGTGGGCATTTTACACACTCACTAACCACTACACTATGTATGTCATATGCTGAACATAACATCATGTTAGGGCTATTTTGTAGGTATACTGGTTTATTACTGTCACATCATTGCAACAAGAATGTGGAATGCCTGCCACATCTATGCAAATACTCAATGCTGTTCAATTGACCAGTATTATCCCATTCAACTATATACTCAATCATTTACAATGTTATATTTGCTGGTATCTTGCATTACTGTGGTATTTTGAGCTATTCCCTAGTAATTGGAATGTTAAATTTAGTAATATGCTACACTCACTGGACTCTGGGAGTCATGCTGCACTCAGGTAAATGTGGCACTGCAGTCACATTAATAAAGGGGTTTTTTTGGCATAGTAGTCAGGAAGAAATCGACTAGGATTAACTGCATGTCGAGCGTAGGATCTCGCAACCACGGTTTCTTTACGGAAGGCCCTATGTACAGCAGCGCAAGAGGTTTCTCCTAGGTTACGCCAACTCTATGTCAGCCATTCTTTTTCGTAGCTGTTCGCAATAGATGGTATTAACTTTAGTTTTGTGCTTGTGTGGTATGGGTACTGCCACCACCACCCTCTATCCTCTTCCAGAGTTTTGCGGGGCTGAGGGATTCGCGCGAGCCGCGACGAGACCGGGCTCACCCAAGGCCAGTATAGCGACTCGCCTGTTACACGGCGACGTGACTGGACATTTGGTGTTAACACGACGAGAGAGGACACCCAACACACGACCTGCCCGGGGATTTAGTGGTAACATGACGATGCTGGACATGTCAACATCCCTACATCCCTACATACATACGTTCCATGCTCGACTACAGCTCCTGTAAAGATGAGTCGAGTGGGGCGCACATCTCACATACCGAAACCCACCATTCCGCAGTTTGTGAACAGTTCAAGCCGGTTTATTGTTAGTTTTCGTGGCAGCTGTGTGGAGATAGGCTTGTTTGGCTCCATATGTTTCTACGAGAAACGGAAAGCTTATGTACAAACACGAAAGAGAGTTCGCTTCATCAGAACAGCTGACCAAATCGTAACTTTCTCCTTGCATTCTCATAATTATCTTTCAGCTCCCAACGAACAGACCCCCACTGCTCAAATCCATCCACAAAGGTCGTATAAGGATAATGAAGCAAAGGCTGCGACACAAAATACATACCAGCGGCCTCTTGCACTTCAAGCTCCTCTAAACGCTTCTTACGGTGGTTTGGAGTCATTCCCGCATAGGCGCATATTCGATAGTAATTGCGCGTGAACTCTGAGCGATCGAGGGTTTGGTATTCCCTATCTTTGAGGCGGCGCGAATAGTGTTCTGAGCAGATCTGCGCGTTGCGGCAGAGATGTGCGGTAAACGATAGAGATGAATCTGCGGTTCTTAGCATGCGTAGGATAATGTTACCGGAGCCCACAAACCGCCGTGATGGCGCTGTTGGGTAACCAGTTCCACTGCGTGCGCAATCCACTTGCCCCTAGCGTCACGTTCAGTAGCGGGGAGGCATGACTGAAACGCTGCGTAGAATATGCGGCTCGAAGATATGCATCTGATGAGGTCTTTGGGGGAGTCAAGGTACTGGAGAATCACGACGATGATCTCGATCGGAATTGCAGTGAGGCCGGCCATCCGACAGGTAGGGTTGAAAAGGTTTATGTTTTGTAATATCTCGGAGATGTCTGTTACGTCGTGGGAGTTGGGTTGGGTTGGTTTGTTGGTATGGGGAGGGAAAGTGGGGTAGAAGTAGTACTCTGCAAGGTAAGGGTTTGTTACTTGAGGGGAAGCCTCTGATCAACAATGGTCATTGTTCAACCTACCAAATTTTGGGTCCTGGATTGTATTTTTATGCGTAGTTGCCTATTGTGTTGTCTCGTCCCCATCCGGTAGCCCCAAGTGCAATTTTGGAGAATGATGGTGGTGAGGAGATGGTGGTTAGGGTTAATCTATTTAAATTTGACGGCTGGGCTCATTTAAAGGAGCATCACCATTAAGAACCTATCATCATTCGGCAATCAATATGTATTAAATTGATAAAGCAGAGAGTACACAAAAGCATTGAAACACCGCCTGTACGGATATTCAACAATAATGGCATATATTTATGCATATTTATTAGCAGGGAGATATTGAAACTTTACATGATATCACTCCGGGGATTCGGCGCCTGCATGAGCTTGACAGCGTTACGTACATCCCTCTGTGCTAGATGTGTGTGATATCAGCCTTGATCGATTTTACCCCACTCACTCCGTCTCTGCATCACACTTTCATCTGTTGGCATCCTCTATCGATAGTTCTTAGAGACTATTCCATTTCCGTTGCCCTTCGTCTTGAACAAAAGTACAGCGCCACGCTGTCTGAGCTGCAGCAGACGACTATGGCGACTTTCAATCAACTCCCCACCTCACAGCCAACCACAACGCGCCGCCGCCGCATAGCCTCTCCTATTACCCCGGTGCCTTCCCGCTGCAAATGCCAACTTACTATTGCCTCTTTTCTCTCTAGCGACACTGGCATAACCTCCTCCAGTAGTGACGATGAAAGTCCCGACACCGAAATGACAGATCTCGAGCATTCCAGCTCACCGCCTCAGTTGAGTCCAGGCGAACTTCCCGAAACACCGTACCACCCTCTTACTATTCGCGGGGACGGAAACCCCGGACAGTTTACACCGGAGTCCATCGAATTTTCGAGTGGAGCCGGATACACACCCAAGGGCGCAGTCTCGGTGCGGCATGTTGTTCCAGTTGAATCGGCAAGCACAAAATTCGCCAGACGAGAATACGAGGTTGATTGGGATGCTTTGGAGGCGATGGGCGCACAAGACAGTGATGAAGATCTATCAGGTATGGAGACGCCCAAAGTGGTGGATTGGGAAGCTGTGAAGAAGTCCAGAAGAGGTAGAGTCAGAGATCAAGGAGGAATGGAGTCATCCGAAAGCGACGAAGAGATCTCTCTGGTTCCACCGCCGCTTTCGGATGACGATCAATCGGGTACGGAAGACGATGAAGTTTCCCCAGTAGTGGCCGGCCTACCGATGCTTTCAGACGGATATGAACTGGATATGGAGACACCCGGATACAAAGCAGATGTTTCTCTGATTATTACCAACACACAGAAGCTTTCCCGCGATGAAGACCACGACAACGATAACTTTCTCGGCCCAAACTCCTTCGGCAAAAGCTCCATCTGCGGAACCTCAAGTCTCCTCACGCCAGAAATTCGACGTAAATTCCGTTCGGATCCACTTACCCATGAGACGGAAGATACCAGTATGATAGACGCTTGTAAGTCGCTGGCCTAGTTTTCAATTGTGTACTAAAGTCAACCAGCTCCTCCACTCAACTACGATACACCCACCGCGCCTCCGGCCACGTTCACACGGCTCGAGATGACACCCGATATTCTGATGCGCCGGAGCCTTGTGAAACATGCCATGACCAACCGTCGCCGTCCAACACCAACCCCTCCTCGGCCAATTCATCCTAACAATGCTGCCATGTTTTCATATCTGCAAACAATAGTACCCGACAACATCGAAATCTCATGGAACGCAGAGGCAAATACACTTTATATCCGTGATCTAGATTTGCCGCAGAGGAAGGATACAGTTGTGGTTCGATTCCACCAAGGGTGGGCTACTTATGTTGGCGTAGTACAGTTGGTTCCGCAAGATACATATATTCGAAAGCCGAATAACAGCAACGTGAATGATAATGGAAGTAGAGAGAGAGGCACGGGTAACGGGAGCTGGTGGAGCAAACTTAGGGAGCTAAGAACGCTGTTGGGTCTACAGATTGACCAGTTTCCTGGGAGGGTGATGGCTATTACTACGAAGACATAAGAAAGGTATGGTAGGAGGAGGAGATTTGGGTGTAATCTTTTAGAGATTTTGGGGTTATAAAGGTATAACTCTTGGGGATTTGATTGTGCTATATTGGAAATCCATGAGCTCAATAGACGCACCCTTCGGTCTAGATTACAAGATGATGCGATTTCCAGTCGGCGGTGTTCGTTAAGAGGTGTCTCTGGGGTCATTGAATAAAAACCTCGTTCCCTCATTCCCATAACAGATCTCCATGTGCTTCGTGAGCAAATCAATCTCCTTTCGTTCGTAACAACCAACAGTGGCCCTGAAATATGGTTCTCAAACGCCCTTTGAGCTCTGAACCAGAGGACTTCCTGTGGAACTAGACTTTAATTGCACTCCCACCAGCTATTCAAAGTAATTTTACCGCTTTTTCTCTGGGCTAGATGTCATTAATCTTGGTGCGGATTTTTGGTTCGGAAGCTTGTACAAACTAAGGGATACGTATTGTAAGAAACAGACACGTTCACGGAAGTTTGGAGGGTTGAAACCGATTCTATTTACTATTTGTATGAATGGTCACGCTAGCTCTAGCTTCAGGATAATGACAAAATTATCATTAAAATTCTAATAAATATATCATATGACATTCAAACCAACAGGATCCGCAAGTGAAAGCCCAAGGTTAAATGGCGCCCGCCCCTCCAAGCGGAGTTCTCGCTTGGGTTGTCATCTTCGGCATTTTCCCTATCTGCTCCGTCCTAGATCAGACATCCTCCGGCAGAACTTATGGCAGAAGTGTTTATGCCAACGCGAATGCAGGATTGGAAGATTGTCGAGATGGTGAGGTGTGCAGTCAGTAGTCTATCATGGAGGTATGGCAACGGAATGCTAAGTAGTAGCCATTGTGCCGAGAAGAATTGTACGGCATGACAAGCATCTTGCAGTTCTTGAAGCATAGCCATGCTTTGCAGTGCCTATACCTCGTGTTGGTCGGTTTTGGTTGTAACTTACTCTTCTTTTCCCTTTCCGTGGCAATTTGGTACGGAATTATTGTGTTGAAATTCGGTATTGGTGGTATGTTTTTTTTCGGATACTTCAAAGAAACTGGAAAGCATCTGACAGCGAAAAATCGTCTTAAAATTAACAACCCCACGCATTCTATGCAAGAATGAAGAATAGAGTGTAGACGCCTTCTCACATGGCAACACTCCACTGGAGCATTCTAACTGCAGTAATCGTCCCAGTCTCAAGATCTCCGAAAGTCGGTCATGATACCAATCGAAAAGTAGATTAATTAGAGAAACCGTGCTAGACGCCGCTGGTGATTCATTAGTTACAAGTATCCAAAGAGTGTGAAGGTGTGTTCATCGTACTACTTATCTGCCCAGAGGGAATGCCCTATCCAAATACCTTCCCAGACTATTAAGTTATATCAGTTATAAATTATGACTTGCGGCAGGATTGATGGAGAATAGACGCACAAACTGAGCCCCAGTGGCAACTGTTGTCTCTGGGGCTTGTCAAAAGTAATGACGGTGGAGAGCATTAAAGGAAGTTTGTCAGGGGGATTGATCTCGTGCCAAATCTTTCGCTTTTGGGGTACTGGATATCGCGATGTGTTGTGGGGTCTGTTGGAATGGAAGCGCAGATATTTTGTAGTTGGTCCCCAGCATCTGAGACATAGGGTATGGGTACTCGTCCGACTTTCAAGTCTCCGGACACAATATTATAAGCACCAATGGTGACATTACAAGATTGGTGACTACACATCAAAGCTGGACAACTATTAAATGAGACATAACCTTATCAGTGTCATCAAATCATTGACAGGAGTGTCCAGAGACTTGAAAATTCGACAGTATTCAAACGGACCACAGATCATCACTCGCCAAAACAGATTTCAGAGTGTTGAAATACTGATTGCTAGAAGCTTTTAATTCAACTATCTAAGAGGGCCACAAGGTCATATATATACGGTACGAGCACGTACGTACTCATCTAAATGTAGAGACGGCTGAGCTCCGTCAGCCCGTATCAGAGCCAGCCCCGTCAGCCCGTATGAGAGCCAGCCCCGTCAGTCCGTTATGAGAGCCAGCCCAGTCAGCCGTATAAGATCTATTTATGCAACACAGAGTGTTGCAGTGTACCTGCATCTTGAGCCTCATCAGGTCCGTTTGATATGCAGTTGGTGTATGAAGAGATACCTCAGGAGAGCGGCTCATATGAGTGCTGAGCGGCTCATATTAGTGCAAACAGATGAGCAAACGGAGATAAATATGGAGACCAATATGGATGTGGATATAGGAGACAAGTCTGTATATATACGGGCTCGAGAAGATAGTCAATCAACAAGTCAAAGAAGCATCCAAAGTAACACAGAGAATGCATGATTTCGGTTGATTTTGGTTGGTACTACTTCAGTTTAAGTAGCCAACACGGAAACAGCGCCCACAATCAGATTCGTTTCAATTTTGCCGTAGAACAAAACTCAGTAGTGGACGTAGCAAACGTTTCCATCTCAACGTTCCACAACCAACAACCCACCATACAAAATCGATCTCTTTCGCAACTATCAAAATTTCACAACCGCAACAGTATGGATGGTAATTTCAAGTCTCCACAAACAATGAGAAGGTTCCTCGCCTTCGTACTTCCCCGTAATCCTTACCCAGCTTTGTGTTCACCTACTGCCACATAACGTTTCTGCCTAGGTTTATCCCAAATGGCATACCAACCAACGGACGACTTCTCACGTGAAACATCATTCGGCCAAGGCCCAACGCGGCGGTTCACTCGACCCCGCCAACCTGCAGGCACGGAGACTTCGCCCGCACAAACCTCGCCAATCTCACAACCGTAACCACACGATACCGAGATGCCTACAGAACGCCCTCTTAATAAGCTCGAGAAGGAGTTACTCCGTTTGGCCGGATTTGAGGACGACATCTCTGACGACAAAGATACAGCCAACTCGGGTTCTTCGTCTGTAGACGATGACGATGTTTCTAGCTCTGACAGTGGAGAATCGGAAGCCTCGGGAGACAACGATAGCGACGAATTATCCGATGAAGATGCTACGAGACCAGAGAGTGGAAGCTGTCAATGCAGCGAATGTCTTAAGATGATGAAGAAGGAACGTTTTTATAGCTGCAACTTAGCATCGAAAGATGCGCTTCGCCAGTACGACTACTATATTGGCCTATTACAAAACTTAACTAACTTTAGTCAGGATTGATTCCACGGCATGTCACGTCGTTTATTTGGTCAACATTCCTGACGACAGTCTTGGTGGTAAATTGGATGCGAAAGACCAAACCGAGGAGCTTCCAGTGCGGAATTCAAAAGATGCAATGACAAAAAGGAAGGTTAATAAGTAAGCGTATATTCCTCCGACATACAACGGCGACTGGGGAGAGTCGTTGCTAATGTTAATGCTGTTTCGGTATCAGGCTGCGTTAGCGAAGGGAGAATTCGTTCCTGATGGTGCCACTAGTAGTCGAAATATTTGCCGTAGCTGTTCGGGAAACTTTACTTGTGCCTCATTTCAGGAGTACAAGAGCCGAGACGCCTTCCACCTATTAAGGAATCATCTTTAGATAGTCAACAAGCAGTGTTGACAACTACACATATTCTAGTAAGAACTATGCATTAATGGTCAAAACAGGATTTCTCATTGTTCTTTTGATTCCAGAGTGGTTGATTGTTCCGCAGTTTTCTAAAACTACAAATCGATATCATTCTTTTACTTTCTACCGTGGATGGTATTTATTTATATGCTGCCCGTGATATGCGTGATATTTCTCAGTACCTACAGCTACAGCTATGGCCCAAGACTATCTGTTGAAAGCTCCTGGTGATATGTGACCAAAACATGACATTAATAGACACATCTAATTCTAGAGGATACTTTCACTTAACAAGCACATTGCAATAGATATGCTCAGAAGGATTATGAGATATAGCAAAACAGTTTTGTTGCGTTGCTAAAGAGTGGGAGTCCGAGCAATGCTGAAGCTTTTAATGTTTCAGATGTTATGATAGGTTCATCCAGCTGTTCCACCAACGTTTAGTATATATTCTATGAGGTGAGTGTATCTTTCACGTGTAGTGTAACTTGCTGGTGGTATAACCTTATTTACGAGCAGGTCGTTGCAAGTTTCATCAACCTCTTCGGCAAGTTCCAGCTGTTAGACCGAGTCTTTGTAGAGTACGTCATCACGTGGCTGTGGGTTAGGGCTGGCAGCTACTATATAGGCTACGTGTCATCTTAGACTTAGACTCAATCAATCAATCGTCTCGACAGGTTCGTCAC
>Ga0307514_10001154_pt1 | contig 35951 bp, 32 predicted proteins | sample 16_EM_MG_FD_203088 | JGI IMG/M metagenome (GOLD analysis project Ga0307514, IMG submission 203088) | Populus trichocarpa ectomycorrhiza microbial communities from riparian zone in the Pacific Northwest, United States - 16_EM | ecosystem: Host-associated > Plants > Roots > Unclassified | place... | reverse complement strand
CCTCAAGGCCTTGAACACGTCTTCCGCCGTCATGTGCCGCTGCTGGGTCTTCTGGAAGACCTCCAGAATGCGGATGCGCGGCAGCGTGGCCTTCAAGCCGCTGCTCTTGAGTTCGTCTACCTGGTTGCTCATGGTGTCAATCCCTGGCCCCGCGAGGCTTGGTGAGACTTGTTTGGCGTTGCCCTAGAATCGTCCAATCATAGCCAGCCTGTCCGCCTCAAGCGACAGGCAAGCCATTTCGGCCGCCTTCGCCTCGTGTCGCGCGGTTTCTTTTTCGCTCCATCGCCGCCCGCAGGGCGATTCGCCGTATGCCTTTGCTGAGTTCTGTTCGACCCGTTGCGGTCGCGGCCGCGCTGATGGCGGCCAGCCTGCTGGGCGGTTGTGCCTACGTCTCGCGCACCATGAGCGAGGGCATCACCAGCGTGATCACGCCCTACCGCGTGGAAATCGTCCAGGGCAACGTGGTGACCTCGGAGCAGATTGCGCAGATCAAGCCCGGCCGCAGCCGCAACGACGTGCGCGACATCCTCGGCTCGCCGCTGCTGGCCGACCCCTTCCACGGCGACCGTTGGGACTATGTGTTCACGCTGCGTCGCCCCGGTACCGAAGCGCAGAAGCGCTCGGTCGTGATCCGCTTCGAAAAGGACACGGTCAAGACCGTCGACGCGCCGCCCGACCTGCCGTCAGAACGCGAGTTCGTCGCGTCCATCACGCGCTACAAGGCCGATCCGAGCAAGGAACGCAAGCTGATGCTGACCGACGAGGAACGAGCCGCCCTGCCGCTGCCGCCCGCCGCAGCCGCCAGCACCGCCGCAGCCCCCACCGGTCCGACCCGCATCTACCCGCCGCTGGAGACGCTGTGAGTGCCGCCGGCCCCTTGCGCATCGCCATCGCCGGTGCATGCGGCCGCATGGGCCGCATGCTGATCGAGGCGGTGCAAGCCGCTGACGACTGCGTGCTGGCCGGCGCGCTGGACCGCAAAGGCAGCCCTGCGCTGGGCAGCGACGCCACCGCCTGGCTGGGCCAGGCCAGCGGCGTCAAGATCACGGCCAGCCTGGCCGAGGGCCTGGCCAACGCGCAGGTGCTGATCGACTTCACCCGCCCCGAAGGCACGCTGGCCCACCTGGCCGAATGCGAGCGCCTGGGCGTGAAGATGGTCATTGGCACGACCGGTTTCGAGCCGGAACAAAAGGCCCGAATCGGTGCCGCCGCGCAGCGCATCGCCATCATGATGGCGCCCAACATGAGCGTGGGCGTCAACGTCGTGATGCAGCTGCTGGCCCAGGCCGCCAAGGCGCTGAACCAAGGCTACGACATCGAGATCATCGAGGCCCATCACCGCCACAAGGTCGACGCGCCCAGCGGCACCGCGCTGGCGATGGGCGAAGTCGTCGCCAAGGCCGTCGGCCGCGACCTGAAGGAATGTGCCGTCTACGGCCGCGAAGGCGTCACCGGCGCGCGCGACCCCAGCACCATCGGCTTTGCCACCGTGCGCGGTGGCGACATCGTCGGCGACCACACCGTGCTGTTCGCCGGCATTGGCGAGCGCATCGAGATCACGCACAAGAGCTCGAGCCGCGTGACGTATGCGCAGGGCAGCCTGCGCGCCGCGCGCTTCCTGGCCGGCAAGGCCAGTGGCCTGTTCGACATGAACGACGTGCTGGGATTGTCCTGAGATGAACGGCTTGAGCGACTTCTGGGCGGGCAGCGACGGCATCGGCCGCACGGTGGCCCTGCTGCTGCTGGCCATGTCGGTTGGCGCCTGGGTGCTGATCGTCTGGAAGACCTGGCTGCTGCGCCGCGCGCTGCGCGGCCAGCGCGACAGCGTCGCCGCCTTCTGGCAGGCACCGAACCTGAAGGACGGCCGCGAACGTGTGGCCCAGTTGGACCGCGAACAGGTGCTGCTGGGCATGGTGGACGCTGCCGCCGCGCAGCCCATGGCCGGCACGCTGCAGGGCAGCGCCAGCGCCGAAGCCCAGCTGACCCGCCGCCTGCGCGACGCGCTGCACGAAGGCCTGGGCCGGCTGCAGAGCGGCCAGGTGTTCCTGGCCTCGGTGGGGGCCACCTCGCCCTTCATCGGCCTGTTCGGCACCGTCTGGGGCATCTACCACGCGCTGCTGGGCATCTCCACCGCCGGCAGCCTGTCGATCGACAAGGTCGCCGGCCCGGTCGGCGAGGCGCTGATCATGACCGCCGCCGGCCTGGCCGTCGCCATTCCTGCGGTGCTCGCCTACAACCTGTTCGGCAAGTGGCTGGGCGCACTGGAAGCCGAGCTCGAAGGCTTCGCGCACGACCTGCGCGACCTCGTGCTGACGGGCCGCTGAGCCCGCACCCGAGAACAGCGCCATGGCCTTCGGACGCCTGGAACGCACCCGCCCGCCGCAGCCGATGGCGGACATCAACATGACGCCGCTGATCGACGTGATGCTGGTGCTGCTGGTGATCTTCATGATCACCGCCCCGCTGATGGCCAGCAGCCTGAAGCTGGACCTGCCCAAGGCCGAAGGCGCGTCGCCCGGCGACAACCCGGTATTCCTCTCGGTGGCCATCAGCATCGACGGCCAGTTGCACCTGGACGACGAGCAGGTCAACGACGCCCAGCTGACGCTGCGCGCCCGCCAGGCCTCGCAGCAGGATCCGAATACCGAAGTGCAGCTGCGCGCCGACGAGAAAGTGCCCTATGGCCGCGTGGCCGAGCTGATCGGCCTGCTGCAGGACGCCGGCCTGAGCCACATTGGCTTCATCACCGCCGGCCCGCCAGCCAAGCCCGCAGGCACCACTGCCGCACCCTGAACCGGCTCAGCGCCGTGTCACCAGTGGGCGCGACTGCAGCAGCACCACCTGCCCGGCCGGGTCGATGGCCCATTCGATGTCCTGCGGTGCCGGCCCCAGGCGCCGCTGCACCGCCTCGCCCACCCGCGCCAGCTGCCGCACCAGCGCGTCGCTCAGCACCGCGCGGCCAGGCTCGGCCGGGGCTTCGCGCACACCGCCCTGCGGGTCCAGCAGCAGCGCCACCGGGTCTTCGGTGCGGCTGAGCACCTGGATGCTGTCGCTGCGCCGGTGGTAGAGCACCTGCTCGGCCTGGCGCAGCCCGTCCACCACCCGAATACCCAGGCCGCGCTTGGCGGTGATGAAGCTCATGCCGGGCTGCCCCACGTCGAAGGGATTGGCGGTGGTCATCACGCCGGCCGCCTGTGCGTCCACCGCCTGCTGCACCAGCACGCCCATCACCACCTTGTCGTGCGGCACGCCAGCCGCGCGCCGCGCCTCCCAGGCCTCGGTGTTGTAGACCGAGGCCCAGACCGTCTTCACCGCCTCGGCAAGCTTTGCATCGTCGTCGGCCACGTTGGGCACCGTGGTGTAGAGCCCGGCGCCGCTGAAGCCGGGCAGGTCCTCGGAGTTGGAGGAGCTGCGCACGAACACGCCGCGGCCGCCAGGGACCCAGCGCGCGCGGGCTTCGTGCCAGCGCTGTACCTCGACCTCCGGCAGCGGCAGCGCGACCAGCGCCTCGCGCAGCTTCGCCAGCGCCTGCGCCCGCACCTGGCGGTCGAGCGCAAAGTCTGGCGTGCCCACCGCCTCGGCCAGCGCGGCGCGCGCCGCCGGCTGGGCCATGAAGGCGGCGAAGCTGGCAAACGGGATGCAGAAGCCCGAAGGCACCGGCGCGGCGCCGGGCAGCTGGCCCTGACGCAGCGCGGCCGTGAGTTCGCCCAGGTTGGCGGCCTTGCTGCCGCAGCGGCGACTGTCGGCCCGGCGCAGTTCGGTGAGCGGCGCGAGCGCGCTGCCCGCCAGGTCCGGCTGCGGCCAGTTCGTCACTTTGGCCACAAGTGGCCTGGCCTGCGCCAGCGCCACCTCGGCCTCGCTGGCCGGCACCAGCGTCACGCCGGTGCGTGCCACCGTCAGCCGCACCCACTGCCCGTCCAGCGCGCGCCAGCGTTCGGCCTCGCGCGACCAGGCATTCGGAATGCCCCAGCCGCGCGCCAGCAGGTTGACGTGCGACAGCGCGGTGGAGGGCTGCAGCGTCAGCACCCCAGCCACCGGCGGCAGGTTCTGCGGCAGCGTGCCCAGCAGCGCGATGTCGCCACGCTGCAGGTCGTCTGTCGCGTCCGGGTCGTCGCGCACCCGCAGACGGCCAACCGCGCTGCCCGGGTTCAGCGGCAGAAAGCCCTGTTTGGCGATGACGGCCGCCTGGCTCAGCAGCGGCTGGTCCAGCCCCGGCTGCAGGCCTTCGGCCAGCGCCAGCTGGGCCGACGAGGTGGGCTTGAAACGCAGCGGCGCAAAAAACGCGGCGCGCAGCCGCTGGTCTGCCAGGCGCAGCAAAGCGGGCGACAGCGGATCGCCCTCCCAGAACTCGTAGGCCCAGGCACCTGCCGCGGCCTGCCAACTCAAGGTGCCCATCAGGTAGCGGCGCTGCGGCGAGCGGTAGTTCTGTGCCACCGCCGCATGCGGCCACGCCGCTGCGCCGTCGCGCGCGCGCAGGAACTGCTCATGCAGCGCGAAGCGGCGGCTGTCCAGGAACATCACCTGCTCGCCGTTGGCGCGGTCGATGATGAACAGCACGTGAGGCAGCGCCAGCGCGGTGCCGGCGTCGTACACCCGCGCCAGGCGATCCAGTTCCTGCCGGCTGGCCAGCCGGGGCAGCCAGCCGGCAGGCACCGCGCTTGCTGGACTTGATGGCGCCGCGGCGCGGCCTGCCTGGTAGCCGCTGGGCTTTTCGGCCAGCTGGGCGCTGGCGGCCGTGACCAGCCCCAGCACGGTGGCGGCCAGCGCTCGGTGGATGTACTGCTGCATGCGTGTGCCCGCCGGTGGCGGCCCTCTCCCTTGTTGGCGCGCATGATGCCAAAAGGCCCGGCGGCCGGCCACGCGCGATAATTTGCCGATGAACGAGAAATACGTCCCCGCCGAAGTCGAGTCGGCCGCCCAGGCGCACTGGCACGCGAACGACGCCTACCGCGTGAGCGAAGACCAGAACAAGCCGAAGTTCTACGCCTGTTCGATGCTGCCCTACCCCTCGGGCAAGCTGCACATGGGCCATGTGCGCAATTACACGATCAACGACATGCTCACGCGCCAGCTGCGCATGAAGGGCATGAACGTGCTGATGCCCATGGGCTGGGACGCCTTCGGCCTGCCGGCCGAGAACGCCGCGATCAAGAACAAGGTGCCGCCCGCGAAGTGGACCTACGACAACATCGCGCACATGAAGCTGCAGATGCAGGCCATGGGCCTGGCGATCGACTGGTCGCGCGAGGTTGCCACCTGCCAGCCCTCGTACTACAAGTGGAACCAGTGGCTGTTCCTGAAGATGCTCGAAGCGGGCATCTGCGAGCGCCGCACGCAGATCGTCAACTGGGACCCGGTGGACATGACGGTGCTCGCCAATGAGCAGGTGATAGACGGCCACGGCTGGCGTTCCGGCGCGCCGGTGGAAAAGCGCGAGATCCCGGGCTACTACCTGAACATCACGAAATACGCCGAGGAGCTGCTGTCGGCCGTGACCGACCCGAGCGACCCCGAGTACCTCGTCGGCTGGCCCGAGCGCGTGCGGCTGATGCAGGAAAACTGGATCGGCAAGAGCGAAGGCGTGCGCTTCGCGTTCCCGCACGAGATCGCCAGCGCCGACGGCGGGCTGATCCAGGGCGGCAAGCTCTTCGTGTTCACGACCCGTGCCGACACCATCATGGGCGTGACCTTCTGCGCCGTGGCGCCGGAGCACCCGCTGGCCGCGCACGCCGCCGCCAGCCAGCCCGAGGTGGCCGCCTTCATTGCCGAATGCGCGCAAGGCGGCACGACCGAAGCCGAGCTGGCCACGCAGGAAAAGAAGGGCGTGAAGACCGCGCTGCTCGTCACCCACCCTCTCACCGGCGCGCAAGTGCCGGTGTGGGTCGGCAACTACGTGCTGATGAGCTATGGCGACGGCGCGGTGATGGGCGTGCCGGCACACGACGAACGCGATTTCGCGTTTGCGAAGAAGTACGGCATCGCGATCCAGCAGGTGGTGGCCGTCGACGGCGAGACCTTCTCCACCGAGGCCTGGGCCGACTGGTATGGCGACAAGCAGAAGTGCGTCTGCGTGAACTCGGGTGAGCTGGACGGCCTGGGCCAGAAGGCGGCCGTCAGCAAGGTCGCGGAACTCGTCGGCGCCAAGGGCCTGGGCGAGAAGAAGACCACCTGGCGCCTGCGCGACTGGGGTGTCAGCCGCCAGCGTTTCTGGGGCACGCCGATCCCCATCATCCACTGCGACGATTGCGGCGTGGTGCCGGTGCCCGAGCAGGACTTGCCGGTGGTGCTGCCGGAAGACCTGATCCCGGACGGCTCGGGCAACCCGCTGAACAAGCATGCCGGCTTCCTGAACGTGGGCTGCCCGAAGTGCGGCAAGCCTGCGCGCCGCGAGACGGACACGCTGGACACCTTCGTCGATTCGTCCTGGTACTTCATGCGCTACTGCGACCCGACGAACGAGCAGCAGATGGTCGGCGCCGGCACCGACTACTGGATGCCGATGGACCAGTACATCGGCGGCATCGAACACGCGATCCTGCACCTGCTGTACGCGCGCTTCTGGACCAAGGTGATGCGCGACCTGAAGCTGGTCAAGTTTGGCGAGCCGTTCAAGAACCTGCTGACCCAGGGCATGGTGCTCAAAGGTGCCTATTTCCAGAAACCGGCTGATGCGGGCAAGAACTACTTCTGGGAGCAGGACGTCGAGACCGTGCTCAACGACAAGGGCGCAGTCGAAGGCTACAAGCTGAAGTCTGACGGCTCGCCGGTCGAGTACGAGATGACGACCATGTCGAAGTCCAAGAACAACGGCATCGACCCGCAGACGCTGATCGACCGCTACGGCGCCGACACCGCACGCCTGTTCGTGATGTTCGCCGCCCCGCCGGAGCAGACGCTGGAGTGGAACGACGCCGCCGTGGAAGGCGCGCACCGCTTCCTGAAACGCGTGTGGGGCTTTGGCGCCAAGAACACCGACGCGCTGAAGGCCGCGAGTGACAACGCGGCCGATCTGTCGGCCGACGCCAAGGCGCTGCGCCGCGAGGTGCACCTGGTGCTCAAGCAGATCTCGTACGACTACGAGCGCATGCAATACAACACCGTGGTCTCCGGCGCAATGAAGCTGCTGAACGCGCTCGAAGGCTTCAAGTCCACCGGCAGCGCCGGCGACAGCGCCGTGCTGCGCGAGGGCTTCTCGGTGCTGCTGCGCGGCCTGTACCCCGCCTGCCCGCACGTCACGCACGCGCTGTGGACCCAGCTCGGTTACGCAGATCGCGTGGGCGACCTGCTGGACGCGCCTTGGCCGCAGGTGGACGAAGCTGCGCTGGTGCAGGACGAGCTGGAACTGGTGCTGCAGATCAACGGCAAGCTGCGCGGTGCGGTGAAGGTGCCGGCGAGTGCCGACAAGGCCGCCATCGAAGCGGCTGCGCTGGCCGCGCTGGCCGACCCCGAGCTGCAGAAGTTCACCGAGGGCAAGCCGCCCAAGAAGGTGATCGTGGTGCCGGGCCGGCTCGTCAATGTGGTGGTCTGAGCGGGTGGCCGCACGCTTGCTGTCTTCGCGCCGCGGCGCCCTCGTGGCGCTGCTGGCCGCTGCGTCGCTGGCTGGTTGTGGCTTCGAGCTGCGCCAGCCGCCGCAGTTGCCCTACCAGCGCATTGCGCTGACCGGCTTCGCGCGCCATTCCGAAATGCCCGAAGCCGTGCGGCTGGCGCTGCCCAGCGGCACCAAGATCGTCGACAGCCCAGCCCAGGCCCAGGTGGTGCTGGCGGCGATGGAGGACAAGCTGGAACGCACCGTCGCAGCTTCCACCTCGGCCGGCCAGGTGCGTGAATTCCGCCTGCGCGTGCTGCTGAAGTTCCGCCTCACCCAGCCGGACGGCACGGTACTGCTCGGCGACACCGAGCTGGAACAGAGCCGCGACATGAGCTACACCGAAACCGCGGCGCTGGCCAAGCAGACCGAAGAGGCCACGCTGCTGCACGACATGCGCGCCGACATGGCGCGCCAGCTGCTGCGCATGCTGTCGGCCTCGGCCGAGCTGGCAGCGCGGCTGCCTGCGCCAGCGGCTTCGGCAGCGTCCGCGCCAGCTTCGGCGCCCGAGCCGGTCTTCGTGCCTGCGCCCGCCGGCAACTGGGGCGCAGCCGCCGCGTCCGCGCCGGCCTCGGCCGCACGCTGAAGGCCCCGCGATGCAGGTCCGCCCCGATGCCCTGGCAGCGCAGCTCTCGCGTGGCCTGAAGCCGCTTTACACGCTGCATGGCGACGAGCCGCTGCTGGCGCAGGAAGCGGCCGATTCGATCCGCGCCGCGGCCCGCGCAGCCGGCGTCTCCGAGCGCCAGGTCTTCACCGTCAGCGGCGCGCATTTCGACTGGAGCAGCGTGCTGGGCGCCGCGCAGTCCATGGGCTTGTTTGCCGACCAGCAGCTGATCGAGATCCGCATTCCCTCGGGCAAGCCCGGCAAGGAAGGCTCGGTCGCGCTGCAGCAGTATTGCGACCGGCTGGGCGAAGGCCTGTTCACCATCGTTCACCTGCCGCGGCTGGACCGCCAGCAGCAGCAAAGCGCCTGGTTCCTGGCGCTGGACAGGGCGGGGGTGACCGTGCGGCTGGACCCGATCGAGCGCAACCAGCTGCCGCAATGGATCTCGCGTCGGCTGGGCGCGCAGGGCCAGTCGCTGCCCGCCGGTGAAGCGGGCCAGCAGGCGCTGGCGTTTTTCGCTGACAGGGTCGAAGGCAACCTGCTGGCCGCGCACCAGGAACTGCAAAAGCTTGCGCTGCTGCACCCCGAAGGCGAACTCAGCTTCGAGCAGATCCAGGACGCGGTGCTGGACGTGGCCCGCTACGACGTCTTCAAGCTCGGCGCCGCGGTGCTGGCCGGCCAGGCCGAGCGCGCGCTGCGCATGCTGGACGGCCTGCGCGCCGAAGGCGAGGCCGCGGTGCTGGTGCACTGGAATCTGGCCGAGGACATCCGCGCCATGAAGCGCGCCCGCGACGCGATGGCCGGCGGCAAGCCGCTGCCGATGGCGCTGCGCGAAGCGCGGGTCTGGGGCGACAAGGAGCGCGCCTTCGAACGCGTGCTGCCGCAGCTGGATGACACGAAGCTCGCCGCGCTGGTGCAGGCTGCCGCGATCTGCGACGGCCTGGTCAAAGGCCTGCGCCACCCCGACTGGCCCACCGAAGCCTGGGACGGCCTGCGCCGCCTGATGCTGATGACGCTGGACCTGATGCAGCCGCCACCGCGGCGAGGCCAGGCCGCGCCTGCGCCAATGGCGCTGCAGCCTTAGGCCGCGCGCTCGACCAGGCGGACCAGCGCCGTGGCCACCGTGGCCGAGCGCACCGCCGTGCGGTCGCCTGGCAGCTGCAGCAGCTCGCTGTGAACCCGCGCCGCAGCCGAAGCACCGTCCTGCCAGGCCAGCGCCAGCCACACCGTGCCCACCGGCTTGCCCGGTACCGCGCCGCCCGGCCCGGCAATGCCGGTGACCGCCACCGCAATCTGCGCGCAGCTGTGCGCCAGCGCGCCGCGCGCCATCGCTTCGGCCACTTCCTGGCTGACGGCACCGTGCGAGGCAATCAGGTTGGCCGGCACGCCGAGCTGGTCGGTCTTGGCCTCGTTGCTGTAGGTCACGAAACCGCGGTCGAACCAGTCGCTGGAGCCGGCGACGCTGGTGCACAAAGCGGCGATCAAACCGCCGGTGCAGCTCTCGGCCGTGGCCATGCGCCAGCCGCGGGCGCGTAAGGCGTCGGCCAGCACCGGCAGGCCGGCTTGCAGCGAGGCGGCGTCGGTGAGCAGTGTGTCCATCATGCGTGCCAGAGCGCCATGACCAGCAGCGTGCAGAGCGCCGCCACCAGGTCGTCGAAGATGATGCCGAAGCCCTGGCGCCAGCCGGGCAGCGCGCCGGGCTGGCCCTTGTAGCGGCGGTCGGCCCAGCCAACCGGGCCGGGCTTGGCAGCGTCGAACAGGCGGAAGATCAGGAAGGCGGCCAGTTGCACGACCAAGCTGGCGGGCGTGACCAGCCAGAGGATGAGCCAGAAGGCCAGCACCTCGTCCCAGACCACCGCGCCGGGGTCGCCCACGCGCATGGCCTGCGCGGTGCGCGTGCAGGCCCACCAGCCAACCAAAAAGCCGACCAGCAGCACCCAGCCCCAGCCGGCCTCGCCCAGCGCGTCGCTGAGCATCGGGTCCAGCAGCAGGAAGGCCGCCCAGGCCCACAGCGTGCCGACCGTGCCGGGGGCGACCGGCGACAGCCCGCTGCCCATGCCCAGCGAGATCCAGTGCAGCGGCGAACGGCGCAGCAGCCAGACGCCGGCACGGCGCGGCGGCAGCGCTGCGTCGACGGCCTCGAAGCCGGGCCGCGGCGTCTCGGCGATGACGTGGGCGTCGCTGATCGAAGCGGGTGAGGCGGCAGTGGGCTCTTCGTTCATGACTTGAAGTGATCGAAGCCGGCGAGTTGCGTCAGGTCGATGGGCGAGCCTTGCTCGTCCAGCACACGCAGCCCGGCACCCTTGGGCAAGACCTGGCCAATGCGGTGCAGCGGCACGCCGGTTTGCGTCGCAATCGCCTGCAGCGCCGCGTCGGCGCCTTCGGGCGCGCAGAACAGCAACTCGTAGTCGTCGCCGCCAGTCAGCCAAGCCATGCGCTGCACGGCTGGCGACTGGCCAGCCAGCAGCGCGCGGCGCGGCATGCGGGCCAGTGCCAATTCGGCGCCTACGCCCGAGCGGCGCAGCACATGGCCCAGGTCGCCCAGCAGGCCGTCGCTGACGTCGATGGCCGCGGTGGCCAGGCCGCGCAGCGCCAGCCCCAGCGCAATGCGGGGCTCGGGGCATTCCATCGCCAGCCGAGCCTGTGCAAAGTCTTCGGCGCCCAGCGCCAGCGTGCCGCGGAAGACCTCCAGCGCCAGCCTCGCCTCGCCGGGCCAGCCGCTGACCCAGATGCCGTCCCCCACCCGCGCGCCGCTGCGCAGCAAGGCCTGGCCGGGCGGCACTTCGCCGAACACGGTGATGCCGATGGTCAGCGGCCCTGCCGTGGTGTCGCCGCCGACCAGCTCGATCTGGTGCCGGTCCGCCAGCGCCAGCAGGCCTTGCGCAAATGGCGCGAGGAAACGTTCGTCGGCCCGGGGCAGCGCCAGGCTGAGCGTGAAGCCCAGTGGCTTGGCGCCGCAGGCGGCCAGATCGCTGAGGTTGACGGCCAGCGCCTTGTGGCCCAGCCGCGCCGGGTCCACGGTGGACAGGAAATGCCGGCCCTCGACCAGCAGGTCGGTCGACACCGCCAGCTGCATGCCGGGCGTGGGCTGCAGCAGCGCGCAGTCGTCGCCCACGCCCAGCGCGGCGCGCTGCACGGGGCGCTTGAAGAAGCGGTCAATCAGTTCGAATTCGCCCAGGGCCATGGGCGGTATTGTCGGTCAGCAGGAGACGGGATCAGGGGCGCAGCAGGTTCGCCAGTTCGACTGCGGATTTCACGTTCATCTTCTCGAAGACGCGCGCCCGGTGGACCTCGACGGTGCGCACGCTGATGTCCAGCGCGTCGGCGATCAGCTTGTTCGGCCGGCCTTCGACCACCAGCTGCATGACCTCGCGCTCTCGCTCTGTCAGCTCGGCCAGCGCACGCTGCACCTCGCGCTTGGCCAGGCGCTGCAGCAGCACCGCTTCGCTGGCCTGCAAGGCATGTTCGACCCGGTCCACCAGTGCGTTGTCCGAGAACGGCTTCTCGACGAAATCGAAGGCACCGCGCTTGACCGCGGCGACGGCGGTCGGCACGTCGCCATGACCGGTCAGGAAGATCACCGGCAGCACCTGGGCCAGGCCACGCTCGACCAGCCGGTCGAACAGCGCCAGCCCGTTCATGCCGGGCATGCGCACGTCCAGCACCAGGCAGGACGGCGCGGTCGGCCAACTGGCGGCCAGGTCGGCATGGGCGCCGCGCTGATCCAGCAGTTCTTCGAAGGCCTCGGCGCTGGCGAAGCCCTCGGACAGCAGCCGGCGCGAGCGCAGCAGCCAGGCCAGGGCGTCGCGCACCACGTCCTCGTCGTCAACGAGGTAGACCATGGGCAGGCCGAAGCGGGACGAGGTGGGCGTCATGGCGTCATGGCAGAAGAAGGCGCGTTGCGGCGCGGGCTGTCGGGCGCTGGAAGGGTAAACCGGAATTCCGTGCCGGCGGGAGAGGCCTCGCTGTTGGCCGGCCCATGGTCCAAGGTGCCGCCATGTTGCTCGATGACGGTGCGGCAAAGCGAGAGGCCAAGGCCCATGCCTTCCTGGCGGGTGGTGAAAAACGGCGTGAACAGCCGCGCCGCCACTTCCGGCGCAATGCCGGGTCCGGCATCGGCCACGCTGAACTGCACCCAGCGCGGCTCGTGCTGGCGCACCTTCAGCGTGAGCACCCGCTGGGCCAGCGGCGTCTGGTCGGTTTCCATGGCCTGGATCGCATTGCGCGTCAGGTTCAGCAGCACCTGCTCGACCATGGTGCGATCGGCCTGCACGCTGGGCACCGGCTTGGGCAGGTCCAGCTCGATGCGCGTACCGCTCTTGCGCGCCTGCAGGCGCACCAAGGGCAGCACGGCCTCTATCAACTGGTCCGCCGCCACCACCTCGCGCGACTGCTCGCGCCGACGCACAAAGCCGTGCACGCTCTTGATGACACGCCCTGCCCGCTCGGCCTGCTCGGCAATGCGTTCGATGGCCTGGCGCACCAGCTCCAGCGTGTCCGGCTCGGGCTCGGCCATCAGGTTCAGCGAGCCGGTGGCGTAGCTGGCAATCGCCGCCAGCGGCTGGTTCAGCTCGTGGCTCAGCAGCGAAGCCATTTCGCCGACGGTGGCCAAGCGCGCCGCGGCCTGCAGCCTGTCCTGCTGCTGGCGCGAAAGCTCTTCCATGCGCCGCTCGCCGCTGACGTCCAGGATCGCGCCCATCCAGCCCACATGGTGGCCCACCCGGTCGTGCAGCGGCGCCTCGTAAATCATCACCGGGAAACGCTCGCCGCCGCGGCGCATGAACACGGTTTCGTAGCCCTCGCGGTGCACGCCGCCGCCGTCCACGCCCAGCTGCAGCCGGGTGTCCTGGCGCCGCAGGTATTCCTCGACCTGCTCGGGTGGCCAGTAAGGCGGCGGAAAGCGGCCGATCAACTCTTCCGGCGCATAACCCACCATCTCGCTGAAGGCCGGGTTCACATAGCTGACGCGGCCTTGCACATCGCGTGCGCGCAGGCCGGTGACCAGCGAATCCTCCATCGCCCGGCGGAAGGCCAGCGACTCGGCCAGCGCGGTCTCGACCTGGCCGCGGCGGCGCACGTCGCGCACCAGCAGCACCACCAGCCCCAGCAGCACCAGCGACAGGCCCAGCACCAGCGCAATCGCCAGGTTCGGGATCAGCCCAGGCCGGCCGGCCACCGCGTCCGCCCGCAGCTGCAGCGAGCTGCCGGGCAGGTCGACCAGCCGGCTGGCGTGGTAGATGCCGGCGCCGCGCATCGGCCCGGCACGCACCAGCCGCGTGCCGTCTGCCTCGACCAGCGACAGCTCGTGGCGCCCGACTTCGGCCTGGCGCACCGTGTCGTCCAGCATGGCTGCCAGACCCAGCGTGGCCACCATGAAGCCGACCGGGTGGCCCGATTGCGTGATCGGCATGCACAGGTCCAGCACCTCCAGGCCGAGGCCGCTGGGCTGGGGCACGAAGTAGGAGCGCGAATAGGCCGGCGCGCTGCTGCGGCGCGCCGTGGCGCAGGCGGCCTGCAGTTCGACCTCCAGCTCGCTGCGGCCGATCACGGTGAACAGCGAGAGCTCGGGCCTGCCGTCCAGTGCGAGCTGGACGCGCAGCTCCAGGTCGCGCCGCTCCAGCCGCAGCACCTCGCGGCGCTGGCGCAGCATCTCGGTGGCGTCCAGCCGCCACTGGCGCTCGTCCGGCTCGTTCCACAGCAGCGACTGCACGCTTTGCTGGCTGCGCAGCAGCACGCGCCGCATCTCGATGGCCGCCGAGGTGGCGACCGCATCGGTCTCGTCCTGGGTTCGGGCTTCCTCGTAGCGCAGCGTCAGCATCACCAGCAGCGACTGGGCGACCAGCAGCAGCACCACCAGCGCACCCCACAGCAGCCAGCGCATGCCGCGGCGCAGCCGGGGCGCGTCGGCGGGGGTGTCCATCCTCATCGGCGTGGGGTCTCGCGGGCGCATGATTGTGCAGGGAACGGGGCCGAAGTATCTGCGCTGGGCAGGGGCGCCCGGTAAGCAGTTCCTCGCATGCGCCATGCCCGTCGGCGCGCGCACACTGCGCCCCCACCCCGATGTTCACATCCGGCTCCTACAATCGCCGACCCCGGGGTTGGGAATGAAAAGGACACTTTGCGATGCCGACAGCCGAAGAACGAAAAGCCGAACTGCGCCGTGCGGCGCTGGAGTATCACGAGTTCCCGACGCCGGGCAAGATCGCCGTCACTGCCACCAAGCAGTTGATCAACCAGCACGACCTGGCGCTGGCCTACTCGCCCGGCGTGGCCGCCGCCTGTGAAGAGATCGTCGAAGACCCGGCGAATGCCTTCCGCTACACCTCGCGCGGCAACCTGGTCGCGGTGGTGTCCAACGGTACTGCGGTGCTGGGCCTGGGCAACATCGGCCCGCTGGCTTCCAAGCCGGTGATGGAAGGCAAGGGGGTGCTGTTCAAGAAGTTCGCCGGCATCGACGTGTTCGACCTGGAGATCGCCGAGAACGATCTGGACAAGCTGGTCGACGTGATCGCCGCGCTGGAGCCGACCTTTGGCGGCGTGAACCTTGAAGACATCAAGGCACCGGACTGCTTCTACGTCGAGCGCAAGCTGCGCGAGCGCATGAAGATTCCGGTCTTCCATGATGACCAGCACGGCACGGCCATCGTCGTCGGTGCGGCGCTGCTGAACGGCCTGAAGGTCGTCGGCAAGAGCATCAAGCAGGTCAAGCTGGTGTCCTCCGGCGCTGGCGCCGCGGCGCTGGCCTGCATCGGCCTGCTGGTCAAGATGGGGCTGCCCAAGGAAAACATCTGGCTGACCGACCTGGCCGGCGTGGTCTACAAGGGCCGGGTCGAGCTGATGGACCCGGACAAGGCCGAGTTCGCGCAGGAAACCTCGCAGCGCCACTTGTCGGAGGCCATCGAAGGCGCGGACATCTTCCTGGGCCTGTCGGCCGGCGGCGTGCTGAAGCCGGCGATGGTCGCCGCCATGGCCCCCAAGCCGCTGATCTTCGCGCTGGCCAACCCGACCCCGGAGATCATGCCCGAAGAGGTCAAGGCGGTGCGCGACGATGCGGTGATGGCCACCGGCCGCACCGACTACCCGAACCAGGTCAACAACGTCCTGTGCTTCCCGTACATCTTCCGCGGCGCGCTGGACTGCGGCGCCAGCACCATCAATGACGAGATGGAAATCGCCGCGGTGCGTGCGATCGCCGAGCTGGCGCAAGCCGAGCAGCACGACGTGGTGGCCGCAGCCTACGCCGGCATCAACCTCAGCTTCGGCCCGGAATACCTGATCCCCAAGCCTTTCGACCCGCGGCTGATGACGCAGATCGCACCCGCCGTGGCGGAGGCGGCGCAACTGTCGGGCGTGGCCACCCGACCCATCACCGACATGGTGGCCTACCGCGAGAAACTGCACACCTTCGTCTATGCCTCCGGCACGATGATGAAGCCGATCTTCTCGGTCGCGAAAAAGGCCAAGGCCAACCGTGTGGCCTACGCCGAAGCCGAGGACCGGCGCGTGCTGCGCGCGGTGCAGGTGGTGGTCGACGAAGGCCTGGCGCGGCCAGTGCTGGTCGGCCGGCCGAACATCATCACCGCCCGCATCAAGAAGCTGGGCCTGCGGCTGGAAGAGGGCCGCGACTACGAGATCGTCAACACCGACGACGACCGCCGCTACCGCGACTTCTGGCAGACCTATCACCAGATGATGGACCGCAAGGGCGTGACCGAACAGCTGGCCAAGATCGAGATGCGCCGCCGCCTGACGCTGATCAGCAGCATGCTGCTGCACAAGGGCGAGGTCGACGGCCTGATCTGCGGCACCTGGGGCTCGACCGCGCTGCACCTGAACCACATCGAGCAGGTGATCGGCCGCCGCCCCGGCGTCAAAACCTACGCCTGCATGAACGGCCTGGTGCTGCCGAACCGCCAGCTGTTCCTGGTCGACACCCACGTCAACTACGATCCGACCGCCGAGCAACTGGCCGAGATCACCATCATGGCGGCTGAGGAAATGCTGCGCTTTGGCATCCAGCCCAAGGCGGCGCTGCTGTCGCACTCGAACTTCGGCTCCAGCAACCAGCCGTCAGCCATCAAGATGCGCGACACGCTGGCGCTGGTGCAGGCCCAGGCGCCCTGGCTGGAGATCGATGGCGAGATGCACGGTGACGTGGCGCTGGACACCGCCTACCGCGCCGAGCTGATGCCGCGCAGCACGCTCAAGGGCGAAGCCAACCTGCTGGTGCTGCCCAACATCGACGCCGCGAACATCAGCTACAACCTGCTGAAGACCGCCGCCGGCGGCGGCATCGCCATCGGCCCGGTGCTGCTGGGTGCGGCCAAGCCGGTGCACATCCTGACGCCTTCGGCCACGGTTCGCCGCATCGTCAACATGACCGCGCTGACCGTGGCGGACGCCAACGCCGGGCGCTGACTGCAACCCGACGGGCACCAAAACCGCGCATCCGGGCCAGCCGCCAAAGAACAAGTAAGCGGTTACTTCAATACCCGTCCACTGCACGCTTTTCGGGCAGTGGACTTGTGGTATTTGTGCCAATCAGATAGGATCGCGGTTTGATTCTTCAGGGCAAACCCGTGGTTTTTCTTGGTCGGCTGTCAACAACGCCGATGGAGCGGTCCTGGCGCCAAAAGTTTGATTTTGTGCGTCGTGGTCTCAGCTCCTTCGGTGTGGCAGCAGTGCTGGGAATGGCCGCCGTGGTCCAACTGGCAGGGTCCGGCGCAGCCCTTGCGCGGGAACCGATGGTCGTCACCGCCGAGTCGCTCGGCACGGTGTCGCTGGCCAGCCTGCCGCCCGAGGCGCAGCAAACCGAACGCCTGGTGCGTGCCGGCGGTCCGTTTCCTTTCGACAAGGATGGCGTGACCTTCGGCAACCGGGAACGCAGGCTGCCGTCTCAGGCGCGAGGCTACTACCGCGAGTACACCGTGCCCACGCCCCATGCAAAGAATCGTGGGGCAAGGCGTTTGGTGTGCGGCGGTCGTCAACCGCAACAGCCTGAAGCCTGTTTCTATACCGACGACCACTACGCCAGCTTTCGCCGCCTGGTGCCGTGAACGCCATTTCGGGATCTGGATTTCTTTGACCAAGGAGGAACGCGACCATGCTTTTGCAGACCGTCCGTCCCAACATCGTGCAGGCGATACGCGCTTATCGGGTGGATGACCTGATGCGCGCGGCCCAGGAATCGGGCCAGCACTTCCTGTTCGCCAATCTGACTGAAGCCCAGTCCAAGCAGGACGTGCTCGAGGGCATTGCCACCTCGTTCTTGTTCCCCCAGCATTTCGGGAAGAACTTGGACGCGCTGTATGACTGCATGACCGACCTGGTGCACAAATCGGGCCAGCAACCCGGCTTTGTCGTCGTGTTGGAACAGTTGCCGGACAACTCGCGTTTCGACCGCGAATCCCGAGAACAGCTTCTGGACGTCTTCCGAGACGCGGCCGACTTCTGGGCCGAGCGGAAAATCCCGTTCAGATGTTTCTATTCTTTTCAGTAGCCCGCTCCCAAGAAAACGGGTCATGGGAGCGGGCTGCGGAAACGGCCCCCGAAAAACCGGCCAGCAAGGCCAGTACAAAAGCAGGCAGCAACCCCAGCTTCGGCATGAACATGCCGATGATGAGCAGCGCCTTCGACACCGCCATGTGGCAGAACGCCGCTTGAGTTGTGCACCCGGCCTCAGGGACACCTGAGGCCACCCGCCGAGCGGGTAGCGGGGCCGCGTGGCAGCGGCCCGGCGCTGGCCCCGCAGTGTGGTGCACCCGGCTCGGCGGGTACGCCGAGCCACCCGCCAAGCGGGTTGCGCAGCCGCCTAGGCGGCGGCCAGGCGCCGGCTGCGCTCTGCGGCCTTGACGGTTGGTGAATGCAAACGGCCCGCGAATGCGGGCCGTTTGCATTGGTGCGTCTGCGTTGAGATCAGCGCGACGGCAGCGACTGCGCCAGCGCAACGAATTCGGCCACAGGGACTTCTTCGGCGCGACGTTGCATGTCGAACGTGCCTTCAAAACCCTGCTCATCCAGCCAGCGGCCGAGTGCGTGGCGCAGCAGTTTGCGGCGTTGGGAGAAGGCGGCTTGCACCATGGCGCCGAAGCGGGGCAGGTCCAGCGTGGCGGGTTGGGGCAGCGGGATCATGCGGACCACGGCGGAATCGACCTGCGGTGGCGGGTCGAAACTTTCGGGTGGGACGTCGAGCAGGGACTCGATGTCGTAGCGCCACTGCAGCATCACCGAGAGCCGGCCGTAGGTCTTGCTGCCGGGGCCGGCGGCCATGCGGTCGACGACTTCCTTCTGCAGCATGAAATGCTGGTCTTCCACATGCTGCACGTGTTCGAGCAGGTGGAACAGGATGGGCGTGGAGATGTTGTAGGGCAGGTTGCCGACCACGCGCAGCTTGCCGCCCAGTTCGCCGGCCAGTGCGCTGAAGTCGACCTTCAGCACGTCGGACTCGATCACGCTGAGGCCTTCCTGCTTGCGCAGGCGGGCGGCTAGGTCGCGGTCCAGCTCGATGACGGTGAAGGCCGGGCAGCGCTCGCGCAGCGGCAGCGTCAAGGCGCCCAGGCCAGGGCCGATCTCGACCAGCGGCTGGCCCGGCTTGGGATCGATCGCGCGCACGATGTCGTCGATCAATCCAGCATCGGTCAGGAAGTGCTGCCCAAAGCGCTTGCGCGCCAAATGCTTCATGACAGCCCCTCGTCCGACGGGTACGTCAGCCGATCCCCCACGGGGGCGAGCGCGGACGTGACTTGTCCGGGGGACAAGTCACGCCAGCAAGCGGCCGGCTTGGGCGCGGCCCGGCGCTTGACCCGCTTGAAAGCACAGCTCACAGCGGTGGCTCGCGCATCTCGATGAAGGCCTTGGCGCGCAGGTCGTCGATCCACTCGGCGTAGGCTGCGTCGAACTTCTTTTCGCGCAGCGCGGCACGGGCCTGCTCACGCGCCTTGATGGGGTCGATGGGGATCTCGCGGCGCTCCATTACCTGGATCAGATGCACGCCGTAGCGCGAGACGATGGGTGTGGAAATGCCGCCTGGCTGCAGCGCGTTCATCGTGATCTCGAACTCGGGCACGAAGGTGCCGGCCGCAGCCCAGCCCAGGTCGCCGCCACGCGAGGCGCTGCCGTCTTCCGAGTAGGCCTTGGCCAGGTCCTCGAAGCTGCGCTTGCCGCTGAGGATCTGGGCGCGGAAATCGGCCAGCCGGCGCTGCGCGGCGTCCTGGGACAGCTGTTCGGACGGCCGCAGCAGGATGTGGCGGGCACGGGTTTGGGTGACGGTGTTGACGTCCGCACTGGCGCGCGAGAGCACCTTCAGCAAGTGGAACCCGGCCGGGCTGCGCAGCGGCTGCGGCGTGACCGCGCCGACCGGCAGGTCCTTCACCGCGGCAACAAAAAGGTCTGGCAGCCGGTCGGTCGGGCGCGAGCCGATCTCGCCACCGCGCTCCTTGTTGTTGTCTTCCGAAACCGCCTTGGCGACCAGTTCAAACGGCTCGCCGCTCTGGAGCCGGCCCTGCACCGTCTTCATGCGGGACTGGACTTCGGCCACCTGGGCCTCGCTGGGATTTTCCGGCAGGGTCAGCAGGATTTGCGCGAGGTTGATCTCGTTGCGCGTGGCCTTGGCGGCACGCTGCTCGGCCAGGTAGGCGTCGACCTCGGCGTCGGTGATCTTCACGCGCGAGTTCACCTCGCGCTCGCGGCTGCGCTCGGCCAGGATCTGGTCGCGCAGGTTGGCGCGAAAACGCGTGTAGTCCATGCCGTCGGCCTTGAGCCGCTCGCGCAGCTGGGGCACGGTCATCTTGTTGGCACTGGCGATGTTGTCGACCGCACGGTCCAGCTCGGCGTCGTCAACCTTGGCGCCACTGTCGCGGGCATTGGTGATCATCACCCGCTCGTCGATCAGCTGTTCGACCACTTCCTTGCGCAGCGCGGCGTCGTCCGGCAGCTTGGCGCCGGAGCGCCCTGCCTCTTCCTTGGCCCTGGCGATGCGCTGCTCGACCTCGACCTGGGTCACCAATTCGTTGTTGACCACGGCCACGATGTAGTCCGCGGTGCGGGGTGCGGGAATCACCGGTGCAGGCTTGGTGCCCACTCGCTGGGCCATCGCACCCAGGTGAGGAAAGGCCAGCGCAGCCATCAGCGGCAGCAGGCGGAAGAGGGAACGCGAGGAAGACATCATGGATTCACCGTGGACGGTGGCGCTGCGTTGTCATCACGCAGCAGCCGGTAACCGGGGATATTGTCCTTCAGGACCTGCAGCGGGTTGCTGCCCAGGCGGGACAGGCCGACCAGCTCCAGCTGGATCATCAGCCGCTTGGTGGCTTCGGACTGGCCGGTGGAGACACGCTCTGCCACCACCCGTGCGATCCAGCAGCCTGCGTCGTATTCGAGGCCGACGATGGAATCGGTGGTGCGGTGGTCCTTCAGGCTGTAGTTGACGCGGCCCACACCATACAGCGTGCCCTGGCAGCTGCCATCCGCAGTTTGCGCACCCTTGCCGCTGAACAGCGGCCATTGGTAGCCGAGCTCGAACTGCTCGCTCAGGCCGCGCGAGTAGCGATAGGTGCCGGCCAGCGTGTGGAACGGCGCCGGGTTGTAGCGCATCGAGATGATGGAGCGCACCGTGCGGCCGAGGTCGGGGTTGTACTGCAGCGTGGTGTCGGTCCGCCAGTCCTGCCCCAGCCGGCCGGCGGCGAACACCAACAGGTCCGAGACATGGTTGTCGCTGGCCTGGCCATCGGCCGTCAGTTTCTGGTCGCGGAACTGGAAGCGCTGCGCGGCGCCCAGGCTGAAGCGCTCGACGCCGGTGTCCGGTTCTATCCAGCGGGTGCTGGCGCCTAGCGTGATCTGGTGCGCGTCACTGACGCGGTCAATGCCGGTGAACTCGTTGTCGGCGTAGATGGACAGCGAGTTGAAGTCACTGGCTGCGGTGTCGAACAGCGGCAGCGCATCCTGGCCATGCGTGGGCGTGTTCAGGTAGTGCAGGCGCGGCTCCAGCGTCTGCACGAAGCGGGTGCCGAACCAGGTCGAATCGCGCTCGAAGCGCAACCCGCCGTCGATGCTGGCGGTGGGGATCACGCGGTGGGCGCGGGTGCGGCCGTCGGTCATCGGCTCGTCGGTGTCGTAGGCCGCGGCGTTGACCGCCAGGCGGGGCGTCAGCCAGCCCCAGCCGAAGTCGTAGGGACGCGCGACGGCACCGAGCGCATGCACGCGGCTGCCCTGGGGCCGCGTGTCGCCGGCCGCCCGGTCGTTCAGCGTGAAGCGGTTGGCCTCGGTCTCCAGGTCGAATCGCAGCGACTGCCAGCCCACGTTGCTGAGCCGCGCGCCGATCTGCGGCGCGCGCTGGTACGGCACCTCGATTGGCGTGTCCACATCCTGCAGCACCCGCCAGTCCTGCACCCGGGCATAGACCGACAGGTTGCCCTGGTCCACCGCCCACGAGCGCCAGACGCCCGCCTGCTGCGGCAGCAGCCGCGGCGCCAGGCTGGGCAGCAGGCGCGAGAAGTCCTTCCAGTAGCGGTCGTCGGACGCGTCTTCGTAAGCCAGCTCGTAGCGCACGCCGTTGTCCAGCGCGCCTTCGTGCTCGGCCTGCACCGAGTAGCGGCGGGTGTCGGTGGTGCGGTCTTCCGGCACCCAGTGCAGCTCCAGCCGCCCACTGTCATTGGGCTGCAGGTAGCGGAATTCACTGCGCAGCGCGGTGCCGCGGCGCGACGAGAGCACCGGCGTGAGCATCAGGTCGTAGTTCGGCGCGAAGCGCCAGTAGTACGGCACCGAAAAGCCGAAGCCGCCTCGGCTGTCGAAGAAGTCGATCGTCGGTGGCAACCAGCCGGACTTGGCCGCGTCGCTGGTCGGAAAGCTCATCGACGGCAGCGCCAGGATGGGCACGCCGAGAAAACGCAGCACCGCGCCGGTGGCCTTGCCTTCGTTGGCATCGAAGTCCAGGTCCAGCTTGTCCATGCGCAGCTCCCAGCCGGGTTCGCCATCGGCCTCGCGGGTGCAACTGCTGTAGTTGGCGTTGTAGGCGGTGAGCTGCTGCGGGCCGGTGAAGTCGATGCGGCGCGCGTTGCCACCGGCGGCGGTGCGGGCGAAGTAGTAGGTCGGCTCTGTCACGTAGCCGGTGTGGCTGTCCAGCAGCAACTGGGCCTGCTCGCCGTTGAACATGTCGCCGCCGCTGCTCAGCCGCACCTGGCCGCTGGCCATCACCAGGCGCTGGGCCTGCAGGTAGCGCAAGGTGTCCGAGGTCAGCAGCAGGCCGCCGCGGCGCAGCTCCACATCGCCCAGCGCCTGGGTTTCCTGGTTGAGCTGGCTGTGCACTTCGCGCGCTGTCAGCTGCACCGGGCTGTCGCTGCTGCCATCGATGGGCGGCTGCGGGTTGACCTTGCCGGGCCGGGACTGGGCGGGCGTGGTCAGGGCGGGCGCGGGCAGCGCGGCAGCGGTCGACTGGGCCCAGGCCAACGGCACCACGCCAAAGGCCAGCGCCAGCCCGGCGGCCAGCGGCAGCCAGGCGAAGGGCGCAGGACAGAGGCGGCGGGAGCGGCGGGGGGCAGGCAGCGGGAGAAACAAGCGCGGCAACTCGCGGTGATGTGCAAGCCCCACCGGTCGCGGCAAGCGGCTCAACACAGGGCAGGCCGGCAGCGGCCGCCCGGGGCGTCATTAGAATGAAGATTATCCATGAGCCCTGCCCGGCCGCCCCAAGCGGCCCGCACCGAAGCCCTTCCAGGCGAAGGCGCCAAGGTGTGAACCCTGCCGCGGCAGGCCGTGGCCAGCCGGCATGCCCTGATGACACCTGAACCCCCCGCCCCCGCTTCGCCCCCCGCGGCCCCCGTGCAATGCCCCGCCCGCATCGCCTGGGGCAATGCGGGCCGACGCCTGGCCTTCGAGCAATGGCTACAGCCGCTGGTGGCCTCGCACGGCCTGCGGGTGGACAGCCTGGAAGCCGCCTCGGCCGACGCCAGCTTCCGGCGCTATTTCCGCATCCAGGCACAGCCGGCCGGCATGCCGCTCTCCACCCTGATCGTGATGGACGCGCCGCCGCCGCTGGAAGATGTGGCGCCGTTTGTGCAGGTTGCCGGGCTGATCCAGCAGGCAGGGCTGCACGGCCCGCAGGTGCTGGCCTGCGACGCCGAACAAGGTTTCCTGTTGCTCAGCGACCTGGGCCGCACGCTGTACCTCGACGCCCTGCAGGCCGAGGACTGTGCCCAGGCCGACAAGCTGATGCGCGACGCGATCCGTGCGCTGGTGCACTGGCAAGGCCATGTCGACGCGACACCGTTGCCGCCGTACGACGACGCGCTGTTGCGCCGCGAGCTGGCGCTGTTCCCCGAATGGTGCGTGCAGCGCGAATTCGGCATCACCTGGACACCCGAGCAACACGCCCGCTGGCAGTTGGTGTGCGACCGCCTGGTGGCCAGCGCGCTGGCGCAACCCACCGTGGCGGTGCACCGCGACTGGATGCCGCGCAACCTGATGGTGGCCGACCCGAACCCGGCCATCCTGGACTTCCAGGACGCCGTGCGCGGCCCCATCAGCTACGACGTGGCCTCGCTGTTGCGCGATGCTTTCCTGTCCTGGGATGAGGAGCAGGAACTGGACTGGGCCGTGCGCTACTGGCAGGCCGCGCGCAAGGCCGGGCTGCCGGTGGACGAGGACTTTGGCGAGTTCTGGCGCCAGCTCGAATGGATGGGCCTGCAGCGCCACTTGAAGATCCTGGGCATCTTCTGCCGCCTGAAGCACCGAGATGGCAAGCCGCGCTACAGCGAAGACCTGCCGCGCTTCTTTGCCTACGCGAACAAAGTGGCGCTGCGCTACCAGCCGCTGAAGCCGCTGCTCGCGCTGATCGAGCCGATGCAACAGGCCAAGCTGAGCACCGGCTACACCTTCTGACATGGCGCACCCGGCCTCGCGGGTACGCGAGACCACCCGCCGAGCGGGTTGGCTCAGCGCCCTTGGGGCGGCCCGGCGGGCGCTGAGCTGTAAATGGGGCACCCGGCCCGACGAGTACGTCGAACCACCCGCCGAGCGGGTTGGCTCAGCGCCCTTGGGGCGGCCCGGCGGGCGCTGAGCTCGCGCTGGCCATGGTTTCAAGTGCCTTGACGCAGTCGGCCGCAAACGGGCGCGTCTCGCAACCGGCTGCGGCCAGCCACGGGTCCCGGTCCTCGCCGCCAAATGCCTCGACCAGGAAATCGCGCAGCGCGCGGGTGCGGGCCGGCAGGTGATGGCGCGTGGGCATGCACAGCCACAGCGTCTGGCTGTAGAGCCGCCATTCGGGGATGACACGCTCCAGCGCATGCTCCATCAGCGCGTCTTCGGCCACGAAGGACGGCAGGCCGGCAATGCCCAGGCCAGCCAGCGCAGCGGCGTAGTTGGCGTCCACATGCAGGGTGCTCAACACGCCGCGGCGCGGCACCATGTGGACCACGTCCGGCCCGGTGTCGCCCTCCTTCGCGCCGCATCGGTAGAAGGTGACGCCGCGTGTCACCTCTGAAGCCGGCGGGATCAGCATGTCGTGCTGCTTGAACTCGGCCGGGTGCTGCGGCCGGCCGCGTTTGTCCAGGTACTCGGGCGAGGCGCAGCAGATCACCTCGGTGCGCGCCAGCCGGCGGGCCACGAACTGGCCGTCCAGCGGCTTGCGGGTGTGCACCAGCGTCAGGTCAAAGCTCTCGTCGACCGCCTCTACCGCGCCGGGTGCGGTGATCTCCAGCGTCACGTGCGGGTACAGCGCATGGAAGCGCGGCAGCAGCTTGGCGATCTGGTGCACGGCGAAGGCCGGCGCGGTCAGCAGCCGCACATGGCCGCGCGGCTCGTGCACCGAAGCCGAAGTCATGGCCTCGGCTTCGTCGATGTCGGCCAGGATCTGCCGCACCCGCTCCAGGTAAGCCTCGCCGGTTTCGGTCAACGACAACCGGCGCGTGGTGCGGTTCAGCAGCCGGGCGTCAAGGTGCGTCTCCAGCTCAGAAATCAGCCGGGTCACGACGGCCGGTGCCAGGTCCAGCGCGCGGGCCGCGGCAGCCAGGCTGCCTTCGTCGACGACACGGGCAAACACCCGCATGGCGCGCAAGGTGGGCATGCAAGCACTCCAGGAATTCAAAGACTGAGGGACCGGCAGCGCCGTTTCGATTGTTTGCGAAACGAGAACACTGCGTGTGCGCAAACCTTATTTATTCCTTCGATCCAAATCTCTACAGTTCAACCCTATCGGCACTAACCCTGGGCCGAAACGAAAGGAACTCAGATGACCCGCTTCTCCTCCGCTTCCATGGTTGCCGGCCTGCTGCTGGCATCTGTCGCCACCCTGAACGTGGCCCAGGCCGCCGACAAGGCCGACCAGCCGCGCACCCGTGCCGAAGTGCTGGCCGAACTGGCCCAGGCCCGCGCCAATGGCGAAATGAACTTCGCCGACCAGGAAGTCATGCAGACCCCGCGTCGCGTCCGCGTCCAGGCGCCCACCGCGTTTGCTGCCAGCACCCCGGCGACCACCAAGACCCCCGACACCGAAACCAAGACCAGCGCCCAGTGAGCGCGGGGCAACGGCAGCTTGGTCCCCGAGGGCCAGGTCTGCCAGACACGCCAGAACCAAAGCGGGCTTGAGGCCCGCTTTTTCACGTCCTGAGCCGGCAGCTGCCGTTGACGGCCACGTTCAGGGATGGGCCGCGATGACCTCGGCCACCGCCGCCGTCAGCCGTGTGCCGTAGCCAATGTGCAGGAACTCGTTGGGCCCGTGCGCATTGCTCTTCGGACCCAGCACGCCGCAAACCATCATCTGCGCCTTCGGGAAGCCCTGCTGCAGCAGGCTCATCAGCGGGATGGTGCCACCCTGGCCGATGTAGCCCAGCGGTGCGCCGAAGTGCCTGCGCGAGGACTGGTCCATCGCCGTCTCCAGCCACGGCGAGAGTCCAGGCGCGTCCCAGCCGGTCGCCCCCCATTGGCCCACGCGGCCATCCGGCACGAAGGTGACCTTGGCGTTGTAGGGCGCGTTGTCTTCCAGCAGCGCCTTCAGCTGCACCGCCGCCTCGTGGCCCTGCACCAGCGGCGGCAGCCGCAGCGAGAGCTTGAACGCGGTGTAGGGCCGCAGCACGTTGCCGGCGTTTTCCAGCGACGGCATGCCTTCCACGCCAGTGACCGACAGCGTGGGCCGCCAGGTGCGGTTCAGCAGCGCCTGCACCGGGTCGGTGGTGGTGGGCAAGGTCGCGCCGCCGTCGGCGCCGCAGGCCCAGGGGTAGCGCTTCCAGACCTCGTCGCCGAGGATGTCGGCCGTGGCCTGGGCCTGCGCCACGCGCGAGGCCGGCACTTCGCAGTGGAAGACCGGCGGCAGCAGCCGGCCGGTGGCGGAATCTTCCAGCCGGTCCAGCACCTGCCGCATGATGCGGAAGCTCGACGGCACCAGCCCGCTGGCGTCGCCCGAGTGGATGCCCTCGGTCAGGATCTCGACCTTCAGCGCGCCGGTGATGTTGCCGCGCAGGCTGGTCGTCAGCCACAGCTGGTCGTAATTGCCGGCGCCCGAATCCAGGCAGACCACCAGGCTCACGTCACCCAGCCTGTCCTTCAACTGCTCAAGGTAAAGCGGCAGGTCGAACGAGCCGGATTCCTCGCAACTCTCGATCAGGCCGACGATGCGCGGGTGCGGCGTGTGCTGCGCCTTCAGCGCCTCGATCGCGCTGACTGCGGCATAGACCGCGTAACCATCGTCCGCGCCGCCGCGGCCATAGAGCTTGCCGTCCTCCAGCTTGGGCGTCCACGGGCCCAGGTCCGAGCGCCAGCCGTTGAACTCGGGCTGCTTGTCCAGGTGGCCGTACATCAGCACCGTCTGCGTGCTACCGGGCTTGGTCGACTCGACCTCGAAGAAGATCACCGGCGTGCGGCCTTCGCCGCGGATGACCTCCAGCTTCAGCCCCGGCACCTTGCGGCCCTCGACCCAGGCCGCGGCGTCGCGCACCACGCGGTCGATCAGGCCATGCGCGGCCCAGTCGGGGTCGAACATCGGGCTCTTGGCCGGCACTGCGATGTAGTCGACCAGGTTCGGAACGATGCGCTCGCTCCAGGCCTCGGTGACGAACCGATTCAGTTGTGCCGAATCGAGGCCGGGCAGTTTTTCAGGTGCATTCATGGTGTGAAGCCTCCGGCGCGCCGGGTGCCGGCGCGGTGCTGGACGGGAACGGGCCGGATCGGCCCTGTGGCAGCGCACCCCAACGGGCGCCAACCCAGTATTTTGCGCTTCCCGTGCCAGCCCGAACCGAGGCGGGGGCTCAGGCGACGGCGGCCATGGGTGCCGCCACCGCGCCACGCCGGTCCACCGCCTGCAGCCAGGCCAGCAGGGCAGAGACGACTTGCGCCCGTTCGGGCTCGTTGAAGATCTCGTGGGCCAGGCCCGGCCACTCGCGGGTGCGCACCAGCGCCGGCGCATGTTGCGCGAAGCGCGCGCTGCCGGCCGGGGCGACGCAGCGGTCCGCACCGGCCCACATCAGCAGCGTGGGCACGCGCCAGCGAGAAGCCAGCGCTTCGACAGCCGGGCCTTCATCACGCACGAAACGCGCGAGCCGGCCGCTGATGCGGTCATGCACCAGCGGGTCGTCGCGGTAGGCCTGCACCACCGCCGGGTCGCGGCAGATCCAGTCGGCATCCAGGCCGTTGTTGACCGCCAGCGATGGCGAGAGGGCGCAGACCAGCGAGACCAGCTTCTTCTGGAACGCACTCATGCCGCCATCCAGCGCGGGCGACGACAGCACCAGCACGTCCACCGTGCGTGACCATGCGGCCGGCTGCGGCTGCAGCGCCTCGGCGACGAAACGCCCGGCGACCAGTCCGCCCAGACTGTGCCCGAGCAGCACCCGTGGCGCGCCGGCCGGGGCTTCGGCCGAAACCGCGTCCCAGAGGCCGCCGAGGTCGCTCAGCAAACTGTCGTCTGCCGCGATGCGCCCCAGTGCACCTTCCGAACGCCCGTGGCCACGCTGGTCGTAGGCCTGCACCTGCCAGCCCTCGCCGGCCAGGGCCTGCGCCAGCGCCTGGTAACGGCCGGCGTGTTCGCCCAGGCCGTGCACGATCAGCAGCTGCCCGCGCGCCGGGCCTGTGGGCTGCCATCGGTAACGCTGGAGGTTCAGGCCGTCCGGGCTGCGCCAGGCCGGCGCCAGGAATTCTGGGAGGGTGCTCATCAAGGCAGTCTACGAGGCGCCAACGCACATGCCCTTGGCGTTCACCCGCACAGGGCGCGACCTGCCAAGCCAAAAGCAGGTCCCGGCAAGCCAGGTGCCTGAAGCGACAAAAAGCCGGGGCACGCTTGCAAACGCAGGCTTCGTCTGACATCCGCTTTCACTTCAGGCTTCTTTACGCCCAGCAACGGAACATCCGGGTTTGCCCGCAGGTCTATCTCACGGCAGTGCCAAAAAACCGAGGCCCGCAACGATCTCGCCTCGCAGGCACCGCGCTTCGCAGCCACCCGGCTGTGCAATACAGAAAGGCATCACATGACTCGCTTCTTCTCCCGTTCCCGTGTTGCGGCCCAAGGCCTGCCTGCCGGCTCGGCGGCATCTCGCCCCGGCCAGCCGCAAGTGCTGCCGCTGGTGACGCGGCGCCGCGGTCGGCGTGCCGCGCAACTCGGCGTGGCCTTGCTCGGGCTTGCAGCGCTGGGCTTTGCCGCCAGCTCTCGTGCCGAGGGTCTGTACCTCGGTGGCAGTCTGGCGGTGCCGCAGTGGCACGGGCCTGTCAACGGCAGCGATGGCGACAACCAGGGCGTGGGCGTGAACCTCTACGGCGGCTATTCGTTCACGCCGAACTGGTCACTGGAAGCAGGCTACATGAACCTGGGCCGCCTGAAGGGCGACGTCGACGGCCTCAGCACCTCGGCCAAGGCCCAGGGCGGCTACCTGGATGCGGTGGGCACGCTGCCGATCGGCGAACGCTTCTCGCTGCTGGGCCGCCTCGGCTACGCCGGCGCGAACCTGAAGACCACCGCGGGCGACGACCACGGCAACGGCCTGAAGCTGGGCGCCGGCGTGCAGTACGACCTGAGCAAGCAGGTGGCGCTGCGCGGCGAATGGAACCGCTACCGCTTCGATGCTTTCTCCGACCATCAGGACGTCGACCAGTACAGCCTGGGCGTGAAGGTCGGGTTCTGAACGCCGCGCTCGCCTTTCGCGGCGAGCGCTACTTCGAGAACTTGAACACCGCGACGCTGGCTCGCAGGTTGGGCCAGCGCCGCACGACGCGCCCGCCCTGCAACCCGAAGCTGTCCTCGATGTTCAGCCCGTTCTTGCGCGCCAGCACCTCGAAGTCGGCCAAAGTGCCAACCCGGATGTTCGGCGTGTCGTACCACTCGTAGGGCAGCGCACGCGTCACCGGCATGCGGCCGCGCACCACGCTGAGCCGGTTCGGCCAGTGGGCGAAGTTCGGGAAGCTGACGATGCCGATGCGGCCCACGCGCGCCGTCTCGCGCAGCATGCGCTCGGCATTGCGCAGGTGCTGCAGGGTTTCGAGCTGCAGCACCACGTCGAAGCTGCGGTCGTCGAACAGGTCCAGGCCTTCTTCGAGGTTCAGCTGGATCACGTTGACGCCGCGCTGCGCACAGGCCAGCACGTTGGCGTCGTCCAGCTCGATGCCGTAGCCTGTGCAGCCGCGGTGCTGCTGCAGGTAGGCCAGCAATTCGCCGGTGCCGCAGCCCAGGTCCAGCACCCGCGCGCCTTCGGGCACCAGACTCGCAATGACCTCCAGATCTTTCCTTTCACTCATGCTGCAAACCCCTTGACCTGATGCGGCACGTTCGCGGTCTCGGCCGCGATCCGCTGGAAATACGCCCGCATCACGCCGTGGTAACGCGGGTCTTCGAGCAGGAAGGCGTCGTGGCCGTGGGGCGCCGCAATCTCGGCGTAGCTCACGTCCACGCGGTTGTCGACCAGCGCCTTCACGATCTCGCGCGAACGGGCCGGGGAGAAGCGCCAGTCGGTGGTGAAGCTGACCAGGAGGAACTTCTTTTCGCGTGCCACCGCAAACGCCCGCGCCAGGTCACCGGCATGCGCACGTGCCGGGTCGAAATAGTCCAGCGCGCGGGTGATCAGCAGGTAGGTGTTGGCGTCGAAGTAGTCGCTGAACTTGTCGCCCTGGTGGCGCAGGTAGCTCTCGATCTGGAACTCGATGTCCTGCGTGCTGTAGCTGGGCGCGCCGTTGCGCAGCTCGCGGCCGAACTTGGCCTCCATCGAGTCGTCGCTCAGGTAGGTGATGTGGCCGATCATGCGGGCCACGCGCAGGCCGCGCTTGGGCACCACGCCATGGGCGTAGAAGTGGCCGCCGTGGAAATCCGGGTCGGTCACGATGGCGCGGCGCGCCACCTCGTTGAAGGCGATGTTCTGGGCCGAAAGATTGGGCGCCGTGGCCACCGCCACGCAGTGGCGCAGGCGCTCCGGGTAGCGCAGCGTCCAGGCCAGCGCCTGCATGCCGCCCAGGCTGCCACCAAGCACGGCCGCCAGCTGCGTGATGCCCAGGCGCTCAATGAGCCGCGCCTGCGCGTCGACCCAGTCTTCCACCGTGACGACGGGAAAGTCGGCGCCATAGGGTTGGCCGTTTTTCGCCGGGTTCGGGTCAGCGTGCATCGGCCCGGTCGAGCCGAAGCAGGAGCCGGGGTTGTTGATGCCGATGACGAAGAACTTGTCGGTGTCCAGCGGCTTGCCGGGCCCGATCATGTTGTCCCACCAACCCTCGCTTTTCGGCTCGTCCGCATGCAGCCCCGCCACGTGGTGCGAGGCATTCAGCGCATGGCAGACCAGCACCGCATTGCTGCGTGCGGCATTCAGCGTGCCGTAGGTCTCGTAGACCAGCGTGTAGTCGGCCAGCTGCGCGCCGCTTTGCAGCGGCAGCGGCTGCTCGAAATGCATTTGCTGCGGTGTGACGACGCCCAGCGAAGCCATGTTGCAAACCCCAAAACAAGAACACCCGGCACCGCACAAGAAGCGGACACCGGGTGACTGTTGGGTCAAGGCGTCCCTCTTTAGCGGCATTTCTTCGGGATGGCCCCTCGGCTTCCCGGCGCCCGCAATCCGGAACAAATCGGCGCCAATGGAACGAGTTTAGCAGCGCTATACAAAACTCCTCAGCTTGCTAAACAAGGACAAGCAAACTACCGCGCAGCCGAGCAGCCGAGCAGCGACCGCATCCAGCCACGCATAACGCCGCTGGTACAGCGCACGCTTGTTGCCCGACATCTCGTCCAAGGCCCGCTGTGCGGCGTTCAGCGGCGACCTGACCAGCCCCCTTCGCGCACGACGCGGTACCAGGTGCAAGGCAGCATGCCATGCCCCTGTGGCAGCGGCACCTCGCCAATCAGCCCCTTCCGCTGCAACCAGATCCGCCGCAACAGCGCCGGCCACAGCACAGCCAGTGCCAGTCGGTGATGCCCGATCAAATGCGTGGCCCGTTCGGCCACCGTCAACCCGGTCCAAGGCGGCGCCAAGGCAGAAGAAGGCAGGTCAACCGGCATTGATCGGGACTGTATCGGAGGCTACAGCGGCCAATCCCGCTCAAACACCTGCCCTCCTGATGGCAGACCTCACACGCAATCGCCAAAACTGCACGCAGACCACAGCACCCCCAAGAAGCTCAACAGACAGAGTGGCAGCAGGCCGATCAAACCCCACGCAGCTACGCGCATGGGCGAGAGCCTGCCTTTGCGACCAAGAAGCATCAGCAACGCGACGTAGCACGCCGCAGGGATGCCGATGAGAGCGACCGAACTGCGCAGCGAACTGAAAGTTGCAACCACGTAGGTCGAAGCCATGAGCACCGCCGCCACACAAAGTGCGACCCCGATCGCGCCACTCACGACGGGCACCGCCGCATATGTGCCAGTGACCTTAAAGTGCCACCAGGCAGCAAACATCAGCAGCCCGCCCGGCAGCAAGGCCACCAGCAGGGGAAACAGGTTGTTGAGTGTCATGCGGGTTTCCTACATGTACGTTCTGGCAGTGCAAATGTTCGAACTACTGGGACATTTTGCCGGCAGTCGCAATGGGGCTTGGCATTACTGAACACTCGGCCAATAATGCCCCATGCCACGCCCGTCCCAAGCCGTTGACCAAGCTTTGCTGCAGAGCGGGCTGGCGCTGTATCCGCAGGTGGGGTGCGCGGGCTTGTCGCTGCGAAAGGTGGCCGAACATGCGGGCACGCAGCCGGCGATGGTGCACTACCACTTCGGCAGCAAGCAGGCGTTCCTGGGGGCTGTGCTACAGCAGTGCTACGAGCAGTTGTTTGCGCAGATGAGTGAGCGCAGCGCGGCTGACGGCGCGGCGGGGCAGCGGCTGCGCACGGCCCTGCTGGCGCTGGCGGGGTTCCTGCGCGAGCACCGGGCGCTGATTGCCCGGCTGCTGATGGATGCAGCCCAGGGTGAGCCGGTGGTGCACAGCTTTCTGCAGGCCAATGCGCCGCGCCACCTGGGGCTGGTGATGCGCCTGCTGGGCGAGGTCGCGCTGAAGCCCGGGGTGTTGCCCATGCAGGCGTTTGCATTCCTGATGGGCTCGGTCAATGCGCCGTTGCTGGTGGCATCCGGCGCCTTGCACATTGGCGTGGTGCCGGGTGTGCTGGGCGAGCAGTTGGCAGCGCAGGTGGTGAGCGACGCGGCGCTGGCGCAGCGCGTGGACCTGGCGCTGGCGGCGCTGTGCGCTACCGAGGAGGGTTCGCCCGATGACAAGGTTTGATCCGAGATCCATTGGCGCAACGGCGGCGCTGGCGCTGTTGTTGACGGGCTGCCAGAAGCCGCCGCCGGCCGGATGGTCGGGCTACGTGGAGGGCGACTACGTGCTGGTGGCTGCGCCGGTGGCAGGCACGCTGACCAAGCTCGCGGTGCGGTGCGGGCAGACGGTGGCGACCGGCGCGGCGCTGTTCACGCTGGACGACGTGAGCGCCCGTGCGGCCAACGACGAGGCGCAGGCCCGTGTGACTGCGGCACAGGCACAGGCCGACAACGGCCGCAGCGGCCAGCGCACGCCGCAGCTGGCCGTGACGCAGGCGCAGCTGGCCCAGGCCCAGGCTGCCGCCCAGCGGGCCGACACCGAGCTGCAGCGCCAGCAGCAGCTGGTGACGCAGAACTTCATCTCGCGCTCGCGGCTGGACGACGCGGTGACCGCGGCCCGCCAGGCGCACGATCATGTGGCCGAGCTACAGGCCGCGCTGCGTAGCGGTGAGCTGCCTGCCGCCCGGCCCGAGGAACTGAAGGCCGCGCAGGCCAACACCGAGGCCGCGAAGCAGGCGCTGGCGCAGGCCGCCTGGCGCGCGCAGCAGGCCCGGCAGAGCGCCCCGGCCGCCGGCCTGGTTGCCGACACCTTCTTCCGCGAAGGCGAATACGTGCCCGCTGGCCAGCCGGTGCTGTCGCTGCTGCCACCCGAGCGCCGCAAGGCCCGCTTCTACGTGCCCGAGGCCGAACTGGGCGGGCTGCGCGTGGGCCAGGCGGTGAGCCTGGGCTGCGACGGCTGCGGCGCACCGATTGCCGCGCGCATCAGCTACCTGTCGCCACAGGCCGAGTACACGCCACCCGTCATCTACTCGAACGCCCAGCGTGCCAAGCTGGTGTTCCTGGTCGAGGCGGTGCCGGCAGCGGCCGATGCGCTGCGGCTGCAACCGGGGCAGCCACTGGATGTGCGGACTGGCAGCGCCTTGCGGGCAGCCAGCGCGCCATGAACACCCCGATCGGAGCGCCGCGGGACGAGCGCCGGGCCGCCCCAAGCCGGCCCGCCGTCCCCTCGGGGGACCGTGAGGTGTACCCGCCGCACGAGGGGCAGACGGCCACACTGGCCATCGACGTGCGCGGCCTGACCAAGCGCTACGGTCAGCACACCGTCGTCGACCGCATCGACCTGCAGTTGCGCCCCGGCCGCATCTGCGGCTTCCTCGGGCCCAATGGCAGTGGCAAGACGACGACCATCCGCATGCTATGCGGGCTGCTGACGCCGGACGCCGGCGAGGGCCAGTGCCTGGGGCTGGACATTCGCCGCGAGGCGCTGGCGATCAAACGCCAGGTCGGCTACATGACGCAGCGCTTCGGGCTGTACGAGGACCTGTCGATCCGCGAGAACCTGGACTTCATCGGCCGGCTGTTCGAGCTGCCGGACCGCAAGCGCAGAGTGGACGAGGGCCTTGAGCGCCTGGGCCTGGCCAGCCGCCAGCGCCAGCTGGCCGGCACGCTTTCGGGCGGCTGGAAGCAGCGCCTGGCGCTGGCCGCCTGCCTGCTGCACGCGCCGCGTTTGCTGCTGCTGGACGAGCCCACCGCCGGGGTGGACCCGAAGGCGCGGCGCGACTTCTGGGACGAGATCCACCGCCTGGCCGCCGAAGGCATCACGGTGCTGGTCTCGACCCACTACATGGACGAGGCCCAGCGCTGCCACGAGCTGGTCTACATCGCCTACGGCAAGCTGCTGGCGCGCGGCAGCGAGCGCGAGATCATCGAAGGTGCGAAGCTGACCGTCTGGTCCGTGCAGTCGGACCGCGACGACCCGGCCGCGCTGGCGCCGCTGGTCGCGCCCTTGAAGGCGGCACCCGGCGTGCAGAGCGTGGCCTCGTTCGGCAGCGCGCTGCACGTGGCCAGCCAGGACCAAGCGGCGCTGAAGCGTGCCATTGCGCCGTTCGAGCACCAGCCGGGCCTGCGCTGGGCGCCGGCCGAGGCGTCGCTCGAAGACGTGTTCATCAGCCTGATCTCGCAGAGCCCGGACAACTTCGGCAGCGGCGCCGCGAGGGACAAGGCATGAAGAGCAAGAGGTTCAGCGTCGCCAGGATGTGGTCCATCTTCCTGAAGGAATTCCAGCAGATGATGCGCGACCGGCCGACCTTCGCAATGGCGGTCGGCGTGCCCATCCTGCAGCTGGTGCTGTTCGGCTACGCGATCAACACCGACCCCAAGGGCCTGCCCACCGCGGTGGTGAGCCACGACAACGGCCCGATGTCGCGCAGCCTGCTGGCCACGCTGCAGAACACCGGCTATTTCAAGGTCATTGCCCAGCCCGCCAGCGAAGCCGCCGGCGACGCACTGGTGGCCGACGGCGAGGTGCAGTTCCTGATCGTCATCCCGCCGGACTTCAGCCGCCGCCTGGTGCGCGGCGAGCAGCCTGCGCTGCTGGTCAGCGTGGACGCGACCGACCCCTCGGCCGCCGGCAATGCGCTGGCCGCGCTGGCCCAACTGGGCAGCACCGCACTGCAGCGTGAGCTGACCGGCCCGCTGGCGCACCTGCAGCCCGGGCCTGCACCGTTCGAGATGCGCATCCACCGCCGCTACAACCCCGAAGGCCTGTCGCGCTACAACATCGTGCCCGGCCTGATCGGCACCATCCTGACGATGACGATGGTGATGCTGACCGGGCTGGCGATGACGCGCGAACGCGAGCGCGGCACGATGGAAAACCTGCTGGCCACACCCGTGCGCCCATTCGAGGTGATGGCCGGCAAGATCCTGCCCTACATCCTGGTGGGCTACATCCAGCTCGGCGTGATCCTGGCGGCGGGCGCGTTCCTCTTCGAGGTGCCGATGGAAGGCAGCTTCACCCTGCTGATGGCAATGATCGGCGTCTTCATGCTGGCCAACCTCGCCGTGGGCTTCACGTTTTCCACGCTGGCCAAGAACCAGATGCAGGCGCTGCAGGCCACCTTCTTTTTCTTCCTGCCGTCGATGCTGCTCTCGGGCTTCATGTTCCCGTTCCGCGGCATGCCGGGCTGGGCCCAGCACCTGGGCGAGCTGCTGCCGCTCACGCACTTCCTGCGCATCGTGCGCGGCATCCTGCTCAAGGGCAACACCGTGGGCCAGGTGCTGCCGGA